>WNFI01056819.1_pt1 | contig 22312 bp, 16 predicted proteins | sample 5400471 | NCBI WGS metagenome assembly WNFI01 (sample SAMN13153348, study PRJNA577476) | soil metagenome | isolation source: 100 cm saprolite on Douglas fir-dominated hillslope | place: USA:California | collected 2013-09-17
CAACTGAAACCCAGCATGACCGAACTGGACGCAGACACGGAAATTGAATACCGAACCCGGGCAGGCCTACCGGCCCAGCTCGTTGATCTGCGCATCGTTGATGAGCAGATGCAAGACGTGCCACATGACGGGAAGACAAGCGGGGAAGTCGTTGTCCGAGCACCATGGCTCACCCAGGGCTACCTGAATGACCCGGCCAATTCCGAGAGTCTCTGGCGTGGCGGCTATCTGCACACCAACGATATCGGAACGATTGATCCCGAAGGGTATCTGCTGATCACTGATCGTATCAAAGATGTCGTCAAGAGCGGCGGTGAGTGGATTTCTTCTCTGGTGATCGAAGACATCGTTTCTCAGCACCCAGGGGTAAGTGAGGTGGCGGTCATTGCACTATCAGACGAGAAATGGGGAGAACGCCCGCTTGCTCTCATCGTGTTGAAGCAGGAGAGCGTGAATCTGGTCACGGAACAGCACATCCAGGCGCACGTCAGAGTATGGGCAGACCGGGGGACCATCTCAAAATGGGCAGTGCCAGAAGTTCGATTTGTGGACAACCTGGACAAGACCAGTGTTGGCAAGCTCGACAAGAAGGTCTTGCGCCAGAAGTACGGTAGTACCTTGTAATGCGAGCCTGCAACGGAGCTACCGCTCCTACCTTGCAGGTCAGCAGGCTCGAAAGGTAGTACCTTGTAATGCGAGCCTGCAACGAAGAGCGCTTTGCTTTCACGCGCTCTTCGATGGTTTTGTTAGTTGGATGAAACTGCGCTCCACCTCCCTTCTGCTCGGAACGATAGCAGACCTGGCCAAAAGAAAGTCTGAATTACTTGTCGAAAACGCGTTGTGCATTGCCTCACCAAAAATCTTCCCTGGCGGTTTCTCGACCCATTAAGTATTTTCTTTTCCCGCTTTTTCATATCAGCCGAAACATATCCTGGTACCAAAAACGCGAAGCATCTATTTCCTACTCGGGAAAAGCCAAAATTAGATCCTTCAAAGGCAGGTGACTCTACCAGGATGCAGTCGTGCGTTGATCTGTGATACGATACTCACTGTGCATCAGCTCTCATAGACGAGTGTACGAAATCAGGCATTGACTTTCCTGAAAAGGCGACGCGCATCATGTCGATATCGCTGAACAAGCCCATCATTTGTCCAACACTGATTGGCCGCCAATCAGAAGTAACGACCCTCCATGCGCTCATCGACCAGGCCAGGAGCGCACAAGAGCAGGTCGTTCTCATCAGTGGAGAGGCGGGGATCGGGAAATCGCGCCTGGTTGCCGAGACAAAAACGTATGCAACCGAGCAAGGTTTTCTGCTGCTCCAGGGCAACTGTTTTCCCACCGACCGCTCCTCTCCCTATGCGCCTCTGCTCGACCTGCTGCGGTCTTCACAGGCGAGAGAACCGCTGACCACGTACACCGCCAACCTGGAGCCACTCGCACGCGACCTGGCGCTGCTCGATATTGGTCTCGTACCTCTGCCATCCGGCGGGTCGCCGCCTCTGAAGCCAGAACAGGAAAAGCGCCGCCTGTTCGTGGCTCTCACCCACTTCTTCACCGGTGTAGCTGCGAAACAGCCCGTGCTGCTCACTGTAGAGGATATCCATTGGAGCGATGAAACGAGTCTCGAGTTCCTGCACTACCTGGCGCGCCACTGCACAGCGCACCCTTTGCTCATCCTGGCGACCTATCGCAGCTTGACCGCGAGCGGCTCAATCAGGAAATCGCACTTCAAGGCCTGACGCATGTCCAGATCGAGGGTATGCTTCAGGCCATTTTTGGGCAATACCAATTCGCCTCCGATGCGGTTCGCTTTGTCCATGGAGAGCTCCTTGAGACCATCACCACACTGACCGAAGGCAATCCCTTTTTCGTTGAGGAAATTCTCACGTCCCTCATCACGACCGGGGACATTTTTTACACCGACGGGAATTGGGAACGCAAACCGCTGCATGAACTGCACATTCCTCGCAGTATCCAAGACGCAGTACACCAACGAACAGTGCAATTGAGTGAACAGGCACGGCACCTGTTAACGCTCGCGGCGGTAGTTGGCAGACGCTTCGATTTCACCTTATTGCAGCAGATCATGCAGTGCGATGAGCAGCTGTTGTTTTTGTTGATCAAAGAGTTGATCGCCGCTCAACTGGTCACCGAGGAATCCGACGAGCGTTTCGCCTTCCGGCACGCGCTGACACGTCAGGTCATCTCTGCCGAACTACTGGCACGCGAACGCAAGGTGCTACACCGAACGATTGCCGAAACGATGGAGGGCCTGTACGCGCGCGACGTGGAGACACGCTTAGCCGACTTTGCCTATCATTTCTATGAAGCAGGTCTCTGGCCGCGTGCCTTCGAGTATGCACAGCGTGCCGGGGAAAAAGCCATGGCGTTCTACGCGCCCCGCGCTGCTGTCGACTCTTTTACGCACGCCTTACACGCGCAATACCGGCTCTCTGTCCTACCGCCCTCAAGCCTGTTTCATGCGCGTGGACAGGCGTACGAACTGCTTGGCGAATTTGAACTGGCGCGTGCCGACTATGAAGCGGCCCTCCAGGTCGCACGCTCGACTGGGGAGAACCGTGAGGAATGGAGGGCGCTGCTGCGCCTCGGCATGTTATGGGCTGGACGCGATTACGAACGCAGCGGTGAATACTACCAGCACGCCATCGAACTGGCGCGCATCATCGGAGATCGATCCACGCTCGCTCACAGCCTCAATCGTTTAGGGAACTGGCATCTCAACGTCGAACGCCCCCTGGAAGCGCTTGCCCACCATCAAGAAGCCCTGAACATCTTTCAAGGGCTAGCAGACCAGTCGGGCATTGCGGAAACACTCGACCTGCTCGGGATGACAAGCTACCTCAGTGGCGACTTGCTGGGCGGCACAGCCTATTATGTGCAGGCGGTAGCGCTCTTTCGAGAGTTGGACGACCGGCAAGGACTCACCTCCAGCCTGGCAACCTTGACGATGCGCAGCATCACCTACCAGACGGATACGATGATCCCCGCCGTCGCGCACGTATCCGAGGTCACAGTCGATGGCGAACTGGCCCTGAACGTCGCGCGCGAGACGGAGCAACGCGCTGCTGAAGCCTACGCCCTCATCTTTCTGGCGTTCTGCCTGGGGCCACAGGGCGACTATGCGCGTGCGCTAGAATGTGCCGGGCAGGGACTGCGCATGGCCGAGGAAATCGATCACCGCCAGTGGATGACCGCTGCTCACTGTGCGCTCGGAGCGCTGTACCGCGATCTGCTCGCGCTGCCACAGGCACGACACCATCTTGAGCAGGCGCTGCAACTCGCTAACGAAATCTCTTCCTTCCACTGGATACGCACGGCAACCGGGCACCTCGCCTCCACCTATGTGTTAGCGCACGAACTGCTCCAGGCCGAAACCATCCTCAGCGGAGCGTTCGATGCCACTGCCCCGGCTCAAACGTTGGGCCAGCGCCTGGTATGGTGTGCGCGTGCGGAGCTGGCGCTTGCTCAGAACGATGCTTCCCAGGCGTTACAGATCGTAGAACAGCTGATTACATCCGTCGCACCTATCGACGACAATCGAGCTATCCTCCGTTTAGCGATGTTGCGCGGCGAAGCTCTCACCGCGCTCAATCAGGCGAGCGAAGCGGAAGTGATACTTCAGCGTGCCGGGAGACAAGCACAACAGCAAGGTACCTCCCCCCTTCTCTGGCGCATACACCTGGCTCTCGCCAGATGCCTTCAAGCTCAACGCCGTTACGCGGCAGCCGAAGACAGTGTGTTTGCCGCGCACACGATTATTGAACAGCTCGCCCCCAATGTGCCTGGAGAGTTGCTACGCGCCAATTTTCGGCAACAAACACGTGACCGGCTCTCTCTGATGCCACCGACCTCACCCCGGCGCGCTGCCAGGCGGGCCTATCATGGACTGACCGAACGGGAGCGTGAGATCGCCAATGCGCTGGTCATCAGTGGACGCACGGTGGAAACACACATTGGCAACATCCTTTCCAAGCTGGGCTATAGCGCTCGAACACAAATTGCGGCCTGGGCCGCCGAAAAGGGGCTGCTGAAGCAGGACGAGTAGTCCTTCTCTCATGGATGAACACGCAGTTCTACGTATGCACCCATCTTGTTCCCTGGGTAACCTACGTATCGCCTCTTCAGAATCTCTGTACTTTTTACGATGTTGTCCCCCGCTATTTCGACTACCATTACAGCAAGGAAAGGTTCTTCCTCATAGTCGGCACACCGAACGCGTCTGGGCGATTGCTCAACGTCGAGGTCGCACGGCCGACGTTGCACAAAGGAGGTAAGTTGAATTGACAGGCAGCATTTCTATCCGGGCTGGCAGCACAGCGCTTTCGGACGTGTTCGCGGAACCAGCATGGCTTGCGGAGCACCTCAACGATCCGGATATTCGCGTTGTCGAGGTTGACGTCAGCCGGTCGGCATACGACCAGGGCCACATCCCAGGAGCCATCCTCTGGAACGCGTACACCGATCTCCACCATGCTGATTACAGCCCGTTGGACCGCAGAGAGTTCGAGGCGCTGCTGAGCAGATCCGGTCTCGCGCCCAACGCCACGATCGTTTTCTACGGCTATGGTCCCTCTCTTGGCTTCTGGCTCATGAAGGCATACGGTCACGAGCGGGCGCTGGTGATGAATGGAACGCGGGAAGGCTGGCGCGACGCGGGTCGGCCCTGGATGACGGATCACCCCGAACCGGTGGCATCCACGTACCCGCTCCCAGAAGCGGAGGCCACACAGCTCATGTCGCTGGATGTTCTGCAAGGCACCCTCGGTAGCGGGGACCCGATCATCCTGGATGTGCGTTCGGACGCTGAATTCGCCGGGGAGCGCTTCTGGCCATCGGGCGCCACGGCAGGCGCGGGTCGTCCTGGCCACATCCCCGGCGCCGTGCATCTGCACGCCGACCTGTTGCGCACGGCCGACGGCGCCTTCAAGAACGCGGCAGAGGTGCGGCAGCTCTTCCAGGACCGCGGCGTGGTCCCCGAGCGCGGCGTCGTCACCTACTGCACCATAGGCATCCGGGCGAGCGAGGCAGCGCTGGTCTTGAGGTATCTGCTGGGGTATCCCGACGCCCGCGTTTACTACGGCTCCTGGGCTGAATGGGGTACACGGGTGGAGACCCCAATCGGGACCTGAGGCTCGGACGCGACCAGGCGAGGACACGTAGGAAGAAAGCTCTCCACCCCTTGAGCATGGATAGCCATAACGGCGACTCGAAAGCAAGTGACACAGAACAACAAAGAAAGGATGACAGAGCAATGGCAACGACATTTGATCCTATCAACTACAAGAAAACCACACGCGACCAATGGCAGACGGCGGCTTCGGCCTGGAACCGCTGGGGACCGTTCATCGACCAATGGCTTGGTGCCGCAACAGAGACGATGCTCGACCTGGCCAACGTTCACTCTGGCAGTCGTGTCCTCGATGTAGCGGCAGGCGCAGGCGGGCAGACACTGGCAACCGCCAGGAGCGTTGGTCCCTCCGGTTACGTTCTGGCAACGGATATCTCCTCGAACATCCTCGAATTTGCCGCCAGCAATGCGCGGGCAGCCGGTCTGACCAATGTGGAGACCCGCGTGCTGGATGGCGAGAATCTCGACGTTGAGCCTGGGGCATTTGACGCCGTCATCTCTCGCGTCGGCCTGATTTACTTCCCGGATCAGCAGAAGGCGTTGAGCGGGATGCGCCGGACGCTCAAGCCGGGAGGTCGGGTGGCCGCCATCGTCTATACTACAGCCGAGAACAACAAGTTCTTCTCGCTGCCCGTTTCCATCATCCGGCGGCGCGCACAATTGCCACCGCCATTGCCTGGGCAGCCTGGACCTTTCAGCCTCGGTACACCGGGCGTGTTGGAGGAGGCATACACACAAGCCGGGTTCCACGACATTCAGACGCGTATCGTCCCAGCGCCGCTCCACCTGTCCTCAGCCGAGGAGTGTGTGCGCTTTGAGCGTGAATCATTCGGTGCTTTGCACCAGATGCTGGCAGGGGTGAGCGAGGCGGAACGAGCGTCGGTATGGGAGGAGATCGCCAACGAACTGCGTCAGTTTGAAACAGCTGATGGATTTGTCGGTCCCTGTGAAATGCTCGTCGCTGTGGGAGCAAAGTAGTGGTTCCTAGCCAATGCGGTCACGATCCCCAGTGATGCAACAGAGAGACTCTGTCGCGCGGCGAAGCTCGCCGGAGCATCAGGATAGTCTTCGCAGCAAACCTGCGATGGCTTCCCCGATTTCAGTGGGTGAGTCCTCCTGCACAAAATGGATCCCCTTCACCGTCACTTCCTCTTGATTGGGCCATGAGCGGCAAAACTCCCGCTGTGCGCCCGTCAAAATCGAGCCCGGATCAGCGTTTATGAATAGCTTTGGTACCATGCTGTTCGAGAGCCATTGCGCGTATCCAGCGACGATCTGTACGACATCGGCGGGCTCACCCTCGATGGGGATTTCACGGGGCCACCTCAGTGTTGGGCGACGCGACTCACCCGGTTCCAGGTATGGCCGACGATAAGTTGCCATCTCTTCCTCACCGAGACGGCGGATCACGCTGGCTGGCAGAATACGCTCGACAAAGACATTCTTCTGCAAAACGATCTCTTCGCCGGCAGGAGAGCGCATGGACCGAAAAATCGAGCGAGCCTGTTCGGGCCACTCCTCCCAGGTTAGCGGCCGCACCAGCGCCTCCATATAGACCAGTCCCTTTATGCGCTCAGGATAGCGTTGCGCCCAGTAAAAGCCCAGGGCCGACCCCCAGTCATGCACGACGAGGGTGACTCGGCGGTGCAGAGCCAGTGTATCAAACCAGGCATCGAGATAACGAGCTTGATCGACGAAGCGATAGGAGTGATGTGGTGCCTTCCCCGAACTGCCCATGCCTACCAGGTCAGGAGCCAGGCAACGCCCATACCTCTCGACGTGAGGAATGATGTTACGCCAGAGATAGGAAGACGTGGGATTCCCATGCAGGAAGACAATCGGGTCCCCTGCCCCGGTATCGATATAGGCCATGTCGGTATCGAGAATGGACACCCGTTGGCGTTCGTAAGGGTCAGCAGCCGAGACTGTGGTTTGGCTCATAGGTGTACCTCCTTCTTTCAAAGTGTAAACGTCTCTCTGTTTGGAGCGCGTTGTGCCGTTTCCAGCAGACGTAAGGCAGCATGGATATCAATGGGGACCTCTTTTCCAGTTCGGAGATGATTTGTTTTCTTAAGGGCCAGACGGCTCTTGCCCTAACCGTACTTTCTTAGCGCGGGTCAGGCGACTCTGCAAGAGTACAACGATAAGCAGGAAGACTCCCCGAATGACCGATTGCCAGGATACACCCAAGCTAATGAAGCCAAATCCATTCTCAAAGTTTAAGATATTGAAGACTAGGCCCAGCAACAAGACTCCTACCAGCGATCCCCAGACCGAGCCCATGCCACCGGTCAGGAGAGTGCCGCCAACAACGACCGCGGCGATAGCCGTCAGTTCCCAACCTACTGCCTCGTTTGGTGATCCGGTGAAGGTCTGTCCTGCCAACAATACGCCAGCCAGACCCGCCAATAAACCACTAATCGCATACACCGCCAGCTTGATACGCTCTACGGGTAGACCCATCAGACGAGCCGCTTCCTCGTTGCCACCAACCGCCAGTACGTGGCGACCAAAACGGGTAAAGTTAAGCACAATCGAACCAATGGCGTATGCCAAGAGCAAAAAGATCGGAAGAGGGATACCGAACAGAACCCCCTGGCTGAGTCCAGCCCAATCTGCTGTAGCATTCACACTGACCGTCGCATCCTTCGCAAGAACGAGTGCCATGCCTCGAGCTGCCAGCAGCATGGCAAGTGTGGCAAGGAACGGCGGTATTCGGAGCCAGGCAATAACCCAACCGTTAAAGAGTCCCACGATGAGACCTGCCAGAGCAGCAGCGCCAATCGCCGCTAACAGGCCAAAGGGACTTGCCAGAGCTGCCACGACGCTGCACAGGGCCGCTAGCGAACCAACCGAGAGGTCGATGCCACCGGTCATCATCACAAATGTCATGCCCAGTGCAATCAGACCAAAAGTTGTGTTATATGAGATCACGGTAAGAAAGTTATAGGTCGAAAAGAAGTTATCGTAGCGCAACGCGCCAAACAGGACCAGTACTATGAGTGCAATCAATGCTCCCTGGCGCTGCAAGATGCTCTTGCCACGGGTCCATCCACTTGCCAGCCTGCTACTACGACTCGCTTTCGTTGTAGAAATATCTGCCATAACTACTCCAAAGGGAAGGACATTGTCAACGATTCAGCCGCTGGATTCTTTAGAGACAAAGGAGGCGCGGGGAAAGCTGACGCCTGGGACCCGCACACCCCAGCTACCCTTTGCGCTGCCGCTGAAAATAAACCGCCAGCAGAATAATGACGGCTTTAATCATTTGGGCTGCTCCGAATGAAACATTCTGTGACACGAGCGTTGCGCCAATGAGATAAATGATCAATGCGCCGATGAGTGTTCCGGCGACATTTGCCTGGCCTCCTGTGAGCGGAGTACCGCCAACGGCGACCGCGGCGATGGCGTCCAATTCCCCATTAAGGCCTACCCGAGTGGCATCTGATGAAGAATTGATGGCGATGATAATAAATCCCGCCAGAGCTGCTAGCATTGCACTGATGGTGTACACGGCGAGTTTCACACGGTTCACGGGAATACCGGCCAGACGTGCCGCAGCCTCATTGCCCCCTGTAGCCAGAACATAGCGACCAAAGGTGGTGGTACGCATGATTACCGCGAAAACGACCACAATGATAAGCATCAAGATCACCTGGAAAGGGATTCCCAGTACCCTGCCCTGACCAATAAATTGAAAGCCGGGATTATTGAAGTCCTGGAGTTTGTCATTGGACAGGACCAGAGCCATACCGCGACCGGCAATAAATAAGATCAGCGTGGCAATAATTGGCTGAATGCGAAATTTTGTGATCAAGAAACCATTGAATAGGCCAAGAAGGCCCGTCACTAGAAGTGGGATAATCAGGGCCAGTGTGTTTCCAAGCAGCGGATAGTTCGCCAGGAATGGACTCAGGAAGATGATTGCAGCCAGCGCACCGGCAAAGGCCATTAATGAACCAACCGAAAGGTCAATGCCGCCGGTGGCGATGACCAGTGTCATGCCTGTCGCGATGATCGCAATCGGGGCCACCTCTTGCAGGTCGTTGTAAAGCGACTGCACCTGGAGAAAGTGCGGTCTGAACAGGATATCATACAGTATGATCAGTAGCAGTGTCGTCAGCCCACCATAGGTCTGACCGAAATTACGCAAACCCTCCGGCAGAACGAAACGGCGCGCGACAGGAGTTGTGACCGAATCGACAGGAGCCGTGGTCGGATCAAGCTTCGCCATGCTGCACTCCCTCCCCTTTTTTTGCTGGCTCCGGGGAATTGTTGCCATCCCCTTGCGCCATCGCTGCCATCACAGTATGCAGGTTGATTTCTTCACGCTTGAGCGAAGCGACAGTTTGCCCATCACGCAGGACCACCAGGCGGTCACTGCCTTCGAGCAGTTCTTCTAGCTCGGATGAGATCATCAGGACTCCCAGGCCCTTCTCTGCTAATTCTTCAATCAATGCCTGTATCTCGGCCTTAGCACCGACATCAATACCGCGGGTCGGCTCATCTAGAATCAATAACTTGGGATTAAGACAGAGCCAACGCGCCAGCAAGACTTTTTGTTGATTGCCGCCGGAGAGTTCGCGTATCTTTTGTTCCGGCCCAGCCGTTTTGATGCCAAGCCGTCTGATGAACTGATCAACAACCTCCTGCTGCTTCTCGCGAGAGACAATGCCATTGCGCGAAAGCATAGGTAAGGCTGCAAGGGTAAGATTTTCGCGCACGGAGAGATATGGGATAATGCCATCCTTTTTGCGATCTTCGGGACAGAAGCCGATGCCCGCGTGAATCGCATCAGCAGGCGAGTGAAAGTGCACCTGCTGTCCTTCGACGCGTATGTCACCGTCCTCTATAGGATCAGCGCCGAAAACTGCACGTGCGACCTCACTTCTGCCTGAGCCAAGTAGGCCAGCGAGTCCAACAATTTCGCCCGCGTGCACATCTACGTTCGCCCCTTGCAATGCACGCCCGCGACGCAGCCCACGAGCCTCCAGCAGCACTTTCTGGTCGGTGTGGTGTTGCCCAACCTCAAAGCTTGTCTGGCCATGCTGGCGTACTTCACCTAGTTCCTTGCCCAGCATCTTAGCGACCAGTTCTACTTTCGGCAGCCCCTTCATCTCGCGTACGTCTACTGTCCGGCCATCGCGCATAATCGTCACACGATCACAAATCGCGTAGAGTTCGTCAAGACGGTGGCCGACGAAAATCACAGAGACTCCATCAGCCTTCAATTGACGAATAATCGTGAAGAGGGTCTCAACTTCTCGCTCATTGAGTGAAGAGGTAGGCTCATCCATAACAACGAGCTTGCTCTTGAACGAAATAGCACGAGCAATAGCAACCATCTGTTGGATAGCGATATTATAGTTCATCAATGGTTGCGTAACGTCGATGGAGACGGATAGGCGCTCAAGCAATGTAGTAGTTTCCGCACGCATCTTGCGCCAGTCGATGAAGCCCCAACGTCGCGGTTCCCTGGCCATGAAGACGTTCTCTGCAACAGAGCGGAATGGGACGAGATTGATTTCCTGATAGATGGTACTGATACCATTATTCTGTGCCTGCTGTGGAGATTGGAAATCAATAGCGCGGCCATCGAAAATAATGTTGCCGCTATCGCGACGATGGGCACCTGTGAGGATTTTGATAAGCGTCGATTTACCTGCACCGTTTTGACCCACGAGTGCATGCACCTCACCACGGTTGACACTTAAATGAGTATTTACCAGGGCGACGACGCCGGGGAAGGCTTTGGAGATGTGCTCCATTCGCAATAATGGGTCGTCCTGAATCATTTCAGCACTCCCTTCCCTCTGACACTACAGTAACTTTTTTATATTACAAGTGACTACAGAAATTGTCAATGAAGTCATCTGGCATCCATTCAATCATTTTTCTTGTGGGACTTCGATCCGCTTTGTGGGAGGAGAGAGCGGAGTGTCCCCACTCCTGGTTATGAGTGACTTCTCACGGCTCATCGCTCGCTGGCACAGACCGCTTCACTAGGCAAGCAGGCGAGAAGGACGAAAATGGGCCGGGGCAAGAGATGATACAGCGTGGCTGATTACTGAAAATCAGCCACGCCAGCGAGTAAATACCCGGAATGGATACTCTTAAATCACTAAAACGAGTTGGCCAGGTTCGCCTGCGCGTTGGCTTTGGTGAATTGCATATCATGCACAACGATCCAGTCTGGGAGTTTGGTACCGCTCGCATACTGGTCAATTGTTTGGAAGGAAATTGGACCAAAGAACGGGCTGGACTGCACGGAAGTGCCCTCTTCCCCGTTGATAATCGCGTTGAGAGCATCCCTCTCGCCGTCAATCGAGACGACGATCACATCTTTACCTGGATGCCTGCCTGCTGCCTTGAGGGCAGCAATCGCGCCAATCGCCATCTCGTCATTGTGAGCGTAGACAGCGGTCACGTCAGGGTGAGCCTGCAGGAGGGTCGCCATCACTTTGCGACCGGTGTCGCGGTTGAAGTCGCCATCCTGTGAAGCAAGGAGTACCATGCCAGGAGCAGTCTTGATCTCGTCGTCAAAGCCTTTCTTACGATTGATAGCAGGCGAAGCGCCGGTGGTTCCTTCCAACTCGATGATCTTGGCTTTGCCGCCGGTAGCCTGGATCAGCCAGTCAGCTACGCGCTTACCCTGCTGAACGAAGTCGGAACCGATGAAGGTCACATAATCCTTGTTGGGCTGGGCGAGTGTGTGATCTACATCGCGGTCGATCAGGATAACAGGAATACAGGCAGCCTTGGCCTGGAGCACTGCGGGTACAAGAGCTTTCTCGGTGATAGGGGCGAGCAGGATAACATCAACCTTCTGAGCGATCATTGACTGAACATCAGATACCTGCTTATCCCCCGAGTTCGCTGCATCGGCATAGACCAGCGTATCACCACGCTTTTGGGCTTCCGCCTTGATACTGGCGGTTTCAGCCAGACGCCAGGGATTATTACTTGCGTTCTGCGAAAAACCAACTCTGTAATGGTCTTTCTTCGCCAGTGTAGGGGGTGACCCACAACCACTACCAGTAGTAGTGCTACCACCTCCACCTCCACCTCCACCTCCACAAGCGGCAAGCACGACACAAAGGAGCATCCCCATCAATATTGAAATACCAGGGCGCAGAGACTTGTTGTGCTTCATAGCAAAATACCCTTCCTTGAGATGTAATGATCACAAAACGGTTCAACTTTGACGAAAAGGCACACTGGGACATCTGTACCGGGACGATAAAGATAAGATCGTTTTGTATCGTTGAACGAGCCTCCTCCTTTCCGCTAACCGAATGGGAATTTTTCGCTGCACTACTATTTACTACGAGATTTTCCTCTCAGTTCCTCCTAAAGGAGGGTACCCACTAAACAGGATGAGGATGGCTATAGTTTGTCTTCTGCCAAACTAAATCAACGACTTTGCTCAATAAGGCTTTATTGCGTTCTCAAAAAGGCAAAGTTTTAGCTAAATACCCTTTCATTTCGTGTTTTCCCTAATCGAATAAGTACATTGTAAAGCAGAAACCAGATATTTGTCAAGCATTTGAGCTCTTCAATTTTCTTCCTTGTCAAAAAAGGCAGTTCAGTGATTTGTTCCATCGGATTTGTTTATCCCTAACGGAATAGGCGCTTCATAGATATATGTGAGCAGTATTACATAGAGGCATTTACAGCTTTATCATTGACATTCTAAGCTGTTATACTTTATACTGCTTTGTATTGGTTAGCCTGAGTACGAAATAAAGACGAGGACGCTTATCTATTGGCAGGGCTATCCAGGAGCAAAAATGAGTGTAGCAAGCGGTTAGTGAAATTATGACGGGTAAAGTGCTATTTTTAGACCTTACGAACAACAGCGAGACGACGCTGACACTGCTGAAGGCCCTCGGTTCAGAAACGCGTCTGGCAATATTGGCTTACCTGGGGAATCACACGGTCAATGTGAATGATATTGCCGTTGCTCTCCAGATTGCTCCGTCGTCCGCGACAACGCACATACAGATCCTGGAAAAAGCGGATCTTATACGCACTGAAGTGATACCGGCCACCCATGGATTACAGAAACTCTGCGCGCGAACTTACGATGATGTGCATATCCGCCTGGAACGCAAAAATTCAAATTCGCACAAATCCTTTACCATTATTATGCCCATCGGACAATATTATGACTTCGATGTTCATCCAACCTGCGGCTTAGCCAATGAATCCAGCCTCATTGGCTTGCTCGACACACCTGCAACCTTCTATGAACTGGCACATGTAACCGCACAGTTGCTCTGGTTTGGTTCTGGTTATGTCACATATCGCTTCCCCAACCATCTGCCAACAGGGGCGAGCGCCGTGCGTCTCGATCTCAGCGCTGAAATCTGCTCGGAAGCTCCATTGCATCATTTGAACTGGCCTTCCGACATCACGTTATGGATAAACGGCGTAGAGATTGGCTGCTGGACTAGCCCGGCAGACTTTGGCGGCGAGCGTGGTCTGCTGACACCAGATTGGTGGGAGACGAAGGATAGCCAGTACGGTCAGCTCAAGATATGGTCAGTGACGCAAGATTGCAGCTATATTGACGGCAAAAATATCAGCTCTGTTCAAATACAGGATTTACAACTCGCAGAGAAACCATACATTGAGGTTCGTCTGGGCATCAAACCCGATGCATTGAATGTGGGTGGCCTCAATATCTTTGGCGAAAAATTTGGAAACTACCCACAGCCTATAGTACTCAAGGTCGATTTTGAGCACCCGAAAGGCAGTGAGAGGAAAGCAGACTAAGGAGAAAAGCGACGCTTTTTGCTGGTTACCAGGTTTCATGGCCTTGCAGGCAACGCTCGGCCGCAGGTGATGCACGCTCGCGAGTAATTGCGACAACGGCATACAGGGCTGCAGGCTGACGACGAAAGTTGCTAGCGCCCTTGCGCACCGCACTTACACCTCCTCAGGCTCATGGAAGAAGCGTCGCAAACGCAAGATGACATTACTGCTCATTCAGCATGCTGCACTGATCGTGACGATGGATGATGCCGACACTCGTTGGACAGATGGTAGCATCTATGTAGAGGGGAATGTGATTCAGCAGATCGGGCCGACGGATCAACTCCCGCAAGAGGCGGATCAGGTGATCGACGCACGGGACATGATTATCCTTCCTGGCCTGGTGAATACACATCATCACTTTTACCAGACACTCACGCGCAATCTCCCCGCGGCACAAGATGCCAATCTGTTTTCCTGGTTGCGCATCCATTACCCGATCTGGGCGGGTCTCACCCCTGAAGCCATTTACGTCAGTACCAAAACTGCCATCGCGGAGCTAATGCTTTCGGGCTGTACGACATCGAGCGATCACTGCTATATCTGGCCTAATGGTGCCCGTATCGATGATCAGATTCGGGCGGCTGCAGAGATGGGCTTTCGCTTTCATGCTGCCCGCGGCTCCATGTCAGTGGGCGAAACACAAGGGGGCCTGCCACCAGATACGGTTGTCGAGGATGAGGCAGCGATCCTGCGCGACTCGCAGCGGGTGATCGAAGCCTACCACGACGCGAGTCGCTATGCCATGCTTCGCATTGTCCTGGCTCCATGCTCACCTTTCTCAGTATCTCCTCAGTTGATGCGCCAAAGCGTCGAGCTAGCACGCTCCTACGCTGTGCATTCGCATACTCATCTGGCCGAGACGCTCGATGAGGAGGCATACTGCACTGCAACCTTTGACCGCACGCCGGTGGAGCTGGCAGAGGACCTTGGCTGGGTAGGAGCGGACGTGTGGCACGCGCACATGGTTCACCCCGGTTCAAATGCGATCACGCGCTTGGGGCAGACGCGCACTGGCGTGGCGCACTGTCCCAGCTCGAACATGCGGCTTGCTTCGGGCATCGCTCCAATCGGGCAATTACGACAGGCTGGTGCGCGAGTCGGCCTCGGCGTGGATGGCTCAGCATCCAATGATAGCTCCCACATGCTCGCAGAAGCACGGCAGGCGATGCTCTTGCAGCGTGTGAAGGGGAACCCGGCGGCGATGAGTGCCCAGGAAGCGCTGTGGCTGGCAACGCGGGGTGGTGCGGCAGTCCTCGGTCGCGATGATATCGGCTCCCTCGCACCTGGCATGGCGGCAGACTTCATCGGCTATCGTCTCGACACGCTGGAACTCGCGGGAGGTGCTCCCCACGATCCGCTGGCCTCGCTCGTCTTTTGCCATCCACCGTACGTGGATTTGAGCGTTATCAATGGGCGGGTGCGTGTTCAGGAACAAAGGCTGCTCGATGTCGACCTGCCCGCACTCATTGGGCGTCACAACGCCATTGCACGTGCCCTTGTACGTGGGGAACTCTCTTAGGTCGACTGGCACACGTCAATGTTGACGTATTGCTGCTCATCACTATGAGGTAGGAAATGGCTTCTTCAGTGAGAGCACGAGCTGTATCGTTTGACAGAGCATCCTCTACAGATGGAGGTCACTCCAGTTGACAAAACCCCACAGAAAGTGGCTCAATAGTAAGTGAGAAGATATGATCAGATATTTCTCCTCTCAGGTTCTGCACTGATTTCCTGGTCTTTGCCAAGGGACTCGATCATGCCTTTCGGAAACATGACTGTTCGTGCAGAGACTATCATTAAGAACAGCGGAAGAAAATATTGTGGTTGCAATCCAAACAATAATCGTGTCTCTCGAAATCCCGGTGAGATGCATTCCTCTCACGTTTATCGCGGAATGGTTAACCAAGAAGAGGGCAGACTCAACAACTGCCTCAAGAGGAGTTATGCGTCATGACCTACTCACGCCGAAACAGTATTGATGAACAACAAGAGGCATGCGAGAAAGCCAAACAGATCACAGCAATTTGCGGACAATTTCATATCACGCTTGATCCCATTGACTGGCAACAGTACGGAATGTGGGCACCGGTGAAAGTGAACAATATCGAGATAGCCTCTCTTCTGGACCTCGGGCAACGCGATAGTGATGATATTCTCCGTCAAGTACAGATCAAACTATTCGCACACGCTGCTCTCGAAACCCTTCACTCTCGACGAGGTCTCAAAGCCTTAATGTGGAGTCCTGTCGATGTGGTGCAGCCACAAGCATTTTTAAGCCTCTGGATCATCACACTTGAGACGGATGAGCGCATCCCTATCATTGAATTCATCCGAAATGGACAGCGCGTCTATGAACACTATCAGTTTGATGGAGACGATGGGCAGCAGCTTGCCAAGCTCTTCGGACCAGTGAATGAGGGGGAGTATCATCTTGGTGATACGGTAACAATAAGGGAGCGTGAGCGTCAATATACCGGGGAGATTATTTATATCATCCCACCTAGCAAGGTGCTCACAAGCCGCAAATATGCATCACGGGGGTATCATACCATTTCGGGGACAGCCTATACGAACGATGTAGTATCAAGGTATATTGTCGATTGCAAAGACGGTTTCCCTCATATTGTGCATCAGTCGCAAGTTATCCAGTAAACAAGGTCTGATGCACAAACAGCATTTGAACACTCTCGTTATAGTGGTAGGCAGATCACTCTTCCGCGCAAGAATGGAGAATTGATCTTCTACGAGCCCTGGGAAGGCAGGGTCTTCGGTATGGCCATTACCCTCCATGGTGAGGTGGAGTTGGTTACTCCTCCTTCGGTTCGTCTTCAAGAAACGGATTAGCTTCCAAGCACAGAATGAATGCCGTGCTACAAGCGGTATGTCCAAGATGTCCAGCACGCGTCGTACCTGGGAGCTTTCTTTAGTTGACTGCATAGACAGCCTGCTGGTTACAGCATGAGTAGTACTATAGTACTAGCGAACTCCAACTTCGAGTATGGGTGAAACGAGGGATGAAGCCGTGCCAACAAAAGCATGTGCTCTTATTGTTGAGCTTGTGGAACGAAAACATCTCTGCTTATACTGGATTTGAGAAACGCACATTCCTAGAATGAGGAGGCAGAGCTTGCAAATGGCACAAGATACTCTCCCCGTGGGGACGGTCATTCGAACCAGTAGCAGAGACCATTACATCATAGAGAGCCTCCTTGGCAAGGGTGGATTTAGTACTATTTATCTGGTGAGGGATCAGCGTGTCAGGCAAAATCGTTTTGCCCTCAAGGAAGTGAAAAACCTGAGTACACGAGAGCGGGAACGTTTCACATTCGAGTGTGAAGTACTCAAGCGGCTTGATCACCAGGCTCTGCCCCGTGTCTATCGCGTGTTCGAGGACCTACAACGTAATCAAGCGTATGTGCTCATGGATTACATTGAGGGTTCCAATCTGGAACTACTGCGGAGACACCAACCGAAGCAGCGTTTTTCTGTGCCCCAAGTTCTGAACATCATGAGACCCATCTTTGATGCCGTTGTCTTTCTCCATAGCCAAAGTCCTCCAATTGTTCACCGAGACATCAAGCCGGCAAACATCATCGTGCCAGCAAATGGCGATGATGCTGTACTCGTCGATTTTAGCATCGCGAAGGAATATGAATCGGAAGAAACCACCACTGCTGTTCGTCATGCTACACCTGGCTTTGCGGCACCTGAACAATATGGCATAGGGACTACCCCTCGTACTGACATTTACAGTCTAGGCGCTACCTTGTGCGCCTTATTGACCGGCGTCACTCCTGCAGATGCGCTGTACCGCATGATCCGGCTCGGCGAAAATGAACCCGATCCTCTCATCCGGGTGGATCATGTAAACCCAACGGTTAGCAGGGATGTAGCTGATGTTATCCATCGGGCTATGTCTCTGAATAGTAAAGCGCGTTACTCCTCTGTCCTGCAGTTCTGGCAGGCGTTGAATGGCGATACTGCGGAGCATCCATCGCATTCCCTTCGCGCGGTATCATCCTCCCACGATTATGCACTCACGATACCCAAGGATACTGTAAAAAGTACTGTTACTATCTCTCTCCCAAAAGAGAAGCACACCGTCTATTTCAGGAAAATGGCCGCAATCCTACTGATCTTGCTTGCACTACTTACAGGCTCAGGCGTTGGGATACATTCCCTCTTGTCTGCAGCGAATAACCAACGTTCTCGTTCTGAGACACAGGTGCGAACACTACTGACGCGTGCAGCTCCTACCTTCAGTCCTAGAGCAACTGCAACGTCTGCTGCTATCTCAGCGTCAGTTGTCTATCCACCTTTGGCTCAACGGTACAGCGGTACTATTGCTTATCTTACAGCAACTACAAAAACAAACATGACCCTTTCATATATTCTACAGAGCGGCGGACACATTCACGGATACTTCACCGGGCTGGGTGTGAGCGGTTCTTTCCAAGGGACAGTTGCAACCTCTGAACAGGTACAGTTCCAGGTGACGACTTACTCGGGGAAAGCCACACTTACTTTCGAGGGAACGATACAATTTGGTGGAAATATCGCAGGAACCTATCAGATTCTGAATCAGAACAAACAATTCACCGGCGTGTTCGGCCTGTGGAGCGTTGACCCGGTGCCACCAGGTTAATTCACATTGCATGGGTGCTGGGTAAGAGCTATAGGCATGTGCCTGCCAAATGACGAACAAACGAAGAAAGTAATACTCAGCTCACGAATGATGACTGCGCGCTGGGCTGGGAAGGGAACGACAGAAGAGAGCCTTTCGATCGTTTGTCGGCACCTGTTTCATCGTGTTTATGAGGTTCACTATGCAACAAGAACAGATACTCTTCCCTAAGGGAGCGACCGTACGAGACCCTCATGGAGACCGCTATGTGGTAGAAGGTCTTCTTGGTAGGGGAGCATCTGGTGCTGTCTATTTGGTCAGTGATAAGCGCGTCAAGCAGAACGTATTTGCCCTCAAAGAGGTGATTAACCCGAACAAACGAGACCGCGAGCGCTTCACGTTTGAAGGAGAGATTCTCAAGCGGCTGCATCACCGGGCATTGCCCCGTGTATACCACTCTTTCGAACATGACAATCTCAAGCGAGTGTATATCCTCATGGATTACATCAAGGGGCGGAATTTGGAAGACTTGCGGGAAGAGCAGCCAGAAAAGTGCTTCTCACTGCCCCTGGTTCTAGCCCTGGTGAGCCCTATCGTCGATGCTCTTATCTATCTGCATTCGCAAGACCCGCCTATTATTCATAGAGATATCAAACCTGCCAACATTGTCGTGCCGATAGGGGCCGATGAAGCGATGCTGGTTGATTTTGGCTCCGCTAAGGAATATGCTCCAGACGGATTGACAACAGTTCTATCTCATCGTTCACCTGGCTATGCGGCACCTGAACAATACGTAGGTGGAACCAATACTCGTACTGATATTTATGGGCTAGGAGCAACCCTCTACCTGCTGTTGACAGGAACTGTTACAACCGATGCCCTCTCCCGAGTCGTCAGGGGTAGGAGTACAGGGGCGGATCCGCTCAAGCCAGCGAACCTGCTTAGGCCGATAGTTCCTGCAGCTGTAGCCGAGGCTCTTCAGCGTGCTATGTCCCTCAGCAGTGCTGATCGATTTGAGACTGTCGAGGAATTTTGGCAGGTATTAAAAGCTCATGCCTCAGAGAAGCAGCTACAGATACCTCGTGTAACCTCGGGGGCTACCCCTCAACCTCTTCCTGAGCGAGGCACCAAACGTACTTTGGGAGCATTTTTCCAAAAGAAGCAAGATACTACACGTTCCTGGAAACAAAAAGGATTACTACTCATCTCCTTTCTACTACTGGTAACTGTAGCAATTGGAACAGCTCTCTTGTCTCATAACGTGGGTCTCACTGTCCTTCTTCTGATCATCATGTTGACAGTTCTCCTAGCGCTCATTCCACTATTACGTCGATAGTGATTTTCTCGTTGTAGGCAAACGAACTGACAAGGAATCACGCAAACCGCTCGTAGCATGGTCGTAAGTACGCATACCACAAGCATATGAGCACTGCACGCGCTCACAGACGAGCGACTGTCGTAGGGGTGGTGGCTACTTTGGACGCCCGTCCACAAACACGGCCATTTCGGCTCATCATCTTCAGGTATTCATACCGTCCTTAACTGTACGAAGGTATACGACAAGACGAGATGGCTACGCTTGCTGAGGTGGTTCATTTGCCCTCAGTAACAGTTTAGCTTTGACATAGACCCTTGGAGAAATCTTCTCTAGACGATACATGTCTTTAATAGCCTGCAGTAGGTGCTGGACAAAGGGGATACCCGACGGGTAAGGAGCAAAGTGAGGGTCGCCTTAGAGGGACAATGTCTGCTCCTTACGCAGCGTTTGTCTGCATAAGCAGTTCGGCTCCAACAATCATCCTCACGCTCAACGTCTTCACAGGTGCAGGGGCAAAATCAAGACTCTTGATTGGGAACAACTTCTCGAAAGTCCCCAGGTTTCGCCATCCACGGACTTTGATCTTCCCCGTCCACAGAGCCAGCGTAGGATTCTCAATGCCGGTCCTGGTCCTGACAAACGTCTCCGGGCTCTGGATGATCACCAGCTCAGCATGTACTGCCCTCCCTTCGCTGACACGACAGATGCCATCAGCAACATGCATTGTCCAGACACCTCCTCCCGGGCCGGAGAGTTCCATCACCGTCGTCAACGAGGTCTGTGCTGCCTGTTGGCGATCCATGTTCTCTGCGAACGAGGCCATAAAGTAGGACAGGGCACGGTGCGTTTGCTCGGGACTGGGCGTTGGGGCATGACACTTCATCCAGAAGCGCAGTTGCATAAAGTGCGGCTGGCCCACATCTGCTCCAGGCACTGCTGTGGAGAGGTACCAGCCGGACGTTGGGTGAACTGGATCTCATTCCAGGCATCCTGCTCGGCCTCGGTGCGCAGAACCTGCTCGCTGGTAGGCACATTGAGCCCGAGCTTGATAGCAGTGGCGATCACGTCCAGGTCGAAGTACGCCAGATGATACGGTACGTCGGTAAAGGTCCAGTGCTTGCCATGCTTGCCCGACCAGTCATCAGGTCCCAGGATTCCCACCAGTTCGTCAAAGCGCTGCCAGAGGCCCTCGAGATCGGCGAGGAGCGCCGCTCGTGTCGTTGGTGTAAGCAGTTTGAATGGTGTCATGGTATCCTCCTTCTCGGGTGTTTCCCCGAGTCACAGTATCGATTTCTGAATAAGGTACGATGTTTCTCTTCTAGGAGATCAACGGGAAAATCTCTCCTTCTACTATTCTTTTTCTCACTCATCCTTACGGTGATCGTTGCGCCTCCTGAATTGAGTATTTCCAGGGTGACGAACAGTTCACCGCAAGGACGATTTAAGAGCTCACCCGCATTTTGACCCTGTTGACATCATTCATGCTGCTTGGATGGCCAAATCTTGGGCCAATGGACGCGGCTGCTTCACCGTTGGCCTGATGTTCTGGTTGAGCGAGAAGAAGTTGGTGGGATCATACGTGTTCTTGAGAGCGACCAACCGTTCGTAGTTGACGCCATACGCCGCCCGTACCCGCTCTTCTCCCTCGTTGCCCAGGAAGTTGACATAGACGCCACTGCTCGCAAATGGCGAGAGCGCCCTCCAGCATGCACGGGCCCACGCGATGTGCCGGTGAGCCTGGCTGGCTGCGCCGCCATCCCACGCGGCTAGCATGCTGATGACATAGGACTCTTCCCGTAGCGCAAAGGCGGTCTCGGTCGGACTCACACGGCTGGCAGCACCATGGACATGCTGAATCAGGACCACTGAAGACGGTGAGGTGCAGGCTGCACCATAGTCGGCGATGGTCTCGATCGCCTCGTCGCTCAGATCCCTCAGCGTCCTGGCTTTCTCGTAGTAGTGGCGCCCATCCGGTGCTCCCGCATCGGCCTGCAAGAGCACCTTGAGGTAGGATTTCGGGCGGATCAGATCGACCAGTGGGGAACCAAACTTCCTGACCGGCTCGACGAGGCGTTCGCCTGCATCAAGGGAACTACAGGAGCAGAGGTTGATGGCAATCGCGGGCACACCGTCTGGCGTGGTCAGAAGGGAGGCATAAGCCGTCAGTTCGTCAGGAACGCTGCTGGTGTACTCGCGGTAGAAGCGCAGCACCTCCCGCGCTCTGCTCATTGGGTAGACCACCTTGCCCGCCAACACCGGACCGACCGGGTGCAGTTGGAATTCGAAGGAGGTCACGATGCCGAAGTTGCCGCCACCACCCCGCACGCCCCAGAACAGGTCTGCATGCGAAGTCTCGCTGGCCGTGAGCACTCGCCCATCAGCGGTGACGATGTCAAC
>WNFI01180537.1_pt2 | contig 22304 bp, 22 predicted proteins | sample 5400471 | NCBI WGS metagenome assembly WNFI01 (sample SAMN13153348, study PRJNA577476) | soil metagenome | isolation source: 100 cm saprolite on Douglas fir-dominated hillslope | place: USA:California | collected 2013-09-17
TCGTGACCAGCGGCAAGGTGAGTGGCATCGCGATCCCGGACTCGCAGAACGTCATCGCCGACTACCCGATCGCAATGCTCAGCGGAGCGCAGAACAAGACCGGCGCCGACGCGTTCGTCAAGTACGTGCTATCGAGCCAGGGACAGGCGATCCTCGTCGGCGCCGGATTCGAGAGGGCTTGAGCCGGGCCAGGATTCCAGCTCCGCTGATGGCGCTGGCGGTCGCGGGCCTCCTCCTCTTCCTCCTCCCCCTCGCCGGGCTGGTCGCCCGCGCGCCATGGGACCAGGTCGGCCCTGCGCTCGTCGCTCCCGAAACCGCGACCGCGCTCGGCCTCTCCCTCTTCTGCTCGGTGACGGCGACGGCGATTGCGCTTGTCCTCGGCATCCCCCTCGCCCTCCTCCTGGCGAGGACAAGTGGCGCGCCGCGCGCCATCCTCCGAGCGCTCACCACGCTCCCGATGGTCCTGCCACCCGTCGTCGGCGGGGTCGCGCTGTGGCTCGCATTCGGTCGCCGCGGCCTGGTCGGTGGGCCGCTTTACAACGCGTTCGGCATCCAGATCCCATTCACCACGGCGGCCGCTGTCATCGCCGAGACCTTCGTCGCCATGCCGTTCCTCGTCATCGCGGTCGAGGGCGGGCTGCGGGCGCTCGATGCCCGCTATGAGGAAGCGGCCCGAGCGCTGGGCGCGGGCGGTTGGAAGGTCTTCTCGCGAGTGACCCTTCCCCTGGTGCGGCCCGCGATCTTCTCCGGCGCGGTCCTGTGCTGGGCCCGCGCGCTGGGCGAGTTCGGCGCGACCATCACCTTCGCCGGCAACCTGCCCGGTCGCACGCAGACGATTCCGCTCGCCGTCTACATCGCGCTGGAGACGCGGCCGGAGGGCGCGATCGCTTTGAGCCTGATCCTGCTCGCCGTATCGCTCGCGATCCTCATCGGCATGCGCGACCGGTGGCTCGGCGCGCTGTGAGCCTCACCGCGCAGGTGCGCGTCGCGCGCGATGGGTTCGTGCTCGACGTCGACCTCAACGTCGGCGCCGGCGAGACGGTCGCCGTCCTCGGCCCCAACGGGGCCGGCAAGACCACGCTCCTGCGCGCGCTGGCCGGGCTGGTCGCCATCGACGGTCGCGTCGAGCTCGACGGCGACGTGCTCGATGATTCGACAAGCAAGCGGCACGTCCCAACCGAGAGGCGCCGTGTCGGCCTCGTCTTCCAGGACCACGTCTTGTTTCCGCACATGACGGTCCTCGACAACGTGGCCTTCGGCCTCAAACGGGACGGCAGGCGCGTCGCCAGAGAATGGCTCGACCGCGCGGGGCTCGGCGATCGGGCCAACGCGATGCCGCGCGAGCTGTCAGGCGGGCAGGCGCAGCGGGTGGCGCTGATCCGCACGCTGGCCACCGAGCCGCGACTGCTGCTGCTCGACGAACCGCTGTCCGCACTCGACGTCAGCATCCGCGCCGAGGTCCGCCGCGACCTGTCGCGGCAGCTCGCCGGGTTTCGAGGCGTGCGCATCCTGGTGACCCACGACCCGCTCGAGGCGATCGCCCTGGCCGACCGGCTGGTCGTGCTCGAGCACGGCAAGGTCGTGCAGAGCGGATCCCCCGCCGAGGTCACCGCCAGGCCCCGCTCCCGCTTCGTCGCGGACCTCGCGGGCGTCAACCTGCTGCGCGGGCGGGGCCGGGGCGACCACGTCGAGCTCGAGAACGGCACCGGCGTGGCCGCGCCGGAGGCCGGCGACGGAGACGTGTTCGCGGTCATCCATCCGCGCGCCGTCGCGCTCTACACGTCGCGTCCGGAGGGCACGCCGCGCAACGTCTGGCGCGGCCGCGCCGAGGACCTCGACCTCCAGGGCGAGCGCGTCAGGGTCCGCCTCAGCGGGACCGTGCCCCTCGTCGCCGAGGTGACTCCGTCAGCCGTGCGCGAGCTGCACCTCGACGCGGGCGCCGAGGTGTGGGTCGCGGTGAAAGCGACGGAGGTGTCTGTCTATCCCGCGTAGGATCACCGCACGGTGACCCGAATGGTCCCCATGTCGAGCGTCGATGCGGCCTGGTTGGGCATGGAGGACCCGACCAACCTGATGATGGTGACGGGCGTGCTCGCCCTCGACGGCAAGGTCGACCCCAAGCGGCTTCGCACCCTGCTCGACAAGCGGCTTGCGCCCTTCGGCCGGTTTCACCAGCGCGTGGTCCGCCCGCGCACGCGCGCCGGCATGCCGCACTGGCAGGACGACGCGGGATTCGACATCGGCAACCACGTGAGCCACATCGCGCTGCCCGCGCCGGGTGGCGACAAGGCGCTGCGCGAGCTGGTCAGCGAGTTGATGGGCATGCCGCTCGACATGACCAAACCGCTGTGGCATGTCCACCTCGTCGACGGATACGGCGGCGGATCGGTGGTGCTCGCGCGGATCCATCACTCGATCGCCGACGGCATCGCGCTGGTCCGCGTGATGCTTTCGCTGCTCGACTCAGCGCCCGCGACAGCGCCGCCGCGCAAGCGATCAGAACACCAGAACAACAGCCGCGGGCCGCTCGACTGGCTGCCCAGGCTGCTCGACGACCCGGGCCGCGTCGCGGAAGGCGCGTACAGGCTGGGCCGGCTCGTGCTCCTGCCGCCCGACCAGCAGACCGCGTTCAAGGGCAAGCTGGGACGCCGGAAGCGCGCGGCCTGGTCGAAACCCGTCCCGCTCGACGATTTCAAAGCGATCGGCAAGGCGTTCGGGGCGACCGTCAACGACGTGCTGATCGCGACGGCGACCGGCGCCCTGCGCCGCTACCTCGAGGGGCGCGGTGAGCCGACCAGCGGCGTTTCCATCCGCGCCTCGGTCCCCGTCAACCTGCGGCCGGTGGACGAGGCGCACAAGATGGGCAACTCCTTCGGCCTCGTCTTCCTGACCCTGCCCATCGGCACCCTCGACCCGGTGAAACGGCTGCGCTCGATCAAGAAGGAGATGGACGAGCTCAAGCGATCGCCCGAGGCGCTCGTCGCGTACGGCGTGTTGAACCTGATGGGCTTCGCCCCGGTCGAGGTCGAGAGGCTGGGCCTGCGCTTTTTCGGCAGCAAGGCCTCGGCGGTGCTGACCAACGTCCCCGGCCCGCGCGAGCCGCTGTACCTGGCCGGCCGCAAGCTGGACCGGGTCATGTTCTGGGTGCCGCAGTCGGGCCGGCTCGGGCTGGGGATCAGCATCCTCAGCTACGCCGGCGGCGTGATGCTGGGGGTGGCCACGGACGAGGGCCTGGTCCCCGACCCCGAGAAGATCGTGGAGGGCTTCGAGAAGGAGTTCCGCTCGCTCCGCCAGAAAGCCCATGTTTAGCCGATCTGTTACTTGGTAATCTTGTAAGCACCATGGTCGAGGCAGTGACCGAGAGCGAAGCTCTAGACGCCTATTCTTCGATCGTCACCTCCGTCGCGGAGAAGGTTCTCCCGTCGGTTGCCAGCCTGCGCATCGGGCGGGGCGGCCGCGGTTTCGGCGGCGCCGGCTCCGGAGTCGTCATCACCCCCGACGGCTTCCTGGTCACCTCGGCCCACGTCGTCGCGGCGGGCGGCGCGGCCAGCGCCTCGTTCATCGACGGCGCCGAGTACGACGTCGACGTCGTCGGCGCCGACCCTCTCTCCGACCTGGCCGTGGCCCGCGCCCGCGCCACCAGCCTCCAGCCCGCTCGCGTTGGCAATGCCGACCAGCTTCGGGTCGGTCAGCTCGTCGTCGCCATCGGCAACCCGATGGGATTCGCCGGGTCCGTCACGTCCGGGGTCGTCAGCGGGTTAGGCCGCTCGCTGGCGACCGCGGACGGCAACGGCCACCGGCGCTTCATCGAAGACGTGATCCAGACCGACGCGGCGCTCAACCCGGGTAATTCGGGCGGCGCGCTGGCCGACTCACAGGCCAGGTTGATCGGCGTCAACACGGCCGTCGCCGGCATGGGCCTCGGCCTCGCGGTGCCCATGAACGGCACGACCCAGGCCATCCTTGCCGCCTTGATGCGGAACGGGCGCGTGCGCCGCGCCTACCTCGGCATCGCTGGGGGCACGCGACCTCTGACCCCGGCGATGGCGCAGCGCCTTGGCCGCAAGGCCGGCGTCGAGGTGCACGAGGTCGTCAGCGGCAGCCCGGCCGCCGGAGGCAAGCTGCGCGCAGGCGACATCATCGTTTCGGTGGGCGACGTCGGCGTCACCAAGGCCGGCGACCTGCAGCGACTGATGGTCGAGGCGAGGATCGGCGCGAAGCTCGCGCTCGAGGTGCTGCGTGGGGACCAGCTGCTGAAACTCGATGTCGTTCCAGTTGAGCTGACCTAAAGCACTAAGATCGGCCTTCGTGGCCAAAAAGGAGGTCCGCGACCTGCTCCGCGCCCAGGTCAGAGACGGGCGCTTCCGGATGGCCGACGTCGACCCCGACTCGCATCCTGGTCTGAAAGGCGGCAAGAGCCGAGCCCAGCGCGACATCGAAAAGAACCAGGACGTCCTGTTCAACTGGCACGAGCGCCTCTACGCGGAGCACAAGCGGTCGCTGCTCGTCGTGCTGCAGGGCATGGACACGAGCGGCAAGGACGGCACCGTCACCCACGTCGTGCGCAACTTCAACCCACAGGGTGTGTTGATCACGCCGTTCAAGGCCCCGACGCCCCAGGAGAAGCGTCACGGATTTCTCTGGCGCATCCGCCGCCGCCTGCCCGCCGCCGGCGACATCGGGGTCTTCAACCGCTCGCATTACGAAGACGTCTTGATCGCTCGCGTGCACGCGCTTGCACCGCCCGGCGTGCTGGAGCGCCGGTACGGCCAGATCAACAACTTCGAGAAGCAGCTCGTCCAGTCAGGCACGCGGATCGTGAAGCTGTGCCTCCACATCTCCTACGCCGAGCAGCGCAAGCGCCTGATCGACCGGCTCGAGAATCCCGACAAGCACTGGAAGTTCAGCGAGCACGACATCGACGAGCGCGCCTACTGGGATGACTACATGAGCGCGTACGGGTTGGCGATCACGCAGTGCTCCACCAAATGGGCGCCGTGGTACGTGATCCCGGCCAACGACAAGGTCTACCGCAACTGGGCGGTGACCATGATCCTGCTCGAGACGCTGCAGGAGATGAGCCCGCAGTACCCCCATCCCAGGCTCGACATCCCGGGGCTCATGAAGCGCCTCAAGGCGTAGCGAAGACCGCCGGTTTGATAAGTTCAAGAATCGCTAAGTTTCGTTCGGGAGGATGAGGTGACCCGCATGCGCCTCGTCGGCTGGCTTGTGGCGACCTTCCTGGTCGCCGCGTGTGGTTCCGGCGGCGGCGGGAACGTCGGCGCGACCAACTCCTACGCCGGCAAGACCATCAAGCTCGGCGCCGTCGTGTCCATCACCGGCGCGGGCGATGTGTACGGCCCGCAGAGCCGCGATGGCATGAAGCTCGCGGCCAAGCAGATCAACGCGTCAGGCGGGGTCAACGGAGCCATGATCGAAATCTCCTTCGAGGACGACACCTCCGACAAGGCGACCTCGCAGGCGAAGGCCCAGACCCTGATCGAGTCAAACCAGGTCCTGGCGCTGCTCGGACCGACGCTGTCCAACTCGGCCGTGGCGGTTCACCCCCTGGCCGAGAGCTTGAAGACGCCGATCCTGGCCGTGAGCACCAGCGGGATCCACATCGTCCCGGACTGCAACTGGACCGCGGCGAACCCGACCACCACGCCGTGCAAATACGTGTTCCGGGACAGCCTGGGCGAGGAGACGGCGATCCCGGACAACATCAAGTCCTACTCCAACGACGCGCACCCCAAAACCGGCGTGCTGCTCGTCGCCCAGGACGACAAGTTCTCGAGTGACGGCGGCAAGATCGTGCAGAACACCGTCGGCAGCTACAACATCCAGCTCCTGAAGACGATCCCCTTCAGCAAGACCGAAGCCGACCTGACGCAGTACGTCACGCAGGCGGTTCAGCTGAAGCCCGATGTGATCTTCATCACGTCGCTCGGCGGCATCCCCGCCAAGATCATTACCGCCGCCCGCAACCTCGGCTGGCAGGGGCAGTTCCTCGGAGGTAACGGCTTCAACACCGCGACCGTTTCGGCGCAGGCCGGAGGGGCCGGGAAAGGCGCGCGCAGCGCGAGCGCCTGGTACATCGGCAACACGTTTCCATCGAACTCGGATTTCGTGAGCGCGTACAAGACCGAGTACAACAAGGACCCGGACCAGTTCGCGGCACAGGGCTACACCGCGATCAAGATCCTCGCCGACGCGGCAAAGCGTGCCAACCTCACGTTCAGCGACCTCGCGGGCGACCGCGACAAGCTGCGCACCACGATGGAGACCGTGAACATCCAGTCGCCGCTCGGGCCTTTCCAGTTCACCGCTAATCACGACGTCAAGCAGACGGTGTGGATCATCGAGATGGACGGCAACGGCGGCTTCAAGCTGGACCACCAGATCCCAGCCGGCTAAAAGATATGAGGGAAAACCCGGATGGTTTTCCCTCATCGGGCGTGCGGCTATTGCCGCAGGCCCTGCTCCCATTCCGGTATAGGGTTGGGCTCACTTATGTAGTCACTCGGCGCCAACGTGTGGGAGGCGGAAAAGGCAAAGTGGCGGCCGGGATGAACCCGGCCGCCACTGCAATGTCTGAGGAACGAGGGGGAGCACGACCCGCTCCCCCTTTCGCTTTTGATTTGATGTCCAGCTAGATGGACCAGCAGATCGTCAAACGCCATATTCATCGGCGGATAACTCCGCGAGCCCCTCCGGCCCTTCGGGCCACCTCCCCATGAATGGGGAGGAGCTTCTCCCCTCAAATAAAAAAGCCCCGAGCTTTCGCTCGGGGCTCTCTGGTTGTCGAATTAAGCGACGCGGACGCTCTTGGCGCGCGGGCCCTTCGGGCTCGACTCGATTTCGAACGAAACCTTCTCGCCACCCTGCAGTCCGTCGAAGTCACCTTCGGTTCCACTGCGGTGGAAAAAGTATTCCTGTCCGTCCTCGGCCTTGATAAATCCAAAGCCACGATCCGAAACCAGCTTCTTGATGGTGCCTGTGGGCATTTCCATCTCCTATCTCTCGAACGGCGGGGCCAACTCAACTAGCGGGCCCGTTCGAGATAGATCGCAGCCTGCGGTGAGCACCGGCGCTTCGCCGGCTGCCAAGCAGTATACCCGGAATCCGGCGGGGCTAACCTCGGGCCGCTTCGGCCACCCTCCGTGCCCTGGATTGGTCGACCTCGGTGAGGTGGCGCTTGCGCAGCCGCAGGTGCTTCGGGGTCACCTCGAGGAGCTCGTCGTCGGCGAGGAAATCGAGGGACTGCTCGAGGCTCAGCTTGGATGCCGGCGTGAGGCGCACCGAGATGTCGGAGGTCGACGAGCGGACGTTCGACTGCTTCTTCTCGCGGCACACGTTCACGCGGATGTCGCCGGGCCGCTTCTGGATCCCCACGATCATCCCCTCGTAGACCTCTTCGCCGGGCTCGATGAATGTCGTCCCCCGCTCCTGCGCCCCGGCCAGCCCATACGTGAGCGACGTTCCGGGCGAGGAGGCGGTCAGAGCGCCATTGCGCTGCTCGCGAAACTCGCCGACAAAGGGCCGGTAGCCGATGCCGATGGAGCCCATCAACCCGGTGCCCGCCGTGATGGTCAGGAATGCGTTGCGAAACCCGATCAGGCCGCGCGTCGGGATCATGTACTCGAGGCGCACCCCGCCCTTCTTGTCGTAGACGATCTCGATCATCTCGCCCCGCCGCTTGCCCAGGGCCTCGGTGACGCCGCCGACATTCTCCTCGCGCACATCCACGGTCAGATGCTCGACCGGTTCCATGCGCTGGCCGTTGATGACCTTGATGATGGCCTCAGGCCGCGAGACCTCGAACTCGTAACCCTCGCGACGCATCGTCTCGATCAGGACCGCGAGGTGCAGCTCGCCGCGGCCGCTGAGCAGGAACCGCTCGGCGACATCCGTGTCCGCGACGTGCAGCCCGAGGTTGGTGTCGAGCTCCTTGTACAGGCGTGCACGCAGCTGGCGCGTGGTGGAGAACTTGCCCTCGCGCCCGGCAAAGGGCGACGTGTTGACGCCAAACGTCATGCGGACGGTCGGTTCTTCGATCTCGATCCGGGGCAGTGCGTCAGGCGCCTCCGGATCGGCAAGCGTGTCGCCGATCGCCACGTCCTCGAGGCCGGTCAGGAGCACGATGTCGCCGGCGCTCGCCTGCGGGACGGCGACGCGATCGAGACCGCGGCACATCAGCACCGAGACGACCTTGACCCGCCTCGGCTCGCCCTCGCCCAGCACCGCCACGGCGTCGCCCGGTGCGAGCGATCCACGCGAGATGCGCCCGATCGCCATCGTGCCCGTGTAATCGTCGTAGGCGCGGTTGGCCACCAGCATCTGGAAGCCGCCCTGCTCGGCGACCGGCGGCGGAACGTGGTCGATGATCGTCTTGAAAAGCGGCTCGAGATCCGGGCCGAGCGCGTCGGGGCTCAGGCCCGCCCGGCCTTCCTTCGCGATCGAGTAGATGACCGGGGCCTCGAGCTGGTCGGCGTCTTCCGCGAGCTCGAGGAACAGGTCGTGCACCCGCTCGAGGGTCTTTGCAGGGTCGGCGTTGGCGCGGTCGACCTTGTTGATGACGATCACGATCCGCAGACCGGCCTCAAACGCCTTGCGCAGGACGAAGCGCGTCTGCGCCATCGGGCCTTCGGCCGCGTCGACAAGCAGCAGGCAGCCGTCCGCCATGTTCACGACGCGCTCGACTTCGCCTCCGAAGTCGGCGTGGCCTGGCGTGTCGATGATGTTGATGGTCACGTCGCCGTGGCGGACCGAGGTGTTCTTGGCCAGGATCGTGATCCCCTTCTCGCGCTCCAGGTCGTTGCTGTCCATGATCAGCGTGCCCACCTCCTGGTTGTCGCGAAAGGTGTGGCTCTGCTTCAGCAGGGCGTCGACCAGCGTGGTCTTGCCATGATCGACGTGGGCGATGATCGCCACGTTGCGGATGTCGTGCCGGAGGTTGGCTGAAGGCATCTGGAGCACGAGCGACTATACGGGCCGGTCCAGGCACCCGCTTGCAAAGCGAAGCCACCTGGGGTTGAATTTAGCTTCGACCGCGACGGCCTGTCGTTCTGCGGGGGAAGACGATGGGGATCCTGCTCACTTTTCATCAGTCCTACCAGCCGGTGCTGGGCAGCGTCTTTCTGTCCGCCATCGTTGCCGGACTGCCGCTCTACGTGCTGTTCGTCACCCTGGCGGTACTGCGCCTGCCGGCGTGGCTTTGCGCCCTGGCGGCGATGCTCACCGCGTTCGTCCTCGGGTGGCTGATCTGGGGCATGCCGTTCGGCGTGTCGGTGGGTGTCGCCACCGAGGGCATGGCGTTCGGCCTGTGGCCGATCAGCTGGATCGTCCTGAACGCAGTCTTCTTCCACAACCTGACGGTGGCGAGCGGCGACTTCGACGTCATCAAGCGCTCGCTGACGCGCCTGACCACCGACCGCCGCCTCCAGACGTTGCTGGTCGCGTTCTCGTTCGGCGCCTTGTTGGAAGGCATCGCGGGATTCGGCGCGCCGGTGGCCATCACGGCATCGATCCTGGCGAGCCTCGGCTTCGAGCCGGTGACCGCGGCGGTCCTCGCCCTGCTCGCCAACACCGCGCCGGTCGCGTTCGGGTCGATCGGCATCCCCGTGGTGACGCTGGGCGGACTTGTCGCGCCGATCCTCGGCCATAAGGACGCGACCTCGACCACGCTCGCCCTGTCGGCGATGGTCGGACGCCAGCTGCCGCTCTTCTCGATCATCATCCCCGCCTACCTGGTGGTGGTCCTGGCTGGGTTCCGCAAGATGCGCGAGATCCTGCCCGCGGTCCTGGTGACCGGCGTCTCGTTCGCCGTCGTCCAGTTCCTCATCTCCAACTTCGTCGGACCCGAGCTGACCGACATCATCGCGGCGCTGGTTTCCATGGGCTGCCTCGCGCTGCTGCTCAAGTTCTGGCGGCCGAAAGAGATCTGGGTCTTCCCCCACGAGCCGACCCCCGCTTCTTCGGGCGCACGGCCGCGCCGCGTCATGGGCGGCTCATCGCCGTTCGACAAGATCGACTCACCGGCGCGAATCGCGCGCGCCTACGCCATGTACCTGGTGCTCGTGGTCGTGATCCTGATCGGCCAGATGGGCAACCTGCCGTGGTGGTCGGGCCACCCGGTCGGCGACCCGAGGTCCGCGCTGCACGCTCCCGCCAACGTCACGGCCGATCTCAAATGCGGAACGCCGGGCTTTCTTCTGTGCCCGACGCCGTGGATCGGCTCGAGCCCGACGAAGGACCGCCAGGCGTTCAAGTTCCCCGACTGGAACTTCCTGTGGCCGGGGACCTATGAGATCAAGAACGGCAAGCCGGTCTCTCTGATCTTCCGGGAGAAGCCGATCGTCTCGAAATCGACCGAGTATCCGCTGGCCTTCGACTGGAACTTCCTGGCCGCGGCGGGATCCCTCGTCCTTTATGCAGGCCTGGTCGCGTACCTGGTCATGCTGCTGGCCGGGGCGCGTCTCAATTTCTTCGCCGTGTACAGACGCACGGTGCGGCAGCTCGCCTTGCCCATCGCGACCATTGCTTTGATCCTCGCCATCGCGCAGCTGATGAACTACTCGGGCATCACGTCGAGCCTTGCCATCGCGCTGTCCAAAACGGGCTTCATTTTCCCGTTCGTCGCCGCGTTCCTGGGCTGGTTAGGCGTGTTCCTCACCGGAAGCGACACGTCGTCGAACACGTTGTTCGGCCCTCTACAGGCGCAGACCGCGCAGCAGCTGCACAACGTGAGCCCGATCCTGACCGCCGGCACGAACTCGTCCGGCGGAGTGATGGGCAAGATGATCAGCCCGCAGAACCTGTCGGTCGGCGCCGCAGGCGTGAACAAGGTGGGCTCGGAAGGCGAAATCTTCCGCCGCGTGATCCGCTACAGCCTGATCCTCACCGCCGGGGTGGGCGTGGTGGCGATGATCGAGGCCTACGTGATCCCCGGGATCGTCCCGACGCCGTAACCCCCAGAGCCGCAGCCCCCGTTCAACCCCGCGTGGTGCCGAGCCCGCGGGTCTGGTTACGGCGGCGGGACAGCCGGAGCGTGGAACGTCGAAAGAGTCGTTCCGATGGCCCCGAGCAGCGGCTGGAACGCTATTGCGTCCGGAGTGATGGCGATGCTCCTGATTGTGACGCCGACTCCGGGCGGCAGCTGCTGAAGGATCAGCATCTCAGTCGTAACCGCGGGTATTGCCCGGTTCACCCAGTCGGTCAGCGCACCGCGCACCAACTGACCGACGATTGGGGCGACAATCGGGGCCAGGGCACTGACCAACGCTCCGAGCAGACTCTCGGACAGCTGGACCTGAACCGGGTTGGCACCGGCGAGAGCCACCTGAACGATCGCAGTGCCGTCCACCGAGGTCGACGGGAAGAGGCCGACCGACACGCTGGCCGAATAGCTCGTTTGCGGCAAGGGCACGTTGGCAAACTGACCGGACAGCAGTCCGTTGATGCCGACAGTAACGCTGTCTTGTCCTAGGCTGGCCGTGACTGCATCGACCGTGGCCGACAGGGTCGGGGTCAGCGACTGGGGCGGCGGCCGAAAAGCCGCTGCCCAGCTGTTGAGATGCTGTTGTGTCATGCGCAGGACAGGTCCGATGACGACCTCGATGCGCAAAGAGCCCGGGACGTTGTTCAAGGGACCTGAATTGAAGTCGACGCCGGTGATTTGTTGAATGCCGGTGGTCGCCACTGTGATCGCGGCGCGTGCTGGCACAGGGCCATGGAAACCGAACGCTGCGCCCTGGACCGGACTCGCCTCCGATTGGACCGGCGAGTTTCCTGTGAGATCCCAGAGAGACGCCATCTGGGACCCGAATTGAGCGGCTCCACTTGCGTCCATCAGAACAACGTTCCCGGTCACCGCGGCGGAGTGCACCTTTATGCAGTCGGCGAGGGCGTTGCGGACCGATGTCAGCTGCGCTCGCAAGGCGCCGAGCTGCGCCAGAGCGCTCCAGGCGTCACCGCCGACCGCGTTACCCACCTTGGCGGCGAGGGCAGTGTACTGCTGCTCTAAAGAGGTGACCTGGTCCGCGAGAGCCTGGCAGTCGCCGGGTACCGCCGCCATCTCAGATGGTCACTCCTCTTCTTCGAATGCGTCCATGGTAGCCGGGGTAAACCCGGCTCCAGGAACCCGGTTTTGAGTCCAAGGTAGCCTGATATTCATTGCTCATGAATATGGTCGTGGTGCCGAGAGCGGGAGTCGAACCCGCACGTCCTTGCGGACATCGGTGTTTGAGACCGACGCGTCTGCCAGTTCCGCCACCTCGGCGCTTCCCAGAGGGGCTTCGACCATATCATTCGCCGGTGCGACTCGTTCTCGCCGTGGCCCTCGTCTCGCTCCTGGGCGCCTGCGCTGCGCCCAGTTTCACCCCCAGCGCCGCGTCGAGCCCCGACGCCAGCCCGGCCACGGCCGGTCCGATCGCCAGCGCGCCCCGGATCCAGCCGCCCCCCGTCACCCCGCCCACCCCGCCCGGCACCAACCTGCCCGACTTCGCCTGCTCCGACGCGTCGGGTGGCAAGACCGGCGTGGCCAACTTCACCGCGGCGCGCGCCGCCGAGGTGCCCACCTACGACCGCTTCGTGCTCCAGTTTGACCCGATCGTCCCGACCTACACGATCACGAGGCAGGCCAAACCTGTCTTCCCGCTGGGCGCCAGCGGGCAGAACGTCACGCTGGCCGGCAGCGCGGGCGTGCTGATCAGCGTCCATTCGGCGACGGGCGCGACAACCTTCCAGGGCGACCCAGACTTCGCTCACCCCGAGTTCCAGGTCCTGAAAGAGGCGCGCCAGACTCAGGATTTCGAGGGCACCGTCTCGTGGGGCCTGGGCCTGAGCAAGCCCGCGTGCATGCGCGCTTTCGTGCTCAATGATCCGGCGCGCTTAGTCGTCGATTTCCAGATCACTACCAGCTAATCTCCCCGGCGATGGCGATCCAGCCACCGCCCGCACCACCCGTCACCCAGCCGGCAACTCCGCCGGTCACCCCCAAGAAGTCGTCGGGCTGTTTCGGCTGCGGCTGTGGCGGGTGCCTGGTGGTCGTGATCCTCGTCGTGCTGCTGGTCGGAGGCAGCGGCTACTGGTTCACACCTGGCGAAGCGCTGAACGCAAACGACACCGTCGCGACCCAAGCCGGCGGGCACGCCTCGATCCAGTTTCCGGACGGTTCGTACATCCGGATGTCGCCCCAGACCACGGTCCAGATCAGCAGCGTCCAGCTCCAGAAAGCAGGCAACGTGCAGGCCATCGAGGCGGTGCAGAAGACCGGCCGCACGCTCGTCAACGTGCAGCACCTGGCGAGTGGCGCGACGTTCAAGGTCGACGGCCACTCGGTCAGCGCCGCGGTGCGCGGCACGCAGTTCGAGATGCTGGTGCGGACCAACCACACGAACCTGATCAAAGTCTTCGACGGCACCGTCCGTGTCGCGGGGCAGACCACAGTCGACGTCACGGCCGGCAACGAGGTCGAGGTCGACGCCAACGGCAAGCTCTCCCCAGTCCGGCCCATCCAGCGCGATCCGAACGACCCCTACCCCCTCGCCGCCCAGTGCTCGAGGGCGGTGTCAGGCGGGACGACGGCGGGCACGGCGCAGACGACGACAGGCGATGCCATCTCCACCGGGCAGACGGCCGAGGTCGACTACGACTCGCCAGGCGGAACCGCCAACGCCGCGCTGTGCTACCCGGGAAGCTCGATGACGTTCTCCGTGATCGACCCCAACGGCACCGAGCACCGCCTCGTCGGCGGTACGTCCGCTGTGCCGGGCCCGGCGGGTCGCTACCGCGCGATCGTCCACGCGGTCGACGTTTCCCCGGCCGAGGCGTGGGCCGTTTCGTTCGCCACCAACGCAGGGTGCCAGGCCGGGAACGTCGACAGCGGCGGCGTCGTGCGGGAGACGCTCAGCAACTCGCAGATCTCCACCGCGCTCGCCGAGTCGGGCACCTCGGGGGTGACCATCTACGTCGACGGCACGTCGCCCACCGGCGCCCGGATCGTCTACTACTCGAACTTCGGCGGCATGCCGATCTCGTGGACGATCGACTTCTACGCCGCCACGCCAAACCTCGGTGCGGTCATCACCCAGGTGACGGTGCAGCACATCAACGTCACGACCCAGGTCATCACCAACCTGAGCCAGTTCGGCGGGCGGTCGATCAGCTCGATCCCGTCGGGGTTCATCGTCGACCGGGTCTACTCCTGCGCGGGGCCGGACGGGGACGACATGATGGTCGTCGAGGGGCACCGGTGAGGCCCGCCCAGCAAGGACGCTAAGCCGGGGTCGTTGAACCACCTTTGAGCTATCTTTCCCGGGCAACATGGCGACCGTAGCCTCCAGGCCGGCTCCCAAACCCCGCCGCGGAGGGCGCCGCATCCTCATCGGCCTGGCGATGCTGGTCCTGGTCGTGGCCGGCGCGGTGGTCTGGCTGAACATCGCCGCCCAGGCCCAGGTCGACGCCTCGGGGATGCTCACCGTGTACCTGCCCAACGCCACCCTCGCGCATGGCTCGGGCGCCGCCGGCGCAGCGACCACGGGCGCGATCGTGCGCGCCGGGGACACCGTGGCGACCGACACCAAGGGCCGTGCCGGGATCACGCTGCCCGACGGCACGCTCACCCGCCTGGCCAGCGACACCTCGGTCACGTTCGACTCGGCCCACTTCACGAAAAGCGGCCACCTCCACGATGTGTCCCTGTCGCAGCAGGTCGGCCGCACGTTCACGAACGTGCAGCACCTGGTGACCGGCACCAACTTCGACGTCAAGGGCAAGGCCGCCACCGCCAGCGTGCGCGGCACCAAGTTCGAGGTGTACATCCTGCCCGACGGGACGATGACCGTGAAGGTCTTCCAGGGCACGGTCACCCTCCACAACTCGACAGGCTCCATCACCATCACCGCCGGTCAGCAGGCCACCGCCAGCCCAAACGAAACTCTGAGCGGGCCGATCCCCATCGTGCCGGACCCCAACGACCCGTTCGGTCCCGCGCTCGACGCTTCCAATGCGGTCGCGGACAAGACAACCCCTGGCACGGAGCAGGACTTCATCGGCGCTCCCCTGCATAACGGGGAGCGGCAGCAGTACGTGTACGGGTATGCGGGCGGCAGTCTCGTCAAGGCCGCGGTCGGCTATCCGGGCAGCGCGATGAAGCTGACCGTGAAGGCCCCGGACGGCCAGCTGTATGTCGCGACGGGCAAGCTGCCACTGGTCGTCGTCAACAACGCCCCTGCCGGCATCTACATGGTCTTTGTGGATGGTGTCAGCGGACTCGGCGCCCTCGGCGAGGAGCCCTTTGTCGCCGTCGCTTCGGTCGAAGCTTGTGTGAGCGCGGACATCGAGGGCAACGGGGCGGTCCACCGCGGCTACACGGCGCAAGACCTGATGAACTCGGTGCAGCAGTCGGGCCAGGTGTCCGGTTTGTCGAACCTCAAGCTGACCATCAGCGAGAACTCCACGGCCGGAGCCATCATCCAGGGCAGCGGCACCTACAACGGTCTCAGCTGGAGCGGCTATGTCGTCCTGGCGGCGAACAACGGCGTCCTCGACATCATCCCGACGGGCGGCAGCGTGTTCGGCCTGAACGTTCCCGCGCAGCAGGTGGTGCAGCAGCTCACAGCCGCCATCGGTGTGGACTCGGCGAGCGTGAATCCTGGTTTCAAAGTCGACCGACTGTTCACGTGCGACTCGGTGATGATGCTCGACGGGCGGCCGGCTTGAAGAGCGAACCCGGATAGTCCGGACGAAGCGCCCTGAAGTCCGAGTCCAACCCCGGATAGTCCGGACGATCCGGGAATGGTGGGCGGCCTAACCCAGTCCGAAAATCCGGTGCGCGGCGCGCGTGACCAGCGCGAGTCCCGACCCATCGAGCAGCCACGCCACCTCTGCCGCGCCGACCAGCACGACCAGCACCGCGCTCAACCCGATGCCGCCGCCGCGCATCACCGGCTGCAACCAGCGCGTGGCGCCGCCCTCGACGCTGCCATTCGGTGACGTGAGCGCGGACTCGAGGCGGTCGAGCAGCTCGCCCGCCGTCGCGGGACGGCGGTTGGGGTCGCGGTCCATCGCCTGCTGCAGCACCGCGGCAAACGCCGGCGGGATGTCCGCCGCGACCTCTCGGACGTTGGGCGGCGGCTCGTACAGCCGGCGGCTCAGCGTCTCGATCCAGCTCTTGGAGGAAAAAGGCCGCTGGCCGGTGGTCGCTTCGAACATGACCGCGGCCAGCGAGTAGACGTCGGCCCGGCCGTCGACCTCGCGGCCGACCAGGCGCTCCGGCGCGACGTAATCGGGCGCGACCGGACCGCTGGCGCCCGGCCCGGTGTTGAACGAGGCGACGGTGCCGAGGCCGAAGCCCATGAGCAGCGTGCGGCCGTCGTTCGCCAGGAGTATGTTGGCGGGCTTGACGTCGCGGTGAATCGTCGCGCGCGAGTGCGCGTAGTCCAGCGCGCTCGCGATGGGACGCAGGAGCGCGACGATGCCGAGCGGTTCGTATCGCTGCCCGTCGCCCATCAGCTTGTCGAGCGTGTTGCCCGCGACGAGCTCGGTTACCAGGTATGGAGACTCGCCGTCGTATGCCAGCTCGTACAGGCGCGGGATCGCCTCGTGCTCGAGCGACTTGTAGGAACGCAGCTCGAGGAGGAAGCGGCGCGAGAAGCTGACGTCGCGCGCCACGCCGCTGCCGATGGTGCGCACCGCTACGCGGCGGTGCAGGCGCGGGTGCTCGGCCTCGTAAACGGAGCCGAGGCTGTCGGTGTCGAGCTCGCGCAGCAGCCGGTATCCGCCGACGCTCTGGTGACCGTTGGTCTCGGGTTTCGGCCGCGAGCCGTTCTCGTGCGGGGCCTCTTTTCCCACGGAATCTGAACTTTAGGCTACCGAGGCGCGTTGGGTCACCTCATCCGAACGGAAATTCGACGCCAAAGCGAAGACAGGGGCCCGGCTGGAAGGCCGGGCCCTGTGAAAGTTGCTAGCCGCAGTCCATGAAGAAGTTGACCTGGCCGTTGGCGCTCACGTTCAGGTGATCGACGATGTTGAGCGATATCGTCGAGCCGTCGCTTCCGGTGGCCTGGATGTTGAAGATGTCGTGCTGGACCTGGTTGTTCATGTTGAGGCTCACGCCAAACCAGATTGCGTAGTGCCCGCTGTAGGTCACTGGTCCCGTGTCGGGCGTCAGGGTGAACCAGGCCTCCTGCGTGGAGGTCAGCCAGAAGTCTCCGGCCGCGTTCACCGTCGTATGGAACACTGCATTACCGGTGCCCGTGAGCAATCCGCCTGGCGCGGCGGATCCACACAGTGGTGTCACGTGCATCGGTGGGAATGGGCCGTGAAAGTTAGTCGTCACCGAGGTCGCACCCGCCGCCGACACGGGTGCGGCAAGCACTGCGGTTGCGGCGAGCGCGGCAAACAGAACGAGTAAGCGTTTGAACACTTAGGTCCACCTCCCTGACCGGCTGACTGGGGGCCCAATATGTGTCAGCACGGCTGGGCCGTCAATAGGACTTTCTTCACAGTGTCGGCGAGAGGATTTGAACCTCCACGCCCTTTCGGGCACCAGCTCCTAAGGCTGGCGCGTCTGCCATTCCGCCACGCCGACTGACGAAACGATAAGCAACCGTTCGCTAGAAGTTCTCGATCTCCACCGGTTCGATCTTGTCGGCCGTCTCAAAGCCGAAGATCCTCGACAGGAAGTACAGCTCCGCCTCTTTGGCGCGGCGGATGTTCTTGTCCTGGCGGAACCCGTGCTGCTCGCCCTGGAACGGGACGTATGCGTAGGGCAACCCCTTCTGCCGGCACACCTCGATGAACGTCTCGGCCTGGCTCGGCGGCACGACCTTGTCCTCCAGCCCCTGGAACAGGATCACCGGGCACTTCAGGTCATCGGCGAAGTAGATCGCTGAGCGGTCTCGGTAGAGGTCCGCGCGCTCGGGGTACGGGCCGATCAGCGTGTCGCAGTAATGCGCCTCGAACTTGTGCGTCTCCTTGATGAACAGCTCGAGGTCGCCGATTCCATAGTGGCTTGCGCCGGCGTTGTAGAAATCGCGCTTGGTCAGCGACAGCAGCACGGTGTAGCCGCCCGCCGACCCACCGGTGATCGACACGCGATCAGGATCGGCGAGCCCTTGCTCGATGAGATGGCGCGCGGCGTTGATGCAGTCGTCGACGTCGACCACCCCCCACTGGCCGTTCAACCGAGTGCGATACGCGCGCCCGTAGCCGGTCGAGCCGCCGTAGTTCACGTCGACCAGCGTGGACGACCAGCGGCGGCTTCTCGCCGGCCGGCGCTTCGTAGTCCTGGTTGCGCGGCGGGTAGTAGAACGCGTGGGCGGTCAGGCCGTTCTCGGTCGGGAACGCGATCGGCTTCGGGACGCTGAAGTAACCCGACTCGATGTGCGCGGGGTTGGCCACCCTCACGACCTCCTGCGCCAGCGTGTCCAGGTCGATCACCAGGACGCGCTCCGCGAGCGTCGAAGAGGTCGCGTACATCGCCGCCTTGCGGCCTGACACCTGGAGGTTGTAGAGGGTCGTGTAGAAGAGCTCGATGGGCTGCAGGCGACCCGTCTCGAGGTCGATGCGGCCGAGCTTGGTGCCGCTCGTCTCCGAGTACAGGCACATGATCTCGTCCGGTCCTCTGAAGTCGTACCAGCGCTGGCCGAACACCCACTGCGGGGCGCCGAACTCCGCGGCGCGGTTGCACACCGGCTCGTCGCCCTCGCCCCGCGCGCGGTAGAGGTTCCACCAGTCGCTGCGGTCGGAGATGAAGTAAAGCTCGCCAGAAGGCGACCATTCGGGCGCGAGCACCGATTCGTCGCGGCCGCCCGCGATCTTGCGCGACGACGTGAGGTTGCCGTCGCGGTCGAGCTCGCCGATCCAGACCTCGCTTCCGTCCCACGGCATGTTCGGGTGGTTCCACGTCTGCCACGCGATGCGTCCGCCGTCGGGGCTCAGCTTCGGCGACGAGTAGAAGTCGTTGCCCGCTGCGATGGTGATCGGTTCGCGCCGGCCGTCCGCGTCGAGGGCGACGATGGTGTTGACAGGCTCACCCGCGCCGGTGGAGTGGTCTTCGCGCACGGCGATCACGCGGCCGCGGCGCTCGTCGACGAGCATGTCGGCGTGGCGGATGTCCGCGTCGGGCGTGATGGGCGTCGGCTCCGCGCCGGCGTCCTGGCGGTACAGGCGCTGGTCCTTGTAGTTGGTGAAGAACACCGTTCCGTCCCTGACCGCGAAGTGGCCGCCGCCGTACTCGTGGACGCGGCTGCGGGCGTTGAAGCCCTGCGGCGTCACGTCGCTCGTAGCGCCGTCCGAGCCGCGCATGCACACGACGATGCGCCCACCTTCGAATGGACGCAGCTCCGACCAGTAGAGGTCCTCGCCGTCCCAGCGCAGCATCTGGTTGCGCATCTGCGCGGTGCCCGTGAGCAGAAGTTCCGGCGAGATGGGCGAAGCCCAGGAGCCGTAAGGGGCTGTTTTCTTCCCGGTCACTGAGGGCGGCGGACGATGAGCGCGTCGCCCTGCCCACCGCCACCGCACAGCGCCGCCGCGCCGGTGCGCAGCCCGCGCCGCTTGAGCTCGCCGGCGACCGTGAGCACGAGTCGCGCGCCGCTGGCTCCGATCGGGTGGCCGAGCGCGACGGCGCCTCCGTTCACATTGACGCGCTCCTCGTCGAGCCCCAGCATGCGCGTGGCGTTGAGCGCGACCGCCGCGAACGCCTCGTTGATCTCGACCAGGTCCAGGTCGTCGATGCCGAGGCCGGCCTTCTTCAGCGCATTGCTCAACGCCAGCGCCGGCACCGTGTGCAGCCAGGCGTAGCGGTCGGCGCTCATGCCGTGCGCGACGATCTCGACCAGCGGCTCGGCGCCCAACTTCCTGGCCCGCTCCTTCGACATGACCACGACCGCGGCGGCGCCGTCGGAGATCTGCGACGCGTTGCCGGCGGTGATGGTGCCGTCCTTGTGAAATGCGGGCTTCAACGTGCTCAGCGTTTCGACCGTGGTCTCGGGCCGGATGCCCTCGTCGCGCTCGAGCTTCAGTACCGGGACCACCTCGTCCTTCAGCACGCCGCCGTTCGACCACGCCTTTGCCGCGCGTTGATGCGACCGCGCCGCCCACGCGTCCTGGTCCTCGCGGCTCAGCTCGAGCTCCTTGTTCACGTCGTCCGAGCTCTCCCCCATGTGCTGCTTGAGGAATGTCGACCACAGGCCGTCGTGGACCATCGAGTCGACCATCTCGGTGTCGCCCATGCGGGCGCCGAATCGCGCCTTGGGAAAGAGGTACGGCGCCTCCGACATCGACTCCATGCCGCCCGCGACGACCACGTCCACCTCGCCGGCGCGGATGAGCTGGTCGGCGAGCGCGATGGCGTTGAGGCCCGAGAGGCAGACCTTGTTGATCGTGATGGCGGGGACCTCCTGCGGGATGCCGGCCTCGATGGCGGCCTGGCGGGCGCGCGCCGAGGGTCGTGGCCGGGACCTCCTTGAATGCACCGCCGAACTTGGCAAACGGCGTGCGCGCGCCCGCTACTATCACGGAGGCCATAGCGCCAGTCTAATTACGCATGAGAAACGCCCTGATGGTGGTCGACGTCCAGGCGGACTTTGTGGAAGGCGGCAGCCTGGCCGTCACTGGCGGCCTCCAGGTGGCGGCCATGATCGCCCGCCACATCCGCCACTTCAAGGCCGAGTACCACTTCGTAGTCGCCTCGCGCGACTTCCATGAGGACGCACCCGACCACATCTCGGCCACGCCCGACTTCGTCACCACCTGGCCGCCGCACTGCATGGCCGGGACGCCGGGGGTCGCGTTCGTGCCCTCGATCCAGAACCTGGTCCGGGAGAAGCTGATCCAGGTCGTCGTGACCAAGGGCCGCCACTCCGCCGCCTACTCGGCTTTCGAGGGTCTCGACCCGCGCGGGCATTACCTGCTGGACGTGCTGAAGGAGAACCGCATCGACCACATCGACGTGTGCGGCATCGCGACCGACTACTGCGTCCGGGCCAGCGCGCTGGACGCGCGAAAGAACGCGTTCCAGGTCCGGGTCCTGGTCAACCTGTGCGCGGCGGTGAAAGAAGAGACGGGCGTACAGGCGCTGGAGGAGATGAAAGCGGCCGGGTGCCAACTGCAGGCGGCCACGGCCCCCTAGGTAACCGGTCCTCCCGTTCATGGGGAGGTGGCGCGCAGCGCCGGAGGGGCTGAAGTTGGTCCTCCCCATTGATGGGGAGGTGGCGCGCAGCGCCGGAGGGGCTGAAGCGAACTCCTTAACAGCCTGAGTTGGCGTTGAAGCTGAGTCGACTGATCGTTCGCAAATGTGCTCACTCCGCACTGCGAGGTCGCGTCGGCTTCGGACCTCGATGAGCGGCACCGAGCTCCGCGTCTGGATTCGCTTGCGCGGCCGAAGGCTCGACGAATGGAAGTTCCGCCGGCAGCAGCCCATCGGGGAGTACTACGCCGACTTCTACTGCCCTGCCGCGAAACTGATCGTGGAGATCGACGGTCCCATCCACGACTACAGCCCGGATGCCTATGACATGCGGCGGCAGGCCTGGCTCGAAGCCGAGGGTTATCGGGTCATTCGATTCACGGCCCGCGACATCGACGACAACGTCGCAGATGTCATTGACGCGATCACCTTCGAGCTGGAAGAGAGGCTGAAGCTTGGATTCAGGCCACGTCCCTCACGGGTTCGCTTCAGCCCCTCCGTCGGCTTCGCCGACACCTCCCCATAAATGGGGAGGACCGCACCTCCCCATGAGTGGGGAGGACCGATGCTCAGTCTTACTTCTTCTTGGCTCTCGCTCGGCTGGTCGTCTCCGGCTCGTACTTGAAGGACACGTTCAGCCTCACGCGGTAGCTCGTGACCTTGCCGTTCTCGATCGTCATGTCCTGTTCGACGACCTCGGCCACGCGGAGCTCGCGCAGCGACTTGGCCGCCGTCTCCACCGCGGTCCGGGCGGCCGCCTCCCAGGACTGGCTGCTGGTCCCAATCAGCTCGGTGACTCGATAAACGCTGTCAGCCATGGCGACCTCCTTTCAAACCCCCACCCGGCAGTGGGGAGGTGAAACTATTTTCGCGCAGCCAGCAGGTTCGCGAGCTTTTCCAGCTCGCTCTCGCGACCCAGCTTCGCCCTCTGCGTCCAGTCGTCGTCGTGCATCGCGTCGAATGTCAGCACCATCCGCACGCCGTCCTCGACCTCGCTGAGCTCGACCACCGTCTCGACCTCGTAGGGCTCGACGCCGGGAATGAAATCGGCGATGTCCTTGTAGACGAGACGGCGCGGCGGGTCGACCTGCTCGATCATCACCCGCTGCAC
>WNFI01656423.1_pt1 | contig 22301 bp, 18 predicted proteins | sample 5400471 | NCBI WGS metagenome assembly WNFI01 (sample SAMN13153348, study PRJNA577476) | soil metagenome | isolation source: 100 cm saprolite on Douglas fir-dominated hillslope | place: USA:California | collected 2013-09-17
GCGCGTTTTGGTGCCGAACAATCGCTTTGTTGAGTTCGGCGTCGAGAATTTTGGCGAGGCCAACTGCCGGTTCTTGTTACAGAATAGAAATTGGCGCGGACTCGTCTTCGACGGCAGTCAGGCCAATATCTCGGCGCTCAGATCAGAGCGGCTTTTCTGGATGCATGATTTGACGGCGCGTGCTGCATTTGTCAGTGCAGAGAATATCAACTCTCTAATTGAAGAGTGTGGCTTCAAGGGGCCGCTCGGAATATTGTCTATTGATATTGACGGAAATGATTATTGGGTCTGGAAGGCCATAGAGTGCGTTGATCCAGCGATCGTCGTCTGCGAATACAATCCCATTCTGGGAGATAGCGAGCCGATCGTTGTTCCCTATAGGCCCGATTTCCAACGGTTTCAGGCCCACCATAGCGGGTTGTATTTTGGAGCCTCAATTACGGCTCTCCAACGGCTCGGTGAGCAGAAAGGATACGTCTTCGTGGGCACGAATAGCAACGGCATCAACGCCTTTTTCGTAAGAAAGGACCTGGCAGCCGCCGTTGTTTCTTCGCTATCCGAGATCAAAGCGTTTCCCTCAAGACACAGAGATAGTCGCGACGCAAACGGCGAACTTTCTTTTGTCCGGGGCGTCGAGCGTTTGTCGCTGATCGCCGAGATGCCGGTTCTGAATGTTGAAACGGAGGAGCCCGTCCTACTTAAAGACATATCCGTCCCTTATTCGGATGATTGGTTAGCGGGCATGGAGTGAGCTTTGGAGACCGGTAGCCATGCTCAGGCAACTTAGAAAAATGCGAGAGCTTGTTTCGCTTGCGGTGACGGTTGGCGCGGGACGACTGAAACGTCACGAGGCGGACATCGAGGGGCTCAAGACCGTCGTGTCGTCATTGGTCAGTGTCGAGGGTTCCGTTGGGAGCCACATCGGGGGAATCGATAATGGCCTATATGCTGCGTTGTTTAATGCGGGTGCTCGTGAACTCGAAATGGAAAGACTTTCGAACCTCTACGAATCTCTCGCCAGCAGGGTTGCGGGTCTCGAAATGTCGGTAAACTCAAAAGATAAGCCGCTGCAACCTGATTCGATAGAGGGCAGCGAGCAACAGCAATCAGCGTTGCCCGATGGCGAGAAGCTCGTTGCAACGTTCGAGCGAATATTAAGGCGAGAGCGCTTCAAGATCCTCGGAGACTTTCAGGAATCAAGGGGGATGTTTAATCAGGTCGTGCAGGAGTTTAATCAGGTCGTGCAGGAGTATGCTCGGGTGGTTAGGGAACGTGACGCGCTCTTGAACGCGCGGGATAAATGGTTTCGTGAACGGCAACGCTTGGTCCGACAGGAAGGGCCGGCGAGACAGTCGTCGAACTCACTTGGCGTCACATTTCCGCAGGAACTGCGGGATCTTTATGAGCCACTTTCTGTGTGTGTTGTCGATGTGGGGGCACAGAACCTCGCGTCAGAAGATCACGTATATTCTCCGTTGACTAGAGCGCAATCTGCTCGTGTGATCGGATTCGAACCGTTAAGCGATGAGGCGAATACACGTAGCGCGAACGATCCAAACGTTGTTATGCTCAATCACTTTGTTGGTGAAGGTGGAAAAGGAACGTTCCGTGTTGGAAAATTCAATCCAACGTCATCGCTTCTTGAGCCCAACCAGGCGTTCTTATCTCAGTTTGTCGCGCTTCCACAAATGTGTGAAATCGTTTCAGAAGAGCCTGTCAATACCACTCGCTTGGATGATTTACCCGAAGTGCGGGATTGCGATTTTTTAAAAATCGATGTGCAAGGGGGCGAGCTTGGCGTGTTGCGCGGCGCAACGCGGACCCTCGAAGGCACGGTTGTGGTTCACAGCGAGGTTGAATTTGCTCCGATCTATAAAGATCAGCCGCTTTTTTCCGATGTTGACCAATTTCTTCGAGCTCGTGGGTTCGAGTTGATCGATGTCGTGAAACCCGGCTACGCCGCATATGACGATCTACCGCGCCCAATCGCCACTTCTCGATTGATGTGGGCGGATGCCGTATACTTCAAGTCGCCTGAAAGTCTATCGACCTGCGGCCCAAAAAAATTGATGAGAGCTGCTTATATTGCCCATGTAAACTACGGAATGTATGATCTGGCAGCTCGCTATTTGCGGCGCTTGGACGAGACTACCGGCTCGGAAACAAGAAGGCTCTATGGAGAACAGCTGTGCGCCATCGACTTGTCGTAGTGACGAGGAAGTATGGCATGGGATGTGACGTATGAGCATTTCAATTGAAATTTCAGCAGGTGAGTTGGTGGACAAGATCACGATACTTGTCATCAAGCTCGAACGCATGTCCGATCCGGTCAAGCTGTTCAATGTCCAAAGAGAGTACGACATGCTGATGGGAGTTTATCGCAATGCGATCGACGAGAGCGACGAGCTCATTGTCCTGAGAGATCGACTCAAAGAAGTCAACGCGAAGCTTTGGGATATCGAAGATGAAATCAGAGAGTTTGAAAGGAACCAGGATTTTGGCGAAGGCTTCGTCAGGCTCGCGCGATCCGTTTATCGGACGAATGACCTCCGGGCTTCAACGAAGAGAGAAATAAACGATCTGCTGAAGAGTGCTCTGGTCGAAGAGAAGAGCTATAGCGCCTACTAGGGATGGGGAGCGCAAGAATCAGTCTTCTCCTCGAGTCAACTCAGAAGCGCGGTTTACGGCCGCGCGCGCTGTTCGGGGGATGAGGCAGGATCGGTGCCGTTATCAATGAAATTGATGCGCTCTCGCTCGAACACGACCGGCTTCTTTCGGACTTGCGCATATATCGCGAGAATATATTCGCCGAGAAGCCCGGTCACAAAGAGCTGCACTCCGCCAAAGAAGAAGACGGCAACGATAATTGAAAAAATGCCTGGCTCTGCCAGCTTTTGATACAAGAAAATGCCCAGGATCAAATTCGCTAGAGCATATATTATTGCGAGGGCCGCGATGGCGAAGCCCGCGAACAAGACGGCGCGCACCGGAGAGTTTGTGTAGGTGATGATGCCGTTCAGGCCCTGATCGAATAGTCGCGCGAGAGAATTTTTTGAGAAACCTCGCTTCCGCGCTTGCCAAACATAGGGTACGCCCACGGCCCTGTAGCCGCACTCGAACGTCATCATCCGAAGAAAGGGATAGGCGTCTTCGATTTGACGCATCGCCTCGACGACTTTCCGGTCGACAAGTTGAAAGTCACCAACCCCCGGTGGGGTCGTTAGATGGGTCAGCCCGGTGAGGATCTTGTAGTAGATGGAGCGCGTTGTGCGCATGAGCCATGGCTCGTTGCGCTGCGCCCGAATTCCGAAGACGACTTCGAAGCCTTGTTCCCAAAGCTCGACAAACTGCGGCAGCAAGCTCGGTGGATCCTGCAGATCGGCCGGCAAAAAGAGCAGGACGGTATCTCCAGTCGTCGCCATGACACCGTTGTAGTTCGATCGCATCGGACCGAAGTTTCGAGCGTTGACGATGACCTTTACGCAGGGATCGGCTTTGGCAATATGGCGAAGGATCTCAAGGGTGCCGTCAGTTGAAGCATTGTCGGAGAACACGTGCTCCCGCTCGTAATTTGGAAGGAATTTTTCGAAGACATCTCGAACCGCGTTATAGCATTCGCGAATATTCAATTCTTCGTTGTAACAAGGGGTGACGACGCTAATTTTCTTCAAGATCGCCTCCAGCTCATCGGATTGATAAGAACACCTGCACCAGCCCGGCTCGAAAAGGAAGCGCACGCCACTTCGAAGTTAGAACAAAGGCAGACCTCAAAAAGATGGCAACGCGAACGAGTATGCGTGAAACATCCCGGGCGTGAGCCATAGTTCTAGGCGCCTTTTCAGTCAGAAAATGAAGACATCCATGCCCCAACAACTAGAATTAGGCGATAGGTTTCGTCGCGGACGTTCTTATTTGCACGATATCAGCCCCAAGGAAACGCACAACGCCAAGGGCCTCGACGCTGAGACAGGGTATTCCGGCCGCACCAGCGGCCGCTGGGATGGTGCGGCCGCCGCTTTGGTTGTGCTGATCATCCTGCTCAAGGCCGCAATATTGTTATTTCGAGGTGAGACCTACGGTCGTCTGGCTATTCCTCCAGTCTATGACGATGTTACCTACTTCGTTGACGGGCTTGAGCGAGTTACCGCTTTCGAGGCGGGCGGCTTGCGCGCTCTGATGATCAGCTTGATTCATTCGCCGCCACATTCTCCTTATGCGACGTTCGGCGCCTTTTTCGGCTTCCTGATCACGGACAACTCGACCATCGCGCCCTACGCCTTTAATGCTGTTGCCATTGCGGCTTTGACGGCTCTTCTGTTGGCTCTTTTTGAAGTACGGCTTTTGCCCGCCATTTTGATGATCATCGCAATGACCGCGACGGCCTGGTTCGACAACGCGGTGACGGTCTATCATCCGGACCTTGTGGGAGGCTATGCCACCGCCATCGTTGCTGCGGTCGCGATCTTCCAGCGTCAGCTGCTGCGCGACACGCCTAAAACAGTTGTTCTCGGAGTTCTAGCGGGTTTCGCGCTGCTGATTAAGCCAACCGCGTTCCCCGCCGTGCTCTCGGTATGGGCTGTGGCATTTGGATTTGGATGCCTCGCTTCCGTGGTCGATAGGGAAGCATTTGTATCGATCTTGCGGCGGCTGGGCATTTTGATCATCTGCGTGGTTCTTGTTGCCGGACCCTATTACGCAATTCATTTGGTCGACATAGTCAAATACATATACCAAACGTTCTTCACCGACGTCGATGCTTGGAATCGGCTGTATCTCTCCAGGGACGGCCAGATTGATCGTTTTTGGTTTTATATCCGACAGAGTTACGAGTTGTTCGGAGCCATCCCTTGGGTTTCTTGCGCATTGCTGGCAATTGCATCCATAGCTGCAATTCGTCGGCGACAGCTGCCGCGGATGATCGAGTTCCTGGGTTTGATCGTTCTTATTGCCGTCACCTACATCATCCCTACACTTGCGCCGGTCAAATTGATGCTTTTCGGGGCGCTTCTTTACGGGTCTGTCATCGTCACCTTTTTTATCCTAATGCACTTTGTTTCGCTCGAGCTGGAAACCGTCAGTCTGGGAAAACTTAGGTTCCACAGCGTCCGCATACTGTGCATCGCCCTGATATGGGTGTTGGCGGTTGTTGCTTTTAAGCAAGATGGCCAAGGAAAATTCCCGGCCACATTGCTGCGCGATGGGCCCATTAACTACGATCGTATCTATGACGCGATAACTCGGACGGCGAAGGACGAGGGCATTGTTGCCGGGCAGGGCTTCTCGATTTTCCTTCCAACTGCCGGACCTGTGCCACCTGGGGGTTTTCGATTTCGGGGCCTCAAGAACGGCATCGATATAGCCGTAACGTCGGAGCCTCTCGAGACGAGGCTGGAGCGACTGGAATTTGGGGCGCACACCGCCAAACTCACTCTTATTCCTGATGAGCCACTTATGGAAACGTTGCCTAAGTATCCGGTCCACAATATCTTGAGCGAACTAACGCAACATTTGCGATTGGACAATTCCTTCAAAGAGCAGGCGCCGATTGAATTACCCGATGGCAAAATGCTTCTATTCGTAAATGTACGGTAGTGTGGGTGGGTTGGACCCCCTCGATCCAGGCCTGTCTGCGTGGCAGACGAAAGGCGCTATATTGTGATCGTGGGTTGGTGTTAAGCAAATCGTTCCAACCTGCAGCACTTGGTTCAGCGCCAAATTTGCCGCTGGTCGAATTCAATGGAATTGCGAGAACAGTATGATGAAAGCGGTTATACTTGCTGGAGGAATGGGCACGCGGCTCGCCGAGGAAACCGCGACCAGGCCAAAGCCGATGGTCGAGATCGGGGGACGTCCCATTCTTTGGCACATCATGAAGATCTATAGCTTATTTGGCGTCACGGACTTCATCATTTGTGTGGGTCACAAAGGCTACATGATCAAAGAATACTTCGCTCATTATTTTTTGCACATGTCCGATGTTACGTTCGATCTCGCCGGCAATTCGATGGAAGTTCACAAGCAAACCGCGGATCCCTGGCGGGTCACGTTGGTCGACACTGGCGAGACAACTCAAACCGGCGGACGCATCAAGCGCATTCGCGATTATATCGGAGATGACGACATTTTTGCCCTCACCTACGGGGATGGAGTAGGCGACGTCAACATAACCGACCTCGTGGCGTTTCATCGTTCGCACGGGCGCAACGCGACCGTCACTGCCGTCAGGCCCGCAAGACGCTTTGGCGCCATTGCGATCGAACAAGATCGTGTTGTGGCTTTCGAGGAGAAGCCCGACGACGACGGCGGATGGATAAATGGCGGTTTCTTTATCCTTTCAAATAAGGTCTTTGATCTTATCGATGGCGACGCCACCATTTGGGAACGCGGGCCAATGGAGCGGCTGGCTCGGGAGGACCAAATTCGCGCTTTCCAACATCATGGTTTCTGGCACCCGATGGATACCCTGCGTGATAAGGGCTTCCTGGAGGAGCAATGGGCGGCAGGGAGCGCAGCATGGAAGCGTTGGGAATGAAGAGCGAATTCTGGAGAGGGAAGCGTGTGCTGGTAACCGGGCACACGGGCTTCAAAGGCGGCTGGGTTTCTCTCGCGCTCAGCCATCTCGGTGCGAGCGTTCACGGGCTCGCATTGGCGCCGAGCGAGGACCGCCCGGCATTATTTTCGGAATTGGACTTGGAATCTCTCGTAGAGCATCGTATTTGCGACATCCGCGATTTGGCCGCGGTTGGTACAGCATTCCAACAGGTCCGACCGGAGGTCGTTTTTCATCTCGCGGCCCAATCGCTCGTCAAGCTATCCTATGACGATCCCGTCCCGACCTATGCGACGAATGTGATGGGCACGGTTCACGTGCTTGAGGCTTGCCGCGCTATTCCGGAGCTCCGCTCAGTTGTAGTTGTGACATCAGACAAATGCTACGAGAACATGGGATGGAGCTGGGGTTACCGCGAAATTGATCAGTTGGGTGGCAAGGATCCTTATTCAAACAGCAAAGCTTGCGCAGAGTTTGTGACACGCGCCTATCGGGATAGCTTCTTTGGTCGGCCGAATGGGCCGCGCCTGGCTTCGGTACGCGCCGGCAATGTGATTGGTGGCGGCGACTGGGCGCCATTTCGACTGATCCCGGACGCGATGCGTGCGTTCCTTGCGGATGAGGTATTGTTGGTCCGCAATCCTACGGCCACGCGGCCTTGGCAGCACGTGCTGGAGCCTATCTTTGGATACCTTCAATTGGCAGAGGCTCTCTATGAGGGTGGATCGTATGAGGGGGCATGGAACTTTGGGCCCGCGCGATCCGACAATCTTGCTGTAAGCGCGGTTGTGTCCAAGCTAGTGGAATTGTGGGGAGGAGACGCACGCTGGCAGAGCGAGCCTGGCATTCAGCTGCCGGAAGCTCAGGTCTTGCACGTGGATTCTTCAAAAGCAATCGATGCGCTCGGATGGAAGCCAACGATCAGTCTCGATACGGCGCTGGCGTGGACTGTTGATTGGTTTAAGGCTCAGCAATCCTCCGCGGATATGAGGTCCGTAACCATGCAACAAGTCCAAGAATTTATTGTCAAACGGTCGCAGTCTAATGAGGTAACGGCGCAATGAACGAAGCTATTATCTCCCGCACATCCGAGCAAGGCAGCCAGCTGAGAACCCAGATTCTGGATCTCGTGAGGCAATATCATGATTTGCAACACTCAAAGACGCCCTTCGTACCGGGACTAAGTCCGGTCCCGGTCGCAGGTCGGGTGTACGGCGGAGACGACATGGCGACGCTGGTCGACTCGGCTCTCGACTTTTGGTTGACCACCGGTCGCTTCAACGATGCGTTTGAAGAAAGATTTGCCAGGCGCGTTGGTACGAAACACGCCATGACGGTCAACTCGGGGTCTTCGGCCAACCTCGTCGCTTTCTCGGCGCTGACCTCCAGGAAACTGAAGAATCGCCGCCTAAGACCGGGGGATGAAGTTATTACCGCCGCCACCGGATTCCCCACGACTGTCAATCCAACTCTGTTTTGGGGAATGACGCCGGTTTTCGTCGATGTGCTGATGGGTACGTACAATATCGACCCGGCAGCGGTTGCCGACGCAGTTGGCCCCAAGACAAGAGCGATCATGGTGGCGCACACCCTCGGAAATCCGTTTGATCTGGACCCCATTCGGCAGATAGCGAAAGACAACAATCTATTCCTGATCGAAGATTGTTGCGATGCGCTGGGCTCAACGTACGATGGCCAGCATGTAGGCAGCTTCGGCGACATCGCCACATGCAGCTTCTACCCTGCGCACCACATTACGATGGGCGAGGGCGGTGCGGTCTTTACCAACGACGATTTCCTGCAGCGGATTATGGAATCGTTTCGAGACTGGGGCCGTGACTGTTTTTGCAAGCCGGGCGTCGATAACACTTGCGGCAAGCGCTTCAATTGGAAACTTGGCGACCTACCGAAAGGCTACGATCACAAATACACCTATTCGCATCTCGGGTTTAACCTCAAGATCACGGATATGCAGGCCGCCGTTGGTCTTGCCCAGCTCGGTCACCTCGAAGAATTTATTGCCGCCAGGAGGCGCAATTTTGCACAACTAAAGGTAGATTTAGCCGACCTGGAAAAGTTTTTTGTTCTGCCCGAGGCAACGGCGCGTTCTGAACCTTCTTGGTTCGGATTCCCGCTCACGGTTCGTGCCGATGCGCCATTTACCCGGGATCAGCTGGTGCAATATCTCAACTCGAAGAAAATAGGCACTAGGCTGTTATTCGGAGGCAACCTGCTTCGACAGCCGTATATGCTTGATCAGAAACACCGCGTTGCCGGTAGCCTTGCCGTTAGCGACACGATTATGAATTCAACTTTCTGGATCGGGGTGTACCCGGGTCTGGACCGCCCGGCGTTGGACTATGTAATCGAAAACATCCACCATTTCGCTGCGTCTGCCGCTAAGGGCGCGCAAGGTTAACTTGTCGAGGTCTGTCGATGAATGGCGCCGATTATATAGCTGGCTTTTTGGTGAATCGAAATATCAAGCAGGTCTTCCTGATGACTGGCGGAGCCTGCGCGTTCATGATCGACGCCATCGCCCGTCATCCCAAAATTGATTACGTAGCGATGCAGCATGAACAGGCTGCCGCGATGGCAGCCGATGCCTGTTGGCGGGTCGCAGGAACGCCGGGCGTATCGATGGCTACCAGCGGCCCAGGTGCGACCAACCTGATTACCGGAATCGCTTGCTCGTATTTCGACTCGATTCCTTCCATCCATATAACCGGCCAGGTCAATATGCGCGAAAGCGCTGCTTATCTCGGCGCTAAAGTTCGTCAGGCTGGCTTCCAGGAAACCAACATTGTTGACATGGTGCGACCGATTACCAAATACGCGGTGCAGGTGCATGATGTCGGAGAGCTCAGGCTCGAGCTGTCGCGTGCTTACAATATCGCGATGTCCGGCCGTCGCGGCCCTGTCCTGATCGATGTTCCCATGAATGTACAACAAGATTTTGCGGGTGAGGATATCGTCCATGATCCGCAGCTCGGTTGGGAGAGTTTGGGCGAGCCGGACATCCAAGCAATTACCCGAGATATTGACGCGTTTTTCGCGAGTGGGTCGAGGCCGCTCATATTGTTTGGTGCCGGTGTCGGTTTGTCGGGCTCACATCGGGCGCTCGGGCAATGGCTTGAACAATCAGGAATCCCATTTGTTGGCAGCTGGAACGCCCTGACATTTTTCAACCACGGTGCGGCCAATTATTTGGGTCAGATCGGGGTCTACGGCAATCGCGGAGCTAACACGGCTCTGCAGAATGCGGATCGTCTCTTAGTCCTTGGAAGTCGCCTCGACAACCGACAGCGATCCGGCAATCCGACAACATTTGCGCCTGGCTCGCGAGTTCACGTCATTGATATAGACGGCGAAGAACTCAAGAAATATCCGGCGCCGCAATATACCTCGACGCAGGTTGATCTGGCTCACCTTCCGCAGGTTTTGGAGCGGCTTGACAAGCCCCTGATCAGTGCGGAGTGGTGGGCTTATGTCCAGGACTTGAAAGGAAATTATTTCAACAAAGATTTGAGTACGTTCGCCAAAACCAACGGGAGTATCTCGCCCTATGGAGCCATTGCAGCGCTCAATTCATTGATAGCTGATGATGCGGTTGTGATTGCAGACACCGGCGCGACGGTATGTTGGGTGTATCAAACACTCAAACGTACGAACCAGACGCTCTTTACCGCCGGTGGAAATTCCCCAATGGGCTACGCGCTGCCAGCAGCAATTGCCGCTGCGATGCTGGAGCCAGACAAGCAAATTGTATGCTTCACCGGCGATGGCGGCTTCCAAGTAAATATACAGGAGCTGCAGACAGTTAAGTCATATGGGCTGAACATCACGATAGTTGTGATGAACAATCGGGGTTATGGAATAATCAAGCAGTTCCAGGACAGCTATATGGATAGCAGATATGAAGCCTCTGGACGCGGTTATTCTGTGCCGGATTTTGCTGCAATCAGCCGAGCTTATGGTCTTGGATATCAGAAGATCGAGAGGGTGACGGATATTTTGCCCGATATCTTCCGCCAAAATGGCGCTACTGTCGTCGAAATTGCGCTGGATCCGGGCACGCTGATCGAACCAAAACTTGAAATGGGCCGGCCCATTCATGATCAGTTTCCCTATGTAAGCGATGAAGTCTTCGCCCGCGAAAATCGTTTCGTAAAATTTTTGCGCGCACAATAGACTCGAACGCTCCGCGAATGAAGATCGCAATCCTCGGTGCTTCCGGACATATTGGCGCTTCTCTTGCTGATGAATTGTCCAAACGATCCGGCTTTGACCTGGTCCTCTTTTCACGTCGACCGAGTGCTTCGCCTCGAACCATAGCAGGCACAAGAGTGAGCCAGAGAGCGATTACAGATCTGGATTTTTCCGGATGCGACATCGTTATAAATGCAATTGGATTAGGTGCACCGGATAAGATTGCTGCTGCCGAGACTGACATACTTCGTTTGACGTTCGAGTGGGAGGAGAAGATCAAGGCGGCACTGCTTGAAGCGCCCGAATGTCTCTACGTCTTCATTTCGAGTGGAGCAATTTATGGACGCCTCGACCAAAAGTCGGCCTCATCCGATTCAGTCGTTGAATTTTCAATAAACGAGACCGAAGTCGGAAGTGAATATGCAAAAGCCAAATTTGTGGCCGAAGCGTTACATCGCTCATGGCGTCACAATCGAATACTCGACGTGCGTGTATTCGGCTACGCGAGCCAATTTATCGACCTCCGATCAACGTTTTTTTTGTCGCAGATTTACCATGCGCTTCTCGAAGAGAAGGTTTTTTTCACTGGTCCACAGGACATGGTGCGAGATTATGTAGGCGCCAAAGAGCTGGTGTCCCTGGTGGAGAGCGTAGCACATCGCGCGCAAGTCAACGATGCCGTCGATCTCTTTTCCTTGGCGTCGGCAAACAAGTTCTCGATCATAGATGCGATGCTGCAGTTTGGTTTGAAATGTGAAGTCGTCGACAATGCGGAACTAGCGACTGCTCCGGCCCGAGTTCATTATTTCACGTCGTTCATGCGTGCGCGCGAGTATGGCTATCGGCCTCAGCGAAGTTCGCTTGACGTCGTGGTCGCGACCGCCGAGGCCCTTCTTTCGCAGCGCCGATAAGGGATCATTAGGAACAAGCTAGCCCGTGCGCCACCTAGGTTGAGGGTGAGAGTTTCTAATTCTCCCCTCAATTCCCTTTCAGATTTCGCTCGTAGATGTTTGCTGCAACGCCGGACCGGAGCGGAAGCGTTGCGATACGCGAGAAATCCGGCCGCTCCTTCATGACAGCGAGCAAACCATCGCCGAGCATCGCGCCGCTCAGAGCTTGCTTGGATGAGGGGGCAACAACAACGTAGTCCATTTCGGGGAGCCGCTCGATAAGTTCGTCGACGGACTGCGCGTAGCTAAATTCAAGTGCTCGAATCGGCAAGTTTTCTTTCATGCCATAGAGCGAGATGACCGCGCCCATGATAGGTTCACTGGCAATCGTCATGACATTAGAAACATGGCCTGGCGCTTCACTCACCATTCGTGCTCGCTTCGCCGCCTGAAGAACACTCCAGGTTCGCTCGCTACGATCTGTCAGATCAGCTCGTGCTGCGGCGTCCATGCTGAATAACCGGCTCGGCTGATCCATGAGATTGGAGCTGAAAAATAGAACAATCCCGATAGCGAAAATGGACCTCAGAAGCCAGACTTTTGGGGAAGGCGGGAGCCTGAAATCACTAGGCAGTCTGTATAGCAGACCAATTAGATAGAGCGTTGCTATGATGAGGATTGAGTAGAATGCCGCTCCGAACCAGACGAATTTGACGACGGATACGGACGGCACCGCATAACTTATCAAAACAACTAGGAAAACGGCTAGAATGCGAGGTAGCACAGCAGGCTGCCGTCGTGCGGCATAGGAGATTCCCACAATCCATATTGCCAAAAAGATCGGGAAGGAGGCTCCCAGCATTTGCAGGCCGGATGCGCGGATCGAATAAAACAGGACATGATCTAAAAAACTGCCCTCGTATTTAACTTGGGTGGAGACGTCACGCATGACCCAAGTGATATAACCATAGATTTCAGGTCCGATGATCGCGCCTACTGGAATGATAACGACCAGGGCGGCGATCGAAACGGTGGCTGTCCCGGCCACTATCGACTGAAACCGAGGGGGCGATCCGCCCCTGCGCTGTTCGATAAAACTCACAACGTTGGCCCCCAAGAACGCGACAGCCAAGATGGCCATCGTCAGGGGACTCGTTGTTGGCTTGCTTATCACGGCGAGCCCAGCCAAAAGGCCAATGGCGATTTGCTTTCGACGGGTGCAACTGAACACATCGATAGCAAAAAACGCGATGGCCGATATTGCGGTCAGAGCGCCCCATGCTGGCTCCGGGCGAAACTCGGTCACAAAATTGCGCAGTATCGGCAAAGAACCGACTGCACCAATAATCCCGATGATCGCGAGTATCGGCAGCCCATCAAGCAGCAAGACGCAGACCATCACAAAGGGGACTAAAGGCGTCGTGGCAACTATATAAGGCCCAATATCGCCACTCTGAAACAAAGTGTAACCTACAATACCGAAGAGGGTCGTAAGCGGTGAGTGCTGGTCGAGCATCTGGTAGAGGGCTGAGAATATTGATGTGTGCGGCGGTGCATGAATAATTTGTTGCGACCAATATAGATAAACTACGTCATCGTACATCGGCGGTATCGACAATCGGCCTCTTGCCACGGATGCCGTAAGCGCGACAGCAGTAATAAACGTGACAACGAAGATTGAAAGCGCAAGAGCGAACAAGAGTTTCGAGGACCGCCGAAGAGCGAATGGAGCCCGGTAAGTACTCTCTAGCACGGGGTTCTTATCCAGCATTCGAGACAGTGCATATCGCACCAAAGTGGAACTTTAGTGCTATATCGATCTGGTCCCGCAGCTCTCCCTGCTGAACGCTTGGTGCAAGCGCGGGCTGCAAGGATGGTGGTCCACCTGTCCAGGCGAGGCGCCGACTAAGTTCGAGTAGCATTTCTCCTCCTTTCATAGATTACTCATCAAACATTTGAGATATCCCATTGCCGTCAGGTGAGCATCTCTAACTCAGATATCGGTGTCTCCGAGAATGGCTCGCCAGCGCTGAGAATTTGACATATTTGTCAATAGGTAAGCTTGTCCATATAGGCGAACCTTAGCCTTGACGAGTCTACTTTCTTTTCGACATGTTGAGCCGCAAGGTTCGCCATTGCCTCGACGCCAGACATGATTGCTGCCCGTTAAGAAAGGCAACTTATTGTGCGCGGCTATCCGCGACGTACTGAGCATCGGCTCCGTTTTTGGAGGCAGCTGTGTGGCAATAGACTGTCACCCGGACGGCGGTAGCATGTTTCGCGCGAACTTTGATTAAATGTGAGTATACAACTCGATAGCTCGAAATGGAACAGCATCTCCTTTTTTCCGGGGTGGCCGAAGTCGAATCCATACTCGCGTTCGATCAGATTCCACGATGGTTGAAAATGAAATGCGAAAAGCAACCGGCATAGTGTTGACGCGTAATTTCGATAGCGGAGACCTACGCATATCCGTCGTCACGCCGTCCCTGAACATGGCGCCGTACATTGAGGGCACGATCAAATCGGTGATCGGAAATCTGAAGGAGGGCGACGAATATTTTGTCATCGATGGAGGTTCGACCGATGGCAGCACCGACATTATCCGTCGCTATGAGGATCATATTACGGGCTGGGTCAGCGAAAACGACGCCGGCTACGCCGACGCGCTGGCCAAGGGCTTCGCGCGGGCCAGCGGAGACATCCTGTGCTGGATCAATGCCGGCGATATATATCTGGCCGGAGCGCTCGATGCCGCGCGAAAGCTGATGACTGACGATCTCGACATGATCTTCGGCGACGATTTTTACATCGATGAAGCCAACACAATTTTGGCCTACAGCCGCGGATGGGTTCCTAATTTGCGGATGGCGATGTTGTATGGCGGCTGGACGCCGCTGCAGGATGCCTGCTTCTGGCGCTGCAGCCTCTATCGGAAGATCGGTGGGCTCGATCGCTCGCTGCGATATGCCGCGGACTATGACTTATTCCTGCGCATGGCGCTTGCCGGCCGCACCGGCTATGTGCCGCTCACATTCAGTGCCTTCCGGCGGCATACGGGGCAGAAATCTATCTCGGGCTCGACGGCTTACGAGGATGAACGCAAGCGGGTCCGGGCCAGGGAAATCGGCGCGCACAGGTCGGCTTCGTTGCCCAAAGCGCTCTACCGCGGCGTCAATCGGGTGGCGATGAGCGCCCGCGCCCGCCTCGCGCCGCTGGCGTGGCGCAGGCCGGATCTCGTGGGCAGACTGGTGACGAGCCTGCCGTGTGCGGCTTATTGGCCGGCCGCAGCGGATCGGCTTTGATGCCGGTCGGCTTGCGATGAAAGAGTTTGCCAAGCGTTGGATCGGCGCCGTCGTGGACTGGCGCCGTGTGGTCTCGCTGCGATATCTGCCGCGCTACGTGGCGGACTGGCTCGCCTTTCGCCAGCAGGCCGGATCCTGGTCGGTCAAAGCCGCCGACAGCTATCCCTGTCTCGCGGACCGGCTGCCGGCGACGCCGTTCGATCCGCACTACTTCTATCAGGGCAACTGGCTTGCCCGGCGGTTGGCGGACGTCAGGCCGCGGCAGCATGTCGACATCGGATCGAGCGTACTGACCGTGGGCGTGCTTTCCGCGCATGTGCCGACCATCTTTGTCGATTACCGGCCGCTCGTCGTCCGGCAAAGCGGATTGAACTGCATCGCCGCCGATATCAATCGTCTGCCGTTTGCGGACCGCTCGGTGGCAAGCCTGTCCTGTCTGCATGTGATCGAGCACATTGGCCTCGGCCGATATGGCGATCCCGTCAATGCCGACGGGGCGCGGCTCGCCGCGGAGGAGTTGCAGCGCCTGGTCGGCGAAGGGGGTACGCTTTATTTGTCAACGCCGATCGGCCGGGAGCGGGTCTGCTTCAATGCGCATCGCGTATTCGCGCCGGCCACGATCCTGTCGCTGTTCGCGCAGCTCAAATTGACAAATTTCTCCTATGTCTCGGACGATGGCACGCTGTACCAGGACACGGCTCCGGCGCTGGTTCCGCAGCTCGACTACGGCTGCGGCTTTTTCGAATTCCGGCGGTAACGCGGTTCGGTTGTCTTTGGGGACGTCTTTTTAGTGCTGTCAGCCCTGCGCCGCCGTTTCGCCAGCAGCGATCTTCTCGCTTTTAACCTGCGTAATCGCGACCGCTGGATTGCGGAGCAGGCGGCGGGCGTTCCTGCCGGCTCAAAGGTGCTCGATGTTGGGGCCGGGTCGGCACCCTATCGGGCGCTTTTCGGGCATTGCGAGTACAAAGCCCAGGATTTCGCCCAGCTGAAAAGCGACCAGCTGCGGCACGGCGGATACGCTCCGATCGATTTTGTCTGCGAGGCGAACGCCATTCCCGTACCCAATGCGAGTTTCGACGTCATCATTTGCACCGAAGTGCTGGAGCACGTTCCTGAACCGATTGCCGTCGTAAGGGAATTCGGCCGCATCATCGCAACCGGCGGCCGCCTGATCCTGACCGCGCCGCTCGGGTCCGGTATTCACCAGGAGCCGTATCATTTCTATGGCGGCTATACGCCGTATTGGTACCGGCGGTTTCTGCAAGAGGCCGGATTCGATTCCATTGCCGTGACGGCCAATGCCGGCACGTTGCGCCATGTTGCTCAGGAAACGATCCGGTTTGTGCGCATGACGCGCCCGTTCGGCTTTGCCGCACCGTGGTACGTGCAGTTGCTGTGGTTGCCGTTCTGGCTGATCCTTTTCCCGGCGCTAGCGCTCGGCGTTCCCCTGGCGGCAAAGCTATTGGACCGGTTTGATCGCGAGCAGCGCTTCACCGTCGGCTATCATGTGACGGCTATCCGTCAGCGCGCCGCCTGATCCATGAAAATCCTCTGCGTGCTGAGCCGCTATGCCTACGGCAAGCCCGAGCGGGGCGAAAATTACGATTATGTCCACTTCGTTCCGGCGTTCGAGCGGATGGGGCACGAGGTCAGTTTTTTCGATTCGGGAGATCGCTCTTTGTACTGCGATTTCGCCGATCTCAACGTCGCATTGCTGGATCGCGTGGCGAGCTGGCGTCCGGACGTGGTCTTCTGCGTCCTGATGCATTACGAAATCTGGTTCGAGACCCTCGATCTGATCCGCAGCCAAAGCCCGGCTGTCATCGTCAACTGGGGGACCGACGATTCCTGGAAGTTCACGCAAGCCTCGCGGTTTTTCGCTGAACACGTCGATCTGCACGTCACCACCGATCGTGCGGCGGCGGAGACCGCGCCGTCACGCGGCCTAAGCAATGTGTTTCTCTCGCAATGGGCGGCTTCCGCGGCGACATCGCTTGAGCCGTGCTCGTCGCAATCCTGCCGTTGCGACGTCAGCTTCGTCGGCAGCATGTATGGCTATCGCGCCGAATGGATCGCGGCGTTGCGGGCAAGCGGCATCGCCGCCTCATGCTTCGGCCATGGCACAGAGAATGGCGTGGTCAGCGCCGCCGAGATTCCGGAGATTTTTCGGACCTCCCGGATTTCGCTGAACTTCTCGGGTTCGGGTCAAAATCCCACTGGCGCAGGCACGCTTGACCGGCGCCAGATCAAGGCACGCACCTTTGAGGTGCCGGGGGCAGGGGGCTTTCTGTTGACGGAAGTTGCACCCGAACTGGAACGATATTTTGTCATCGGCAGCGAGATTGCAGCGTTTGCTTCGCCGCTCGAACTGGTCGAGCGGGCGCGCTATTATCTTGATCATCCCGTCGAGCGTGACGCCATCGCGCGGGCCGGTCACGCGCGGGCGATGGCTGAGCACACCTACGAACGCCGCATTTGCGAAATCCTGGAAAAACTCCGGCCGCTCCAGGCCAAGCGAAAAACTCAGCCGTGGTCCCTGTCGGTCGTCGCGCTTGCGGCGGCCGTCGAGCAGCATCGCCATAGAGGTCTTGCTGGATGGCTTCGCTCTCTCTTGATCGCCTGCTTCTCGCTTGTGTTCGGTAGAGAGCGCGGCCCGCGCGCGGCAAGGCGCTTTGCGTATGAACTCTCATGGCGGCTCGCAGGCGCGACGACCTTTGGCGCGCGCGGCTTGCCGGGCCGGCTGTTCTACGCCGAGAGCTGACTTTGTCGCAATCGCCGCATCAGGACGAGCGCCCGCTGGTGTCCATCATCATGGCCATGCGCAACGCCGCGGAAACGATCGGCAGCGCTGTGCGCTCGATCCAGCTGCAAACGCTGCAGGATTGGGAACTGATCGTCATCGATGATGGCTCCACAGATCAAAGCGCAGCGATCGTCCGTGCATTCGACGATACGCGCATCAGGCTGGTTTGCGAACCATCCGGCGCCGGGCTGGCGACGCGGCTCAATCAAGCCGTGGCGCTGAGCCGTGGGGCTTTCATCGCCCGCATGGACGCGGACGATATCTGCTTTCCGGATCGGCTCGCGCGGCAGGTTGATAGATTGCAGCAGGAGCCGCAGCTTGACGTCCTCGGTTGCGGGGCCGTGGTTTTTAACGGTAACGCCCGGCTTGTCGGCGAATTGCCCGTCGGTTTGACACATGAAGAAATTACGGCGCAGCCTTTTCGCGGCTTTCCATTTCCGCATCCGACCTGGTGCGGCCATGCGGAATGGTTTCGAAACTATCCGTATGATGCACGACTGATGAAGACCCAGGATCAGGATCTGCTGCTGCGGACCTTCAGGCGTAGCCGCTTCGCGACGCTCGATGAAGTATTGGTCGGGTATCGCCAGGACGCACTGGATTTGGCCAAGATGCTATTGGGGCGGCGCGTCTTTATCGGTTCGTTGTGGCGCTATGCGCGGCGCTCCGGTGAGTTTTTGCGCCCGCTGGAGGGGATTGCGACGCATCTCCTCAAGGGCGCGGTGGATATCGTGACCATCGGGCTTGGTCTGAACCGGCTCAGTCAGCGCAACCGGTTAAAACCCGTTCGTCCTGCGGTTGCAGAGCAATGGCAGGATTTGCAGATGCGTCTCGGCCTCTCCGGGGAAACAGGCTAATGTGCGGGATCGCAGGACTCTTCCGCCCCGGCGGCGGCGATGAAAGCGCGCTCACCGGCTATGCGAAGCGGATGGCGGATACCCTGACCCATCGCGGCCCCGACGCCGGCGGCACCTGGACCAATGCGGCCGCTGGCGTTGCGTTCGGTCACCGTCGGCTGTCGATCCTCGATCTCTCCGAAGCCGGCGCCCAGCCGATGCGCAGCGACTGCGGGCGCTTCACGGTCACTTTCAACGGCGAAATCTATAATCACCTCGATATTCGCAGCGAGCTCGAGGCAAGCGGAGCCGGCCCGAACTGGCGTGGGCATTCCGACACGGAAACGCTGTTGTATGCCGTCCGGCAATGGGGCGTGGCCGGCGCGCTGCAGCGCTTTATCGGCATGTTCGCGTTCGCGCTGTGGGACGACAAACAGCAAATACTCGCGCTGTGCCGCGATCGCTTCGGCGAGAAGCCGTTGTTCTATGGATGGTGCGGCCGCGATCTCGTGTTCGCGTCGGAACTGAAGGCGCTGGCTGTTCATCCGGAGTGGTCGCCGTCATTGGACCGCCCCGCGCTGACGGCGTTTATGCGGTATTCCTACGTTCCAGCGCCATCGACGATCTGGCAGAGCATCAGGAAGATTCCATCCGCGTCGTTTGTGACATTTGCCGCCGACGCGTCACCCGGATCGATGCCGGAGTCAGTTCCCTATTGGTCGCACCGGGAACAGGTCGTCGCAGCACAGGGTGCGCGCATCGGCAATGAGACTGAGGCGAGTGAGGAATTGCAGCGGCTATTGTCGATCGCCATCAAGCGCCAATGCTTGTCGGATGTACCCCTCGGGGCGTTTTTGTCAGGCGGCATCGATTCCTCGACCATCGTCGCGCTGATGCAGGCGCAGGCGAGCCAGCCGGTGCGCACTTTCACGATCGGTTTTGCCAACAGCGCGTTCAACGAGGCCGACGACGCGCGCAAGGTCGCGGCCCATCTCGGCACCTCCCATACCGAACTTACGGTCGATCCGAAGACCGCCATGGACGTGATCCCCACGCTGTCGCGAATGTATGACGAGCCGTTCGCCGACTCCTCGCAAATTCCGACCCATCTGGTGGCTGCGCTGGCGCGTCAGCACGTCACCGTGGCGCTGTCGGGTGATGGCGGCGATGAGCTGTTCGGCGGCTACAACCGGCATGTGTGGGGCGGGCAATTGGACGCCCGGTTCGGCAAGATGCCGGCGCCGCTCAGGCGGGTCGCGAGCGCGCTATTGAACGCGATCTCGCCGGAGCCGGCCGGCAGCCTCGCGCGTTTCGCGCAGCCCTTGCTGCCGTCGCGGCTGCATGTCCGCCGGGCCGGGGATCAGATGGCAAAACTGGCGCGCATCATTGGTTCGACGTCATTCGACGACATGTATCAATTGCTCTGTTCGATCGACAGCGATCCGTCGCACACGGTCCTGAAGGGCGGCGAGAGCGCTGACTGGTCGACCGGCGAGATGAGCAAGGTGAGGGTCCCGCTCGATCCGCTCGATCGCATGACGCTGGCGGATTCGCTGAGCTACCTGACCGACGACATTCTGCAGAAAGTGGATCGGGCGGCGATGTCGGTGAGCCTTGAGACGCGTGTCCCGTTCCTGGACAAGGACGTGGTTGAATTCGCCGCGAAGATCCCACCGGGCATGAAGGTTCGCGGCGGGCGGGGCAAATGGCTGGTGCGGCAGGTTCTTTATAAGCATGTCCCGGCGGCATTGATCGATCGGCCGAAGGCCGGCTTCAGCATTCCGCTCGACGACTGGCTTCGGGGCGCGCTGAAATCATGGGCCAGCGACCTTTTGTCACCGGAGAGGTTGCGCCGGCAAGGATTGTTCGACCCAAAGCGCGTCGCGCAAAAGCTCGGCGAACATATGGGCGGTCGTCGCAATCACGGCTATTGGCTTTGGAATGTGTTGATGGCGCAGGCCTGGCACAACGAGTGGCATCCGAATTAGCCACCGTGGTGCCAATGAATATTGTCAGACGCCCGCTTTCAATCGCAGCGGGAGGCCGGGTGGCAAGGGTCGTTTGTAATAGGCGTCCAGATTGAGAATCTGGGACGGCTTCGGGGTCAGCTCGTTGCAAATCTTTGCGAGCTCTGCCGCGGAGAGATAATGCTGATAGCGGTGGCCTCCATACCAATCAAAGGTATTGAGGATTGACTGGGTCAAAAGGCGTTCCTGGTATCGTTCGCCCGGAGGCACGTCGCCACGGACGACGAATTGGGCCTTTTCAAGCAATGGTCCAATAATCGGTATCATACGCACCCGTGCCATTACTTTCGCGTAGCGAAGTATCGTGTTGAACGAACATCGCGACAGGACAGCGCGCAAGGGCTTTGTAACCAGCAGCCAACGCGCCATCCAGACCACGTCGTGTGGATATTTGAGGTAGCAACTAAAGGATAACTCACCTCCCGGTCCGACCATCTGCCAGAGTGCTTCCGCAGTTTTTCTGACCGATTGTGTGTGCTGGATAGCTGCGTTGCAGACCACAAGACCATTGATGGAATGAGGCTTGATCGGCGGCGCGTCGATCGAGCACTGAACGACGTCGACGTTATCGATCCCCCTGAGATTCTCATGCATAACCCCGTCGACGGAATGCGAGAGTTCCAGCGCGATTACGTGAGATGCACCGTATTCGGACATCCACTTGGTGTGCATTCCGCTTCCTGCAGCGCAATCAACGATCAGCTTGCCTTTGAAATAATCGGTCGAGCCGAATGCGCCTTCAGCAATGTGCTTGATCCAGTTCGCTTTGAAGCCATCATAGTTAAAGTGATTCCATTCGTCGCCGAAGGAACCGACAGAATCGCTGATTTCGGCGTTTGGAAGAAAACGCGGTACCCCGTTTCTGATCGGGTAGCGCGCGCCGTTATCCGAAACGAGATCGCCGGTCTCGATCCGATCGTTGACGATGACCGTCTCTGCCGATAGCTGAAGATCCGATCCATCGGCAGGGTCGCACAAATACTCCAGTAAACGAGTGTGCATCTGATCTTACCTCGCCAGAGGCGGACGCCATGACTACAATCTGTGCCAATCTTAGGTTCTTCACACATCGTCGCTGGCGTTGGCGATTTCCATTGCCTCGGAGGTCTTCTCCGCGCTGAAGATCCAGACTAGGCCGCCGACGCAGCCGACGAGGAATGAAACCGCGCCAAACAGGATCGAAACCACCGTGCCATCCGTTTGCGCCAGCCCCGCATAACCAAACGCGACCATCATCGTGGCCTCGCGTACGCCCCAGCCTGCGATCGAGATCGGCATCATGGTAACGAGCATGATCGGTGGGATCAGCATGAAGACCTGCTCAAAATCGGCAGGCGCCGAAATGGAGCGAACCGCGCACCAGGCGATCACGACAGCCAATACGTGAATCGAGAGCGACAAGACGGCGATCTTGGGTCCGCTCCGTCGGTTGAAGATGACCTTGTTGGCGATAACGGAACAGGCGTGAACATGTTTTGTCGGCCACCACGTCTTCAGCCATGTCCACGGCAGGTGACCGAGCAATAGAAAGCCCAGTCCGCCCGACAGCGCCGTGAAGTCCACAAGCACAAGGGCGAGCCGACCGTTGCTGTCGGCGATCATGCCGTAGCTCCACGGCAGGCTGGCGACGATGATCAGCGCCAATGCGATCAGCCCAATGGCGCGATCGGTCAATATCGAA
>WNFI01146915.1_pt1 | contig 22297 bp, 22 predicted proteins | sample 5400471 | NCBI WGS metagenome assembly WNFI01 (sample SAMN13153348, study PRJNA577476) | soil metagenome | isolation source: 100 cm saprolite on Douglas fir-dominated hillslope | place: USA:California | collected 2013-09-17
TTCCTGCCCGGAGAGCGGGAGATCCGCGACACCGCCGAGGTGTTGAGGCGCCGGCATCTCGGGGCGGAGCTTCTTCCCTTGTATGCGCGGCTTTCCGCCCCGGATCAGGACCGCGTATTCAAGCCCGGACGCGAGCGCCGCATCATACTCGCCACCAACGTCGCCGAAACCTCGCTCACGGTGCCGCGCATCCGGTACGTCGTCGATACCGGTCTCGCCCGAGTAAAGCGATACAGCTATCGCAACAAGGTGGAGATGCTGCGCGTCGAGCCGATCTCCCGGGCGGCGGCGAGCCAGCGCGCCGGGCGCTGCGGACGCGTTGCGCAGGGCGTCTGCATTCGCCTGTATTCCGAAGAAGACTTCGAGAAGCGTCCTGCATTCACTGATCCGGAGCTGCTGCGCTCGTCGCTCGCGTCGGTGATCCTGCGGGCAAAGAGCCTCGGGCTTGGCGACGTCGAGGAGTTTCCCTTCCTCGATCCTCCGGCGCCGCGCGCGATTGCCGACGGCTATGCATTGCTCGCCGAGCTCGGTGCCGTCGATGAACGTAACGAGCTAACGGCTATCGGCGGCGAACTCGCCAGGCTGCCGCTCGACCCGCGAGTCGGCCGCATGCTGGTTGCGGCGCGCGCCGAGGGAAGCCTCGAGCAGCTGCTGATCATCGCCGCCGCGCTTTCGGTGCAGGACCCGCGCGCGCGCCCGCTCGAGCGCGCGATGGCCGCCGACGAACGCCATGCGAAGTTCGCCGACGAACGCTCGGATTTTCTCGCTTTCCTCAAGCTCTGGAAGGTCTTTGACGGAAAGCTCGAGAAGGCTTGCCGCGAGAACTTCCTTTCCGTCCCGCGCATGCGGGAGTGGCGCGATATCCACGACCAGCTTGAAACCACGCTCGGTGAGATGAAATGGCCAGCGTCCTCGGTGAACCCCGAGAGCGCGGAGGGGTATCGCGCCATCCACCGCGCGCTCCTCGCCGGATTGCTCGGCAACGTGGGCATGCGCGACGAGGCGGAAGGCAGCTACACCGGTGCGCGCGGCATCAAGTTCTGGGTGCACCCCGGTTCCTGGACCAGGAAACCCGGCAGATGGATCGTCGCCGCCGAGCTCGTCGATACCACGCGGCTCTTCGCCCGCAGCGTGGCGAGTATCGATCCGAAGTGGCTGGAAGAGCTCGGCGCGCATCTGCTCAAGCGCGACCGGCAGGATCCGCATTGGGAGAGAAGCCGCGCCCAGGTCGTCGCGCTCGAGCGTGGCGCGCTCTACGGGCTACCCGTATACGCCAACCGCCGGGTGAACTTTGCGACCTTCGACGCCACGCTCTCGCGTGACATCTTCATCCGCTCGGCGCTAGTCGAGGGGGATTTCGAGGCGCGAGCGCCATTTTTCGCTCACAATCGCCGGCTCATCACCGAGATCGAGCGCCTCGAGCACAAGTCGCGCCGGCCGGACATCCTGGTCGACGAGGAACTGATACACGCCTTCTACGACGAGCGCATTCCGCAAGGCATATCGAGCGGCTCCGATTTCGAGAAGTGGCGCAAGGACGCCGAGCGCGAACTGCCAACGCTGCTTTACCTTTCACGCGACGATCTGATGCGGCACCAGGCGGCCGGCATCACCACGGACAATTTTCCGCCAGCGTTGCAGCTCGGACCGAACCGCTTGGCTCTCGAGTACCACTTCGAGCCCGGCTCGCCGCGCGACGGCGTCACGATGACCGTGCCGCTCGCGCTGCTCAACCAGGTGCCGGCGGCACGTTCCGAGTGGCTGGTGCCCGGACTGCTCAAGGAGAAGATCAGGGCCATGGCGAAGTCGATCCCGCAGCGTCTGCGGCACAAGCTCGGGTCGCTCGATGAGTTCGCCGCCATGTTCTGCGAGGCGGTCCCGCCCTCCGACACGCCGCTCGCGGCGGCTCTCGCCCGGCACATCCGAGAGAAGTTCAATCTGGACGTCCCGGTCGATTCGTTCCGGCCCGACTCTGCGCCGGCGCATCTGCATATGAACTTCCGCGTCGTCGACGACAGCGGGCGCCAGCTCGGCATGGATCGCAGTCTAGCGGAGCTGAAAAGAAGCCTCGGGGAAAAAACCGCGGCAATCCTACAGACTGAAGCCTCCGCCTCCGCTGCCGAGCGCTACGCCGGCTGGACCATGGGCGATCTGCCCGAAATCATGGAAATCGAACGCGGCGGCCAGACGCTGATCGGTTATCCGGCGCTGGCCGACGCGGGTGAGGCCGTCACGCTGCAGGTCTTCCACTCTCCCGAGAACGCGCGCGAGATCCATCGCGGGGGCGTGCGGCGATTGCTCGCGATCGCGTTTCGCGACCGCATTCGTGACCTCGAGAGGACGCTGGCGCGCGACGTCGCCCTCGCGCCGCTCAAAGCCGACGTGGTCACGGCGGCGCTCGAGCGCACGTTTCTTTCGGGCTCGCTGCCAATGACGCAGGCCGACTTCGCACGCCGCGTCGAAGACGGCCGCAGCCGGTTCAATCTCATCGCCCAGGAGATCGCCCGTGCCGCCTCGGGCATCCTGGTCGAGCGCGCGGCACTGGAGAAAAAATTGCCCCCCGCACTAAAAGCACTCCCGCAGGTCGGCGATGATATTAAACAGCAGCTTGGCCGGCTCCTCGCGCCCGGCTGGCTCGCTCGCACTCCATGGGAGCGCTTGCAGCACCTGCCGCGCTACGTGAAAGCGGCGTCATTGCGCCTCGACAAGCTGCGCGCCGACCCAGCGCGCGATGCGCGTCTGGCCGTGGAGCTGGCGTCCGTCGAGCAGCCTTACCGGCGGGAGCTTGCCACGCGCCTGCGGCAGGGCGCGGTCACTCTGCAGCTCGAGCAGTTCGGCTGGCTGATTGAGGAGCTGCGTGTTTCGCTCTTCGCACAGGAGCTGCGCACCCCGGTCCCTGTGTCGGTCAAGCGCCTGGCGAAACTCTGGCAGACTCTGCGCAAATGAGCATCGCGCGCTCGTTGTTGTACGGCGTCGCCAATCTGCTGCATCCCCGCATGCTCTGGCTGATGTTGTGGCCGATGCTGATCGCGCTCGCCATCTGGGGCACTGTGGCGATCGCGCTGTGGGTGCGCGTTGCGACCCTGATTGCCGGAGTGCTGCAGCGCTGGCTCGAAGCGGCGATGTTCTTTGCGAACTTCAACCTCGGCGACGCCACCCTCATCGCGGCGCATGTGCTGCTGTTCCTCCTGTTCGTGCCTCTGGTTTACCTCACTGCTTTATTCATCCTCGGCATCTTTGGCATGCAGGCGATGGTCGATCACGTGGCGCGCCGTTCCTTCCCGGATCTGGAGCGGCGCCGCGGCGGCGGGGTCGCGGGGAGCGGGTGGAACGGCCTGGTCGCGCTTTTCGGGATGCTCGGGCTTGGCATCGTCACCCTGCCGCTCTGGCTGCTGCCGCCGCTGTGGCCCGTGATTCCGGTGGCGATCCTCGGCTGGGGCAACCAAAGGCTCCTGCGCTATGACGCCCTCGCCGAGCACGCCGACCGGGCCGAAATGGCGCGGATCTTCCGCGAGCGGCGCGGCGGCCTATACCTGCTCGGCCTCCAGCTGGCGCTGCTGGCCTACGTGCCGGTCCTCGGTTTTATCGGGCCGGTGGTTTTCGGGCTCGCCTTCATTCACTACCTGCTCGGCGCCCTTCAGGCAGCGAGGCGCCACGATTAGGCTGCAACTATTGTTCCCATCCGAACAAACCATTGGCCACCTGAAACGTGCTTCCCTAGACTCCATCTTTCCATTTTGAATCCCAGAGTCAGGAGTCAGACCATGTTCGCCAACCGGGAAGGACAAAGAGTTCCGCAGGTGACGTTCCGCATCCGCGCCGCCAACGAGTGGAAAAGCGCCACCACCGACGACATTTTCAAGGGCCAGACGGTGGTGGTATTTTCCCTACCCGGGGCGTTCACGCCGACATGCTCGTCCGTGCACGTGCCGCGCTATAACGAGCTGGCGCCGGCGTTCTACGCCAATGGAGTGGATAAGATCGTCTGCGTCTCGGTCAATGATCCATTCGTCATGAGCGAGTGGGCGGCCGAGCAGGAGGCGGCCAACATCACCATGCTGCCGGACGGGAACGGCGAGTTCACGCAGAAGATGGGCATGCTGGTAGACAAGTCCGATCTCGGCTTCGGCGAGCGCTCATGGCGCTATTCGATGCTGGTGAACGACGGCGCGATCCAGAAGATGTTCATCGAGCCGGAAAAGTCCGGCGACCCCTATGAGGTGTCGGACGCAGATACCATGCTGAACTACATAAATCCCAAGGCGAAGAAGCCAGATCAGGTGGCGATTCTCACGCGCGAAGGCTGCGATTATTGCGCGAAGGCCAAGGTGCTGCTCAAGGATCTCGGCTATGACTACGCCGAGGTGCCGCTCGACCATAGGATCCGCACGCGCGTGGTCGGCGCTGTTACCGCGCGCGGGACGGTGCCGCAGGTCTTCATCAACGGCAAGCATATCGGCGGCCTGGAGGATCTGCAGCAGTGGGCAAAAAAGGCAGCGTGATTTGGCATTCGGCGCCTTCATCATCGGGGACGAAATTCTTGTAGGAAAGCGCCAGGACAAGCATCTCGCCTTCCTCATTGGTGCCCTCACAAAGCGCGGGCTGCGGCTTGCCTGGGCGCAATACCTCGGTGACGATGCGGCGCGCCTTACTGCGGCGCTCGGGCGCAGCTTCGCTTCGGGAGATGTCGTGTTCAGCTTTGGCGGCATCGGCGCTACGCCGGACGATCACACGCGGCAATGCGCCGCCGCGGCCGCGCGCGCGCCGTTGCAACTGCACCCCGATGCCGAGCGGGAGATCCGCGCGCGCTTCGGCGGCGACGCCACTCCGCAGCGGCTGAGGATGGCCGAATTCCCCGAAGGCTCGCGGATCATTCCCAATCCGGTGAATCGGATCCCCGGGTTCTCGCTGCGCGAGCACCATTTCGTACCGGGTTTTCCGCAGATGGCGGTGCCAATGGTCGAATGGGTCCTTGATACCCAGTACCAGCAGCTGTTTGACCGCGATCGCTGGGCGGAGAGATCAATCCTGGTTTACGAGGCTGGCGAGAGCCAGCTGATCCCGGCGATGGAAGCAGTGGAGGCGCGCTTTCCGGATGTGAAGGTGTTCAGCCTGCCCTCGATGGGAGAGGACGGAAGCCGAATTCATGTCGAACTGGGTGTGCGGGGCAACCCTGCCCAAGTAGGCGACGCGATGGAAGCATTGCGCCACGCGGTATCAGAGGGCGGTTTTCCCTACAAATGAAAAGCCCCGCTTTAGGCGGGGCTTCCCTTACTTCTTTTTAGACCTGGCAGCCTTCGTGCGGCTGCGCTTCGCGCTAGATCGGGCGTTTGTTTTTCTTGCCCGGTTTGGCGCTTAGGCGGCCTTTTTTGGCTTCGCGAGGCCCTTCACAGTCTCGGTTGCGGCGGCAACGTTCGCCTCGGCGATCTCGGTCGCTTGCTTCGCGACCTTGGTGAGGTTGTCGTAGGCCGAATTCGCGGCGGCCAGCATCGACTTCACCGCGGCGACCGCGACGTCCGAGCCGGCCGGCGCGTTTTTCGAGACCTTGTCGAGCAGCGTCACGAAGTTCTCGTTCCATTCGGCGACACGGCGCTCCGCCACTTTCGACAGCTCGGCATTCGCCTCGGTCGCGACTTCGTAGACGCTCTTTGAGTAGGCGATGGCCTTCTCGATCGCGGGCTGGGTGAATGAGTTCTGCAGCGTAACGAACTCCTGCACATCCTTCGCGCTGAGCAGCGCGCGGGTGTTGGCAACGCTGTCTTCAAACGCGCTCTTTACCGCGCTCGCCTGGATATTCGCCAGCTTTTCCAGCGCAGTGAACTGTGTGTTGGCGACGGCAAGAAGTGCTTCTACAGTGGCCTTGTTGGCCGCTTGAATCTGTTCCGGTGTGACGTACATTTTCCTAGCTCCTGGTCTGGGTTTTGTGCAATGCAGCAAAACGAATTTTAGGCCGATCGTGACGAAAGTCAAGGGGGTTTGTGCTTAGCAACATACAGAGTTAGTGCTTCCTTACGTAGAGTCCACCATTTTTGCCATCACCGTGACGGCCAGCATGTGCTCGCTATGCTGTCGGTCTGGCTGGTAACCAAGAGATGAGCATCGATTACCGTCCGAACGACCCGTCGGTGCTGGCGGATCCGTTCCCGCTCTACCAACGCATGCGAGATGACGCTGTCTTCGGGTGAAGCCGAGCACATCACGCAGTTGATGCGCGTTCTGACGCTGTGGATGGTGTTCCGCGATCCGCCAGAGCACACGCGCCTCCGCCGCCTGGCGAGCAAGGTCTTCAATGTGCGCTCCATCCACGCCCTGCGTCCGAATGTGGAGGCGCTCACCACGTGGCTTCTGGAGCGGATCGGCGACCGCGAAGAATTCGACTTCATCGCCGAGTTCGCAGGCCCCCTGCCAGCCCTGGTGATCATGGACATGCTCGGCGTGCCGCATAGCGAGCTCCAGCGCCTGAAGCATCTGTCCGACGAAATGGCGCTCTTCATCGGCAGCGCGCGCGATACGCCTGAGAAATACGGTCGCGCCGAGGCGGCGACCAAGGAGATGGCGTATTTGTTCCGCGAGCTGATCGCCTCACGCCGCGCGCTGCCGCGATCCGACCTGCTGACGGACCTGGTCAAACTCGAGGAGGATGGCGACCGTCTCACCGATGACGAGCTGGTCGCGACTTGCGTGCTCCTGCTGTTCGCCGGGCACGAGACCACCACGCACCATATCGCCAACGGGCTGCTCGCGCTGCTGCGTTTTCCCGGCGAGCAGCAACGATGGCGCGAGACCCCGGGCATTGCGCCCGCTGCGGTGGAAGAGCTGCTGCGCTACGACGGGCCGATCGGCGCGCAGGTGCGCATCGTCCAGGACGAGCAAATGCTGCATGGCCGCACGCTGCGGCGCGGGGAGCGCGTATTCCTGATGATGAATGCGGCGAACCGCGATGAGCGCGCCTACCCGCAGCCTGACCGCCTCGATTTGTCGCGCAGCGGTGTGCCGCATCTGACCTTCGGCTTTGGCGCGCACATCTGCCTGGGCTTTCCCCTGGCACGGTTGGAAGGTCAGATCGCGCTTCCCGCGGTGCTCAGGCGGTGGCGTCACATCGAGCTGGCCCGCGAGCGGCTCGATTGGCTCGACTCGATGGTTCTGCGCGGAATGAAGGCCATGCCACTGGTCGCGACGGCGTGAGCGCAGAGCCGGACCACCTGCCGCAGCGGCTCTGGTGGCTGCTTGCCGGCCTCACGCTCGCGTGGGGATTCAACTGGACGGCCATGAAGGTCGCGCTGGGCGACGTTTCACCGTGGACGTTTCGCACGCTTTGCCTCGGCCTAGGCTCGGGAGTGCTGTTCTTGGTGTTACGCGCCGGCGGCCAGCGCCTGGGGGTACCGAAAGGGCAGTGGGGGAGACTGGCGGCGCTGGCCTTTTTCAACATCACCTGCTGGAACGTTCTAGTGGCCTTCGGCCTGACGATGATTCCCTCGGGTCGGGCGGCGATTCTCGCATACACCATGCCAGCGCTCGCGATTCCCTTGTCCATTTGGCTGCTCGGCGAGCGCCTGACGACCGCCAAGCTACTCGGCCTGACGTTCGGTATGGCGGGCCTTGTGCTGCTGCTCGGCGAAGGGATTGTCAGTCTGGGGAAAGCGCCGCTCGGCTCGCTGCTCGTGCTGGGCGCGGCAGCCAGCTGGGCGCTAGGCGTGATCCTGCAGAAGCGCTACCCGATGTCGATGCCCACGGGGCCGTACACCGCTTGGATCATGCTTGTCGGTGGCGTACCAATTTTTATTGGCGCGTTCCTTTTCGACGATTTCGGCACGCTAAAAGAGGTGCGCCCGGAGGCGGCTCTCGGCATTGCCTACAACGTGCTCATTGCGTTTGCCTGGGCGCATTGGGCGTGGATCAAGATTGCAACGTCGGTCAGCGTTACGGTGTTCTCGCTCAGCATGCTGATTATTCCGGTGGTCGGGGTCCTCAGCGGAATGCTGTTTCTCGGCGAGCGCCCCACCTGGGCGGAATACGCTGCGCTGTTGCTGGTGCTCGGCTCGCTGCTGACGGTCGTTATTCCAGCGCGTCAGGTGCGATAACCATTCGCCTTGCGGAAATGCGTCCCGGGTCCCAGTTGCGGACCGCTTCGCGCAGATTCGCTGCTTCCGGCTGGCCAAGAAAGGCGAGGGCTCTGCGTAATTGGTCCTTGGCGTTTGTGAGCTCGATCGGCGGCGCTCCGGTCTGCTTGGAGAGTTTTTCGCCGGCGGCGTTCACCGCAACCGGAACATGAAGATAGCGCGGTGTCGAATAGCCGAGCACGCGCTGCAGATAGATCTGCCTGGCCGTGGAGTCGAGCAAGTCAGCACCGCGCACCACGTCCGTAATACCTTGCTCGGCGTCGTCAACCACTACCGCCAACTGGTATGCGAACTGTCCGTCGGCGCGGCATACGATGAAATCGCCGACGTCGCGTTCCACCGACTGCTCGATGTCACCGTGCGCACGGTCCGCGAAACGTATCGGCTCGGGCGTGGTCCTCATGCGTAAGGCCCGAGGGGTCTTCCCGGCCGGCAGGCCATTGCGGCAGGTCCCGGGATAAACACCGGCCGAGTTCATACCGAGGGCGGAATCGGCGACCTCTTTTCTGCTGCAGCCGCAGGCATATGTCTTGCCAGCAAGGCTTTCGAGCGCGTCGCGGTAGAGTATGCGGCGCTTGCTTTGATAGGCCACGGGCCCGTCCCACTCAAGTCCAAGGCTTTCTAGCGCGCGCAGGATCTGGCCGGCGGCGCCGGGGGGCTCGCGCGGCGAGTCCAGATCCTCGATGCGCACTAGCCAGCATCCGCCCGCCGCGCGCGCATCGAGCCAGCTGGCGAGCGCGGCGACCAGCGAGCCGAAGTGCAGCGGCCCGGTGGGAGACGGCGCGAACCGGCCTGCATACATGGCTGTCTAGAGTACACTGCACGCTTTTTTTCGGAAGGACCGCAATGGCGACGATCGATCTCACCAAGGAGAATTTCGAGAAGACCGTCGACGAGAACCCGATGGTGGTCGTGGACTTCTGGGCGCCATGGTGCGGTCCCTGCAAAGGCTTCGCTCCGGTGTACGAGCAGGCGTCCGAGGCACACCCGGAGGTGGTGTTCGCCAAGGTGAACACCGACGAGCAGCAGGAGTTGGCCGGCGCCTTCGGTATTCGCTCGATCCCCACGCTCGTGGTGTTCCGCGACAAGGTCATCGTGTTTCAGCAGGCGGGCGCACTGCCCCGGACGGCGCTCGATCAGGTGATTACGCGGGCCAAGTCGCTCGACATGACCAAAGTGCAAGAGGAAATCAGGAAGCAGAACAACGAGTCGAAAAAGGCAGAGGCCAGGGAGTAGAAGTAACATTACCGCCGCGATGAGCGGCAGCCGCATCGAGAAGGACAGTTTCGGCCCGATCGAGGTCCCGGCCGATCGGCTGTGGGGCGCACAGACCGAGCGCTCGCGGCGTTTTTTCCGCATCTCCGGCGAGCGCATGCCGCTCGCTGTGGTATATGCGCTGACGCTCGTCAAGAAGGCCGCGGCGGCAGTGAACGCCGAGCTCGGCCTGCTCGATAGAGCCAAGTCCGAGGCCATTCAGCGCGCGGCCCAGGAGGTGCTCGACGGTAAGCACGACGAGGAATTCCCGCTCGTCGTCTGGCAGACCGGCTCGGGCACGCAAAGCAACATGAACGTCAACGAGGTGCTCGCCAACCGCGCTTCGGAGCTGCTCGGCGGCGAGCGCGGCCCTAAGCGCCTCGTGCACCCAAACGATGACGTCAATCTCGGCCAGTCATCGAACGACGTGTTCCCCACCGCCATGCACATTGCCGCGGCCCGCGCGCTGCACGACGGTGTGCTGCCCGCGGTGCAGCGGCTTGCCGCGACGCTCGCGGCCAAGCGAGCCGCCTTCGATCGCATCGTCAAGATCGGCCGTACTCACTTGCAGGACGCGACACCCCTCACGCTCGGCCAGGAATTCTCAGGCTACGTCGCCCAGCTTGAGCTGGCATGCGAGGCCATACGCGACACGCTACCGCGGCTGTATCAGCTTGCGATCGGCGGAACGGCCGTCGGAACGGGACTGAACACGCATCCGCAATTCGCCGATCGCGCCTGCGAGCGGGTTTCGCGCGAGACAGGCCTGCCATTCGTGTCCGCGCCGAACAAATTCGCGGCGCTTGCAGGGCACGAGCCCCTGGTTTTTGCCCATGGGGCGCTGAAAGCGCTCGCCGCCGCCCTCAACAAGCTGGCAAATGACGTGCGGCTGCTCGCCTCGGGGCCGCGATCCGGCCTCGGCGAGCTGCGCATCCCGGAAAACGAGCCGGGCAGCTCCATCATGCCGGGGAAGGTCAATCCTACGCAGGCGGAAGCGCTCAGCATGCTGTGCGCCCAGGTGATGGGCAACGACGTTGCGCTCGGCATCGGCGCGTCCTCCGGTCAGCTTGAGCTGAACGTGTACAAGCCGTTGATCGTGCATGCGTTCCTACAGAGCGCGCGGCTTCTCGCCGACGGCTCGCGTTCTTTCGACGAGCACTGTGCGCGCGGTATCGAAGCCGATGAGGCCCGCATCCGCGAGCTGGTGGAGCGCTCGCTGATGCTGGTCACGGCGCTATCGCCGCACATCGGCTATGACCGCGCCGCGGAAATCGCCAAGAAGGCGCATCGCGACGGCACCACATTGCGCGAGGCAGCGCTCGCGCTCGGCTACGTCAAGGCGGAAGATTTCGACCGCTGGGTGCGCCCAGAGGCGATGATCGGTCCCGGGTCATGAATCGACGCGGCTTTCTTCTTTCGAGCCTTTTACTTTCTGCCTTTCCCGCCTGGGCGGCGCCTGATGAACGCTTCGCGCGCGGCCTGCTCTGGCGCGTGTCGAAGAAAGACGTCGCGCCTAGCCATGTGTTCGGCACCATCCACGTAGCGGACCCGCGACTCGCCGAGCTGCCTCCTACCGTGCACAGGGCGTTCGGCGGCGCGAGAAGCCTGATGCTGGAGTTCATGCCCGATGCGTACAGCAAGGAGCGCTTCCTGGAAGCGGCGCTGTTCCTCGATCACCAGACGCTGGAACAGAAGATCGGGACGGAGGACTTCCAGCGCTCGGTGGAGCACCTGCAGCCGATCGGGTTGTCGCGCGAGTTCGTCAACAGGCTCAAGCCATGGGGCGTGCTCCTCAACTTGCGCAGCGCCGCCGGGAAGGACGGTTCGCCGCTCGACGTCCAGTTGTTCCAACTCGCTCGCGCCCGCCGCATTCCACTTTTGCAAATCGAGGAGGTTGAGGAGCAGATCTTCACCTTCGATGAGTTCCCGATGGAGTCGCAGATCGCGCTCCTGAAACACAGCCTGACCCACCGCGATGAGCTGGTCGCGCTCGCCGAACGCACGCTGGACGCTTACTTGACGCGAGACTTGGCAGCGATCTGGGAGCTGCGCGAGAAATTCATGGCTCGCCACCCCGAGATCGCCGCGCACCAGGCGGTGATGACGAAGCGCGTAGTCCACGATCGCAGCGTCGTGATGGCCTTCCGCATGCAGCGGGAATTGCGGCGCGGTGCAGCTTTCGTCGCGCTCGGTGCGCTGCACCTGTATGGCGACAAGGGCGTGCTCGCGCTGCTCGAGGCAGACGGCCACCGAGCGACGCGGGTCTACTGAGCGATTCATGTCCGTAGCGGTGCTCATTTCCGGCCGGGGCAGCAACATGCATGCGTTGCTCGATGCCGGGTTGCCGATCACGACGGTCATCAGCAACGAAGCCAAGGCCAAAGGTCTCGAAACCGCGGCCGCACGAGGCGTGGCGACCCGGGTCGTCGAGCACCGCCGTTTTTCGAGGCGGGAGGCATTCGACGCCGCGCTTGCTGGCGAGATAGACCGCGTTGCGCCGCGATTGATCGTCCTGGCCGGATTCATGCGTGTGCTCACGCCCGGGTTCGTGGCGCGCTACAAGGGGAAACTGCTCAATATCCATCCGTCCCTGCTGCCCGCGTTCCCCGGCCTGCGCACGCACGAACGTGTGCTGGTCGCCGGGGCGAAGGTGCACGGCTGCAGCGTTCATTTCGTCACGGCGGAGCTCGATCACGGCCCGATCGTCATTCAGGCCGCGGTGCCGGTGCGCAGCGAAGACACGGCCGAAACGCTCGCCGCGCGCGTGCTGCGGCAGGAGCATGTGATCTATCCGCGCGCCGTGAACTGGTTTCTGGAGGACAGGCTGGTCATCGAAGGTGACCTGGTCCGCGTTAAGGGGAACGATGCGCAACTGGTTTTTTCTGCTGATTAGCGTCGCGGCGCTGGCGCGGGCCGCGCCGCCGGCGCGCGTCGAGATCGACTACGAGGTGACGCGTAATGGCATGGCGCTTGCCGACATCGAGCATCGCTTCGAGCACACCGGCGGCGCATATCAGGTCACCGAGACCTGGAGGGGCCGCGGCCTGTTCTCCCTCCGCGGGAAGATCAGGCGTGAGAGCCGCGGCGCAATCACGGCGCAGGGTTTGCTGCCGCTGGAATACTCGGACAAGCGCACCGGGCGCGACACAGAGCGCGCGACCTTCGACTGGAACGCAAAGACCGTCACCGTGCAGTACCAGGGAGACCCGAAAATCCTGCCGCTGCCGTCGCACCCTCATGACCGGCTGGCTTTTTTTTACCAGTTTGCGTTCGTTCCGCCGCAAGGCGGGCAGGTGGCCCTTGATGTCATCGACGGGAAGGGAATTTCCGATCAGCTATATAGCGTTGAAAACGGCGAACGGCTGAAGACGCCGGCGGGCGAATTCGAGACGGTCAAGCTCGTTCGCCGCAAGGAAAACAATGAGCGCGCCGAGCTCTGGCTGGCAAAGGAGCGCGATTTTCTCCCCGTACGGCTGCTCATCGTGGGGAAAGACGGCACACGCCTCGACCAGGTCGCGACCCGAATCTCGTTTCCGTGAGGGTTACCCGGGCGCTTCTAGCGCAGGCGAGCACCGCGCTTTCACGCCTTCTCGAGTTGTCGCGTCCAGCCGACGAAGCGCTATCGCTGTTCTTCCGCGGCCACCGCAGTCTCGGCCAGCACGAGCGGGCGTTCATCGCCGAGGCTGCGTTTGCCGCATTGCGGCGCAAGCGCTCGCTCGAAGCGGCTGCGGGTTCCGTCGCGCCGGAAGCCCTGCTGGCGGCGACGCTGCTGCGCATCATCGGCCTGTCCGGACGGGCTCTCGAAGGCCTGGTTGAGGAGAAGCTGGTGGCGCGGATCCGTGCCGCGCGCGCAGAGTCCTTTCCCGCGGCGGTGCGCGCGGATCTGCCCGACTGGCTATGGGACAGGCTGGTAGCCGATCACGGCGATGTCGAAGCCATGCGCATCGCACAGGGCATGCTCAATGCAGCGCCGCTCGATTTGCGTGTCAACGTAGCGCGCATCGCGCGCGACGCGGTGCTCGCTCGACTGGGCGAGGATGAAATTGCAGCCTCAACGACACCGTATTCTCCTGCTGGCATCCGCCTGTCGGGAAAGCCGCCCGTCAACCGCCACCCTCTGTTCCGCGACGGATTGATCGAGGTGCAGGACGAGGGCAGCCAGCTGCTCGCCTGGCTACTTGCACCGCGCCGCGGCGAGATGGTGGCCGATTACTGCGCGGGGGCGGGTGGAAAGACGCTCGCGATGGCGATGCTGATGCGGGGCACCGGGCGCATCTATGCGCTGGACGTATCGGCGAAGCGGCTCGCCGCGCTCGCCCCGCGCGCCGCGCGCGCGAGCGTCAGCAATGTGCATGCGATCGTGCTCTCCGGCGAGAGCGATTCGCGCGCCAAGCGCCTCGCCGGCAAGCTCGACCGCGTGCTGGTCGACGCGCCCTGCAGCGGTTTCGGCACCCTGCGGCGTAATCCCGACCTCAAATGGCGGCACGGACCTGAAGCGATCGCCGAGCTCGCCCAAAAGCAGCACCGCATCCTCGCCGCCGCGGCCCGGCTGGTGAAGCCAGGCGGCCGGCTTGTGTATGCAACCTGCAGCATTCTGCCGGATGAAAACGAGGCTATTGCGGACGCGTTCTGCTCCGCGCATCCCGAGTTCAGGCCCCTTCCATGCAATGAATTGCTTGCCGCTCAGCGAATCCCGCTGGACACCGGGGAGCGGCTGCGACTCTGGCCGCACATCCACGGCACCGACGGCTTCTTCGCCGCAGCCTTCCAGCGACGCTGACAACGCAGGAAGTTGCTATATTTGCGCCCAATGCGAGGCTTGGCCTGCATGGCGATTCTCTGCGCGAGCCCGGCCTTCGCTGCCGACTTGCCCGAGTCCGCGCTGGACGTCCATGGACAGGCTACCTACATCCGGCAATACAAGCCGTCCTTCCCTGCGGCGTACAGCGGTCCCCATAGCTTGGACCCCGACAGGGCATGGAGTTACACGCTTACTGGGACGCTTTTCTTCGGCGCACGGCTGGGAGACGCGACCGCGCTCTATTTCAATCCGGAGTTCGTCCAGGGACTGGCGTTTTCGGAGTTGCTGGGAACGGGTGGTTTCACCAACGGCGAGATCCAGCGCACGACCGGGCAACAGTTGAGAGGCTACCGGGCGCGGCTTTTCGCGCGTCACACCTGGAACCTCGGCGGCGAGATCGAGGAGAAGGAGTCGGATCTGAACCAGGTGAGGACACGCTACACAGCCGAGCGCTTTGTCCTCACCGCGGGAAACCTGTCGGTGTTAGACGTCTTCGACGTGCTGGAATACAGCCACGATCCGCGCACCCAGTTCATGAACTGGTCTTCGCTCACATACGGCGCGTGGGATTTCCCTGCTGATGCGCGCGGCTACACGTGGGGAGTCGCCGCCGAATACATTACGCCGCGCTTCCAAGCGCGCGCCGGGCGTTTCCTCGTGCCGGTGGAGTCGAATGGGCTGCGCTTGGAACACAGCATCGTCCGGCGCTATGGCGATGTCGCCGAGTTCGAATTGCCGTACAAGCTTGCCAGCAAGTCTGCCGTCGCGCGCGTGCTGGTGTTCCGCAATCGCGTTAACGCGGGCGATTACGCTGACGCAATCGCTTTGGGCAGAGCTACGGCGGCTACGCCGGATGTAGCGTCGGTGCGCCGGGTCGAGTTCAAGAAGGGGTTCGGGGTCAGTACACAGGTCGAGATCAGCCAAGATGTCGGCGCGTACGTGCGCGCGGGCTGGAGTGACGGAAAAACCGAGACTTTCATGTTCACGGAGATTGATCGTTCGCTCGCGGCGGGTGCGCTCATTAAAGGGCGCGGATGGGGTCGTCCCGAAGACACCATCGGTGTTGCGGCTTACATCAACGGGCTTTCGCGTCCGCACCGCGATTATCTCGCCGCCGGCGGGCTGGGCTTCTTCCTCGGCGACGGGCGCTTGAATTACGCGACGGAGCGGATCCTCGAAGTCTTTTACAGCTTGGCGGTCGTGAAGAAGACGTACCTCTCCCTCGGATATCAGCGCATCGCGAACCCGGGCTATAACCGCGACCGTGGCCCGGCGGACTTCTTCAGCTTTCGGTTCCATGCAGAGCTGTAGCGGCGAGGAGCCACGCAGGGCATCCGTCACCTGATCGGAGGAGCGCAGGATGTGAATAAATTCCTCTTTAGCCAAGAGAACTTACATATCTTTTGGGGCTCAGCATCCGCATTCGCGTAGAATGGTCGCGCCTACATAATCATTATTAAAGGCAACTCAAACTGATACTGTTTTCCGGTCTGCTGGATCTCCCTTGGTGGGGTTACGCGCTTGCCGCGCTCGCACTGACGCACGTTACCATCGCGGCGGTGACCATCTATCTCCACCGCTGCCAGGCACATCGCGCGCTCGAGCTGCACCCGCTCGTATCGCATTTCTTCCGCTTCTGGCTGTGGCTCACGACGGGCATGGTCACCAAGGAATGGGCGGCCATCCATCGCAAGCACCATGCCAAGTGCGAAACCGTCGAGGATCCGCACAGCCCGCAGATTTACGGGATCAATCGCGTGCTGTGGGCTGGCGTGCTCCTATATGTGAAAGAGTCGTTCAACAAGGAAACGCTGGAGCGCTACGGACACGGTACGCCGGACGACTGGATGGAGCGCAACCTGTACACGCGGCACTCGGTCTTTGGCGTGTTCGTGATGCTCGCGGCTGACCTACTGCTCTTCGGAGTGGTGCCCGGCGTGCTGATCTGGCTGATGCAGATCGCATGGATCCCGTTCTGGGCGGCGGGCGTGATCAACGGCGTCGGCCACTTCTTCGGCTATCGCAGCTATGACGTCGCCGACGCGAGCACCAACATCGTCCCCTGGGGGATCCTCATCGGCGGCGAGGAATTGCACAACAACCATCATGCTTTTGCCTCGTCGGCCAAGCTGTCTTCGAAGTGGTACGAGATCGACATCGGCTGGATGTACATCTGCGTCCTGCAGGCGCTTGGGCTGGCGACGGTAAAAAAGCTCGCGCCCAAGCCGCGCTTCGCGCGTCCGAAGGCCGCTGCCGACCTCGAAACGCTGCACGCCGTGATCTCCAACCGGTATGACGTGCTATCCCGTTATGCCAAGTCGGTGCGCCGCACCTATGCCGAAGAGATCGAGCGGTTGAAGCATTGGTCGCCGCGCGACGCAGAGGTGCTGCACTCGCTGCGGCGGGCGCTGCTCCGTGGACAAGCGCTCGCCGGCGCCGAGCGCGCGAGGTTGGCCGAGGCGCTGAAGAAATCTCGCGCCCTCGCAACGGTCGTCGCAATGCGCCACGAACTTGTCGCGCTATGGGAGCGCTCCAGCGCGTCCAAAGAGCAACTGCTACGGCAATTGCAGGACTGGTGCCGTCGCGCCGAAGCTAGCGGCATCGCGTCACTGGTCGATTTCTCGCAGCGCCTGCGCTCCTACGCCTAGCGGTAAGGGCCCAAACAAAAAGCCCGCTTCGGCGGGCTTTCTTATTTCAGCTTCGTTTCCTTGTAAAGCACGTGCTTTCGGGCCTTTGGATCGTACTTCTTGATCTCCAGCTTGTCGGGCGTGGTGCGCTTGTTCTTGGTGGTGGTGTAGAAATGACCGGTCCCGGCGGATGACTCGAGCTTGATTTTTTCGCGCATGGTTCCTCCCTATGCCCTGGTCTTAACTTTCGCTTTGATCTCGGCGAGAACCGCCTCGACCCCGAGCTTGTCGATGCGGCGCAGCCCGGCGGTCGATACTCGCAGGCGGACCCAGCGGTTCTGGCTTTCCAACCAGAAGCGGCGGTAATGCAAGTTCGGCTGGAAGGTGCGGATCGTCTTGTTATTGGCGTGCGACACGAGGTGGCCCTTCATGGGCTTTTTGCCGGTGACTTGGCAGACGCGGGACATCGGATTCTCCGGAACGGCAAAGGCGCGGATTCTACTACAACAATCCCCTCTCAGCGAAGGACAGAGCGTGGTTGCCGGCGACGATGAAGTGGTCGAGCACCTTTACGTCCACGAGCGCCAAAGCTTCCTTGAGGCTGCGGGTGAGCAGCTCATCGGCCTGGCTCGGCTGCGCGGCGCCGGACGGATGGTTATGAGCGAAGATCACGGCGGCGGCGTTGGCAGCGAGCGCCGCCTTCACGATTTCCCGCGGATAGACGCTGGTTTGCGTCAGGGTGCCGCGGAATGGCTCCTCGAACGAGATGACCCGGTGCTGCGCGTCAAGCCAGATGCAGACGAACACTTCGTGCGAACGGCCGCCAAGTGCCAGTCGCAGATAGTCGCGCACCGCACCCGGAGAAGTCAGCGACGCGCCTTCTCTCAATTTCTCGTCGAGCGACCGGCACGCGAGCTCGAGGGCGGCGGCGAATTGCGCGCTCTTCGCCGGGCCCAGTCCTTTGACACGCCCGAGCTCAGCGCCGGCGCTGAGCATCTTGGTGACTCCGCCGAATTCGCTTAAGAGGTCGCGCGCCAGCTCGATCGCGTTCTTGCCCCGCACCCCTGTTCGCAGGAGCACCGCGACCAGTTCCGCGTCGGTGAGCAGCTTGGCGCCCTTCGCAAGCAGCCGCTCGCGCGGCCGTTCGGTGATGGGCCAGTCCGAAATCGCCATACCCGGGGGTTTCCCTTAGAATCGGCTTCCCTGATAACGCGGCCGGCACGCGGCCGATGACATGTTGAAAGGCAAGCGCATCCTGCTCGGCATCACCGGCGGAATCGCCGCCTACAAGGCGGCTGAGCTCGTGCGCCTGCTGGTCCGCGCCGCCGCCGACGTGCGCGTAGCGATGACCGAGGCCGCGACGCGCTTCGTGACCCCCGTGACCTTCCAGGCGCTATCGGGTCAGCCGGTGTGGAGCGACCTGTGGGACCCACGCGTGCCCGACGCCATGGGCCACATACAGTTGTCCCGCGACCGCGAGCTGATCGTGGTGGCGCCAGCAAGCGCGGACTTCATCGCTAAAGTGGCGCACGGCCTTGCCGACGACCTGCTTTCCACCCTTTGCGCCGCCAGACGCTGCCCGCTGATGCTCGCGCCGGCAATGAACGTCGAGATGTGGGAGAACGCGGCGACGCAACGAAATCTAGGCGTGCTGCGCGCTGACGGCGTGCTGATCGAGGGCCCGGCGGCAGGCGACCAGGCGTGCGGCGAAACCGGTTACGGCCGAATGCTCGAGGCAGCGCAGATCGTAGCCGAGATCGAGGCCTTCTTCGCTCCGAAGCGGCTTGCGGGCAAGCGCGTGCTCGTGACGGCGGGTCCGACCGAGGAGCCCGTCGACCCGGTCCGGGTGCTGACCAACGCGAGCTCGGGGAAAATGGGCTACGCGGTGGCGCGCGCTGCCCAGGAAGCCGGCGCCGAAGTCACCCTGGTGAGTGGCCCGGTATCACTGGCAACGCCTGCCGGAGTGGCGAGGATAGACGTGCGCACGGCGCAGGAGATGTTCGAGGCGGTCAAGAAACGCGCGCCGTCGAGCGACGTGTTCATCTCCGTAGCGGCAGTCGCTGATTACAAGGTGAAGAATCCCTCGACGCAGAAGATCAAGAAGGCGAACGGCCGCGCCGTGACCCTCGAGCTCGCCGAGAATCCCGACATCCTCGCCTACGTGGCAGGAATGAAAGACGGCCCGTTCTGCGTCGGCTTCGCCGCCGAGAGCGAGAAGCTGGCCCAGCATGCGAAGGAGAAGCGGGCCAAGAAGAACCTCCCCTTGCTGGCCGCCAATTTGGCGCAGGACGCCCTCGGGGCCGATACGAACTCGATCGTCCTGTACGACGATCGCGGCGAGCATCGGCTCGGTACGGGTGCGAAGCTCGAGCTGGCGCGCAAACTCGTCGAGCACGTCGCCGGCATGCTGCCGCAGAAGAAATGAGGCGGCTTGAGGTCAAGATCCTCGACGAGAGGATTCGCAGCATGCTGCCGCATTACGCGACGGCGGGAGCGGCCGGCCGGGACCTGCGCGCCTGCATCGATGCGCCGCTCACGTTGCATGCCGGAGACAGCCACCTGGTGCGCGCGGGAATCGCGATTCATGTCGGCGATCCTGGGTATGCAGCGATGGTCCTGCCGCGGTCCGGTCTCGGCTCGAAGCACGGCATCGTACTCGGCAACCTGGTCGGCTTGATCGATTCCGACTACCAGGGCGAACTGATGGTCTCGGTGTGGAACCGCAGCAAGAGCGCGTTCACCATCCAGCCGCTCGACCGCATCGCGCAACTGATGGTGGTCCCTGTGGTCCAGGTCGAGTTCGAAGTGGTCGAAGAGTTCGCCGCCAGCTCGCGTGGCGCGGGCGGCTTCGGCAGCACCGGGCGCTAGGTCAGCATATCGGCCCAGATGTTCTGGGCCCAGGACCAGGCGTACTGACCCTCGAGCTCGGAGCGGTCCGCGCATACCTTCGCGTGCTGATTGGCCATGTGCCCGGATTTCGGCATGGCGGAGGCCGACAGCGTCGAATCGCCGAGCACGTGCACGCCCTTGACCGCCTTGGACTCGAGCGTGCGCCAGTCGACGTCGCACCAGCGGTTGTTGTGCGTGACCAGGCCCGCTTTCACGGCGATGTCGCCGGCACGGTGCGGCGGGACGACGTTGAGGACGTCGCCGCGGATACTGTCGAACTCCAGCTTCACCGCCATGCCCCCGGCATCGATGCCGACGGCCTTCTGCCCGGGGCGATACTCGACGATGCCCTTGTAGAGATCCTCCCACGCGCGCTTGAACAGCGGGCCTTTGGACATCACGTCCGGATTGGCGTCGAGCACCAGTACCTTCGAACGCGGCTTTGCCTGCTTGAAGTAGCTCGCTACTTGGCAGGTGCGCTCATACGGGCCCGGCGGACAGCGGTACGGCGCGGTCGGTACCGATAGCACATAGACGCCGCCGTCTTTCATCGCCACTAGCTGCCTGCGTAGCTCTACGGTCTGCGGCCCGGCCTTCCAGGCGTGGAGAACGCGCCCGGAGCTCATCGCTTCCGCGTAGCCCTCGACTTCGCCGAAGAGGAAATCCACCCCGGGCGACACGATCAGCCGGTCGTACGTCAGGTCGCCACCTCGCTGCAGCCGCACCACTTTTTTCGCGGCGTCGACGGCGGCAGCTTCGTCGTTCACGATCTGCACGCCATGCGTGCGCAGGCCATCGTAGCCGCGCCGGATATCGTCCATGCTCCGGTAGCCGCCTAGCACGAGGTTTGAGATCGGGCAGGAAGTGAACACGTTCTCCCGCTCGACCATCACGACCTCGATCGAGGGGTCCCACATCCGGATGTACTTGGCAGCGGTGGCGCCGCCGTAGCCGCCGCCGATGACGACGACGCGGGCCTTCGACGATGCCGTGCTCGCGCAGCCGGCGAGCGACATCGCACCGGCGAGCTTCAGGAAATCCCTGCGTTTCATAGTCGCCTCATTTCTTTTGCGCCGAAAGGTAGCCGGCGAGCAGGTCGATCTGCGCGTCGGTGTAGCCCTTGGCGATCTGGTGCATCACGGTGGCGGGGCGCTTGCCCTCCTGGAAGGCCTTCATCTGCGACACCAGGAAGTCCTTCCGCTGCCCGGCGAGCGCGGGGACCTCCTTGGTCACGCTGCGCCCATCGGTGCCGTGACAGTTGGCGCAGGTGGCGGCCAGGCTGCGCGCGACCGCGTCGTCCTGAGCGTTGACGGCGAACGCGGCCGATGCAAGCACCGCCCCAAGTGCGATTCTAGGAATCATTTGGGCTCCTCCCAGTTTGTAAAAAAGTAAACCCTGGCTGGGAAAAGAGCAACCCAAAAATCAAGGGGTCAGGCGACGGGAGCCGTTTCTTCCTCGAACTTCAGCTTGATCTTCTCGTCCTCGCCGACATCGATGGTCACCCTGCCGCCGTGCTGGAGCCGCCCGAACAGCAGCTCGTCGGCCAGCGCTCGCCGGATCGTGTCCTGGATGAGGCGCGCCATGGGCCGCGCACCCATCAACGGATCGAACCCTTTCTTCGCCAGGTGCTCCTTCAGGGGCTGGGTGAACTGCGCTTCGACCTTCTTCTCCGCGAGCTGCTCGTCGAGCTGCATCAGGAACTTGTCGACCACCCGCATGATGATTTCGTGGTTGAGCGCATGGAACGAGATGATCGCGTCCAGGCGGTTGCGGAACTCGGGGGTGAACATCCGCTTGATCGCCTCCATCTCGTCGCCCGGCTGCACCGAGGGCGTGAACCCCATTTGGGTCTTCGCCAGCGACTCGGCGCCCGCGTTCGTGGTCATGACGATGCACACGTTGCGGAAATCCGCCTTCCTGCCGTTGTTGTCGGTCAGCGTGCCGTGGTCCATCACCTGCAGCAGCACGTTGAAGATGTCCGGGTGTGCCTTCTCGATTTCGTCGAGCAGCAATATCGAGTACGGCTTCTTGGTGACCGCCTCGGTGAGCAGGCCGCCCTGCTCGAAGCCGACGTATCCCGGCGGCGCGCCGATGAGGCGCGACACCGCGTGCCGCTCCATGTACTCGGACATGTCGAAGCGGATCAGCTCGATGCCCATGCAGTAGGCCAGCTGCCGCGCCACCTCCGTCTTGCCGACGCCGGTGGGTCCCGAGAACAGGAAGTTGCCGATCGGCTTCTGCGGGTTGCCGAGGCCGGAGCGCGCCATCTTGATCGCCGCGGCCAGAGCGTCGATCGCCTGGTCCTGGCCGAATACCACGGCCTTGAGGTCGCGGTCGAGGTTGGCGAGGGCGCTGCGGTCGTCGGTCGAAACGCTTCTCGGCGGGATACGCGCGATCTTGGCGATGATCTCCTCGATCTCGGACTTGCCGATGATTTTCTTCTGCTTCGCCTTGGGCGCAATGCGCTGCGCCGCGCCGGCTTCGTCGATGACGTCGATTGCCTTGTCCGGCAAGTGACGGTCGTTGATGTAGCGCGCCGACAGCTCGGCGGCGGTCGTCAGCGCGTTGGCGGTGTACTTGACGCTATGGTGGGCCTCGAAGCGGGT
>WNFI01674038.1_pt1 | contig 22286 bp, 20 predicted proteins | sample 5400471 | NCBI WGS metagenome assembly WNFI01 (sample SAMN13153348, study PRJNA577476) | soil metagenome | isolation source: 100 cm saprolite on Douglas fir-dominated hillslope | place: USA:California | collected 2013-09-17
TGGGTCGCAGACGTAGCTGATGCCACGAGCGAGTCTGGCTCCCCCAGTACCGCCGCATATCGCGCAAATCATGATACATCCTATATCATCTATTGCCACGTCGCTTTATAAGCGACGTGCCGTAACCATACAGCATATGCGTTAGGTAGATTACTACGTAGACTAGAGCCTTTTATAAATTACGTACATTGGAGCCTTAAGAAAGTATACACGATAAGCGAGCTGAAGTACAAGCTTTGTTTGTGGCAGGTTCCAAAAGTATACAGTGTATTGCAAGAAATATCATCGCGATTTCAACGCTTTGGAAACTGGTTCGCTTTGATTCATTTGCCCTGTGGTGGCTACTTCGCACATCCGTTCGCAAAATGGATGATTTTGCTCTTGATTGCTGCATTTTCTCGGAGCTGGAGCATTCACCGATGACGGAATGCAAGGGCATTTCTCATGTCTTTCTGCGTCATGCAGAAGCACACGCCGCTCCTCTTCTCTTTCTGCGGAAATGAACAGGAAGGAAGGTCCTTTCAAGCACTCCAAAAGCGCGGTGGTATGCGGAACGCAATCTCTTCAGGTAGCATGGCTTGTCTCTTGAAGTGCTCAGGCCACTTTTCTCTACTCGTGGTGTAATCCACCCAAGATCGGAACCGAGATGATTCGATCACACCGCTGCTCGGGTGGCACGGAGGTACCTTCCCCTTGCGGAACCTGCTGGTGAATGCCTTGATGTGGTCGTGCCTGATTGAAATACTTGACGTAGGCTTGCAGAACACGATGCAGCTGCTTCTCATGGAGGATCAGCATCTGGTCCAGGCACTCTCGTCGCACACTTCCCAGAAAACGCTCACAGATGGCATTGGGGCGTTTCGCGTGATAGGGCGTTTTGAGTATCTCGATGCCGCTGGTTGCTGCCACTCGAGCGAAACAGGGTCCAAACTTGCTATCATGATCACGAATGAGATACTTCGGCGTTTGTCCATAGGGAGTAGCCTCCCGCAGTTGTTGTGCAGTCCAAGCGTCAGTAGGAGATTGCGTCACACCGACATGGATCACTTTCCGTGATCGCAGTTCGATGATGAAAAAGGCAAACAGCGAGCGAAAGAACAAGTCAGTCACTTGGAGGAAGTCGCAGGCCCAGATCTCTCCCCCATGATTGTGCAGAAACGTCCTCCAGCTTTGCCCTGTTGGGCGAGGCGTACGCACGCCTCGCATGTACTTCTGGATCGTCCGTTTGCAGACGTGCATATCCAGCTTCAGTAATTCACCTCGAATACGCTCAGCTCCCCAAAGCCGATTGTTCTTTGCCATGTCTTTGATCAACGCAATGGTCTCTCCCGCCACCTTTGGTTTAGTCGAAGTGGCTTTCGACTTGTGCTTCCGGAAAAGCCGAAAGCCCTGGCGGTGCCATCGCAAAAGGGTCGTCTTCCTGGACGATCAAGAGTGCTTGCCTCCAGGACCGAGTCGCTCTTGCCAGAAGCACCAGGAGGCTTCGATCCCTCTTGGTGCACACGGGTCGCTTGCTCTGTCGACGAAGTATGGTGAGTTGTTGACGTAGGAGCGCATTTTCGGCGACACGTTCGGATTTCCCCCTGGTAAGATCCGCCAGCGTCCCGATTAGCAATGAAGTTTTCAGCGGTCTTGTCCAACGCAAGAAGCCATCTTGGAGCATGTGAAAGCAGGAACAGACCAGGTGTTTGATGGAGATGAAGACACGAGACATAGGATGAACCTCTCCTTCTTGAAATGGGTGAGTTGTCTGAGCATGAAGGCAGAGCAAACCTTGTCGATTGTACGCTCATCTCACGTTGCTCTGCAAGAAGGGGGGACTTGTCAAATCATGCTTAAGATACCTATTTTGCGAACAGATGGCCCAAGTAGCCAGCACAGCCGCTTGCCGTCCCGGATTCTGCCCCAACCCCGCCTGGAGCACATTGCCCATGATCACCTCATCCACCTCTCCGGTTTTGACATTCGCTCTCTCCATGGCTTCCCTGATACATATCTCACCTAACTTGACGGCTGGCACTTCTGCCAGTCCACCCCCGTAGATACCAATGGCGGTGCGCACAGCACTTACAATCACCGCATCTTGCATGTCTGCCATAACTCTTTGCTCCCTTTCTCTGCTTGTTCAAACAACAATCAACAGCCCTTCTTCGCTCCAGGAGGCGTTCCAGTCCACTCGTGTTCGCCTGTCGGCTCACGGCGACCAGCACATACTCTGCACTAAAGCTCTGCTCACCCTTTGGCGTACTGGCCGTGATCCGCTTCTGCGGACCCTCGTCGGCGATGGACTCTACTTTGGCCTCCGTGACAACGGTGATGCCGCGCTTGCCGAGCGAACGGACCAGTTGAGTACGGACCTCGTCATCCACAGGCGCGAGAATGGTGGGCAACATTTCGACAATCGTTACCTGTGAACCCAGGCCATTGAACATACATGCTAGTTCAACCCCGATCACTCCACCACCCACGCAGATGATGCTGTCTGGAAGCTTTGGTAAGTGCCAGCAGGTATCACTGTTGATGACATTCTGTCCGTCTATTCCGGGAAATGGTGGCAGGAATGGTACTGAACCGGTTGCCAGGATGATCTTGTCAGCACTCAATTGCTGTTGTGCCCCGTCTTGCTAAGCGCTCTCACCCCTGGTGATAGTGATCGAGCGCGAGGCATCAACCGTTGCCAGTCCATCAAACACGTCGATCTTGTTGCCCTTCATGAGGACACCGACGCCATTCGTCATACGCTTGACGACGTTGTCAGAAAAGATGACCGCTTTAGACATATCAAGCGTGGGTGACTGTGGGAGCCTGATACCCAGTTCGTCCAGCGAGGACATGCTCTGCATCGCCTTAGAGGGAATGCATCCCACGTTGAGACAGGTACCCCCAAGATACTGCTTTTCAACGATGGCGACTGTTGCCCCAAGTTGTGCAGCGCGGATAGCGGCGACGTAGCCACCGGGCCCCGCGCCAATCACTGCGACATTATAGTGTGTAGTTGCCATGTTCCTTCTCCTCTGCGTTCAAAACAGTCATAGAGACCGTGACGAATCTTTGAGCCTGCTATGGTTCATTCCCCTCTGTCTCTTCCAGCTACTCGCTTGGAATCTGGGGCTGCGTTGCAGGTCCGATCCAGACGGTTTGGATATTGACGAACTCGCGGATACCGAAAGCGGAAAGCTCGCGTCCGTAGCCACTGCGTTTGACGCCTCCAAACGGCAGACGGGGGTCGGAGGCAGTCATGCCATTGATGAAGACACCTCCCGACTCGATACGGCGTGCCAGCTTGCGCGCACGCTCGATGTCGCGCGTCCACAGGTTGCCACTCAGTCCAAACTGCGAGGTGTTGGCCAGCTCCATTGCGTGTTCAGCATCACGCGCACGAATCACGGCAGCAACCGGACCAAACGTTTCCTCCCGGAAGACGGGCATATCCGGGGTGACCTCCGTCAAAATTGTCGGAGCGTAGAAGTAGCCCTTGCCTTCCAGTGGCTTGCCGCCCAGAGCTACCTTCGCACCCATCTTGACAGAGTCTTGCACCAGGGCATCCAAACCCTCGCGCAGGTCACTGCGCGGGATTGGCCCGATCTGTGTCTGCCGGTCAAGGGGATTGCCCACTCGAAGCTGTGCCGCGGCTTCAACGAACTTCTGCTCAAAGGCGTCAGCAACCGACTCCACCACGATAAAGCGCTTAGCAGCGATACAACTTTGCCCGGTGTTCTGGAAGCGAGCACGCACTGCCATCTGTGCGGCGCCATCGAGATCGGCGTCTTCCAACACGATGAACGCATCCGAGCCACCCAGCTCGAGGACAGCTTTCTTCAACACACGTCCACTCGCTGATCCCACCGCCACGCCCGCTGAATCACTTCCCGTAAGCGTGACCGCGGCAATTCGTGGGTCGGCAATCAGTTTCGCCGTCTCTGCACCCGGCACCAACACGGTCCTAAAGACCCCTTCCGGCAGGTTGCTTTCTTGAAATATCCGCTCGATCTCAAGAGCAGCAAGCGAGACATTGGAGGCATGTTTGAGGACAATCGTGTTGCCAGCCATCAAGGCTGCTGCGGCAAAGCGAAAGACCTGCCAGTAGGGGTAGTTCCAGGGCATGACAGCAAGTATCACTCCCAGCGGCAGAAACGACACATAGCTCTGCGTAGCATTCGTTACGACATGTTCATCAGCCAGGAAACGCTCGGCGTTGTCGGCATAAAAGTCGCAGGCCCAGGCGCACTTCTCGATTTCTGCCTCCGCCTCGACAATGGGCTTGCCCATCTCGAGCGTGCTGAATTGAGCAAGTTCCGCTTTGTGCTCGCGCATGTAGCTGGCGACCCGGTGTAAGTGCATACTCCGCTCGGCAAACGAGGTCTCACGCCAATGGAAGAATGCGTTATGCACCTGGTCAAGCACTTCGTTTACTTGAGCCTCGCTGTAGGGCTTGAACGTTTGGATGATCTCTTCAGTGGTTGGGTTGATTGATTGGATGCTCATTGGCATACTCTCCTTATAGGAATATTTCGGTGAAGGACACATTGAGCAAGTCGCGAAACCACTTCACATTCGTCTCATGTGTTTGCTTTTGTCATACTTTGTACGATGCTACGATACTTTTATTTCCTCTGGTCAGGATGTGCCGCTCTCCTCTTCATGGCTCAACTTCTCCGCCAGGTATTCCCAGTCGCTTGGGAAGCGGAAAGACTGCTGAACTGGTGGTTGTGGTGCCTGTGTTTCCAACCAACGTACTGGAATCGCATCTCGATTAAAGAAGCCATGTGTGCTTCCTACGCCCGTCCAGACAACATCTCCTGCTTTCACATGATACCGCTGGCCATCCAAAACCGCCTCAGCCTCGCCACTAAGAATGAAGTACGATTCTTCAAATGGATGATCGTGTATAACGCCTTCACCACCTGGTTGAAACTCTACCATGAACAAGGTTAAGTGTTGCGCCCCAAGCGTTCGGTCCACAAGCATCTTCAAGGAGATTCCATGAATATTACCGCCCCGGTCGCCCTCCATTTGCATCTTACCGGGCGGCGGCAATTGCGTATCGTCAAAGTGACCAAGATGGCGTGTCCGGGGGTCCCGTAGGTCGGGAGGATTGCCCTCGTTTGGTATAGTCTCACTCTTCAAGAAGAAAGTATCACGTCCTCGCTCTGGAGGCTTTGGTTGCGCTGCCAGCATCTCCAGCCACCGAACGGGCTGTTCTCCAATGTTGTGCCAGGCATGGGGCACACCAACCTGAATAATTCCGTAGTCGCCTGGTCCAAATTGATAGACTCGCCCATCAATGCTGCCGAGCACCTGCCCTTCCAAAACGAAAAAGCTTTCTTCATATGAATGAAGATGTGAAGACAACCTTCCTCCCGCTTCCAGTTTGGGAACACCTAATCCCATATGCACCGAACCAACGCTGTGGTTCACCAACGCTATGCGGGAATACCCCTGACTGTGCTTTTCGTAATCAGGTGGAACAGAGAAAGCTGCTTCATCCAACGTACCAACATAATGCATTTTGAACTCCTTTGTAAGCTCTTGTAGCCTTTACTAACTGGTGTAAGCGGTGAACAACCATGTGCAGGATTTCACAACGGGCGTCATCCGATCTTTACTTACTACGGACTCCCTATGGATAACGAACTTGCTCTACAAGGCATACGGCATCATGTACGGGACAGTGTTCCTCCCAGGTACAGGTGACCGATCTCTGGATTGTCGAGAATTTCCTTGTGTGTCCCTTCCAGGCGCACTTTTCCGCTCTCCATCACGACTCCGTGGGTCGATATCCCGAGACCCGCACGCACATTTTGCTCGACCATCAGAATCGTTCTCCCCGTGCGGTGCATTAACGAGACCGTGTCAAACACCTGCTTCAAGGTTTGCGGATCCAGTCCCACTGAAGGCTCATCCAACAGGATCATCCTGGGGTCCAGCATCAAGCAGCGTGCGAATTCGACCAGGCGTTGCTGTCCTCCTGACAGACTCCCCGCCTTATCATTGGCACGCGTTTTCACGATCGGGAAGAGTTCCTCAACTTCTCTCAAGCGGCGGCTTACCAACGCGGTATCGTTCAGCAGGAATGCCCCGAGTCTGACGTTTTCCCTGACCGTCATCTCGGTAAACAAACTGTGGGTTTGCGGCACCTGCACAATGCCAAGAGAGAGCACCTGCCGTGGACTCATGCCTGCGATTGGATATCCATCAAAGGTGATCTCGCCTAGACGCGGCTTCAAAAGGCCGCTCACGGCCCGCATCACCGTTGATTTCCCGGCACCATTGGGTCCGACGATACAGGTAATCGACTCTTTTTCCACATAGAGATCGACCCCTTTGAGGATATCGCCGCCGCCATACCCGGCGACGACATGCTGCATCTGTAGTAACATATGCTTAATCTCCTAAGTAGGCTTCCAGGACTGCGGAATTCTTCCGCACCTCTTCGGGCTTGCCTTCCGCAATTTTTGTCCCACGATGCAACACCGTGATCCGGTCGCACAACCCCATCACAAATTCCATATTGTGCTCGACCAGCAGGAAGGTGACTCCTTGCTTGTTCAGGTCGCGAATACGATCCGACAGGTGATTGAGCAGTGTGGGATTAATCCCGCCAGCAGGCTCGTCCAGGAGAATCACTTGTGGCTCTGCAATCAGAATGAATGCAAACTCCAGTAACTTCTTCTGTCCATAGGAGAGGCTTCCCGCCTGCGCATCCTTGAGCCTTGCAATGCCCACGAAGTCCAACAGTTCCAGGGAGCGTCGTTGCTCGTGCGTCGAACTCCAGCGGTTGATCAACTCTCGCGAACCCTTCCGCTGTGCTGCAACGTGCATGTTCTCGAGCACCGTGAGCCGGGAAAAGACGCGCGTCAACTGAAACGTGCGGCCTATCCCCAGACTAAACACCTTATCTGGTTTTGCACGGGTGATAGCAGTATCTCTGAAACGCACCTCGCCCGCGTCTGCCGGTACATACCCGGTGATCACGTTAAAGAGCGTTGTTTTGCCTGAACCATTCGGGCCGATTAAGCCCATAATCTCACCCTGTTCCACGCTAATTGAACACGCGTTCAGGGCCTGAATACCTCCAAAGGATTTGGTGACATCCTTCGTTTCCAGAATCCTCATACCTCTATGCCTCCTTGCCTTCTATCGCTACTGCTTCCTCCGATTGAAAAGCGGGAGCAACAACACGGGCACCTGTTCCGCCGGCTCCTCGCGAGGCCGTCCATTCTGGCCATTTCTTACGCAGCGTCGGGATAATACCCTCAGGCAACAGGAGGATGATCGCCAGGAACAGCACCCCGTAGATGATGAGGTAATACCCACTGGCGCCGAACTGCAAGGTAAAGTATTGCTGGGCCGACTCCAAAATGAGCGCCCCAAGCACCGGCCCTGCCAGCGTCCCCAGGCCACCCAGAAACGCCATCAACGCAATGGCCAGATCGAAGAGCGCATCGAAGGCAAAGGGCGGAGAGATGGACCCGATGAAGTAGGCGTACATCGCCCCTGCCATGCCGACAAAGAAGGCCGAGATCACAAAGGCTACTAGTTTGAATGGCTCCGTTTTTACCCCTAACCCTAAAGCTCTGTCCTCGTCATCACGAATCGCCAGCAGTCCAAGCCCATATTTTGAGTTGCGCACCCACCAGGAGATGCCAAGGGCAAACAGGAGCAGGAGCAGTGTGACGTAGTAGAAAGGCACGTTGAAGAAATCGCCACTCCAATCAGGGATCGGCAAGCTGAGCCCGGTGGACCCATTGGTGAGCCCCTTCAGGTTGTATGCCATCAGTTGCAGAATGAAGAAGGTCGCAACCGTGATCACGACGAAGGTATGGCGGCGCGTGCGCAATGCAATCCAGCCTAGCGGGATGGCGAATAGTGCAGCCACCAGTCCTGCCAGGGGTAGGAGTAAAAAAGGTGCATACCCTGCAGGCACATTCCAGGCCTGGCTCGCTAGCGTTATAGTGTAGGCACCTACACCAAAGTACGCGGCATGACCCAATGCGATGTAGCCTGTATAGCCTGAGAAAATGTTCCATCCTGTTGCCGCCACTGCGAACACTAGTGCAAAGACCGCAATTGCAGTCACAGCGGGATTTGAAATGACCAATGGAAACACGATGAACACGACGAGTAGTAAGACGAGTAGCCCTGATGTTCTGTATCTTCTCATTGCTTTCTCCCCTCAAGCTGTCCAAAGAGGCCCTGCGGGCGAACTAACAAGATGATCACTAATGCGATGAAGAAGACGGTGCTCGCCCAGACGGTAGACCAGACGACGGCATTCACATCCTCTACCACCAACATACCTAAGGAAGCGATGAGTGCACCTCTCAGGCTGCCCATGCCACCAAGAATGATAATGGCCAGCAGGCGCGAGATCAGGTCGTAGTGGGTTCCCGGATTGAAAGCAGTCGTAGCACCGAAGACCATACCACCTGCTGCCGCAAGCGCCACACCGGCGCCAAATGTGATTGCCGACACTCTGCCTACGCTAATGCCAATCAGCTCTGCTGCTGTGCGATTCTGCATGGAGGCACGCACACTTTGCCCAAATTTCGTGCGGTACAGCAGCAGATAGAGTCCGCCTAGCAGGATCAGACTTAAGGCAAAGCCAAACACATAAATGTACCCGAGATAGAACGAACCAATTTGAAGGGACGCATCCACATACCAGGCGTGGAGTTGGATGAGCGTCGTACTGAAGAATTGGCTCAGTACCCCTTCAATGATCAGGGCAACCGCAAATGTGACCAGAATCGACAGCATCGTGCGGTCAACCTTGAGCGGGCGAATGAACGCCCATTCGATCAGGACACCGATGCCAAACATCACAGGCATGGTGATAAACAGCCCTAAAAACAGATCGATGTGTACGTACGTTGACAGGACGTAGCTGAGATAGGCTCCCAGAACCACGAGCGCTCCCTGCCCAACGTTGATAATATCCATCACTCCAAAGATCAAGGTCAATCCTGAGGCCATCAGGGCATAGACACCTCCGGTCAGCAACCCTGTGATGATGGCCTCAATGATGATCAGCATTGCAACACATCCTTCCTCGTGCGACAACTCGCACGATCAATCGTACAGTGAGTAGTGATGGAGGAGAACGTTCTCCTCCATCACCTGACTATCTCAAGACCACTGCGGTTTCGGGTACATCGGACTTGCCTTCGCTGCAGAGGACGGGTAGACGGGTATCAAATTTCCATTCTGCCACTGGAAGAGGTACGCCTGCGCCGCGATGTTTTGACCTTTGTCGTCAAACTTCACCGATCCCTGCACGCTGTCGAAGGTATCGCCCGAGTGCAGTTCCTTAATGAGCGCAGCATTGTCGATGCTATGAATTTTATTGACCGCCTGCTCCAACACTTGTCCCACAGAATATGCCTCGGCGATGTTCGCGCTGATCGCATCGGCTGTGCCACCATATTTCGCCAGGTAGGCTTTGACCATTTCAGCATTGCCGGGGTTATTAGCCTCGGGGTACCATCCATTTGGGACGAACACACCATTCGTGGACCCCATACCGACGGCCTTAATGAACTGGTCGCCCTGATCAGGCCCCGATGTTGCAATGAGTGCCTGAGGGTTATAGTGTTGTTGCCTAAAGGCATGCATGAAAGCAGTGATATCGGGTAGGAAGGTACCGAGTACATCCACCTGTGCGCCCGAGCCAATCACCTTCGCAGCGATCGGAGTGTAGTCTGTTGTCTCCGCTGGATACACTTGATAGGAGACGGTTTGAACTCCAGCTTGTTCCAACATCTGCTTAGCCAGGTCTACTTGCGGCTGGGTAAACGGATCGTCCTGAGTCGCGTAGGCCGTCGTCTTAGGTCGCTCTGAGGCAGGTAGTGACACGATATACTGCGCAAAGCTGACCAGGTTGTTAGCAATCGGGAGGGACACGTCGAAGACATTGTGTAGCCCTCTATCAAAGATCGAGGGACCTCCACCTGCACCTTCTAACATCGCATAGTTATAGCGGTTTGCAATCTGTGACGACGGTTTCGTGAGCAGAGTCGAGAATGGACCAAAGACCAGGTCAACGTGATCAAGGGTGATCAGTTTCTGATAGTTGGTGACGACCTGCTGCGTGCTACTGGCATCAGAGAGAATGTCCAATTGGACTTGACGGCCAAGCAGACCCCCCTTCTTATTAATCGTGTCTGCCCACAGTTGGTACCCCTGCAGGATCGTCTTTCCGTCAGCAGAGAAATCCCCTGAGAGCGACACCGAGATGCCAATTTTAATCGGCGCATTCGACTGGCTGCCGGATGCCTGCCCACTACAGGCAACACATGCCAGGAGCATTATGCTGATAGCCCCAGCAGCAGAGACAATCTTTCTAAACCACATGACGTATCGTCCTAACACGTCTTTTCTCCTTCTCCAGTATCGACTGGACAACATCTTGACCACAGGACATCCCTTACAGACATCCTTTGATCTCTCAATACCACTTCCGCGGCTTTTGATTAAACAATGATGAGATTCACCCTATCAGTCCCAGCGGCTCCTCTATCAGTTCCGCCAGGGTTGCCAGGAATTGCGCTCCCCGCGCACCGTCTATCACACGGTGGTCGCAGGAGAGACTGAACACGATCATTGGCTGTACGACTGCCTGACGACCCACTGCCACCACGCGGTCGGCCATGCGGCTGACGGCTAGAATAGCGGCCTGTGGCGCGTTGACGATCGCAGTGAAGGCATCAATTCCGTACATGCCCAGGTTACTGATCGTGAAGGTGCCACCCTGAATATCCTGTGGTCGGAGCTTACCAGCCTGAGCACGTGTTACCAACTCCTTGCGCCGCTTTGCAATCTCGCTCACGCTCAGTTCATCCGCACGATGGATCACGGGCACAACCAGGCCATCGTCAGTCGCCGCTGCCAACCCTACATGGACCTCGTCATGCAACGTGATGGTGCCAGCATTCCACGTCGCGTTGATGCGCGGATGCGCGCGCAGTGCTGCCGCCACGACTTTCACGAGCAGGTCGGTATAGGTCACCTTCTCTGAAGCCGCTGGTCGTTTCAGCAATTGCTCACGCCAGGCGATGAGTCGACTGGCATTGACCTCTCGGACAAGGAAGATATGCGGAACGCTCGTCCAGCTCTGCGTGGTGCGCTCGGCCATGATGCGCCAGACCGTGCTGATCGCTTCCCCCGTCGGTGCGCCGATAGGGCTCACCACTTTTTCTACCGTTGGGGTAGCCAGCGCCTGTCCGTCTCCGGTCTGGATGGGAGCAGTCAGCACATCTGCAGCCAGCACGGCTCCACCAGGTCCAGTGCCCGCAATCGCCGCGAGATCCTTCCCTTGCTCAGCCGCCAGTCGTCGGGCCTTGGGCGAAGCTGCCTGCAGGCGTGCTCCATCCGGAGCGGATGTCGCCTTTTCCTGGTTCTGCAGATACGCCAGCACATCCGCCTTTTGAATGCGCCTCCCCGCCGGGGTAATGGTCTGTAAATCCACGTTGTACTCGGCTGCGATGCGCGAGGCCAGCGGGCTAGCAGGAACGCCTGGCTTGCTCGCTGATTCGGCTGTTGGTGTCACCGGCTCTACTGCTGGCGTCTCCACTTGCGCGCTGGTTGTGGTGGAGACCGGGGTAGCACTGGGAGCGAACGCTTCACCGGGAGCCAGAATCCTGGCAATGACCTGTCCCACCGGAACCTCCTCGCCTTCAGTGGCGGTCACGTTGGTCAGGACGCCATCAGCTGGTGCTTCCAGTTCCACCGTGGCCTTATCCGTTTCGACCTCTACCACCGGCTCGCCTTTTTTGACCAGCTCCCCTTCGGCCTTGAGCCATTGCACGATCTTGCCTGTATCCTGTGCCATACCGAGCACCGGTAAGATCATATCCGTTGCCATGATTGCTCTCCTGTCCTCTTCCTTAAGAAGATGCTTGCACGGTGTTGGCCTGGGCAGCAGCCACGCCAGCCGCAGGGCGATTGCCATTGGCCAGGACATTGAGATTGGACTGGGTTTCACGCGTGGTGGGCAAGGGTCCCGTGGCTGTGTAATAGCGCACGCCAGCGACCAACAGTTCCTCAGCCGGGAAGCGGGTGATCACCTCACAGCCATCCTTCGTGACGACTAACTGCTCTTCGATGCGCGCTGCCGACCATCCATCCGAAGCAGGCCAAAAAGTCTCAAGAGCGAAAACCATGCCCTCTTCAATCACTTCTGGATGATCGAGCGAGACCAGGCGGCTGAAGATCGGTTTTTCCCAGATGGAGAGACCGACACCGTGACCGTACTGGAGGGCGAACGCAGCTTCCTCATTCGGGAAGCCGAACTCTTCCGCCTTCGGCCAGAGCTTGACGATGTCAGCGGTCGTAACTCCCGGCTTGATCGCGTTGATGGCGTTGTCCAGAATATCCCGGCAGTATTTGTAGGCATCGACCTGTACCTGCGAGGCGCTGCCGATAGCAAAGGTGCGATAGTAGCACGTGCGATAGCCATTGTAACTGTGCAAGATATCAAAGTAGGCCGGGTCACCAGGTCGTAGCACACGATCACTGAAGACGTGTGGATGAGGATTGCAGCGCTCGCCGGAGATAGCATTGACGCCTTCCACGTGCTCTGAGCCCAGATCGTAGAGCACTTTGCTTACCAAACCCACCGTCTCGTTCTCACGCATACCAGGTTTCATCGCACGGTAGAGTTCGTCGTAAGCGGCATCCACCATCATGCACGCGGTAGTGAGCAGCGTGATCTCATCTCGTGTCTTAATCAATCGCGCTTGTTGCATCAACTGCTGACCGTCCACCACTTTGATACCTTCTGCCTGTAGTGCAAACAGCACTGGCAGTTCAATGGCATCCACGCCCACCGGTTCGTTAAGAAGTCCGCGCTGTTCCAGTTCGACACGGATCTTCCGTGCCACATCTTCCGCTCGCCCAGCTTCGGGCAACATCGCTCCCCGCTGCGTGGAAATGCCTGCACGGGAACGCTCGCCCAACCAGGGACAATTCAGTTGGTGATGCCTGGCTGCTGAGCCAAAGTCCCACAAGATCGGCTCGTCGTCCTGTGGAAGGAGAGTGAAACGGGCCAGTTTGTCCATCGCCCAGGTGCCGATATGTGTCGCCGTGATGTAGCGTACATTGGCCATGTCAAAGCACAACAACGCACCCAGTTCCGATTCTTTCAGCAGTCTCTTGATGCGAGCCAGGCGCTCGGTACGCAGCCGTTCATAGTTCACCCGCTCTTCCCAATCGACGCCCATCAGTCCATACGTTTTGATTGCCATCGTTTTGCTCCTTTAGATTCTGCCGCACAACGTCTTTGCTAACGCTGTGACCTTCTCTGGAGTAGGAACCGTCAAATCTTCCAGTACTGGCGAAAAAGGGATCGGCACGTCCATCGCACCCATTCGCTTTACTGGAGCATCCAGGTAATAGAAAGCGCCATCAGCAATAATCGCCGCGAGTTCTGCCGTCACTCCATAGCGCTCGTAGCCTTCGTCTATCACGATGGCCCGGCTGGTTTTCCTGGCAGAGTCTATCAGTGTTTGCTTGTCGAGTGGAAACATTGTGCGCGGATCTATGATTTCGGCACTGATGTCGACTTTCTCCAACAGCTCTGCTGCCGCCAGAGCGACCTGAACCATGCTACTCGTTGCGACAATCGTGATATCTGTGCCTGGACGTTTGATATCCGCGACGCCGAAGGGAATGGTGTAGTCACCTTCAGGAACAGCTCCTTTGAGCTGGTACATCATCTTGTCTTCAAAAAACACGACCGGATTGTCGTCCCGAATAGCGGTTTTCAGCAATCCCTTTGCATCATAGGGCGTTGAAGGAAGTACAACCTTTAAGCCCGGAATATGGCTCACCCAGGCATGCAGGCTCTGGCTGTGCTGGGCCGCGGTACGGCGAGTCGCTCCCAGTGTGGTTCGCACCACCATCGGCACCTGGAGCTTGCCACCAGACATGTAATGAACCTTGGCGGCCTGGTTAAAGATCTGATCCATGGCCAGCCCGAGGAAGTCGCCAAACATGATATCCACGATCGGGCGCATCCCTGTCATAGCCGCCCCGACTCCTATGCCGGTAATACCCTGCTCAGAAATGGGGGAGTCAATTACCCGATCTGGCCCAAACTCTTCGACCAATCCCGAAAGCACTTTGAAGGGCGTTCCGGCTTCAGCCACATCTTCACCGAGGATGAAGATGCGTGGGTCACGGCGCATTTCTTCGGCTAAGGCTTCGCGAATCGCTTGACCTAACGTGATGATGCGTTCTTGCTGGGTCTGCTTTTGCGTTGCTGCGGTACTAAGCATAGACATCTTGATCTACCTCACTTGGGTCTGGGAATGACGCGTTGAGACCGAATGCGACACCTGCCTCAACTTCGGCACGCACCCGTTGTTCTATCTGCTCAAACGTACTGGTATCTGCCAGCTTTTGCTCGGTCAACCATTGTACGAGGAGGAGAAGCGGGTCTCGCTCCGTCTTCCAGTGTTCCTCCTCTTCTTTGGAGCGATAGTAGGAGCGTGAAATGTCACCAACGTGGTGGCCGTGATAGCGATAGGTATTGCAGAGCAAGAAGGTTGGTCCCTCGCCCCTACGGGCTCGTTCTACCGCTTTCAGTGTGGCGGCATGGACTGCTCGCACATCCTGGCCATCCACTTCTTCAGTGGGAATGCCAAGGGCTGTGGCTCGTGCGGTCATACTGCCAGCAGTGGTCTCGCTATTGGCGGTGTATTCGTTGTAGAGGTTGTTCTCGCAGACGTAAATCACGGGCAGTTTCCATAACGAGGCCATGTTCATGACCTCGTAGAGGACCCCCTGGTTGATGGCACCATCGCCAAAGAAGCAGACCGTGACCTGGTCGGTCCCGCGCATTTTGCTTGACATAGCGGCTCCCGTGGCAATCCCCGTACTTCCTGCGACGATGGCATTCGCGCCCAGATTCCCTCGTTCCTGGTCAGCAATATGCATCGAGCCACCTTTGCCTTTACAATAGCCAGCCTCTTTGCCCAGCAACTCAGCATACATGCGGTCGATCGAGGCTCCCTTGGCCAGGCAGTGCCCGTGCCCACGGTGAGTGCTGGTGATATAGTCATCACGCCGCAACGCCTCGCATACACCCACGGCGATAGCCTCCTCACCAATGTAGAGGTGGGCGAGACCAGGCATTTTGCCAGTGGTGTAGAGGTCATTGACATGCTCTTCAAAAACACGGATTTTGAGCATTTGCTCGTACATTTGGAGCCACTGCTCACGTTTCCCTGGTGCTGTTCCTGCCTCTTGGGAACTAGAAATCTCAGGTTGCAGCATTATTCCTCTCCATCATGATTTCAGTATGAATGCTACAGCGATGGCTGTAGGCTAATAGTTTTCCTACAAACGACAAATCTTTTACAGCGGAGGAAGTTGCGCATCAGGCAAGCTGATCCGTCAGCCTGCCAGTAGCAACAAGCCAGCGCACAAATTCAAAGCGACGGTAATCTGCATGCGTCGGCTGAAGCTCCCTTGAAAAGTAAGCATCACGCAATTTACTCAAGCTCTCTATTTCGGCCTCGTTGAACCCGCTTGTGCGCAACATGTCACGATCTTCTTTGCGTTCCATCCAATACATGGCGCTCTCCTTTCTTGCCTAAGCCAGCCATCTGCGCCAGCACCTCATACACAATGGCAAAATCGTGCTTGGCTAAGCCCATGGCTCGCGCAGCAGTGAGAAATTCGTTGCTCACAGAAACCGTTGGCAGCGGTACATCGAGTTCCCTCCCCAGCTCAAGTGCCAGCAGCATATCTTTCTGCATCATGTTCACGTTGAACCAGGCCTCTTCAGGCATATCGAGGATGAAGGGAGCACGATACTGTAATGACGGTGAGGCAATGGCACTGTTGAGAAGGACTTCAAGCGCGGTTTCGCGAGGAATGCCGCCTTTTTCAGCGAGGAGTAACCCTTCGCAGAGAGCCATAAATTGTACTTGGAGATTGAGGTTCACCGCAATCTTCATCAAGGCGGCCTGACCATTCTTGCCGACATAGTTCACTCTTGGTCCAATAGCCAGCAAAATGGGCTTGACTTGTTCAAAGGTTTCCCGATCGCCACCGACCATGAGCGATAATTTCCCCTGTTCGAGCGTGATGACACTGCCAGACACAGTTGCCTCGAGCATACGTGCGCCCTTTTCTGCAACCTGTGCAGCCAGTTCTCTCGACTTGGTGGGGCTAACCGTACTCATGTCTACGTACGTTTTTCCCGGTCCCAACCCTGCTAAGACGCCATCTGCTCCTGACGTTACCTCGTGAAGGGCGTGCGTGTTTGTCACCATGGTAAAAACAATATCTACCGTTTCCGCAACCTCACGAGGAGTGTCAGCCCACCGCATTCCGGCGTCCAACAGCCACTGTGCTTTCGACCTGGTACGGTTGTAGCCCGTCACGGTATGACCGGCATCGAGCAGACGTTTGACCACGCGACTACCCATTGCGCCCAGGCCAATGTAACCAAGATTTGCCATAGAAACCCTCCTCACACAAAATAGTTAGCCTTACGTAGATGTTGTACCAACGTCCGCCACTATTTGTCCTACCATAGTATTATATGATTATCATACAAACTTTTGGGGCGTTTGTCAATCCTTTTTGGGGCAATTTGTTACTGATCTACGAAATTGCTTCTATCTACCTGTGCAGCGAAAATATCGTGATGCGAAGAAGGTCAGTGTTATTGAAGTAGGACGTGATCCTCCCATAGCTTGCTTTCCTCCTCAGAAAACAGCGGACAGCAATGAAGCGGCTTGACAAATATGCTCAAATTTAGTATGTTTATACTATTATAATTTAAGATTATCATCATACTAATGTGAGTGTGATCTATTGAATTGAGTGAGAGAACATGTATACACGGATACAATCAAGCAAACTGTACGAGCAGATCGCCGAGCAGATCAAGCAGCGTATCCTCAGGGGTGAACTGCGTACTGGGGATCGTCTCCCCACCGAGAACGAATTGGCTGAGCAATTCGGTGCCAGCCGCACGGCCATTCGTGAAGCCATGAAGACACTGGCTCAGCAGGGGCTGATCGATACGCGCCCCGGTCGGGGAGCTATGGTGATTAATGCCACCGCGCAGGCCATGCGCCACTCCCTCGAACTGCTGATGAGAGTCGAGCATGCGGGCGGTTCGGCTGATCTGATGGAGGTGCGCGAAATGCTGGAACCGGAGATTGCCGCTCTCGCTGCCAGGCGCGCCACCCAGGACCAGGTGACGGCCATGCAGGAAGCGGTACGGGCGATGGATGCCAGTTTGCAGGATGCCGATGCCTACATTACCGCCGACAACCAGTTTCACCGCGCCCTGGCCCAGGGCACACAAAACGTCCTGATGCTCGCCCTCGTCGACTCCATTGTCGACCTGCTCAGTGAACAGCGCAAGCAGATCTTCGCGGTTGAAGGCGGCACTGTGCGTGGACAACTCAATCATAAACGCCTCCTCGATGCCATTAGGCACCGTGATCCCGAAGCTGCTCGCCAGGCCATGTGTGCTCACCTGCAGCAAGTTCGTCAGGATGCTGGAATTGCACCTGCCCAGCCGTAGTCATGATAGATGATGACTAGGATGCCAAGTTCAGACTGTTGCCGCTGAGAGACCTTTCTTTTCTCCAGGAGAATCGCTGGCAATGACCGCAAGTGTACAACGCGACACACAGCTTCAGAGAAGGCCATACTAATTCCAGCGCCAGTGGCTGCAGCGATGCCCACTATAAAGGCGGTGAATAGATGATGTGTCACAAAGGCGGCAGCGAAGATGGGGGCTAGAGTCGAGACCGAGCCATCCATTAGCCCGGCCAGTCCAGGCTGGACCACGCGCAAAAGAAAACGGCGCGAGGCCTCATCGCCTGATGCCGCACCCGAAACAGACGAGACGATATCCGATAGAGACGAAGATACTCCCTGTTTGGAGGATTCATCCTGAGCATGATGCTCCTTTTGAAGAACGAGCGGCTTTGTTCCTTTACTCCAACTTCTTACCATTATATGCTCCTCCTTTTTCTTTCCTCTCTGGAAATGAGTATAGAGTTCAACATGGGCGTTGTCATGACACCGCGGTGGGAAAGCGAGGAATGATTTGTACTGAGCATGCATCACACGAAAGTGTGAAAAGTGTAACGAGGCACAATCCCACTCCGGTGTCATGACATCTTTCGCACTGAACGCTCTGTTGCTTTACAGGATGAAGAAGAAAAGGCAATACATGAGCAGAAAACTAAGGAGAGTCGTATCAAGAATTGGAGCATGTAGGGTTGGAGTTTCCACACCGCTCAATGGAGGTGGAAGTCACTGAAACATTATGGCGCATCAGAGAGCAGACCGAGACTGCGTGCCCGTGCCACCGCCTGGACGCGGGTATGCACTCCTAGTTTCGAGAAGATGTTGCTCACATGACGCTTGACCGTATCGATTGCCAGCACCAGCGTTTCAGCAATCTCCTGGTTTGAATCTCCCCGTGCTATCAATTGAAGCACTTCCAATTCGCGTTCGCTCAAGGGATCTAGCAATGGCTGCGCCGTCTTACGCTGCCCTGCCCTGGGAGGCTGATACGCAGGCAGCATGCCATCCTGGAGAAACGCTGCGAGCACTGTATCCACATACGGCGTAGGCCCTTTTCGCCGTTCTTGTTCCCGGAGCTTCAAGAGGAGGGTTGCCATCTGCGCTCCTTCGTCTGCAAAACTGCGAATGTTGCCCTCGGGTTCGGCCAGGCGTATGGCCTCTGAGAGAGCCGTGAGGGCCTCATGCTCCTGGTCAAGCATTTGGTAAGCCAGGGACTGCAAGACCTTCATCTCGATGACGTGGCTCCAGCGTTCCTGTTTCTGCGCACCGACCTGCAACGGTTCCAGGAGCGATAAGGCTTCAGCGGGCCTCTTCTGGGCCAGCAATATTTGTGTGCGTGCCACATCCTCGCGTTCACGCACAAATGGGGAATGCATACTGGCTTGCTGCGCGAGTTCCTGCGCCCAACGCGTGGCGCGATCCAACTCTCCACTTACCAACCAGAACTGTACCCAATCAACGATAAGGTATGCATCGCGCCGGTAGGGGCTATAGGTTTTCGCCAGGGACTCTTCTGCCTGTTGGAAGGCAAGGCGCGCAGCGTCCATCTCGTGTCGCGCCAGGTGGACACGCATCAGTACCGTGTATCCTAAATATAACGCAACGATGGTTTCCGTCTGCTCACTCAACTGGACTGCCTGTAAGATAAGATCCAGAGCCTCATCAAGACGGTTCCATTGTCGCAGGACATCAGCATGAAAGATATACGCCCAGCACACCATCGCATGCGGCAGTCCGACTGGTGTACTTCCCAGCAGAGCAGCGTGCTTGGCCACCTGTACCACTTCATGCAGCTTTCCTTGTAAGAACAATGAATACGCCGTCCTGCTCGTATAAAGAATGGTGGATGAGATATCCCCTGCTGCTTGCGCGAGCGCCGTTGCCTCCCTTATGCTTTGGATAGCGGTCACGATGTCACCAAAGGAATGATAGGCCAGCGACTGTGCATACGCGACTTCTGCACGCGCCAGGAGATTCTGTTCTGAGAGATGGGCCAGGGCCTGCTGGCAGAACGCCAGGGTGGCAGGCCCCTCACCTAGATAGTAGCCGGTAATGATGGCACTATAGGCCGTGATTTCTCCGAACAGGTTGTCCCACTGAGAGCGTTCGGACGGTGGAAGTGCTCCAGTATCAGCGGTCTCGTTGGTCGGAGCCGGTATAGTGGCCCGCAAAGCTATTTCTGCATGGTGCAGCCAGCTTTCCATGGTCGTGTAAGGAGCAATCATGAACAGTGTCTTAGCATAGGCCAGGCACAAACGGGGCCGTGAGCGCACAATCTCGACAGGGAGCTTTTCAAGCCAGCGTCTCACCATCGCATGCTCACTGTTCCCCCAGATGAACGCATATTCTTGCTCGATCAAGTCAGCCGCCCGAGGCCAGTCGCGTGCGTTGATGGCATGACGGACTGCCTCTTTGAGATACCCCTGCTCGGCATACCAGCGGCTGGCTAGGAGGTGCAGGGCAGACACCGTTTCGCCTTCAGTCTGCTCAAGCCGGGAGCGCAGTGCCTCGGCAAACAAGGCATGGTAGCGATACCAGCGCCTCTGCCCATCCAGCGGCACCACAAACACATTCGCGCGCTCCAGGAACTCAAGCATCTCCTGGCTGCCCGCCTGTTGGGTCACCGCATCACAGAGGGAAGCCGAAAGCCGCTCCAGGATGGAGGTACGCAACAGAAACGTCTGCACAGACGGCGACAGCCGCCGCAACACTTCCTCCATCAAATAATCCAGGATGTAGCGCTGACTCCCGCTCACCTCATCCAGCAGATTACTGGGAGCAGTGTGCCCTTGCAGGGAGAGACCGAGCAATTGCAAGCCAACCAGCCAACCCTCAGTCCGAACGGTCACATCCCGGATCATGGCTTCGCGTAACTGAATGCCCATCACTTCGTTGAGGAAAGCCATGACCTCCTCCGGCGAGCAACGCAGCTGGTCGGTTCGCACTTCCAGTATTTGCCCCCGTGATCTCAGTAGCGAGAGCGGCAAAGGAGGGTCGGTGCGAGTGGCCAGGATGACATGCAATTGGGGAGGGAGATGCTCCACGAGATAGGTGAGGGAGCTGTGAACCTCAGGCTCGGTGATCAAGTGATAGTCGTCTAAGACCAGGAGAAATTGCTCGATGCTGCTCGCCAGTGTATTGATGAGCGCCTGCAAAACATACCGCAAGGGCGGCTTTGACGCTTGCTGCGTTTGTAGATAGGCCAGCAGTGGAGCGCAGAGACCCGGCTGCTGATTATCCAGCGCCGTGAGCGCGTATGTCCAGAACAGCGCCGGCTCATTATCTCCCTCATCCAGGGAAACCCAGGCCACACGCGGGGATTCAGGGGCATCCTGCGGGAAGGACTGCAGCCAGGCGGAGATCGAGGTGGTTTTACCGAAGCCGGCAGGAGCAGAAATGAGGGTGAGTTTGCGCCGCAGGCCTTCATTGAGCAGGTCGGTCAAGTGCGGGCGTGGAATCAGAGGATGTGATGAGGTAGGAACAAAGAATTTGGTAGCCAACAACTGGCCATTGAACGGTGTTGGCACATCCATGGTGATATCTCCTGCACGTGTTGTTAACCTTCCACAACCCCTTACGAAGATAAAATATCATGCAACAGAGCTTCAGGTCAAGTATGAGCTAGCAAGGCGAGATGTTTGGAGATAAGGCTTCCCGGAAGCGGACTGGAGAGGGGTCCGGGCTGTCATCCCTTCGCTTCTCTCAGGGCAAGCTCTGAGCGCAGCGAAGGATCTCTGCGCCCGTCGAGCCAGACCCTTCGTGGAGTTTACCCTGAGCGAAGCGAATGGGCTCAGGGTGACAGGCATTATCTCCAAATATCTGTAGCAGAGCGGGGCTTACACCTTTGGATTGCAGAAAACAGAAGATCACACGAAAGTGTAAGCGCTGCTCGTTCGCAACAATCCCACCCCAGCGCCATGACCCCTTCCACATAGAATAGTACACTGATGTACATAGCGACAAGCTAAGGAAGCTGCCAGAACATAGTGTGATGAGTAACGAATTTCTTGCATGAGAAAGGAAGAATGACATGCAGACAAAGCAATTTGGCAAGACAGGTATGCAGATTACACCGATTGGCCTGGGAGCCTGGGCTATAGGCGGCGGCCAATGGGAATCGAGTTGGGGTCCACAGGATGACCGGGAATCCATTGCGACGATCAGACACGCGCTAGATTTGGGCATCAACTGGATCGACACCGCCGCGGTCTATGGTCTGGGCCATTCTGAAACCGTTGTGGGCAAGTCTATCAAAGGGCGCGAGCGGCCCTTTATCTTTACTAAAAGCTCACTGGTCTGGGACGAGCACGGGCATGTGGGCCATAGTCTCAAAGCCGACTCGCTGCGGCGTGAAGTTGAAGCCAGCCTGAAACGGCTCGACATCGATGTCATCGACCTGTACCAGATTCACTGGCCCGATCCCGCTTCTGATATTGAAGAGGGCTGGAGTACCCTTGCTGCACTGAAGCAAGAGGGAAAAGTGCGCCATATCGGCGTTTCAAACTTCAGTGTAGAGCAGATGCAGCGCGCGGAGAAGATCGCCCCCGTTGAGACATTGCAGCCGCCCTATTCGCTGGTGTATCCCAATGTCGAGAAGGAGATCCTTCCATACAGCCAACAGCATAACATCGGCGTCATTGTCTACTCCCCAATGGCCTCCGGTCTGCTCACAGGCAGCATGACCAGGAAGCGCATCGCGAACATGCCCGATGACGACTGGCGCA
>WNFI01273004.1_pt1 | contig 22285 bp, 26 predicted proteins | sample 5400471 | NCBI WGS metagenome assembly WNFI01 (sample SAMN13153348, study PRJNA577476) | soil metagenome | isolation source: 100 cm saprolite on Douglas fir-dominated hillslope | place: USA:California | collected 2013-09-17
TGTTTCACCGTGGTGGAATAAAGATCCTTCCTGTTTACACCCTAAGGGGAAATGACATCTATGCGCGGTAGGAAAGAGCAGAATTTATCAATATCTAATTTTTACTGTCTAATTTCTAATGAAAGTTCTCAGGTAAATAGGCTGTCTGCGCATTTTTTTAGAAATTAGAAATTCTTTATCTTGCTCCTCTCCTCCATCTTTGCTAAAATCACAATACCGAAGCCGGCCGACATAGCTCAGTGGTAGAGCAACACTTTTGTAAAGTGAAGGTCGAGGGTTCAAATCCCCCTGTCGGCTCCATGCTGGATTCGCATAGCGGCAATTGCTCGTGACTGTAGATCACGCGGTCGAAAGGCCTGCGGGGGTTCGAGTCCCTCATCCAGCACAACTATAAAACGCAGTTACTAACCTTTTGCCTGGATAGTTCAGTGGCAGAACGCTTTCTTGGTAAGAAAGAGGTCGTGAGTCCGATTCTCACTCCAGGCTCTAGCGGATTTACTGTAAACGTGCTAAAATAGAATAACTTTCGCGATTTTCGCAAGTATATATATGCCAAAGAAAAGTGAACATAGAATCAAAGTCGGATTGGTCTGTACAGTTTGCAAGAACAGAAATTACATTACAAGCCGCAATAAGTTAAATACCGCGGAGAAATTATTATTAAAAAAATTCTGTAACTTCTGCCGAAAAACCACCGACCACAAAGAAACAGATAAACTAAAATAATCTATTTTTTCTCCGTATAGCAGTTTTTGTAAAACAAGCTAATTTTATATTGCAGTAACGTATTATGATGCAAAGATTGCAAAAGAATTAGAAGCAATATATAATGCTTTTACGATCAATAAAGGGGTGTTCGTTAATGGCTAAACGGGCCGCCTCCAAAGCGGCTCCTGGGGGTTCGAATCCCTCCACCCCTGCCGACCATTTTTAGCCTCAGATTTTGATGATGGCAGCGGGACGTTCGAACTTTTTCTCGGAACTAATAGTTTCTGATATATATTTTTGTAGTTGGTTATGCCGCATTGAGCACCTTGCTTTGCATCTTATAGTGTGTTATCCTATTTATCCAAAGAGCCATATTCATTTTGAAGCTGTGGTAAACCATTTGGTTGCATCTTTGAGTACATTAACAGAAAGGAGGACTCGTTGGCAGATAATAGCCCACAACGAACGCCTGAGGATCTTCTTGATCTTTGTCGCGACATCCTTACCAATAAACAAGTAACGGATATTGTCAAACAAAGCGGAAATCCCACCAGAGCGAAGGAAAAAATGCTCAAAGCAGGATTGAGTGAACAGACAGCCTTAAAAGGCCGTTTTTTAGCCATTCTGAAGAGAGACTATCCTGACGAGTTCAAAAAACTCAATTTACCCTAAGTTCTATTCCTAGGCGGAGCATTATGCTATGCCATGGTGAAGAGAGGAACACGTTTGTCAAGGAAAATCACTGTAACCGAAGTACGCCTTCTCCAGGCTATTCAGGCACATTTTTGTGCGTTGAACGGGATTGTCAATACACCACAAACTGCGTTTGCAAGATTGATCGGAGAAGCTCAAGAGTGCAACGAAGCATTGGCAAATGACGATCTTAAAGAAGTTAAGGGAGAGCTTGCTGATCTTGTGATTTTTTCACTGACAGTCGCTAATACATATGCGATTGACTTTGATGCTGAAATCATGCAGATGGCACAAACTCTTCCGGGAGTTGACGCTATGGCAGACCAAACCGAAGGCCCTGTAGCGAATACGCTCAATATCACAACCTTGCAAGATGCGCAACGCCAATACAATCAGCTGGAAGGTAATCCACCAACAGCTCAGGAAGCGTATCAGAAAATGGTTGAAACAACTGGTGAAGTACAGCGTGCAATTGAGAAGCACGACATTCGTAGGGTATCCCGTGGATTAGTCGGAATAGTTTTGTGTGTGATGGATATTGCAAACCATTATCAAATTGATCTTGCAGGTGCTATCACCGACAAGTTTACACGAAACTACATCAAGTACAATCCTGCGAAGTCCAAAGCTCTTCTAGAGTCTGGAATGACTGAAGCAGAAATGCTTGAAACCCACCGATCCCAATGGAACCGTTCCGATGATGGAAACTACATAAAGTAGTACCATTCTGACGCTCTAAGTTCCCAACCCACAGGCTACTTGGTAGCACATTGTAGCCTGTGTGGTTTTTCTTTATTCTTTCTCTAGAAAACCCCACTTGATTAATATATAATCAACTTCCTATATGACACATATCAAACATACCGCTTTCCCTTCCAACGTAAAACGAACAGACGTTTTGCGATTATATAAACAAATGCACAAGAAGTTTCCAAAACATAGAAAAGAAATATATTTTAGTGGTCCATTAACCAGTGGAGGTGCAAAAACTATCTATCTGAAACCACCAAAGAGTGAATTAGATTCTGTTGACTACATCCCTCTTGTTATTAAACATAATGCGCTTTTTTTTGAAATTGTTGCTTTAGAAACACATGAGTTTTTCTCAGATCATCTCATAACTCTACCCCATCACTTAGGTAACAGGAAAGACTGGCATGAGTTTGATTATCTCCGCTTCTGGATGTACTATATTTCAGGAGTAACTATAACTCTTGTAGAGCAATTTGAGACGTATTTACAAACAAAAGAAATAATCGACTTATCAATCTTTAATAACTATCTTGCCCCCAGAGAAAGACGATTTGAAGAATACAAAAAATTGTTAGATGTTTTTATGCAATATTTCTCTAAAAATGAGTATAAAAGTAACCCTCTCTCATTTATGGTAAATATGCCTGACAGTGAACAATCACTTGGAAGCAGATTTGAAAATGAATTAGCAAAAGCGTTTTCAATTAAGAGAGAAAAAATATACTTTGATAGAAAGCATCCCCATTTTGCTTCACACATTGCTAAAGTGAGTCCATGGCTGGAAACTCTAACTTATACGAATCCTGCTGTAATTAGTGGAAATGGGACGCAACTGATTCATATAAAGATGATCTAACCATGAAAAGACAAGTTCCTTTGCAAGATAAAATTATTGCTGTGAAAGATTTTCCTCAAAAGGGTGTTATTTTTAGAGACATTACTCCTCTACTTCTTGATCCAATTTATTTTTCTGAAGCAATAAATCAAATGAGAAAAAAGGTAAAGGTTCTTGATATTGATATCATTGCGGGAATTGAAAGCAGAGGATTTATTTTTGCTTCAGCATTAGCGTATAAGTTGAAAAAAGGATTATTACCAATAAGGAAAAATAACAAGTTATTACCCGGAGAAACAGTTGAAGAAACATATGCTCTGGAATACGGTGAAGATGGAATTAAGATTCAAAAAAATGCTTTACAAAAGGGACAAAATGTTCTTATTGTTGATGATCTAATAGCAACTGGTGGCTCCGCACAAGCTACAGTAAAACTTATTGAAAAAACCGGTGCCAAGGTCGCAGGATTATTATTTTTAAGCGAACTGTCATTTCTACAACCAAGAGAAAAGCTACAGAACTATAAAATATTTTCTCTCATTCAATATTGAAAATGCCTGAGCAAATTTTCTCAAGAAAATACTTCAGAGGCAGAAACTTGTAAGTAAAAGACTAGCTACATTAAGTCAATCTCCAAAATCTGAATGATAGTAAAGATATTTTTCCATAGTAACCACATCAAGATACGATTCTTTTTTTGTGGTCTTTTCTTACACTTTACACATTATGTTTTTAGTACGTATTCTTTTTTGCTCTTTAACAAAGCATACATAGCCTTGTTTTTTATCTCTAAACCGTATAGAATCTGCACATAGCTTATGACAACAGAAAGACAAGGAACTGGTGTATCACTACCGGTACGATCTCTTCAAAATCCAGCAGTTAATAAAATTCGCACACAATATGAAGAAGGGTTAAAGGGTGAATTGCGTTACCAAACTGATTACCTGCCATTTACCTTACACAGACAAGAAACATTATTGGAACATGTTACTGATATGTTGCATATGGCAGACGAAATCGAAAGAGGTTGTCCAGCTTTAGCTAGAATAATTGATATGTCGGAGGTGAAAGATATTACCTATGTACATGATGCGGGAGAGATACATAAACGAGTTAGAGATCTACCTCTTTCTGATCCTGGGCACAAAGATCCAATCGAATATGCCAATCATAAAAGAAAAGAACGGGCAGCCGTACGACTCATGACACAAGTCCTTCCTGAACCATATCAGACATATGTGCGAACATTGAGTACACGTTATGAGCAGAACGATCCAAATGACAAAGAAGTACTTTTGACTCATTGGATAGATAAAGTTCAAGCAACAGTATACATTCGAACACATGCTACATTTGACGGAGACCAGGAAGATAAATACATTGAACAATCTTTAGAAAAACTTGACGAAGAGACAAAGCCATTGCTAATCACTTTAACTAAACATCCAGAGGCACGTGAAGAAATGCTTCATCTTACAGAAAGTATCAGACAAATTATTTATTCAGGAGAACTGATAAGTAATAACTGATTTTTTTGAATCTTCAAATCTGAGCGTAAAAGATTCTAACGTCGTTGACGTTCCCCTGCCGATCATTTTTAGCCTCGGATTTTGGTAACTGTAGAGGGATGTTCGAACCTTTTACAGTAAATATTTCTATTATTGTATAAATTCATCCAACTTCTTCATAATAGATAAATGATGTCATTGGTCTTCCATTCTCCCCATTCAATAGATACTGCCCACCTTCTACTTTGGGCCATCTGACATAATGTTTATTTCCAAAAATTTCTAAGCGAGAATCAGGATAACATAAACCCATTTTCCCACTCCTTCCCGAATCTAATAAATGTGCTTTTCGAGCTCTCTTCTGTTTCAATACTTCCAACAATTCTCTAGGATTTGGTCCATTAAAGTTTGTTGATTCAGGGATTGCATCAAAAATTGCAAAATGTTGCTTACCATCTTCGCCTTCATAAATCACGGTTCTTCCCCATCTTCTATCATAACGAATTTCATCAGGAATACGTGGACCAATTGTTACTGCGTCCGTAATATCTTGAAGTGGAATATCATGTAATGACCCATTTTCTTCTGAATTTTTTGCTTTTACTGTCTGAGGAACAACGGGATCACCTTCTTGAATTTTTGCAGTGTCTTGTTCATGAAATTGTAAAATAAATAAACCCTCAAAAAAATCAGTTTCTTCACGGGTAATTTTAGTAACTCTTAGCGCATTAGATTGATCCCGATCTATTATTACGTTATAGCCGTCTTCTATTGGAGGTGTTCTATTGTATGCTTCAACCAATAATCGCTTTGAAGGCGTTACGGGATCGAAAACATCTGCAAATGTTGCGCAAGCAGCATTATATAAAACAGGTCTTCCCGGAAAACTTTTTCTCAAGGAGTCTCGCTCTTTGATATCTTTGATTGTGTACCCTTGTACGATATTCCCTTTTTTATAAAGCGCACCTTGAGGCATCCAAAAGGCTTCTCCAGATTGATCACCATGCTCACTTTTTGCTCCCACCCATACAACCTCTTGGTTACCTATACTCATAGTACCCGCAGCAACCAAAGGTTGTGTTGCAAGTTTATTATTCACAACCATAATTCCTGCTCTATCCATTGCCGGAAGTCCGATAACTTGATTATTACGAATACAGAGATGGTCATTTGGATCTTTAGGATAGTTATGAGGTTCTATATCTACCATGAAACTGAATCCTCCAGTAAGACCTAGTTTAATCAAGGGATTTTGAATCATTTGTCTTCGAAGATATGAACTTCTATCTGAAGAAAATATTTTAGGAGAAAACGTACTTACCAATGGATCAATTGCAATATCGTATACATTGGTGAATTGTCCATCACCTAATTTGTGTTGTTCAACGGAAAGTGTTACGCCGGGATATACCTCTTCAGCTCTATTTTCTACTCTTCGTGCAAACTCAACGAATGGTGTCCCATCCTGAATTACTGATTTGACACTTGGAATTACAATACCCATTCCCGCAAATTGTTGTATGACCCTTTGGTTGTACCGTTCAGCAACCATATATATGGTATTAAAGCTAATTTTAACATAACTGATGCTATAATGCATGAATCTTATATGATTGCGCTAGAACAAGAAATACATCGGAAAGATTTTACTTCTGATATCCTCTGCGAGAGATACTTGCAAGCTTTTGATCAATCTAAGCAAGCTGGTGACGTGCTTATGAAAGAAAGAGAAACTAGAAGTGAGCTACAAGAGTATTGGCTCAAGTCTCTCGCCTATCCGGATTGGTACATCCGACTTCAGGGATTTTTACAAAACTGGCTGTGGAACTATGTTCATGAAGACGAGAGAGTGAAAACCATTAGGGTACCTTTTTATGATTTAGTAGGTGATATGTTAGAAAAAAACCAGATTCCATTAGCCGATTATGGTCCAGATTTCGATTTAAACCGAAAAAAACGACGATTAAATCTTAAAGAAGGAGAATTTCTTGTTGATACGGTAGTAATTCATCACTCTGAAGGTGATCCTAAACCCACACTTGATGCTGAAGTTCGGAATCTAAATGCTATCGGTTTCATTAGACAATATGCTCACGCATACGCCGAAGATTCAGAGTTAAGAGGGAGACCTATCTGGACACCTCATTACTCACAAGAGGGCAAACCAGTATTTGCCGCTTACAATGCAGGGGTTGCTCCTAGCGGTGAAATTGGTTGGCTTTTGAAAGATCGCAATCGTGCATATACACTTTGGCACGCAGGCGGTGAAATGAATACTCGGAGTGCAGCCATTGTCGCAGTCGGCAATTACGAACACGCAAAACCTCCGCTTTCTCAAATAGAAGGTATTGCAAGAGCAATACAAGATAATTACTCAGAGATACCATTTGATACGGATCATATCAGAGGACACAGGGAAGTTACTCCTGCTGGCGTTGTTAGAACTTGTCCAGGAGAATTTTTTCTTGGACAGAATGGTTGGAAAAACACATTACTTTCAAGATTGCAACAAAACATGAACGCTCGTTAAAATTTACCAAGTCCCAAAGTTAGAAACTTGGGATAAAATAGTTTTGAAAATCGGAATTCTGAGCGTAAAAAATTCTAACGTCGTTGACTCTCCCCTGCCGATCATTTTTAGCCTCGGATTTTGGTAACTGTAGAGGGATGTTCGACCACCAATACAGATCTCAGAAGTCCACAAATGAAACTAATTGTCGAAAAAGCGAGAAGTAAATCGAAGACCTTTTCTTCCTAAATCAATAAAGTATTCATTTTCTTTTGTGTCATTATGATTGACTACTTTCTCATAGGTTGCACAAAGCAAGTGCATTGCATGGGCAACTTGAGCATAAAGCGGTAGCGTCTTTATCTCAACTTCCTCAAGAGGAACATACTTTTGGTATTCTTCAAGAGCCTGTTTATACACTTTGTCATACAAATCAAGATTTTGTTCGTCAAATAATAAATCACAAAGCATTACAGCCAATTCTTGTATTCTTGGGTAATAATTAGCTACTGAAAAGTCGAGAATATATAGTTTATCGTTACGATCTCGCATAACATTCGTTTTAATTAAATCTCCATGTACAAAACAGTGCGGAAGTACTTTCAAGTCGAATTGTTGGAATGGCTGAACCAAAGGCAAAATGAGTTTTTGATCGTCTACTGATAGATACTGTTTCCTTTCTTCCCAAACAGAGAGAAAATGGACGATTGCCCAACTATCATAAATAAACTCTGGTTCTAAGGGAATCTTATTTATCAAAGCAGCTTCTTTTAATAAGAAAATAGCCTCTTTTCCAGTTAGTTTTGTTTGTGACTCGAATAATGTTTGACCGTCGATATACTGCATTACACATAAACGAACCTGTTTATCTTCAATTACGGTTTCATATAATCTACCTTGTGAAGATTCGTAAATCTCTGGCTGGCTTATTCCAGCATTTCTTGCCGCTCCAATAATTTCGATGTATCTCTCGCAATTTTTTCTATCTCTGAAAGAAGCGAAAATCTTAAAAAAGAACTTATGATGTGTCGTTTCGACAATTAAATTAAAATCTTCGTATCCCATCAAAACTGCTGAATGAGAAACATATGTTCCAATTTGATATTCTTTACAAACAGTCGAGAGTAGTTTTGATAAATCGCCATGATAACCGATCCTTTCCTGTAGGTCATTGTTCATGCAGTAAGTATAGCAAATTGTTGAGCGTAATAGGTTCTAACGTCTTGACGCTCCCCTGCCAAAAAATTAGTTCAATTTTCCATTCTTCTCAGATATTTTATCCAACACAAACTTGTGCATTTTTAGGATGGTACTTTTGGCATATTCCAGATGCTCTTGTGCGGTTTCCATAACACTTTCATTTCCATACTCGTTTTGAAAAGCACAGGATACATATCCATGAGACTGCCCTCTATAATCGCTATGCTTTAGTAACTGCTGAATCAGAGGATCATCTATAAATACCTTACGGTGCTTTTTAATAATTTTATACGTAAATGGATTAATGTGAATTTCTACATTGATAAAGATACGGCTCACAAAATCATCCAATATTCTTGTTTCCAGTATAAGACACGCTTCTGAATAAGGTCCATTTTCTCCCCAAAGTTGATCTCGTTGTTTTAGCGTAAGTTTCAGAAGTTTTGAACGTGAAATAATACCAAATGCTGTATCTTTATATGATGTTGCACCATGAGGTTTAGTGGTTGATTTAGCCATGTATTATCTAAACAGAGCAGAGATCATTTTACGCGTTACCGTTTCGCCTTCTAATTTTGTTGTACGGAATATAATTTCCGCCATGTTCTCGCGAAAAAACTCCAACACATTCCGTTTTTTCTTTGTTGTGCGGTATTTCGTATATGCTTTTATTAATTTTGTTTGTTCTTGCTTTCCCATATTTGTAGTATATCACATTCTCGGAAGAGACAGGCTTAAATAATTAGGCATACATGTAAGATTCATATAAGGCATTTCGTGCCACGTCGTTCGAAGTTTGACAACTACTGTTATAAAAAGATTGATATATAAAATTCTAACTTCATTCAAGAGCCCTTACCTATTGTATTGACAATTAATGTACAAAGTGTTACTATAACGATATGGCGTTTAGCATTAAGTTTAACGAAGAAAAGAACCAACTGCTGAAAGCCACGAGAAAAGTTAGTTTTGAGGATATCTTGGAAGCTCTAAAAAAAGGGAAACTGTTAGCTGACATTGAGCATCCTAGTCAAAAATATCCCCGTCAGCAAGTATACGTAGTGAAAATTAAAAAATATGCTTATGCAGTTCCTTATGTTTCTGACTCACGAAAACAAGAAATATTTTTAAAGACTATTTATCCAAGTAGAATGTTAACAAAAATCTATTTGGAAGGAGGTAAAAATGAAAAAAAGAAATAATAATGATCCCTTTGCCAATCTGGTTTTAGACGAAGAAGAAAAACTACTAGAACAATCTTTAGAAAGAGGTGAACTTGAGGAAAATCTTAATTTTGAAAACACAAAGAAAATGCTGCAGGAAGCAGCATCTCGGTATCTGGAATTACATAATTCCAAGCCAGTAACACTTAGGATCAATCAGCTGGATTTAATTAGAATTAAAGCCAAAGCCAAACGAAAACAAATCCCTTATCAAACATTATTGGGAGCTTTACTTCACGATTTTGCTGAAGGAGAGAGAGAGCTAAGCCTAACATAAATAACGTATTCGCTCTATATCTGAAGAACTAGAGGGATAATACGTTCCGACAAAGTTCCTTAGCCCTTGTAAAATAATCTTATAGTATTGACTCTCTTCTAATATTCGAATACATATCTTTATGTAGCGGGTATATAATTTTGGAAAAATACATTATTAGTCTCAAATTTGAGCATCTTTCTGTATCAAAATATACAAAACCGCAGAAACTAGAACTTCTTATTTTTCAGGAGCAAGATGAAAACCTTCCTTGGGGTACCAACCATCAAATGAGAAAATATACTCTGCTTCTAAATCTACTGCTACCTCAGCAACAATAGCATCAAAGATAGTATTCTTTTTGGAAATTGTTTTTTCAAATCTCAAGCTGGCTCGTTTTTGAACTTCTTCGCTGACAAATTCAACCAAAAAAGCTCCCGCTTGATACTGTCTGTTAATAAGGTGAGCCTTTTCAGGAAGATTTTTCCCTCTTTTCAGAGCAGTAATCGCTTCTAAAATCGCTGTGTTAGGAAATATAATTTCGTATCCTCTACCTAATAACCATTTACTTACTCTCTGCGCTTTATCGTGATTTGCGTCCTTCTCGTCTGCTAGAGCTACTAATCCATCGGCATCACCGATTGCTAAGTTTTTCATTGTTAATCTCCAAACGCATATTTTGCTGTGTCTTCAGAAATATCAGTAGGCTCTTCCACACTAATAGGAAGTCCTTTTGCCATTCTTGCTAGATCTAATAAAGCTTTAGGAGAATTAAATTTAGGGTAAACGACCTTTAAACCAGCATCTATTACCTCCCGAATTAATTCAGCCTCAACTTTATTTTTAGCTTTAGCTACTAAATCAATTCTTTGTCTTGTTTCATCAGAAATATGTACGCTTATTCTTTGCATACAATCATGATATCATACGTATTACGTATGTCAAGTGGGGATTTGGCAAAATACATTCCCACGTACTATCCTCTATTCTTAAATTTTCAACTTGATACGCAAACCTCATACCTTTTTTATCATGATTAGATAGTCATAGTGACTACAGATAAGGGAAAACTACAATAGCAATTACCGTAGATACTTAAGTTATAGAAGTAAGTTTATACTTTTTTAGAGGTTAAAACGGATAACCCTTCAAGCCTTGTATACCTTTAAGAACTGCTATTTCACCCATTATCGGATATATGTGACCAGATATAAGATTGGCTATGAAATCATGAACTTTTCTTGTTCCCATACCAAATGAACTCATATCAACATCCTTTTCTAAATCTGCGTCGGTTAAGGAGGCAACATACGCTTCGCTCTCTGCAAAAACTGCTTTTGCGTATTCACGGAACTGCTTTACGTCTAACTTTACTTCTTTCAACCATTTCGGATATGCTACTTTCCAATCAGTAGGTTGAATTTCACTTGCACCTGTCTTATCTTTAAAAGTCGTTTCCATTAAAGACTGTGTCTTCTTAAGAAAGAACTGAACAAAAAAATCTTCTGAAAATACTACATGAGCATAGGTCCCAGCAATTGGATTAGCTGTTCCTGGAGGCATAAAATGAGCTACATCATCAGTAACTCCTTCCATTGTCTGTTCAAGAGCGCCATGTGCTGATTGTAACTGATTTAATAGGATTTGAACTGCGGAATTAGTCATCTTTAAATTATACCATATTTTGATATGTATGAGGTCTAAGAAATTGTTTTATTACACCAAAGTAGAAATGTCCCCTGTGAGCAAAATAGAAACGTCCTCTTTTCTCCTTGTCATCCCGACCGAAGCGATAGCGAAGTGGAGGGATCTCACACCACAAAACCTGACAAGTAAGTACGGATCTGTTTACAAGCGCGGTGGTATGAGATTTCTCGACTACGAAATGCATCCCTATAGCATTTCTCCGCTCGAAATGACAAAGGAGACATTTCTATTTTGGAATGACACTAAGAAATTGTTGAAGTTTTCCAATATCAAATGTGCTTACTTGATGCCAAATTTACAGTTTTTTAACATTGGAAAGTGCAATATATATTTGTTGAAAATCTAATTTTTAAGAGTAAAAAATCCGAACGTCATTCATGAGCCCGCCAAACATTTGATATAATTCTAGTCATGAAATATAAACAAATAGTAAAATTTACTTCTGACAATAACAAACTTATCGGTAACCTTTACTTACCAAAAAATAGAGAAAATCCTCCGGGAGTGCTTATTCTCCATGGTGGCGGTAAAGCAACAAAAGAGCGTTTTCTCTACCTGCAAGAATTTCTCTACCAACATAGCTTTGCATCTTTTGCGTTTGATTTCAGAGGTGTAGGAGAAAGTGAGGGAAGTTTTGAAAGTGGCAGTTTGGAAAATAGATTGCGGGACGCAAATGCAGCCCTGCATGAGTTCAGCAAACATGTATCCCAAGATAAGATAGGTATTCTTGGTACAAGTATGGGCGGACATATTGCCGCGCAAATAGCAGAACGTGAAATTTCTCCCGCAGTTATGCTACTATATCCAGCTGCCTATGGCAAAGACGCGGAAACAAAATTTCTAAACGATTCCTTTACTCAGGCACTACGAAAGGAAAATAGTTGGCATAACTCCCCTGCTTTCTCCGCACTGAAAAAATATACAGGATGTGTGCTGGTTCTCTATGGAGAACAAGATACAGTTATTCCACAAGAAGTACAAATGGAATACAAAGAACTCGTGAAAGATAAAGGGGAATTTATTCTCTTACAACATGCCACTCATGCCATGTTAGCTCCTCAAAATGAGTTGCAGCAAAAAGCCACAGATCAAGCATACGCCGCTATTGTAAGTTTTCTAAAAGTGAATTTCGTACTTTAATAGCAACCTATGGTAAATGTGTCTATTTTTTCTTCTCCATAGTTTCTATTCTTTGTAAAATTTCTAATATCAACTCTTGTTGGTGTTCTAGGCGAAGCAGTATTGTCTCAACTTCTTTCTCCGCTTTTTTATCAGTTTCATAATCATGCTCTGCTTGTAGTTCTGTATGTTTGCCTTGGATATTTTGACCTACCATAATAAGCGGCATAAGATGGATTTGGATAAGGTTGGAAATAAAAAGCCATAAAACAAATGCGGGATACGGATCAAAACGAAGTTTCACCGGCGCGAACATATTCCATCCAAGCCAAAGGAATGTCCAGGCAAAGATGATAAAGAAAAACCCCATCGTTCCAACTCTCTGCGTAATAAGAAGAGCTAATTTATCCAACGGAGTTAACCTTTTTCTATGAATACTATTCACATTTTTAATCTCCTGCAAATTTTGTTTCAAGTCACTCCAACGTACTATATGTTTTTCCATATCTTATAATTTAAAAAAATAAAAATTTACTAATGCTGCCTGTAGTTGTTTTGATAAATGATTGAATAGGCCTATTGTCTCTCTGATAGACAATCCCTGCTTTATTAAAATTGATTGAACTCTTTAAGGATAGATAATCTTTACGTATAGAATCAACATACGGCACTTCTGTACCATCTGTAGTATTCAGTGTCACGAGAGGTCGAATATCTTCCGCAGTATTACTATATATTTTTTGAATAATTAAATTTCTATCAACGACGATAATACGTACAGGCTGGATTACTACCATAAGAGTAGTCGCGGCTGATTGTTTTTCAGAAGCAAATAGCATAATATTAGTAAATAATACCGACGCGATAACGCAACAAATAACTAATAAAAATGATGAAAGAAATCTTTTCATGGTAGTAATCTCGCATACACAATATAACTTCGATATCCGGAGTTTTTAGCAATAATGGGGAAATATATATAGGGAACCCATTGCAGTAATGCTATATAGGGCTGGGTTTGTAATAAATTTTCCCTGATAGTATCCTGAAGAACTCCACTGAGAATTTGCGGTTGTACAGTAACGATGTTGGGTTGATATAAGTATGGCTTACTCTTAAAAATGATAGTATTTTTCTCTACTATTTCATACTCCAGATGATATTTATTTACCAATTTTTGGATGCTGCCTCCCTGGCCATCTGATACAAAAGTATTTAAGAGTAAAGAATTAGTTACCAGAGAATGGTAACGACTCTGAATAAAACACTTGATAGAGTAACTACTTAATAAAGCAGTTACAACAATTATACACAGCATAGATACTGCTTTATATTTCCTTCGCAATTCGATCATGACGTTTAATAAAAAAAATAATACAAATAAACGAAATAAAAAGCAGTACAAACTCACGGACTGCTAAATGAACATATATTCTATCTAACTCACTTTTCACACTCTGCAGCTCGTCTTCAAACTGCGCAACGGGATAATAACTGACTAAGTATACCTGATTATTATTTCCTAAATTTATAGTTGATCCCTGAACAAATACTTTTTCTCCTTTGTAATTTATCTCTTCATCCGAAATAGCCTTCTCTCCTGAGAGCAACTCAGCAACCACTCTATCACTATCTTTCACATTTTTCTTGCTTTTGACATTGACCCCGTTTTCTAAGAGAAGATTGCCCTGGTTATCAAGTAGAATTGAATTGAATTTTGCATACTGTGAAGTAATATGTATTTTTTGTGTAACAGTATCAAGCGCTATTGCTCCTGAAATTATATAAACAAGTTCACCTTTTTCATTAAATAGAGGAGCAGAAATATTGAAAACATTATATCCTCCAAAAACACTTGTATACACATTTCCTATATATACTTTTTTTGTCGTGAGAGGACCCTGTATATAATCTCTATATGCGAAATTTGACCCGATAAACTTTTTTACCTCAGGATTATCAACTGAAACCATTAGCATGGTGCCTTTGCTATCAAAAATAAAAAGAGCATCAAACGATTGATTTGTTTTCCGTTGTCTATTGAGTATTTCTTCCATTCGTTTTGTATCTTTCGCGGCAATGCTTTGCTGTAATCCTGAATCTTGTGATAGATTTTCTTGAATTGACAATGCTTGATGAAAAAAATTCCTAATGATATCTTCTGTACTTGAATGAAAAAGTTCTAATTCATTTAAACTTTTTTTCTCAAACATTTTCTGATAATGAGTTGTTAACGCATTTTGCGTATAAAAATAATTGATACATATACCAGCACTTGTAAAAATAAACAGCATAATAACTATCAACAAAACTGTTTGATGTTTTTTGATATGCGATCTTACATGACCACGAAATTTTTCCATAAGCTAGGCTCTATATAATAGTAAAGAGAAATACGCAAGAAAGCAAGAAACGCCTCTTATTGAATTGTTTCAGTAATTGTCGCTGTGTAAGTACCAGAAAAAGATCCTACAGGAATTGTCAGTGTAAGAGCAGGATTAATCGTATAACTTCCATTACCATTCCCAACCGATGCAGACATGAGTGTTGCAATATCAGCAGTGCTTGTATATGTATGGCTACTCCCCGCAGTTACTCCCGTGCCGGAACCACTCACTACTGTTAAAGTAGCGTTATTGGGATTAACGCTAAGATTTGTTACAGGAATTGTATGTGTTCCGCTAATAAAATTTCCGGAGGTCGCAGTGAACGACCACCCAGGGTTTGTTCCCCTATTATCGGTTACAGTTATTGTTCCAAGACTTCCTGTACCGGTACCAGGAGATGATGCTACTGTTACAGAAGTTAATGTCGCATTTGAAGAAGCAGTTATCCCAAGAGCTCCTGTACCGGTAGTAAATGTATTACAACTTGCTGAGTCTGTAAAAGTATTTGAACCTGTAGGGTCTTTTGCGCTGACTTTCCACCAGAATTGCGTTGATGCAGCAAGCGCTGTCTGTGTAGTAAATACACCTTGGGTACCTGAAGTATAACAGTCGCTGCCGCTTGTACAGGTGGCATTTTGCCCTGACCAACCTGTTTGCGAACTATTTTGATCATTTGTCTGCGCAACAGTAGTACAAGCCGAATTTGAAAATATAGTTACTTTGTAAAGAAGATTGTCTGTTTCAACATCAGTCGCTGTCAATTTAAAAATGGGACTCAAGATTTGCGCTGTTGCATTGTTAGCAGGTACATCTTGCGACGGAGCATTGGGTGCTATATTTGTCGACGCTCCGGGAGTAACGATATCATCTGAAGCACCGGCATTTGTCTCAAATTTTATATTACCGGTAGAACTCGTTCCGGCTACTGTGGTATGCAGCCAATATTCAACATATAAGAACTCTGTTGGAGCAAAAGAAATAGCAGGAACGCTCGCAATTGATACTGAAGAAACAAACGTGGCAGTCGTATTTGCCTGGATATTTGTAGCGCCATCTACACAATTGATAAAATTTGTCGAAGTAGTAATCGCTCCTCCTGAGACTTTCACTTTCCACGCGCAGATAGTCACAAGTCCCGTTCCTGTTGCGCTGCTATTGGTTGTCCTGAGATTAAATGTCCATGTCCCTGTCGGAATAGTAGTATCAAGAGCTGTATCGAAAATAAATCCTTTTCCATTTGGTGTTATTGGTTTTGCCTGGGCATTTGTTGTATTGCTCACACCAGGTTGCCACTCTGTATAGCCTGTTGTCGTTTTTTGATTTACAATTGTTGTCACATTACTCGCTGCAGGAGCAGTTGTAACGATCTGTTTAGATGCTGTCGTTGTTATTTTGGCAGAAGCGGTATTGGAAATAAAAGAAGTTTGCGGAAACGCGGCAAAGGTTTTTTCCGCAAAAAGCATTGTAAAACCCAAACCTGTTACTAAAACCAGCAGACTTAAAAATATTCTCTTATGCCATTTCATATTTCATTCTCCTTTTTTTGAAATGGTTATTTTATTTTTAGAAAAAAATAAAAACGCCCGTACAATCACTACAAGCATAATAATTGCTACAAGAGCTATAACGAAAAGCTTTATTTGATCATAGACCATAAATGTTATTGTTCTTGTGATTGATTTATTTGGTGCATAGACAAGCGTAAGTACCGCGGTATATTTAGCTAATAATGGTTTTGTAAGATGAGACTCTATGGTTTGGGTAATGGGTTTTTTTAGTACCGGTGTTCCTAATGTATCAAGTTGTATGCTATCGACTTTTTTTCCAAATATATCAGTAATTTCTATTGAGCCTTTTGGAGTAGTAAATACATTGCCATTATTCTCCATTCCCAGGATAAAACTAATACGATTATTCATACTCGTTTGTCTGAAATCATGTACTAAAAATGATATCATTCGTTCTCCTGGTACAGTTTCATACATACGGACACCGATGCGGGAAATAATATTTATCCCTACTCCTTCTTTGATTACTTTATTTACTTTTTCTTGCTGCACAATAATACCTCCGGCATGATCTCCCACACTCACAACTTGCGGAATAGTAATTGTAAAAGGAATATCTTTATGCTCCTTGGGTGCGAGCGTAATATCAGACTGTGCTAACTTTACCCAATTTCCAATATCACGTCTAGGATCATTCTGATTGTATAAAGCAAATGCGCCGTCCTTTGTGGTAGTGGCATCAACAGGATATATCAGTACTCGTATGCTGTTATCTGTATAATTTGCAACAGTAATTTTATCCTGTTTGGTTTGCCCCGGAGCGATTGCATAGATAAACCATGATTTTGTTAATGCGTTGGTAGGATCATAATTTGTCGGATAGGCACCTAATGTTCCTGTTTCTATTGCGTACGCAGGAGTTACGGATGCACTAAGGAATAAAAAAATGAGAAGGAAAAGAAGTTTAGCGGCATTTGTCATTTTCGAACTTATTGAATTGTTTCTGTTATCGTTGCTGTATAGGTATCAGCGAACGTCGATGCGGGAATCGATAATGATAGTGCTGGATTTGTTGAGTACGATCCTAACCCGTTTCCACTCGTTGCGACAATCAGTGTCGTTGCGTCAGCAGTGCCTGTATATGTATGCGCGCTGCCAATAGTTACCCCTGTTGCGGAACCGGAAATTGTCGTCAGTGCTGAGGGAGTGATAGTGAGTCCGGTAACAGGTATGATATCACCTCTGACTGTCCACGAATCACCGGTGACATAGGTTGCTGCGCCAAAAGTAGCAGTTATTCCTTTTGTACCAATTGCTATTCCTGTTCCTGTAGTAGTAGTCCCTTGTGTTTCAAGTCCCGTAACATTAAATGTCGCGGTTCCTGCAGCTCCGCCGGTAACTATGGTAAGAGTATACGTCCCTCCTGTTGTGCCGGTAAATGTTCCTCCTGAGGTTACTGTACTATTTGCTCCCGTAACTTTTGTCACACTGCTGACGCCGGTAAAATTACCTGTGGTAGCAGTCGCTGACCACCCCGCGCCTGATCCTCGATTGTCGGTAGCAGTTACCGTTCCTACATTTCCTGTTGAGGTTTGTGCTGAACCGGCATTAGCACTCACAGCCGTTAAGGTTGCGGTTGCACTGCTGGTAATTGACAATGATCCTCCTGTTACTGATTGCGTTACTGCTGTACTGGCAGTAGTAGCAGCCTTGGCTAATGGGGTAAGCAAAAGAAGTGAGCTAAGAAGTGCCGTGGTAAGCAGCAGAGACGATTTATAAAAATTGTTTTCAAATAGTTTGCGGGCAGATCGCATAGGTGTTTTTATAGGTAATATAATAATAACCATACTTTATACGTTTATGCAATTAGCATTTTTCAGAAAAATATAAAATGTAGTATGATATATCTAATGAAACGGTATTTCAATAATGTTTTTTTTATAGGGCTCATTAGCTTTTTTGGGGGAATAAGTCAGGATATCATGATTCCTGTACTTCCCTTGTATTTATCCAATGTACTGCATTTGGACAAATCATTTATCGGGTTGACAGAAGGATTAGTAACAAGCAGCGCCAGTATTTTTAAGATTGTTTCCGGATTTCTCTCAGACAGATTTCGGAAGAACAAACCGATTGTTTTCTTAGGCTATTTCCTCTCATTTATCGCGCGGCCGCTTTTAGCGCTCACCTCTTCTGCTGGTATCGTATTACTGCTGCGTTTTATAGATGGTATAGGTAAGGGCATTAAAGACGCGCCAAAAGATGTGCTTGTCGCGGATTCTACAAAGGCAGAAAGCAGAGGCAAAGGCTTTGGCATTGTGCGGGCTCTGGATACATTTGGGTCTGTTGCAGGACCGCTCATTCTATTTGGATTGTTATTTCTTTTACGAAATAACACCTTGAAATATCACTATATCTTCTTTATTTGTGCCATTCCCCTCATCCTGACACTTGGCATTCTTTTGCTATTCGTCAAAGAGGTTCCCATTGTCAAAAAACACAACCAGATTGTTCTCAAATATGCCCTCCCGAAAAAGTTTTATGTTTTTCTGGCAATTGTGTTATTTTTTTCTCTTGGTAATTCATCAGATACATTCCTCATTCTCCGTGCGCAGAATGTTGGAGTTAGTTTACTCGCAATTCCGTTGGTCTACGCGTTATTTAACTTCATATATGCTTCCGCATCAATTCCTCTGGGAAGTTTGTCTGATAAAATCGGCAGAGAAAAAGTAATTCTCCTCGGATGGTTGGCGTATGCTGTAGCATATTTTGGGTTTGGACTGGCAAGCTCATCTCTGGCTATTTGGTTACTCTTTGCTTTTTACGGCATTTACTATGCCACCACAGAAGGAGTGGTAAAAGCATTTATCGCGGATTTAATTGAACCGCAGCATAGAGGCAAAGCATACGGATTGTATAACGCTCTCGTTGGACTGGTTACTCTCCCTGCAAGTGTGATTGCGGGATTTTTGTGGGACAAGCTAACTCCCGCGGCCCCTTTTTATTTCGGTTCTCTCATTGCTCTTATAGCCAGTGTATTACTCTTCACCTTCACCCGCTTGCACCCCTTGAAAAATTGACTTTTTTATCATTCTCCACTAAAATTCTCTCCAAGTACACAACCAGCATGTTTTTATAGCAATACTTTATTGTTGACTCATTATTTTTATTCTCGCACCTTACCAATTTGCGGAAAGCTATACTGCTTTTTGTCCCGGCGAAACTTGGCAGATAAAATCTTATCTATCATGTTTCGCTTTGTTTGCTTGATAGCAAACCTTCCTGTTAGTTTTCAGGAAAGAGAGGACAGTAAAGCGAAAACGTTTTTAATACTAGGAAAGGCACATAATGGATAAGAAAAAAATCCTTATTGTGGAAGACGAGGCAACAGCGATCCAGTTTATACAAGATATGTTTACAGTTAGTCATACTAACTACAACATAGATTTTGCCTATACTGGACAAACAGGTCTCCAACAATTGTCAACATTTAATCCTGATCTTATCTTACTAGACATTGTCTTGCCCGATATGATCTGGACTGATGTTGTTGAACAATTTAGTCAAGCCACTTCGAAACCAGTTATTGTTGTTTCGGGACAAGTAAACAAACCTACTCGAAACTTTTGCGAAAGTAAAGGGTTTTTGTTTGTCTCCAAACCATTTAAACCCTTTTCTCTTTTACAACAAATTTCTACATTGTTACCGTAGTGTTAGTTTGCAGGAAGATTGTCCTCTCTTCTTATTGATTTGAAACTTTTAGTGTCTTGATATACGGGCTTTCCGCAATGGTTTAAACGATGTAACAGTCGTATTGCGGGAGCCCGCGGCTTTAGACTTGGTGTCTATACTGTTGCAGCAATGGCGCTGTAAATGTGTATTGATATACAAAATGTTTTAGCCGCGGGAATTTTATTCTGTTATACTTATCCAATGAATGACAACAAACTTCTTCAAAAAGGTCTGGTATTGGAATACCTGACGCTTGGTTGGAATATTTTGGAATGCGTACTTGTGCTGATTGCTGGCATTGCCGCGGGATCTGTTGCATTGATTGGATTCGGTATTGACTCAATGCTTGAGATATTTGCGAATATTGTTGCCATCTGGCATCTCAAAGGTATTGAAAAAAATAGAGAAAAAATGGCAATGCGGCTCATTGGTTTTGCGTTTGTCGGAGTTGCCATCTATATTTTCATTCAATCTACACTATCTTTTTTTAGTAAAGCTCATCCGCATCCTTCTTTTTTGGGTATTGTCAGCTTATTCTTTACCTGTATTGTTATGTTCACCTTAGCCGGACGCAAAGAAAAAGTTGGTAAACAAATGCAAAATCACGTGCTTATCGCTGAAGCGAAGGTCACTCGCGTTGACGGATACTTATCAGGCGCAGTGTTACTTGGTTTGGTTCTTAACGCTCTCTTTTCATGGTGGTGGGCAGATCCTCTAGCGGGACTAGTGATAGTCTTCTACGGCTTTAAAGAAGGTTTCCATGCGTTGCGCGGATAAAAATCCCTTAGCGGTTTATGAAATTCAAATACCTTTTCACCGTCATTCTCATCGTAGCAATTTACCTGTTCTATTCTCAAAAACATGGAGTAACTCTTGTGCAGAACCCTACTCCTTCTCCAACATCCGCGACCGCCTCCGCGGTTCTAGGAGTACAAACAAAAACAACAGGATGCGTTGCCAGTAATGGCTTACAAGATACTGCATGTACCCCAGGCGCAATTATTGCTACCGCGACAAAAGAACAAATCTGCCAGTCTGGTTATTCCAAGTCTGTCCGTTTTGTTCCGATAGAAGAAAAGAGACAAGTGTATGAAGAGTATGGTATTATTTCACACTCACCCGGACAATATGAAGTTGACCATTTGATCAGTTTGGAACTCGGCGGATCAAATGACATTTCCAATCTCTGGCCGGAAGCTGCACAACCAGAACCCGGATTTCATCAAAAAGACTTTTTAGAAAATTACTTGCACGACCAAATCTGTAACGGCTCAATGAGCCTTCAGGAAGCGCAGCAAAAAATTTCAACCAATTGGTTATCCGTGTATAATACACTACCACACTAAATAGAATTTCCTCTCTTGCGTTTCCTTCAAAAACTCTTTACGATAACATAATCTACCCATATGAAAAAACTTCCAAGAAAAAGAATAAAGGTTAGAAGAATACAAAAAAAAACAATCCGCGACTGGCTTAATAAAGGTAATTCCTCACTGATTTTTCTTGTCGGTGTTGTAGCATTAAGCCTTTTGTTAGCTGCTGGATTTGGCTCATACTTACCGGCTACTTATGACCCGCGCGTACATATCACTCCTGTTCCGCCACCCCCTTCTACTTCCCATAATACGCTGCAGTTAAACCCCCTCACATTTATTTCCACCACCGATACGCCAGCACCACCTCAGAGTCAGCCGGCTCTGTGTCAAAATGATAAAGTCAATGATGAACCGGAAATTTTAGCAGCCTATTTCCCTGCTTCCGGACAGACAGTGAGTGCAAGCGGGCAAATTAAAGTATGGATCACTGATGAAGGGGGTCCTTTTGTAGCACCTGGTAAGCAACTTAATGCTGACGGTACAATTAATGTACCTGGTGATCAAGCTGCGCTAGCACCTGATAAATATCTTTGGGAGCCTGCATTGTATATTGCTCCTCAGACAGCAGAGACCGGAGGCACTCCTCATTTTCCAAGTATTATTAAAGGTGATTACAACCCGACTACTAAGGAAGCTAAGTGCGGCATGAAAAGTGTTGCTATAGATACTCCTCCAGCAGGAACTAAATTAATTGACTGTACTGCTGAATATATTTGGGACGTTAATACATTAAGCTTAACACCCGGTTCATATCAAGCAGAATTCGTT
>WNFI01296206.1_pt1 | contig 22281 bp, 17 predicted proteins | sample 5400471 | NCBI WGS metagenome assembly WNFI01 (sample SAMN13153348, study PRJNA577476) | soil metagenome | isolation source: 100 cm saprolite on Douglas fir-dominated hillslope | place: USA:California | collected 2013-09-17
CTCGTCATACATTGACATTGCGTAGGTATCAGTCATGCCGGACAGCATATCGGTCAAAAGTTGGGCCTCCCGATATCGTATGGGCAGTGTCGACGGACTCTCAAAAATACGCCTATAACTTTCGGATATTCGCCCATATGCGTACCTTGAGAACGGGCTCTTCCTAGCCGCTGTTACATCGGCAGCATCTTTTCGGTCAGTGATGGCGACCCAAAGCATATCCATGAGACCCCATATGACGTTGTGACCGCGGAGCTCTTTTTCAAGCACCGTTTTATGCTTAAACGCGTGTTCTAAGCAAAACTTCTTTAGCGCTTTGCACAATTCTGCTGACGGACTCGTGAATACTAGCTCGTTCGTATACGATCCATCGAGCATTCTTGGCAATTGCCTCCGAAATTCTTCCGTCACGTCCTCGACCATTCGAGCTATCGCATACACTCTGAACATTTGCATCGAGACATCGTTCAATTCTGGAGGCGATAGTTTGCAGTCTCTAAACTCGTCATGCTTCTCTATCGCTTTTGACACCACTTGCTTGGTGGCTAAATCGCCGCCATTGCTATGTTGCAGATGCGTCACAACATCAGAAAACGATACTAAACCTTTTTTCACCGCGTCCTCAGTATCCAGCACTGAATACGCCATATCGTCACAGGCCTCCATAATAAACGTTAAGGGATGTCTCGTCCCTTCTCGAAGGCCCGTCTCCCGCCATACTTCGTGCACGATCGCCCGTTCCGATTGAAAGAAACCGTGTTTGTGTGCAGAGGCGTTGCTCGATTTCTTGACTATCTTGTCAGAAGGAACAGTGTATTTTAGAAGCGCCGCCAATGCGGCGTACGTGAGATTTAAGCCGAAGTTGTCGTTCAATATCTGTAGCCGCGACATCAGTCGGAACGTTTGTGCGTTTCCATCAAAATGTAGAAAGTCATTTTTCATGGCCTTGGTCAAGCCACGCTGTTTCTTCGGAAACACTTCTCGCTGATGCGTTTCAAACCAACTTTTTATGCTTTCTTCGCCTTGATGACCAAACGGAGAATTACCTAGGTCGTGAGCAAGGCCTATCGCCGCAAGCAAAGCAGGAACGTTTCTGGTGGGAGCCAGACTCTTCGGAATAAAATTCGAATTAAACGCTATATTGACCCCAATACTGCGGGCAAGATTAGAAACTTCGTGCGAGTGAGTTAGGCGGGTCCTGATACTGTCGTTGGGCTCAAGTGGAAAAACCTGCGTCTTATCGCCAAGGCGGCGAACGGGTGTCGAGAATAGTATCCTATCGTAGTCTCTCTCGAACTCCGTACGAATAGCGTCGATATCGGCATCCGGTTTTGCTGAATTGGTCTTGGCACGGTCTTTCCGCCTCGAGCTGTTGAGCAGTTTCTCCCATGTCAGCATCAACATCTCCTCCGATAAACCAAGAACCTCGCAAGCATTAAGGATATTCCTAAGTCTTCACCAGCCGTAGCGATGTCGCGGATGAAATAGACCTCGCAGAACCGCTTTTCAAGCCGCCAGAGAGGCAGTTGAGCATTAGTCCAAAAGTCAGTTCATTTATCTCTCGCGCGGAAATGGCCAGCTGCTCTGCGACGTCTGCTTTTGACACACCGTCATCGCGCAGTGACGCAAATACCTTTTCTAAGAGAACCGATTTTTCATGGGGAGCTCCCTCCGGCTCGGAAGTTCGAAACCCTTCCTGAGCGAGCTGGATGCAAAGAGTTCTGTATGTCCAATCCGACGTCAGGCCTAGCGCATGTAGCCTGTAATTGAGCGCCGCCACGGAAACGGTCCAATACTTCTTGCGTTTGATTAGGCTCGAGAGGGTCGACGCATGTGCGGGCATCGCTAAAACACTCGCTCGCGGCATCAAAAAGGCAGAGGCAAAAGCGTTAGCTTCTCGCTCCAAATCTGGCCCCTGTGGCTGGGCATGCCTATGCAAAACCAAATGACCTAGTTCGTGTGCCGCATCGAACCGACAATGCTCCGCAGACTTAAATGTATTGAGAAACATGAAAGGCCGTCCGCCGCTCCACATCGAAAAGGCGTCCACTTCCTTCGCGTCGATGGCCAGAGAGAAAACCCGCACTCCCTTCGACTCCAAAAGCGTGATCATGTTTTTTATGGGTTGCTCGCCGAGTCGCCAATGGACTCGAAGCATTTCGGCCCCCGCTTCAGGGTCTTGCGACGACGATTGTCCGGGGTAACTCTCCGGTTCTCTCGACCTTCCGTCCGTTGACACACCACTTTCAGTAGACCGCTCGCGACCTAAGTCGGGAATTTGCGTTTCAGGAAGCTCAAATTTCTTCTCAATCCACTCACTCAGAAGCAGCGCGATAGCCCCCGCACCAAGTGCCGAATCACGTTGCGCAGAACTCATTTTTGACAAAGATCTAAAGCTCGCGATATCCGGTGTCGGAACCTCCGGGTCGTCTCCAAAGAAAAATGCTTCCGGAAAGCCGAGTGCGGTCGAAATTCTTTGAAGCGTTGACGTCTCTGGCTCCTGGTCACCGTTCTCATATGCAGACACAGATCGCTCGGTAAGGCCGATCTGGCTCGCCAGCTGCCGCTTCTTCATACCCCGTCTTTTTCTTGCAAGGGCAAATCTTTGTGCGCTAAACATTGTCCGAGACTAGCCTTTCCGGCGAATTGCAATATCGATGTCTGGGCCATCAGGATGTTTAATGTCAATGTGTTCGTCATCTAGTGGTAAGGAGCCCAAGATAATTCTTTCCGACCACGCGCTAATCTTGCCGTCCCTACCAATCTCAGAAGGCCGCGAAAGTTCGATCCGAATCTCTTTGCCAGGCCAATCCGTGTAATGGAGCAAAACCCACGTCTCATGCCCTGCTGTCTCTTCGCCGGACCTAGGCACCATAGCCTCGAACATATCCAACTGTTGATTCCCCTCGACCGCTTCTGCAGTGTTGCGACCCTTCCTCGCTCGATTTGAGGGAACCAAACGAGGAAATCCCGTAGCTTCGTCGCCCGCTGCTACGGATATCGCAACGCCAAGCTCTTGATTCACAGTCAGTGGGAAATTGGCTATCTCAACAGCAAGCCAACCTAGAGGGCGCGTTTGATCGCGAAGAGCGGCCACTGCCCAACCCCACATTTCAAGCCCAGGGAAAATTCGCGGATGATTTGCGGTCAATCTAGTTCGGCGCAAATGCGCCTGTAAAACGGATTCACGTAAAACTTCCGAATTCAACCCGAGCTGCAACAGTCGGGCAGATACGTCTCCGGCATCGAAAAGAACAGCGTCAGTATTCATGTGCACCCCGTTAGACTTCCGGTTATGATCCCGCATATGAGGAGGAAAAACAAGAAGTCTCGCTGTTCAGATGCCCTGAAGTGCGTCTGCTCATGGCCAGGAAGCGGGAGAGGACTGACCTGACTGGTGAACTTGGAGAGATTGTCGTAGAAATCACGTTTGCCGAGCGACTTAGAGTGGGTTGCTCGCAAAGACGCGCCCGATGACAGTATCGATTTGACTGTGGAGATTCCTACAGTTTCCCGCACTGGTAGTTTGGCTTGATTCTGGTATTGAGAAAACTACCTTTCGAATCCGACTGCTGAAACTCCTGAAATACAAACTCCTCAACCGCGTAATAGACATACGTTTCACAAGATTTCATAAATTTCACGTGAAATTCTAGTGCGTCTATATCGTAGCCAATCGCTTCAATATTTGTCGAATCAACAAAGATCATTTCAGGCATTATCCAGCTCCTCCCGTATCTTCATTCCCATCTACTTCGAAGTCGACAGATGTGGACTGAGCGCGCCAATTCGCCAGCGCCCGAGAATACAACGCGCCGTCAGGCCGTTCCGTCACTTGCCAAACGTCAGGCAATTTCGGGTCGTCACCGACAGGTTTTTTCAACGCCTTCCGTACGCGGACACGGGAGGGGATCGGCATACACTCTCCGAGAAACACCCCTTCCCCGGTACGCAAAGCCGGTAGCTGTTCGACCAGTCCACCAAGATCATCTGGTACCGCGGCAGCTACTTTTGTACGATCCGCCGAGTTCGTAATACGCAAAGCTATTAAGGAGCCGCATTGACTAAGGATTCCGCTATCTATTTCGGACGGCCGCTGCGTAACTAACATAAGACCCGTCCCGTATTTCCGCCCTTCCTTCGCAATCATCGAAAGCGTTCGGTGCGCTGACGTGTCCTTACCCTCTGGGACAAATCGGTGGGCCTCATCCAATACGACGAGAAGCGGTTGTTGACGTCCCCCAATAGGTAAATCCTGCGACCAGAAAAGCATGTCATATACCACCCGAAGCATGGTTCCAACGATTGTCGGAAGAACCTCCGAGGGCAAACCTGAGACATCAAAGATTGTTATCGGTTTGTCGTGGCCGACCCAATCTCTTACGAGCGAATCCAAATCGCTATCAACGTTACCGTCGAGGTCAGGCTCGTAGCCCCCTCCGGACGAAAAAAGAAAGGAGAACCGACCGTCCCTCAATCGACTGCGCATGAGATCAAGATGTCGCTCGATGTTTCTCTTCTTCGCATTCTTGTAAGGCGCTTGGTTATAAGGACTCGCCGCTGGGTACCGGTCTGCTTTTAGCAGGCTTGCGTCTCCAACCTCGTCCGGCGCATTCGCATCAGCAAGGCTGTGCTGTGTAGTAGTGGGAAAAGTCACCCTTTCAAACCTATCTAGTTCATACCAAAGCCTCTTGATACTAAACGGGACCGGCGAATCGGCGACTAAAGTCTGGGCAACCCCAAAACTTCAGGTTTTGGGGCAGTAAATCTGCGCGGACGAAGCCGAAAAACGCACACTTTGAGAGGTAACAGAAACAGCCATCTGATCAGTGGGTTACACGAGCCGCCATTACAATCACAATCGCCGGGGAATAGTGGATGTTTCTACCGTATGTTATTGCGCCAAAATCAAGGGGACCCCAACAGCGTCAGCGCGCGATCGATTCCGCCCTGGCCGATGCGGCCGCCTTAAAAGTTGCGTAACGAAAAGGAGCGGAGGACCCTTTAACTCAGGGTTATCGCCTACCCAGAAGTTTTCATTGGCCGCCGCCGCACCGACTGCGTATCTTTGCTGCCTGACCGCCGCGCGCGTTGCGGCGAGCGGCGGCCCAACTCCGGATCTGAAGAAAACACATGCCGAGCACCGATTCATCGACAGCCTACATCGAGCCGCCTTCAGTGCGGCTGCCAACGTACGCCGATATAGAGGCCGCAACGAACAGGCTCGAGAGGCTCGCGCACCGGACGCCCGTATTGCGGTCGCGCATCGCCGATTCTCTGGCCGGCGCGAAGTTGTGCTTCAAGTGCGAGAACTTGCAGCGAGCGGGCTCGTTCAAGTTCCGGGGCGCCTTCAATTCCATTGCCGCGCTGGCGGCGGATCAGCGCGCTGCGGGCGTAGTGACCTTCTCGTCAGGGAATCATGCGCAGGCGATGGCTCTCGCCGGGCAGCTGCAGGGCGTTCCCGTTACCATCGTCATGCCCAAGGATGCGCCGGCAATGAAGATCCAAGCGACCCGCAGCTACGGCGGCGTGGTGCATTTCTATGACCGGTATACAGAAAGTCGGGAGGCGATCGCCCGCCGTCTTTCGGGCGAGGGGGGGCTGACCCTCATTCCCCCGTTCGACCATTTCGATGTCATTGCCGGGCAGGGTACGGCGACCCGCGAGTTCCTCGAGGAAGTGGGGGAGCTGGATGCCTTGTTCGTCCCGCTGGGCGGCGGCGGCTTATTGGCGGGCGCGGCGGTGGCCGCCGCAGCACTCAGTCCACGCTGCCGCGTGATCGGAGTCGAGCCCGAGGCCGGAAACGATGGGCAACGCTCGCTGCGCGCCGGACACGTCATCGAGATCTCCGTGCCGCAGTCCATTGCGGATGGCGCACTGACAAATCGTCTTGGCGCACTCAACTTCCGGATGATTCAAGCCCTTGTCGCGGACATCGTGACGGTGTCAGACGCCATGCTCATTCAGGCCATGCAGTTTTTCGCCTCTCGCATGAAGATCGTTGTCGAGCCCACAGGCTGCCTCGCGGCAGCGGCGGCCATGTCCACGGCGTTCCATCGGCCGGGCGAGCGCGTCGGAATCCTTCTCAGCGGCGGGAACGTCGATCTCGATCGCTTCGCCAAGCTCATTGCGCCGTGATTCGCCGCCCGATGGCGGATCCGCTTCGCCACACGGCGCAGATGCTCACCGCTCCGGCGGTCGGCGAAACCGATCGGCATCCATCTCGCCCTCGAGACGAGCTGCCGTCACCGCGACACACAGGTTCGAAGTGGCGTTCGGGACGGTGCGCACCATGTTGAAAATGCTGTCGAAGGGCAGAATGAATCCGACGATCAAGGCCGTGCGAGCATCATCGATGGCGATGGTCGATAGCACCGCCGCCAGCATGAAGAGGGAGGCGGACGGGACCGGCGCGGTGCCGAGCGCGACCAGGCTCGCCGTCAGGACTATCCTGACATAGTCCTGCGCATGCAGCGGTACGCCGAACACTTGCGCGGCGAAGACGGCGAGCAGGCTTACATACATCGCGGTGCCGTCGCGTCCGATGCTGGCCCCTAGCGGCAGGACAGTCGAGCGGATGGACTCGGATATCCCAAAGTTCCGCTCGGACACGGCGATCGCGACTGGAAGAGTCGCAGAGCTCGAGCCGGTCGAGATGGCCACCAGCAGAGCATCCGTGGCGCCCGTCAGGAACCGCCAGACCGGCAGGCGCGCCAGAAAACGAATTACCGCGCCGTGGACGACCAATGACTGAAAGAGAGATCCGCAAACGACGGCCACCGCGAGAAGCGAAACGTTGAGATAGGTGAGTGAGCCATTCTTGCCGACTGCCGTGGCGATGAGCGCGAAAACGCCCAATGGTGCGATCTCCATAACGCCCGTGACAATCTTGAACATCACGGCTGTGGCGGCAGCGAGCAGGTCCTTGAGCGGCCGCGTAGCCTCTCCCGCACACACGATTCCCGCGCCCACCACGATCGAGAAGAAAATGATGGCCAGCATCTCGCCGTTGGCGGCCGCAGAGATCGGATTCGTCGGGATGATGCTCAGCAGCTGCTCTCCAATGGGGCGGCCGGCGAGTCCCGTAACCGGGGCCGCGTGGCCGATATTGGCGCCCCGCCCGGGTTGAAGGAGCACAGCCAGCGCAATCCCGACGCACGCTGCGACGACACTGAGTCCGACGAACATCGCAATGGCGCGCACCCCGATCGAGCCGAGCTTGCGAAAGCTCCCCAGCGAAGCCACGCCGGACGTGATCGTCACGAGGACGAGCGGAACGATGACCATCCGGATCAGGCGAATGAAGATCTCGCCGAGCCAGCCGACGTAGTCGCCCACCCCTGGCCAAAACCAGCCGGCCGCGATCCCGATCACCATCGCGATCAGAATCCTCTTCCACAGAGCCGTGGCAAACCAACTTGCGAGTATCGAGGGCTTGCGCGAGCCGGATTCGAGCACTTGTGCCAGTGCGTCCGGCTCATCCGGCAGGGAGGATTTCACGTCCACAGACTTGCAGCGTGCCGCTCGCCCCAGAAGCCGGCCTGCGGCGCACGCAGGCGCTGCCGGTCCACCGAGACGCCGCCGGCACGGTCGCGGGACAGCCACAACGGGCCGTCAAGATCTACGAACCGCGCATGGCGCGCCACGTGCAGTGCAGGCGCTATGGACAGCGAGGTGCAGATCATGCAACCGACCATGATCTCAAACCCGAGTTGGCGCGCCCGATCGAGCAGGTCGAGCGCCGCCGTCAGACCACCCGTTTTGTCCAGCTTGATATTGATGAACTGAAATCGACCCGCGAGGGCCGCAAGATCCGCCGCGATGTGGCAGGACTCATCGGCACAGATCGGAACTGCCGAGCGCAAACCATCCAGCTCGTGCTCGGATCCGGCCGGAAGAGGCTGCTCGAGAAGCGCGATGCGTCCTTCGACGAGCACCGGCTCGAGCTCGCGCAGCATGTTTGCGTTCCAGCTCTCGTTCGGATCCACGATGAGCGTGCTCGTGGGACACGCTTCGCGAACGGACCGGATCTGCGCGGCCGGATTCACGGCATCGACTTTCACTTTGATGAGCGGCCATCCCACGACGTCCCTCGCCGCGGCCCCCATGGCTTCAGGCGTATCGAGGCTGATCGTCAGTGCCGTCGTGAGCGGCTCGACAACGGCGGTTCCGAGCGCACCCGCCACCTGCGCGCCCGAAATCTGCGCCTCCAGATCCCAGAGCGCGCAATCCACGGCATTTCTCGCCGCACCGGCGGGCAGCAAATCCAGCAGCTGCTGACGCGATAACCCCCGGCGCAGTGCCGGCCGCAATGACTCAATTTGCGTCATGACGGAGGCTGTGCTTTCTGCGTACTTTTGTCACGGACAGGTCCCCGCGGGGGGAGTATGCAATAGCATCTGCCCCGGCGCCTCGCCCGTCAGCTTTCCGGCGTGCAGAGTCGAGCGCCCGTTGACCAGCAGCTCCTCTACGCCTGCCGACAACTCCCGCGGGTGCACGTAGTCCGCCTTCGGCGCGTAGCGGGCAGGATCAAATACCACTACGTCGGCAAAGTAGCCTGCCTTGAGATATCCGCGGCGATCGAGCTTGAACAGGTCGGCAGTACGGCCGGTCGAGCTGCGGATGAACTCGTCGAGGCTGATGACCTTGTCGGCACGTACGTATTTCACGTATTTCATCGGGAAGGTCGCGTACTGTCGCGGATGGCCGTCAGAGCCATCGGAACCCGTGACGACCCAGGGCTGGCGCATGAACAGCCGGATATCGCTCTCGATCATGTTGAACGAGGCCACCGAAGTGCCCTGCTCGTCGGTGCGAATGATACGCAGCGCGGCGTCGATCGGCTCTTTGTTCCAAGTCGCGGCCATCCGAGCGAGCGTTTTGCCGGTCCACGCCCGGTTAGCGGCGGTCAGCAGCAAGGACTCCGCACCGCCGCGGCGGCGCAGGTTTTCGTGCATTTCGCTTCGGATTTTCTCGAGCTGGACGGGATCGTCGAGGCGCTTCAGCAGGGCAGCCCGTCCACCATCCGTGGACCAGCGGGGTAGGAGCGATGCGCTGAGGCTCGAACCCGAAGCCGCCCACGGGTACTCATCGGCGGTCACGTCCTGACCGGCAGCACGCGCCGCTTCGATCTTTGCGATCACCAGGGGCGCCTGTCCCTGGACATCCACGCCCAGCGCTTTGATATGAGCGAAGTGCACGGGCATGCCTGCCTCATGGCCGATGTCGATCGCTTCCTTCACCGACGCCAGCAGTCCGATCGTGTAGGACGACTCATCGCGCTGATGCGTGTCGTAGATTCCTCCCCGTTTGGCGGCCTCTTTCGCCAGAGCGATCACCTCGTCGGTCTTGGCGTAGCTCTGTGGGTCGTAGAACAGTCCGGTCGAAAAGCCGACCGCACCCTCGCACATGCCCTTGGCCACGAGGCCGCGCATTTTGTCGAGCTCGGGAGGCGTCGGTGCGCGGGCATCGTGTTTCAACACGATCTCGCGAACGGCCCCGAAGCCGACATAGGGCACCAGATTGGTGCCGATGGGGTGACTCTGGAACCAAGCGTTTTCGGCCGCGATATCGGGTGTGCCGCCACCGTCTACGCCGATGACGACCGTCGATACGCCCTGGAACAGCCACGGCGAATTGAGACGCTGCGTCTGATCGGCGGAACGAACGTAGGTATCAGGGTGAGTGTGTGCATCGATGAAGGCCGGAGCGACGATTTTGCCGCGAGCTTCCACCACCTGCCTCGCTTGGTAGCGTGCGCCGGCATTGGGGCCGACGTCGACCACCTTGTCGCCCGTTACGACCACGTCCCCAACGAATGAGGGCGTCTCCGCGCCGGTGTAAACCGTGCCTCCGTGAATCACGATATCGGCATGTTCGGCCGCCGCTGCCGTGACCGCGCATGACAGCACGCTCGTTGCGCCCAGAAGTGTGCGGACAATTGCGCGCAATGACTTCGCCGATCGACTTCGCATGAATCTTCTCCTGCCTGACATACGCCTACCCCTGTGATCGGATTCTCATTGATTGCCTGGCGAGCGCTCATACCGCGAGCTTAGGTTTCTGGAAGCGTCCGCGAGCTTGTCGACCAGCAGATTGACTCCCATCCGGACGGGGTCCTGGCAAGGAAGGCCGAGTGTATCGGAGACACTTGCGCACACACGGTGCATTTCGGCCGCCGATAGCCGGGACGTGTTCAACGCAACACCGACCGCCTCGACATCCGGGTTGGTCAGTCTCGCCGCAGCAATATTGGCCTGCAGACAGGTCTTCAGATCCGGAAGCTTGCGACCGGACAGGCCACGCATGGAGTCCCGTCCGGGCTCATGGCAAAGCACGATCGCATCGGGCTGCGCCCCATGCAGGAGGCCGAGAGACACGCCCGCATACGAGGGGTGAAACAATGACCCTTGTCCTTCGATCAGATCCCAGCCGCCGTCGTGCCGGGCCGGCGAGAGCCACTCCACGGAGCCCGAGATAAAGTCGCCAACCACCGCATCCACGGGCACTCCGGAGCCGGCAATGAAAATTCCGGTCTGTCCGGTGGCGCGAAAGTCGGCCAGCATTCCGCGGCTGCGCATCTCGCGCTCGATTGCAAGCGTCGTGTACATCTTTCCGACGGAGCAGTCCGTGCCAACCGTGAGAAGTCGACGCCCGGGTCTGCGGGTTCCCTTGCCGACCGGCATCCCCGGCGGAGGATCGCGGACATCGAACAGCCGACGTCCATGACGCTCCGCGGGCGCCGCGATCAGCGGCTGATCGCGCAAGCGCTGATGCAGCCCAGAGGCGATGTTGAGTCCGGCATCCAGCGCGGCGATCACATGCTGGACTGACTCGGTGCCTAGCATTCCGCCTGCGTTGGCCACACCCAGAATGAGTGTCTTCGCGCCGCGCTGCGCGGCCTCGCGAAAATCCATGTCGGGCAGGCCCAGCGAGACGCGGCAGGCATGGCCTCGATACTGACCTATGCAAAGCTCGGGACGCCAGTGCGCCAGGCCGCGCGAGGTCTTGACGGACAGCTCGTCCGTCTCGTTTCCAAGATAAAGCAGGTAGGGGGCGGGAATCACGTGTTCACTCCGGAACGCGCTGTCATTCAGCGCCGTCTAACATGCCTCACTGCACCGGTTTGGGAAATTTCAAACCCATTGGGGTGCAATAGCTTGAGGTTATGCGACCCCTGAAGGGCGATGCGAGCTCGCGCACCGGATGGCCGCGGGGCGGACATGTTCAACTGCCTGAGTTCTCGGGGATCAGCGAGGTCAGGACTTCGATGAACTTTTGACAGGCTCTCGAGGGAGGCCGCTCCTCGAGCCAGATGCTGTAGACTCCAAATGTGATCGGCGGCGAAAGGCGACAGTAGTGAAGATCGGGCGTCAAAGTTGCGCGTGCGGTGAATTCGTCCACAACTGCCAGACCTACGCCGTGCCTCACGAGCGCGGCGGCGACGTAGAATGTACGTACGGACACGACTTCATTCATCTCTACGTCCAATCGATCCAGCTCAGCGGCCAGCAATAACCCCATAGGGCCGCTACCCGTGATGCCGATGGAGTCTCGACCGTTTAGCTTGCGTATGTCTACGCGCGCCGTGCCGCTGGGGAACGCACCCTTGCGATGCAGGAGCACCAGTTCGCCAGAACCGATCTGGATGGCTTTGAGTCGAGGGTGCCTGGGGTCCACGAATCCGACCACCACATCGCTTTCCCGCTCATACAGACACCGCAGAATGTCTTCATGATCCAGCGTCTGAACATCGAACGTCACGCCCGGATAGGCCACTCGGTATCTGGCCACCGCGGCCGGCGTCAGGCCGAGTCCGAGCGCAGGAAGCACCGCGAGCCGCAATCGCCCCACGCCCGCCGTCCGGAGATTTTTCACGGTGACCTTCAGTGAGCCGACGCGCTGGTATACATCGTCGACCTCACGGAACAGCAGGTGCGCCTCCTCGGTCGGGACGAGCCGTCCTTTCAGACGGCGAAACAGTGCGAACCCGAGCTGAGCTTCGGTGTGCTGCAGGATCTTGCTCACCGAGGGTTGCGAGACGTGCAGGGCCCGCGAGGCTCCCGTGATGGATCCGCTGATGTATACCGCGTGGAAAACCTCGATTTGCCGGAATCGCATCGCACTACTCGCAACCGCCCCTTTGAATTCGGATCATCCCATGAAACAGATACCTCATGCCGAGACGAAATGCTCGGCGCAGCAATTGGAAAGACCCTCCGGTGCGCGCCGGAAGGTGAGCAGGCATGGTCTCGGCTGCAACTTTCATTTTCGCATCGTGGTGTGCTTCGTGCTCTGGGCGGTGGCGGTCGCTGCGGCCCCACGAGTCGCACGCGCTCAAGGGCCACAGCCGTCTCGCGCCGGGTCGACTGCGTTCGAGGTCTTCGAGAAATCGATCCTGGAGCTGGAGGAGGCGCAGTCTGCCGGGAAGGTCACATCCAGGGCCCTCGTGGAAGCCTATATCGCCCGCATCAAAGCCTATGATCAGGCCGGGCCGAAGTTGAACGCGATCGTGATGCTCAATCCGCATGCGCTGGAAGAGGCGGATGCCCTGGATCGGGAGCGCGCGCGCAAGGGACCGCGAGGGCCATTGCACGGCATTCCCGTGCTCGTCAAAGACAACTACGACACGATCGGCATGCCGACGGCCGCCGGCACGTTGGGCCTCGCCACCCTGCAATCCTCCACCGATGCATTCCAGGTGAAGCGACTTCGGCACGCCGGCGCGGTCATCCTCGGCAAGACGACGATGCACGAGTTGGCGGCCGGCATCACCAACATCTCCTCGCTGACAGGCGCCACGCGCAACCCCTATGATTTAGCTCGAGTGCCGGGAGGCTCGAGCGGCGGGAGCGCAGTCGCCGTCGCAGCCAGTTTTGCTGCCGCAGCGATGGGCTCCGACACATCCGGATCGATTCGCATTCCGGCCGCACTTCAAAATCTCATCGGGTTGCGTGTCACGCGCGGGCTCTCCAGCCGTGCCGGAGTCGTGCCGTTGTCTTCGACCCAGGACGTTGTGGGCCCCCTCGCACGCTCGGTCACCGACCTCGCCGTTCTGCTGGACGCCACGGTCGGGTCTGACTCGAACGATGCGGTCACCGCGGGCGCCGGCAAGCACATTCCGAAGACGTATCGCGACATGCTGAGACTTGACGGGTTGACGGGTGCCCGCATCGGCATCGTGCGCTCGATGTTCGGCCACTCTTCGAGCGACGAGGAAGGTGCAAGCATCGTACTCAAAGCGCTCGACGCGATGAAGGCCCGTGGGGCCGAGCTGGTCGATGTTTCGATTTCGGACCTCGACGAGCTCATGCACCAGAGCGGCCTGGTCGATCATGAGTTCAAGTTCGACCTGGCGGACTATCTGGCCCGCCATCCGGATGCGCCGGTGAAGACGCTCGGGGAGATCCTGGATCGCGGCCTTTATCACGAGCAGCTCGAAGAGCGCCTTCGGCTTCGCAACCGACCAGAAACAAGAGAGACCGACGCCTACCATGGGGCACTGGCGAAGCGGCGCGAACTGCACGATCTCATCCTGGCGTTGCTCGAACAGCAGCACCTGGATGCGCTCGCCTTTCCGACGCTGGGACGCAAAGCAGCGTTCATCGGCGAGGCGCAAGGCGGGGCTGATGCGTGCCAGTTGAGCGCGAACACCGGACTACCGGAGATCTCCCTCCCGGCGGGATTCGGCGCAGACGGTTTGCCGGTCGGCATGGAGCTGCTGGGGGGCGATTTCGACGAGCCCACGTTGCTGAGGCTGGCCTATGCCTGGGAGCAGGCGACCCAACCTCGGCGACCGCCTTTCAGCACACCGCCGTTGATCGATGGTCGCGCGCCCGCCCCCTTGGAATTCGACGCGTCGGTGCACTCGGCAATCTCCTTAGGTCCGACGGCGTACGTGAAGTTCAGGTACGACGTGACCACGGCGTCGTTGGATTTCGATGCCACGGTATCGGATCTGGGCAAGGACAGCGTGATCGCTCTGACGCTGCAGCGGGGTCAGCCTGACAAGCCTGGTCCGGTCGTCGCGCACTTCCTGCTCGCGGGGCAAACAGCGGCGCACTCGACACTCACGCTTCGCGCTCCGGCCCGCGAAGACCTGATGGCTGGCCGCCTGTTTCTCCATCTATACACGCTCAAGTTTCCGTTGGGCCTTCCAAGATCCGGGGTCCGATTGGGCGCGGCGCGTTAGGAAAGCCAGCTTTCAGCCAGGCGCACCCACATCGATCCGCCCAGCGGGATCAGCTCGTCATTGAAGTCATAGCTCGGATTGTGAAGCATGCAAGGACCGCCGCCGTGGCCGCCGGCGCGATGACTGCCGTCACCGTTGCCGATCAGAAAATAACAGCCCGGCTTTTCCTGCAGGAAGAAACTGAAGTCTTCGGCTCCCATCGTGGGTTCGAACTCCTTCACGTTGTCTCCGCCGACCAGACCGCTCAACACCTTGCGCGCGAACTCCGTTTCCTTGGGATGATTGATGACCGGAGGGTATTTGCGCTCGAATGTGAACTCGCAGGTGGCCTCGAAGGCCTGACAAGTAGCTTCGGCGATTCGCTGCATGCGCTGCTCGATCATGTCGAGCACGTCCGGAGCGAAGGTCCTCACAGTACCCCGCAGTTCGCAGGAGTCCGGCACGACGTTAGTGGCCTCCCCAGCGTGGATCATCGTCACCGAGATCACGCCCGCATCTATCGGGCGTTTGTTCCGGGAAACGACGGTCTGGAACGCCTGCACCATCTGGCAGGCGACCGGTAGCGGATCGATGCCATTGTGCGGCATGGCCGCGTGGGCGCCTTTGCCACGGATAGTGATTTTGAATTCGTTGCTGGAGGCAAATGCGGGGCCGGGCTTGACGGCAAACTGACCGACCTCGAGCCCGGGCCAGTTGTGGACTCCAAAAATCGCTTCCATCGGGAATAGATCGAACAACCCATCCTTGATCATCTCGCGGGCACCGCCGCCGCCTTCCTCCGCGGGCTGAAAGACGAGATAGACGGTACCGTCGAAATCGCGATGCCGGGACAGGTATTTGGCGGCGGCGAGCAACATGGCCGTGTGGCCATCATGGCCGCAGGCATGCATCGTCCCGCGGTGCACGCTGGCGTGAGCGAATGTATTGCTCTCCGTTATCGGCAGCGCATCGATGTCTGCGCGTAAGCCAACGGCGCGATCAGAGTTTCCGCTTTTGACTATGCCCACTACCCCGGTTGCGCCCAAGCCCCGGTGCACAGGAATGCCCCAGCCGGTCAGTGTCTTGGCGATCAGATCCGAGGTCCGCTGCTCCTGAAAGCCAGTTTCAGGATGCGCATGAATGTCGCGTCTCAGCGTTTGAATTGCAACTTTGTCGGCCAGGATCCGTTCGATCAAGTTCATATTGAAGCCTGTGGTAGATCTCTATTGCCTGCAATGACTCCCGTCGACCGGACATCCCGTGTCGGCGCCGGCGTGAGCAAGCTGATGGATACGGCAATCAAGAAATTGAGGCACAAAGCCAGAAAGCCGGAGCTCATGCCGAACACGGGGTCCCGATGACTGAGCATGAGAATGCCGGCGGTAGCCACTCCGGCGATCATGCCCGTAAAGACCGCCGGCGTAGTAACGCGTTTCCAATACAGTCGCAAGACCACACCAGGGAAGAATTGGGCGACACCCGCGTACCCCGTCAGCAAGAGGGAAACCAGAGTCGTGGAGCTGAAGATGGCGAGACACAGGCTGACGAGACCGAGCACGACGACCATTGCCCGCGCCAGCCTGGCAACCTCGTCATCCGTCATCGCCGGTGCGAACAGGGGACGATAGAGATTCTTCGCGAACAGCGTAGCCGCAGTCAGGATGAAAATGGCGGCTGGCACCATGGCCGTGAGCGCCCCGGCTCCGCCGACCACTCCGAGAAACCAGGGCGGGAAAGTCTTGCGGATGACCGACAGCAGCGCCAGATCGCCGTTGGACAAGCCCGGCATGATCAAAACCGCCGCAAAGCCCGCGAAGAAAATAAAGGCCAGTGTGAGGGTGTAAAGGGGCATGACCACGGCGTTGCGGCGCAAGGTATCGGCGCTCTTCGCCGTGAATGCGGCAGCAAACGCATGGGGCCACATATAGAAGCCCAGCGAAGTCAACAACACCGTAGAGATGTACCACGCATGTCCGAGATTGGTAGTCGCGCCGGGCATGGTCAGGTGTGCCGGATGAGAGTGCGCCAAGGCGGAAAACATGGGGCCGATACCGCCAAAGTGGATGAATGGAATGCCAATGCCGATGGCGAGCGCCGCGATGACCATCAACGCGTCCTTCACGACGCTGACCCAGGCGACGGCTCGAACTCCGCTTGCAAAGACGAATGCCACCAGCAAAATCACCGAGACCACCATCGCAGGCGTGCGGCCGATGCCATCGAAGCTGGCGACCGAGACGATGATGCCGACTCCGGTTATCTGTAGCTGCAAATAGGGAACGAAGGAGGCGATGCCAACGACGCATACGAATCCGGCCAGATACTTGTTGCCGTAACACATGCTGAAGAAGTCGGGTTGGGTCTGCATTCCACACTTGCGGCCCACGTCCCAGATCTGCGGCAGGATGAAGAAAGACACGACGTACCCCAGCGTGAGGTAAGCCAGGACATATAAGATCGGTCCGCCACGGGAATACGCCCAGCCGCTGGCGCCCAGAAAGGCGAACGTCGTGTAAACCTCGCCGGCCATCAGCAGGAAAACGAGCACCGTCCCGAAGCCGCGGCCGCCGACCGTCCACTGCTCCAAGTCCATCTTGCGCCGGACGCCGGCCAGAAAACCGACGGCCGTCCCGATTGCGACGATGCTGAGAATCCCGGCCAGGCTAACGGCAGCGGAACTCACCGAGTGTGCCGGTCCTGCGTGTTTCGCGCGGCTTCCAGCCGGTACGCAACCCACATGCAAAGAGAGCTCAGCATGATCCAGGAGATGAGCCAGAACAGATTGAACGGGATCCCAAACAACATGGGCTCGATGCGGTCCCACAGTGAGACCGAGAAGCACATTGCCGCGAACGGCATCAGTCCGATCAATAACGCAGCGATCGAGGGCGTCGACTCAGAAGGCATAGTCGACTCCGACAGCGATCGTCCTCGGCTGCAAGTTGGTGATGTTGACCTGCCGCGCTCCCGTCACCCCGTCGGTTGTCTGGGTGAAGCCCGCTCCCGTCAATGCCCGGCTATTCGTCACATTGTGAGCGTACAACGAAAAAGTCAGATGCTCCTCTCGGAGGCTCGAATGGAGGTCGAGCGCCGAATAGCCCGGTATCCGGACCGTCGGAGATGACGCCGGCGAGGACGCAGACTCGACCGTCCCAAGATACTGCCAGCCGGTGTAGCGATAGGCGCCACCGACGCGAGCAGTCCAACGGCCGGCAAGTGGCCACTCGTAGTCAGCCGTGACCGACACGGTTTCCTTCGGCACGAACGGCAGCTGGTATCCGGTCAGCAAGTAGTCGGCATTGGCGATCACGGACTTCAGCTTTGCATCCGTGTAGGCCGCGTTTACACCCAACGTCAAACCTTGAAGTGGTGCGTACAGGGTTTCGATTTCAAACCCTTGAGAAACGGCCTTGCCGCCGTTGGCGATGTAATTGATGTTTGCCGGCGTAATGGCGTTGAGTTGGATGTCCTTCCAATCGATACGGAATGCGGCCAGATTGGTGCGGATCTTCCCGTCGAGGAATGTCGACTTGAGTCCTAGCTCGTAATTGATCAACGAGTCCGAACTATAGGTCTGGGCGCCCGCGACAGCCTGCAGTCCGCCCGGTCGATAGCCGCTCGCCGCCCGTACGTACATCATCGTGTTATTGTCGAAGTGGTACTCGGCCGTGCCCAGCCACGTAAACACGTTTTCGCTGAAAGCGGCATGCGTGTATCCGGGCAGACCGAATACGCCTGCCGGATATACGAAATCGTCGAACGCCTGCTTGTTGTGCGCGTATCGCCCCCCGACGGTCACATCGAACGCCTCGGCAGGCCGCCACGTCACGTTGCCAAACGCGGCATATTCCTTGAACGTCGAGGGGATGGCCGCGTAATACAACTGTAGAGGATACGGAGCGATAGGCTGGAAGTTGTAGTTGAACGCTTGAAAGTACTGGTCGTTGAACGACTGCTCCGAGGTATAGAACACTCCCGCGAGCCAATCGAAGGTATTGCCCTGCGGCGAACTCAGGCGAATTTCCTGATCGAACTTGTTGAGTCCGAAGTCCTGATCGAACGTCGCGAGGCCGGGTCCCGCGGCGCCGAAACTCTTCAGTGCGGAGCCAATCCCGGGGGATTGGTCCAAAATGCGGTGCGATCGCTGCGACGAGTAGCTCGTGGACGATGTGACGTCGAATGGACCTGCATTCCAATCCACCGTCGCCGAGCCGAAATTGAGGTGCTGGGAGAACGGACTCAGGAAGGCAATATTCTTGGTCAAATCCGGCAGCGGATTCGTCGGCACCAACTGCAGCGGGCCGCCCGGTGCCGATATTTTCGTGAAGCTCGCGAATTGCACGCTGTAGTCGTCATTCGCCTGGATTTCCTGCGTGAGGCCGGTGATTTTCACGGAAACGGTTGAGGACGGCGTCCATAGCACAGCGATTCGTCCACCGTATTCCTTATCCCGGTTGGTGTCTCGCTCGCCCGTGTACTGGTTGTACATGAAGCCGGGCGTCACCTTATCGAAGGCGCCTATGCTGACTCCGAGAACGTCGCTGATGACGGGGATGTTCACTCGGGCCCGGACCGTGTAACCGGGATTCCGGGCGCCGTCGATCGTGCTCGCCTCGGCACCGACGTTTGCTTCAAATTTAGTGGTGCTGGGTGTCTTGAGCACGTACTTGATGATGCCGCCCATGGCACCCTCGCCATAGAGAGTACCCTGGGGGCCGCGAAGCACCTCGATCCGGTCCAGTTCGTAAGGCATCATGTCCAGCATCGTGGTCGATCCAAGAGCCCAGCCATTGCTGCTGCCCATCGCCACGTCATCCACATAAACGCCGATCGCGGAGACGGCACTGGTCGAGGAAACGCCGCGCATCGACACCTGGGTCCGGCCCGGTGCGCCCAAGCTCCCGACATTCAAGCTCGGGATGTTGGAGGCATAGTCCAGAAGGTTCGTATAGCCGGCCTCGACCAGTTGCGCAGATGTTTCGACGCTGACGGGTAGCGGGATGTTTTGTAGGTTCTCCGAGCGCTTGGTTGCAGTAACGATGATCTCCTCGATTCCCGAGCTTTGATCGATCTCTTTCGTCTCGGCCGCGAACGCATGTCCGGCGATAGAGGTCGAGCACGCGATTGCAACGAGGCACGGACGCATTGTGATCCCATTCAACATGAAATTTTCTCCCAAGCTCAAACAGAAGCTCTTGAAATAAGTTCGCTTCAACATTGCGGCAAAGCTCTATGCGTGTACAAGAGAAGAATCTTTCCAATATTTGCGGCGGGCATAACCAATCGGCATGGTGCAAATGCGATGTGCCTGACCTGGCGACTAAAGATATCGCAGCCGTCGATCCGGCCTGCGGCGTCGCGGCGGAACACGATGGAAGTGCCCAGCGACGGGTTCTGAAATTCGTCACGCACGCTGGGGACAAGGAGCGTAGGTTTCCGCCAATCGACGCCCAGCGTGAGATGGCCGTCCTGCAATGTGAAGCGGTAGGGGGCTGGAAGCTCACTGCTGGTATAGACGCCGGCATATTGCGCGAGATCGGTCGCCGAAGGCTTGAACGGCTGAAACTTCTCGAAGCGCTGCGGCACAGTGTCCGGCGCGGTCAGAGTCAGCGCCGCAGGTTTGCCTCCATTGAACTCGAAGGTCAATTCTTCCTCCGAAGCTGCACGAAAGCGGCGCGGGCCGAGCGCTTTGAAGTGCTCCCCTGCTGAGGCTAGGTCGCCTTCGGCTACGGATAGGTCGAGTACGGAATGCGATTCCGGATTTCTATATTGTCCGATGAAGGGTTGCGGATCCACCTGGAGTACCGCGGCGGCGGGACGTTCCTGCTCCTTCAGATAAATGTCTGCGACGCGGCTCGCCAGAATTCGGGATTTGGCCGATTCGAGATTGCACAGGCTGATCACCGAGAATTTCTGCTCGGGGAAGCGCAACAGCTCGAGGCGATACCCAAACAGGCTGCCGTTATGTTCGACAGTGGGTAAGCCGCGGTAGGAACCAATGAACAGCCCGAGCGCATATCCAATCTGTTTTCCGCTGTTGAGCACACCCGGCTTTTGCAGTTCCCGCAGCAGCGTGCCTTTGCCCAGCTTGTTGGCGTAAAAATTGCGGTCCCACATGAGCAGATCATCGACGCTGCTCAGGAGGCCGCCGTCACCGACCAGATCGAAATTGGTAGTCCAGTCGACGCCGAACCCGCCCGCGGCAAGCGGCTTGTACGCAGGAACGCGGCCGGGCACGACTCCGGTCCGGTCCTCGTAGAAGCGCGTGTGGCTCATTCCAAGCGGCTTGAAGATATTCTCTTCAGCAAATTGAGCCAGAGACTTTCCTGTGGTGCGTTGGATGACCTCGCTCATCAGGACAAAATTTGTATTGCTGTAGAGGTATTCGCTCCCAGGAATGTAGTTCAGAGCTTTCTGGCGTGAGATGAGATCCAGAATTTCGGGCATGGAATGGACATCTTCCCAATTGTCGCCGGCGAGAAGGAGCAAGGCCAGGTAATCGCGGTAGCCGCTGGTGTGGTTGAGCATCTGACGGAGCGTGATTGTGTATCCGTAAGATGGGAGTTCCGGAATATATTTTCGGACGTCGTCATCGAGCGATAAGTAGCCTTGCTCGGCAGCGAGCACCACACTGGCGGCAGTAAACTGCTTCGAGACCGACCCCATATAGAAAATCGATTGGGGAGTGAGGCTGACGCCCAGCTCGAGGCTGCCCGAACCGTACCCTCGTTTGTAGAGAAACTCGCCATCTCGAATGACACCCAGTGCACATCCGGGCGAATCAGGCCTGTCGTAGGCCGCAAAGACCTGATCGACTTTCCGTTCCAGATCGTGGGCGTCCTCCTGGACTACGGCGGCGGCAGCACCCCACGAGCCGCTCGAGAGCAGCAATAATATGATCACCGCGCGGTAGCAGAACGTCATCGGAATCGCTCCTGGAAACTCAACAAAAGTTGAAGAGCCTTGGAGCTTGCCAAAGAAATTAACGCTCCAGAAGATCGGCTTTTGCGGGGCTTTGTAATTACGGCCATGAATCGCCGCAAAGCTACGGCATGTAGCCCCTGGGCCACAATTGATCTGCAATACCGATCTTTTCGGAGGGCATAACTCATCTGCATGGAGTTGGACAGATAGAGTGCCGGCCTCCGCCTTTCCGAAGTGCGGCGATTAGCGGAACTCCAACACGGCCTCGATTTCGACCGAAATATTCTCCGGCAAGCCGTTTGACCCGACGGCCGAGCGAGCGTGACGGCCCTTGTCTCCGTACACCTCAACCAGCAAGTTCGAACAGCCGTTGATGACAGCCGGATGGTCCCGGAAATCTGGGCTCGCATTGACAAAGCCGAGCACTTTCACGATTTGCTGCACGCGGTCGAGACTGCCGAGCGCGGCTTTGGCGACGGCCAGCAGGCGCAGGCCCGCAAGCCTGGCGTGTTGGCAACCTGTCTCTACTGAGAGGTCGCGCCCTATGACCCCGCGGCACCGTTGACCATCTTCACTCCAAGGACCCTGCCCCGAAAGGAATAACAAATTACCCGATGAGACGAACGGCGCATAGTCGCCGATCGGCGCCGATACCGAGGGCAAGAGAATGCCGAGTTCCGCCAACCGTGCCTCAATAGAACCCATCAATCAGCCGGCGCCCCCCGGGAATTTCGCACCGACCATCAAAGCTCCGCAGTCACTCGTGTCTGAGCCCCGTGCTCGGACATCTAAAGCTAACACAGGTGATCATCATTCAGGACAATTTTTCGGTGATGTCGATCGAATAGAGCCCGCCCAAGTTGTCGCTCCAATCCTTGTATGTGCCGACTCACCGCGGTGTGAGTCACGTGTAGTTCGTCGCCGGCTGTTTAATGCTCTGATGCCGTGCCACGGCTTCGAAGAATCTAAGCGAGTTGAGGGCCGGAAGTTGAAGCTTTGACATACACACCCCAGTCCTTGGGGTCAACAAGTGGGTTAAATAACCGAACAAGTGGCGTCGAATCCGACTGCGTCCATCCGAACAGATCGCGTTGCTGGTGTCTGACTGCGATGTTGGCCAAGGCAAGGTCAGTGTGACTAAGGCTCGGGTGATGACCCGTGACAAGGATCGCACAAAGACGAACGAA
>WNFI01133711.1_pt1 | contig 22275 bp, 16 predicted proteins | sample 5400471 | NCBI WGS metagenome assembly WNFI01 (sample SAMN13153348, study PRJNA577476) | soil metagenome | isolation source: 100 cm saprolite on Douglas fir-dominated hillslope | place: USA:California | collected 2013-09-17
AGCGGGCTGCCGTCGGCCCGGGCGAGCACGAAGTCGGGCACGTGCTCGTTGTCGATGGTGATCTCGCCCCGGACCAGGTCGGTGAACGTGGTCGAGCCGTCGGGCATCTGCAGCCGCACCACGGGTCGCCTGCCCTCTGCCCGGTACGCGGCTACCTGCTCGGGCGACAGGTGACGGCAGTGCCGGTCGTACCCGCTTGGCCCGCCTGAGCCCGCGCGCGCCGCCGCGCGGCGTTCGGCCAGCTCCTCGGGCGTGCAGTAGCACCAGTAGGCGTGCCCGGACTCCAGGAACTTCGCGACCCAGTCGGAGTAGATCGCCATCCGCTGACTCTGCAGGTAGGGCCCGTAACGGCCGCCGACCTCCGGCCCTTCGTCCCAGTCCAGGCCCAGCCAGCGCAGCGTATCCAGGGCGGAGTCGATGTAGGCGGGCAGCACCCGGGACTGGTCGGTGTCCTCGATCCGGAGCACGAACACGCCGCCGGTGTGCCGGGCGAAGGCCCAGTCGTACAGCGCGGTGCGGACGTTGCCGACGTGCAGGTCCCCGCTGGGAGACGGCGCGAAGCGCACCCGTACCGGGCTTGATTTTGTGCCGGAGGCACCGCGGGGGGTTCCGGAGGGTCGTCCCCCCGGGCTTGATTTTGTGCCGGAGGCACCGCGGGGGGTTCCGGGGGGTCGTCCCCCCGGGCTGGCATTGTCACTCACGGCTGATTACCCCGTTGCTTAGTGTTCCGATGCCTTCAATCGTGACCGAGACCTCGTCCCCGTCCTTCAGCGGACCGGCGCCCGGCGGCGTGCCGGTCAGCAGCACGTCACCGGGCAGCAATGTCATAACGGCACTGACGTAGGTGACCAGCGCGGGCACGTCGTGCAGCAGCAGGGAGGTCCGCGAGTTCTGCCGGATCTCGCCGTTCACGATCGTGGTCAGCTCGAGGTCGGCGGTATCGAGGTCGGTCTCGATCCACGGCCCGAGCGGGCAGAACGTGTCAAACCCCTTGGCCCGCGCCCACTGACCGTCCCTGGCCTGCAGGTCACGCGCGGTGACATCGTTGGCGCAGGTATAGCCGAAGATCACATCGGGCACCCGCGCCTGGGGCACCTCACGGCAGAGCCTGCCGATGACCACCGCGAGCTCGCCCTCGAAGTCGACCCGCTCCGACAGTCTTGCCGGGTAGGCGATGGGATCTCGCGGCCCGATGACCGCGGTCGACGGCTTCAGGAACATCACCGGATCGGGCGGCGGCTCGCCGCCGATCTCGCGCGCGTGCTCGGCGTAGTTCTGCCCGATCGCGATCACCTTGCTGGGCAGCACGGGCGCGAGCAGGCGCACGTCCGCGAGCGGAAAGCGGGAGCCGGTCAGGCGTACGGACTCGGCCCCGGTTCCGAACGGATGTCCTATCAGCTCGGCAACCACCAGCCCGTCGGTGTCCGGGCCGGGGCCGGCGCCTGCGGAGCCATCCGGCTGGACATCCTCTACGACCCCGTAGCCGACGTCGTCGCCGCGGGCGAACCTTGCTATGCGCACGTGTCCGAGCCTACTGAGCGGATTCTCCGCGGGGGTCGTCCCCCCGTGCCAGCCTCGCTGTCCCAGGGGGCACGGTGTCTCCCGGGCTAGCAAGGCCCCGCTACTGCAGGTACCCCTCCACTTCGGAAGTCGGACGTGCCTCCGCCTGGCCTGGATCCTCGCCGAACTCGCGCCGGGCGCGGCGCTGCCGCAGCAGGTCCCAGCATTGGTCGAGCGCCACCTCGGCGGATCTCAGCTGGGCGTGCTCCTCGTCCGTGGACAGGTCACCCGCGGCGAGCTTGGCCCGCAGCTCGTGCTCGGTCTTGATGAGCTCATCGATGTGCCCGAGGATCTCCTTCTCGTCCATGCCACCTACCGTACGAGGTCGGCCCGGCGACCGCGACCGCGCCCGGCCGCGGCAGGGCCGACCGGCCACGGCTACGGGCGCAGCAGCGGACAATCTGGGTCGAGCAGGCCCCGCTCCTTGAGGGGGGTCGTTGTCGCCGGTGGTGACGTCGAAGAGCCCGGACCGGTGCGTGTACGCATAGCCTGGCCTGACCGTGGCCGCGTTGCCGGCCAGGGCGTAGACGCCGGCCACGATGGGGGCGGCGGCGCTGGTGCCGCCCACGGTCAGCCACGGGCCGCCCTGAGCGCTAGTGAGGGAGCTGTCGTAGATCGGGACGTCCCAGGCCACTGGCCGGTGCGGAGTGGCCAGCGTGATCGGTCAGGCCGGCCGATAGGTGCAGGGTCACCGGTGTTGTGCCGGTGTTGGTCCAGCTCAGGACCCGGGTCACGGGCCGTGTCGCGCCGAAGGTCACAGGGCCGAGGCCGGCGACGGCCTGACCGGCGACGACTCTGTCGGTCACCGCAGTGGCCACATCGAGCATGCCCCCGCCCAGCTGGTAGACATCGCCGCCGACCGCAGGATGGGCGGTGGACACCAGTGCCGCTTTCAACTCGGCGGGACTCCATCGGGGATGCAACGCGGCCAGCACTGCCGCAGCACCTGCCACCTGGGCCGTGGCCATCGAGGTGCCGGAGTCGGTGATGTACCGGGCGTCCACCGCGCTGCCCATCGTGGTGCCTGCCGCCCGGTCGCCCACGATGCTCACCCCGGGCGCCGTGATCTCCGGCTTGATCGCATAATCACCGGGCCGCGGACCGCGGCCGGAGAAGGACGCCAGCCGGTCCGAGCCATCGACCGCGCCGACGGCTAGCGCGTCGGTGGCCGCCGCGGGCGAGTCGATCGTCTCGTCGGCAGGGCCGTAGTCGCCGGCCGCGATCACGAACAGCACATGGTCTGCGGTGGTGAGCTGGTTGATCGCCAGCGACAGGGGGTCGGTCCCGCTCGACGGCGTTCCCGTGCCCAGGCTCATGCTGATCACCCTCGCCTGAGTAGCGGCCCAGTCCATCCCGGCGATGACATCGGATTCGAAGCCACTGCCGTCGTCGCCCAGGACCTTGCCGATCATCAGCCTGGCCCCGAACGCGACGCCGCGGCGCTGGCCATCTGCCGCTGCCCCGGTGCCGGCGACCTGTCCCGCCATGAAGGTGCCGAGGCCGAGGTGGTCGGTCACGCTTGAGCTGCTGGTGAAGTTCTTCGCCGCCGCGATCTTACCGATACGCACGTTCTAGTGTGTATAACGGTACTTTCGTCATCCGAGCCGGCAGTCGAGCGCCTACGGGAAGATCATCTTCGCCGCCGACTCCGTTCTCGAACAGCCCGCGAGTAGCCCCACTTCGGCGCGGTCATCCCGCGAACCGCGCCTCATCGGCCTCGCTCAGCAGCAGCCGGGTCGCCTTCATCGGAGCCCGCGGGATCTAAACAGCTGCTAGCCGGGGGTATCGCTCCGGCGGGCTTGGTCAGGATCCGCCCTCGAAGTAGGTGACCAGCCTGTCGATCGCGGCTTCGAACTCAGAGGCGGAGTAGGACAGGCGAATCGTGCCGGGCAGCCCGAAGTCGCTGCCCGGCACCGTGGCTACATGCGTCGCGTTAAGGATGGACTCGGTGAGTGACCGGTCAGTCTCACCATCCCCCAGGTGCGCTGCAACGTCGACGGTCAGGTAGAAGCTTCCCTCGGCGCGGATGGGACGGACGGTCGCCACCTCGCTGAGCCGCTCGACCGCGTAGTCCCGGCGGCCCGCGTACAGCCGCCGCAGGGCGTCAACCTCGTCCAGGTGCCGCAGCGCCTCCAGGGCCCCGAACTGGGGGACCGGGTCGGTCGTGAGGAGCGTGTGATCCTGCATCGTGGTCAGCGGGTGGACAAACTCGCTCGGAACCATCGCGTAGCCGACCCTGCGCGCGTACATCCGGAATCCCTTCGAGAACGCGTTGGTCACCACGACCGGCGACCTCGCATCACCCAGCGCGCCCAGGCTGGGAGCTTCTTCATCGAAGTAGATGTTCCGGTAGATCTCGTCACTCACGATGACCGCACGCCCGTCGACCGCCTCGTCGACCAACCTGAGGTCTGCCATCGTGAGCCTGTTGCCCAGCGGGTTCCCCGGAGAGTTCAGGATCACGACACGAGTGGCCCCGCTCATGGTGCTGCGCAGCGAGGTGAAGTCGATGCGGCCGGTGATCAGGTCGATGTCGTAGAAGCTGACGTTGGCTCCCGCGAGGGCCGCCGAGTACAGGTAGAGCGGGTAGTAGGGCCTGGGCAGCAGCACCTCTCCGCCATCGTGAGCCAGCAGGCAGCACAAGTTCCGCAGCAGAGTGCTCGTGCCCACGCTGATGACCACGTTCTCCGCGTCGACGTGCCGCCCGTAAGCGTGTCCCTCGTAGCCGGCCACGGCTTCCCTGAGTGCCGGCAGGCCCACCGGGTAGACCAGGCTGCTCCGCTTGTGGTCCCTGACCGCGTCCACCATGGCCTCGGTTATCGCCGGGTGGACCGGGAGTTCGCTCTTGCCCAGGGTCAGCCTGACCACGTCATCGTACTTGCGCTCGAGTTCCTCGGCCAGTTCCTCCATGGCGAACATTCCGAAGCGCTGCGCTAGCAAGGCATGGAGGTCACGCCTTTCCCAGCACTCACCCAGCATGTCTCCGTTTGCCCGCATCCTGCATCCCCCGTTTCCCGGTCCGCAGCTGCCCTGCGTGACAGGTAGCACCTTTCCTGGTCGCTCGTCAGAGGACGTTAACATAAGAGCAGCAAACTTCTTGGCTACCGGACCCGAAGTCGCGCGCTGATTTTGGGCGGCCAAGCCATTGGCGCAAAACGTACTTAGCCGCTTTTTGGCATTGCGGACCCGTACATCGTTATCTCCAGCGACCGCTCCCGTGATGCCGACTGTGCTCTAGAGTGCGCTACCCGCGACGGCAGGACGACGCGTCCGAGCCTCATCCCGATCCGGCCGATGGCCGGGCGGTTCCCGGCCCGCGCCGCCGCCGTGATGCGCAGCACGGCGGTATCGTGCGCGGCGTGCTCGAGGTCATCGGCCAGCGGTTCGAGCTGGGCCTCGCCGTAGCGGCGCGAAAGCGCGGTACGGATCAGGAAGTCGGCGAGGGCCGGGTTCCGCGGCAGGCACGGACCGCGCATGTGCGTTCCCACGGCGCCGCCTAGGCGGATGCCCTCGCGCCCGTCGCCGTTGTTGCCCTGCCCGGCGACCACCTGGCCGAGCGCTCGCGCCGTGGGCCCCAGGTAGGTGCGGGTGCTGTGGTTCTCGAAGCCGACCAGCAGCTCATCGCGGGGCGATCCGGCCGGTCGTCCCGCCGGGTCGCCGCCGCTGGGGGCTCCGGACCACCGGGATCCGGGGTGCCCCCAGGGAGCACCCTGCCCCCCCGCGCTAGCACCGTCCCAGCGGACCAGCAGGTCGCCGATGGCACGGTCGGCTCGTGCCTGCGCGATCGTGCGGGATGCCGCGCCCAGGCCCGCGCCGTGCTGGATCGTCCAGGCGTCGAACAGCCCGACCCCGGGAAGCTCGACGCCCCGGCTCGGCTGGTAGAAGCGCCCGAGAAGCTCGTAGCCCGCGCCCACCGCAAGCAGGGCAGCGCCCTGCTCGACGGCCTCCCGGATGGCCATGCCCTTGACATCGGCCAGGTCCGCGGCGATCAGGCGCTGATGGGACTCCCCGCCGTTTCCGAGGACGAAGATGTCCACGTCGTCCGGGTGGACCGGGTCGCCCACCCTGAGCTCGTGGATCTCGGTGACGATGCCGCGCCAGCCGCAGCGGCGCATGATCGCGGCGACGTTGCCCCGGTCACCATAGGCGCTCATGATGTCGGGGTAGAGGTAGCCAAGCGTGAGCTTGCGGGTGGCCATCGCTACCGCTCCCACAGCGCGCCGACGTAGCCCTGCCGACGCAGCCAACTCCGCAGCTGCCACAGGACCAGATAGGTGGACACGACCCATACAGGCTGGCCGGCCGGGGTGCGCTCGAGCGCGAGCTGCAGCGCCCGGAGCGGATCCGGCTCGATCGCGATGTCGGTCGCGCCGGTGCCGCCAGCCACCGGGCCGCCAGCCACCGGGCCGCCAGCCACCGGGCCGGCCTCCGGCCCGAGCCACCGGGCGTACTTCAGCCGCACGGCCAGGTCGGTCGCGCGGTTGCCGGAGAGCACGGCGGCGGCGACCAGCCCGCGCAACGACTCGAAGTCCACGTCCCAGATCCAGGAGACGTCCGGCTGCTGGTTGCTGGCGCGGTCGTTGAGGCCGAGCAGCATGTGCTTGGGCTGCCCGTCGCCGAGCAGCGCCCGCAGCACCTCGGTGTACCCATTCGGGTTCTTGGCCAGAGCCAGGTGCACCTCGCGCCCGCCGATGCTCACCCGTTCCATGCGGAAGAAACCGGACGTCACGTCCTCCACCGCCGACAATGCCCGGGTCGGCAGCTGGCACGCGGTCGCCGCGGCCGCAGCGGCGGCCGTGTTGTAGGCGTTGTACAGCCCGGGAAGCGGAACCTCGAGCACGGCCTCGCTCGCGGGCGTGGTGAGCTGAACTCGCGAGGAGGTAGGTCCGATGAGGTCTATCTTCGCGACGCGGACCTGCGGCACGGGGCGGGCCAGGCCGCAGTGCAGGCACGCCCAGTGGCCGAGGTGAGCGTAGAACACGCAGCTGTACGCGAGCTCGCCGGCACAACGCGGGCAGCGGGGGAAGTCGGAGGTGTGGTCGACCCCACGGCCCTGAGCGACGTCCTGGAGGCCGAAGTAGACCCTCGGGTTCCCTAGCTCTGAAGCCAGATAGGCGAGGCGCGGGTCGTCGGCGTTGAGCACGAGCGTGGTATCGGCCGGCAGGGCGCGCAGTACCTGCTCCCACCGGCGGGTGAGGTAGTCCAGCTCGAGGTAGCGGTCCATCTGGTCGCGGAAGATGTTGGTGAACACCAAGGCGGCCGGCTTGAGGTGCGAAAGGATCTCCGGGAGAGACCCCTCGTCGGCCTCGAACAAACCGATGGCGTGGTCATCCGCGGGCAGGTGGCCGAGCGGGCTGGCGTGCGCGAGCAGGGTGGTTACCAGGCCGGTGGGCTGATTCGAGCCCTCGTGGTTGAGGATCGGGTGCAGGCCGGACGCGCGCATCATGCCAGCGAGCATGCGGCACGTCGTTCCCTTCCCGTTGGTGCCGGTCACCAGCACGGCGCCGCGGCGGATCTCGGCGGCCAGGCCGCCGAGCATCCCGCGGTCGATCGCCAGCGCGGTCACGCCGGGGACGGCCGTGCCGTTCCCGCGGCCTGTAGCTTTTACACCCGAAACCTGGCTTTCGGCACCAGGAGCAGCACCCTCATGGCCAGGTCGTGAAAGCCAGCCGATGTCATTCGTGCCCGTCGCCGACTGCCGTAAGACCAGCCGACGGCCATTCTGCGGCAAAGCCGCGGCAAGGGACTCTGCCCGCATGGCTGATGCGCATCATCCTTTTAGCCATTCGCGGGATACCCCGCTGTTCAGCCTGGCGGGCCCGCCGGCTTACACTTCCACTCGTCTGCTTTCCGTTCTGCGGATCACGAGTCGAGGGGGAAATCTCATCTATTCGAACGAGACCCGGGAATCGTCAGCCTCCCGGCCAATGCCTACAAACAGTGCCGACCTGAGGCGAAGCCCTGCGATCCGCGACGGCCGGCTTGCCGGCCGTGAAGGGGGAAGGGGAGGCGGGTGGGCGCACCCGGGGGGGTCTGGGGGGGTCGTCCCCCCGATGCCAGTACTAAGCCCGGACACGGCGGATCACCAGCGGCTGGTGAACGAGCGATTTCACGACCGGGCCCGGCGCTGGGAGGAGGTGTACGAGCGCGAGGACCTGTTCAGCGTGATCCATCAGCACCGTCAGGCGCGCGCGCTCGACTGGATCGACGCGCTCCGGCTGCCGACGGGATCGCAGGTGCTCGAGGTCGGGCCGGGCGCTGGCTTCATGACGGTGGAGCTGGCGCGGCGCGGATTTATCGTCCAGGCCGCCGACAGCACCCCGAGGATGATCGAGATCGCCAGCCGCCGCGTCGCCAAGGCCGGTGTCGATCGCCGCGTCCGCCTCCTCGTGGCGGACGCCCACGAGCTCGCTTTCGCGGACGGGGCGTTCCCGCTGGTGGTCGCGCTCGGGGTGGTGCCCTGGCTGCGCTCCGCACCGCTCGCGGTCGCGGAGATGGCCCGCGTCCTGCGGCCCGGCGGGCACCTGGTCCTGAACGCCGACAACTCTCACCGCCTCACCTTGCTGCTCGACCCGCGGCACAACCCGGTCCTGACCTCGGCGCGGCTGGCCGCGAGGACGCTGCTCCGTTCCGTTGGCGTGCTGCGGCCGGCGGCCAGGAAGGCCAGGGTCACCGCGCACGATCTGGCCCACTTCGACCGGATCCTGAACGGAGCCGGGCTGGAGATCTTGAGAGGCTCCACGTTCGGATTCGGGCCGTTCACGCTCTTCGGCTGGCCCGTGACCTCTGAACAGGTCGGCGTGCGGCTGAACGCCCGCCTGCAGCTGCTGGCTGACAACGGCGTTCCGGGGATCCGGTCCGGCGGAGGCCAGTATCTCGTGCTGGCCCGCGCGCCGATGGCAGGTCAGCCAGAAGTTCACGAGGGGCTGGTGAACCCGGCTTAGTGCACCTCTCCGTAAGCTGGCCGTCTGGGGCCTCGCAGCGGCCCCACCGAGCGCCACAACCAGCATGAGGATGACCGGCACCCCGAACGCCAGCCGCAGCCCTACCAGGCTCGCACAGCCTCCGATCACCACCGGCCCAGCCAGCAGGCCCAGGTATCCGGTTCCCGCCACGCGAGCGATTCCGCGTCCAGAACGCGGCGTCGCCGTGTTGCCAGCCGCGGAGAGCAGCTGCGGGAAGGTGCAGGACAGGCCCGCGCCGAACACCGCGAACCCGATCAATACCCCGGCGGGCTGCCCGCTGATCAGCCCGGCAGCCAGGCCGACGGCGGCCACCAGGCCGCAGGCACTGACGAGCCGGGCCGGGCCGAACCTGGTCACCAGCCGGTCGCCGAACAGCCGGCCGACCGCCATCATGACCGAAAACGCCGCGTACCCAAGGGCCGCGAATCCTGCCGACGTGCCCAGGTTGTCGTGCAGGTAGACCGCGCTCCAGCTGCCCGCGGCACCCTCGCCGAGCAGGCAGCACAACGCGAGCAGGCCCAGCACGATGATCCGCGCGCCCGCGCCCCTCGCCTGGGCCGGGGCGACGGTCCGGTCCGCCGCGCCCGGCCCGGCCGCGCTTCGGTCCACCGCGCCCTGGCCCGCACCGCTCTGGCCCGCCGGAGCCCGATCCGCCGCGTTAACATCCCTGGCGCCGCGGCATTCTGGCCCGCGCAGCAGCCCTCGGCTCGCGATCACGGCGAGCATGGCAAGCGGCCCCCCGACGGCCGCGAACGTAGGTGCCGGTCCGACGCCGGCCGAGGCGAACAGGCCGCCGAGCAGGGCACCGGACAGCCCGCCGAGGCTGTAGCACGCGTGGAACGAGCTGATTAGCGGGCGCCGGTATGCTCGCTCCACGCGGACCGCCTGCGCGTTCATCGCGACGTCCAGCAGCCCGGCCACGGCCCCGAAGGCGAACAGCGCGACCATCAGCGCCGCCAGGCTGCCGGCGAGCCCGAGAGCGATCGGCAGCAGCGCAACGGCAGCCCCGGCCAGCGTGATCGGCCCCGCGCTGCCGAACCGGTCCACGAGCCGACCCGCCGCGACCGCGGCCAGCACCGTCCCCGCCGGCGCCGCGAGCAGGGCCACGCCGAGCACCCCGTCGCTGAGGTTCAGGCCGTGCTTGACCGCGGGAATCCTGGCCAGCCACACGCCGTCGGCCACCCCGAGCACGGCGAAGTACGCAACCGCCGACACGCGGGCGCGTCGCAGCCGGGCCATGGAGGGGGAAGGGGAGGTGGGTGGGGGGCTGGGCGCTACCGGAAAGGGCGACACTGGGGGCCACCGAGGATCTGCTGACGTTATGCCTGCCTGAGTGCGATAGGTTCCAGCGCAAAGAGGTGTCAGATGATCTTGTGAATCCAGCCGTGCGGATCAGCCAGGTGCCCGAACTGGATGCCGAGCAGCTCCTCGCGCAGCCGCATGCTCACCGGGCCTCCTCGATGCAGATCCGGCCCTCGGACGCCGGGATGCCCAGCTCGGGGGCCAGCGTGAGCAGCGCCTGCCTGGTGATGCCCGGCAGCAGCGTCCCGGTCAGCGCCGGGGTCATGATCCGCGCCTCGGAGCCCGAGCCGTAGACGAAGAACAGGTTCATCCCGCCCATCTCCTCGACCCAGCGGTGCTCGAGGGCATCCAGCCAGACCACCTGGTCACAGCCGTGGTCGAGCGCCTGCAGCTGCCCGGCGAACGCCGCGGCGTAGTTGCCGCCGGTCTTAGCCGCCCCGGTGCCCCCCGGCGCAGCCCTGGTGTACTCATCGGCCAGCCACACCGAGACGGGCCGGATGCCGTGGGCAAAATAGGACGCGGCCGGGGACGCGATGAGCACGAACAGGTAGGAGGGCGAGGGCTGGTTGACCCCGAGGCCCGGGTGAGTCGCGATCATGAACGGCCGCAGGTACAGGCTGTGCCCCGCCGCGACGGGAACCCAGTCACGGTCCTGGGCCACCAGCAGCTCGATTGCGCGGACGAACGTGGCCTCCGGCAGCTCCGGCATGGCCATCCTGATGGCCGAGCGGTTGAACCTCGCGGCGTTGGCCTGCGGGCGGAACGCGACGATCGGGCCGCTGGCCTGCCGGTAGGCCTTCAGGCCCTCGAAGATTTCCTGCCCGTAGTGGAACACCTGGGTGGCGGGGTCGAGCGTGAGCGGCCCATAGGGCTCGAGCCTGGCGTCATGCCAGCCCCGGTCGGCCGACCAGCGGATCGTGACCATGTGGTCGGTGAAGACCCGGCCGAACCCGGGGTCCGCCAGCAGCCGCTCCCGCTCCCCGGCCGGAACCGGGTCGCTGGCGGGGTGGAGCGCGAAGGCGATCTCACGGCTTGAGCTGGCGGTCATCACGGTTCCTCTCTGACCAGGCTGGCGCCGTCGCCAGTCCGCGCGGGCACGTTCCGTGGGGTGCCGCAGTTCCGAGCCGAAGGGCCTTATGCAAATGGAGCTTAGCCTGCGACGCGCTCCGCGATGTCGTCACCGATCTCTAGGGTAGACCGGGCCGCCCATGCTCCCTGGCGGTCCAGCAGGTCCTCCGCCACAGCCTGCTCGATGCGGGCGGCCTCGGCGGTGAGCCCGAGGTGCTCGCAGAGCATCGCCGCCGACAGGATCGCCGCGGTCGGGTCCGCCTTCTGCTGGCCGGCGATGTCGGGCGCGCTGCCGTGCACGGGCTCGAACATGCTCGGCGCGGTCCGCTCGGGTGTGACAGTAGTCGGCGGTCACCTCGCCGAACTCCTTGGCACACGCATCGAGGGTGCGCCGCCACAGGTCCCCGGCATAGGCCAGCACGTTCGTCTTGTGCACCAGGGTCAGCCTCCGGCGCGGCCGAAGCGCTGCGCGCTGCAGTGCGTACCGCGTCACCCGCTCGATGCCGAACGCCGTGTTGATGCTCTCCTGGGTGGCCACCTCGCCCGGAGTGCCCTTGCGCATGACGCCACCGGCCTCGACGTAGGGGCCCTCGGTCCCCTCCCGCACCACCAGCATGTCCACCGACACCGTGCGCAAGCCGGACAGCGGCGAGGCCACACCCGGGTAGAGCCGCACCGGCCGCAGGTTGACGTACTGATCGAGCTCGAACCGCAGCCGCAGCAGCAGCCCGCGTTCCAGGACGCCGCTCGGGACGCTCGGGTCGCCGACCGCCCCGAGCAGGATTGCATCATGACCGGCTATCTCGCCGAGCACCGTGGGCGGAAGCGTCTCCCCGGTGCGGAGCCAGCGCTGCGAGCCCAGGTCGTAGCCCGTGGTCTCGATCGCGACGTCGGTGGCCGCGGCCCGGAGCACCTTGATCGCCTCAGCGACCACCTCGGGTCCGATGCCGTCACCGCCGATCACGGCGAGCCGGATAGTACGTGCCGCCATGCGGGTACCCTACTGGTCGGCGCTGGCTATCAGCGCTATCAGCGCCCGTCCAGGTCGACGGCCCGGCCGACCACCGCGCCGATGGAGGAGGTTATGTCCTCCAGAACGGCGGGCGGCAGCGCCGAGTCGACCGTCAGCACGATCAGCGCGTGTCCGCCCCGCGCGTCGCGGCACACCTGCATCCCGGCGATGTTGATTCCCTGGGCGCCGAGGATCTGGCCGACGATGCCGACGATGCCCGGCCGGTCCGAGTAGGTGAAGAACACCATGTGCTCCGCCGGCGCGATCTCCATGTCGAAGCCGTTGACCTCGACGAGCTTCTCGACCTGGCGCTGCCCGGTCAGTGTCCCGCCCACCGAGACGACCTGGCCGTCAGGCAGCGTGCCGCGCAGAGTCACCACGTTGCGCCAGTCCGCGCTTTCCTTGTCGGTGACCAGGCTGACCTCGACGCCGCGGTCGGCGGCCAGCAGGGGCGCGTTGACGTAGGTGACGGCGTCCTCGACGATATCGCTGAACACGCCCTTGAGCGCGGCCAGCTGCAGCACGCTGACGTCCAGGCCCGCGATCTCGCCGCGGACCTCCACCACGATCCTGGCCGCGATGCCGCCCGCGACCGAGGTGAAGATGCGGCCGAGCTTCTCGGCCAGCGGCAGGCCAGGCCGGATCATCTCGTCGACCGTGCCACCCTGAACGTTCACGGCGTCGGGCACGAACTCGCCCGCCAGGGCGAGCCGCACTGACCGGGCCACCTGGGTGCCTGCCTTCTCCTGCGCCTCATTGGTGCTCGCTCCCAGGTGCGGGGTGACTACCACGTTGGGCAGCCCGAAGAGCGGGCTCTCTGTGCATGGCTCGCGGGCATACACGTCGAGCGCCGCCCCGGCCACCCGGCCGTCGGTCAGGGCGCTGGCCAGCGCGCCCTCGTCCACGAGGCCGCCCCGGGCCGCGTTGACGATCCGAACCCCGGGCTTTACCTGGTGCAGCGCCTTGTCCCCGAGGAGGCCCAGGGTCTCGGCGTTCTTCGGCAGGTGCACGCTGATGAAATCGGACTCCTCGAGCAGCTCGTCGAGGCTCACCAGCCGGACGCCGAGCTGCGCCGCGCGCGCGGCGGCCACGTAAGGGTCGTAGGCGATCACGGTCATGCCGAACGCCACGAGGCGCTGGGCGACCAGAACGCCGATCCGCCCTAGACCGAGAAGGCCGGCCACCTTGTCTTGCAGCTCCACGCCGGTGAACGCGGCCCGCTTCCACTGCCCGCTCTTCAGCGACGCCATGGCCTGGGGCACGTTGCGCGCCACGGACAGGAGGAGCGCGACGGCGTGCTCGGCGGCGCTCACGATGTTGGACGTGGGGGCGTTGACGACCATGACGCCGGCCCTGGTCGCCGCCTCGACGTCGACGTTATCCAGGCCGACGCCGGCCCGCGCGACCACGTGCAGCCTCGGCGCGTGATCGAGTGCCTCGGCGTCAATGGTGGTAGCGCTGCGGATGATCACTGCGTCGGCGTCGGCCAGCGCCGGCAGCAGCTTTCCCCGGTCGGCGCCGTCGGTATAACGGATCTCGAAGTCGGATTCAAGCTGGGCGATCCCGGCCGGTGAGAGTTCTTCAGCGATGAGAACGATCGGCGTGGACACGTTAGCCCTTTCCGGCGGTGGCAATCGGCCAGGACAGTCTAGCCTTGCTTGTGAAGGCATTCACAAACCGCCGCGCCGGGTATGGTCAGGCTCAGTCGGGCTCACCCGGCTCGCTTCCAGGCGCAATTCACGGGGCCGCGGCCGGCGTCGGGGACGCCGGCGCCTCGCCCGGGTCCAGGACGGGGTCGGTGGCGGGCCCCGGATCCGGCGCGAACTCCGGCCCGGAGTCCTGATCCGCCTCGACAGCCCCAGCAGCGGCCGCGCCCGGGCCAGCGGGAGCGCCCTGGCCAGCGCCGTCACCGTGGGATTCGCCCCCGCTGTCCGCGCCGAGCCCGCCGCCGGGCCATCTGCCGCCGACCAGCGCCTCGATACCGCCCGCGGCCATCGGCCGAGCGATCAGGTACCCCTGGCCGAGCCCGCAGCCCATTGCGCGCAACAGCTCGAGATGCTCCGGCCGCTCGATCCCCTCCGCGACGACCTCGATGCCGAGGTCGTGCCCGACCTGGATGATCGTGCGGGTGAGCATGGCCAGGGTGGCATCCCCGCCCAGGCCGGCCACAAACGAGGGGTCGATCTTGATGATGTCCACCGCGAGCTGCCGGAGATAGGCGAGGGAGGCATACCCGGTGCCGAAGTCGTCTATGGCCAGCCGCACGCCATGACGGCGAAGCTCCGCGAGGCCGTCAGCCATGGGGCCGGCGCCCTCGATCAGGACACGCTCGGCGAGCTCCAGGGTCAGCGCGCCGGGCGGCAGGCCGCTGTCCTCGAGCGCGGTGACCACGGAGGCGGCGAACCCGGCGGCGGTGACCTGCCGCAGCGAGAAGTTCACCGAGACGCCGATCGGCCAGCCGGAGCTGCGCCACGCGGCCGCCTGGGCGCAGGCCTCGCGGAGCACCCGCTCACCGAGCGACACGATCAGCCCGGAGTCCTCGGCCACCCTCAGGAACTCAGCGGGCGGGACCGCGTGCCCGTCACGCGACCAGCGCGCCAGCGCCTCCACCCCGATGACCTGGGACGTCGCGAACTCCACCACGGGCTGGTACTCCAGTGCCAGCCGGCCGGCCGTTACCGCCGCGCGCAGATCGCTGGCCATCTCGAGCCTGCGCATCACGTCGGCGTGCATGTGAGCGGCGAAGACCTCCACCCGCCCGCCGCCGGAAGTCTTCGCGCGCGACATCGCGACGTCGGCGTTGCGCAGCAGGTGACCCGCCGCGCCCCCGTCGGCGAAGGCGACGCCGATGCTGGCGGTCAGCGAGATCTCGCGGTCGGCGACGAGGAACGGCTCGGATGCGATGGCGCCGGCGAGCCGTTCGGCCATGTCGACGATCTCCGGGGCGCTGGCGGCGCTCTCGATGAGTACAGCGAACTCGTCGCCGCCCCAGCGGGCGACCGTGTCCTGTGACGGCACGACCGCGCGCAGGCGGCGGGCGGCCTGGGCGAGCAGCAGATCGCCCGCACCGTGCCCGACGGAGTCGTTGACCCCGGTGAAGCCGTCCAGGTCGATGAAGACCGCGCCGGCCTGCGCCGGCGGGCGGCCGGGCTCGGCCGCGGAGGCACGGTCGATCGCGTCCTTGGCCCGGTCCTCGACGTACGCACGGTTCGGCAGCCCGGTGAGCCCGTCGTGGAAGGTCAGGTACGTGAGCTGCCTGCGCAGCGCCACCTGGTCGCTGACATCGCGCGCGGTAATGAGCAACTGGTCGAGCTCGCTCGTGTCGCGGTAGCGGGACACGGTCGACTCGACATGACGCCAGGTGCCGTCGGCTGACCGGACCCGGCAGGGGAACTTGCCCGGCCCGCGCCCGCTGCCGGCGGCCCGGAGGATCCCGGCGCTGGCGGCCTTGTCCTCGGGGTGAACGAGCTCAGACAAGCCCATGCCCTCAAGCTCCGCGGGCGTGTAGCCGTACGCGCCGACCGCCGGGCTCGCATATCTGATGATCCCGTCACGATCACAGATGAGAACGACGTCGCTGGTGCGCTCGGCTAGCTCACGGAACCGGTGCTCCGATTCCTGCGAGATCGCCGCCGCTGCGGTCTCCCGCCGGACCAGGTCGGTGATCCTGGCGACCAGCGCGAGCGCGGCGACCCCCGCGCACACCACCACGGCGGGCTCGGTGAAGGATCCGCCGCCCAGGGCCCAGCCGATCGCCATCGCCGCGGCTACGGCCGCGGCCAGCGCCGCCGCCAGCGTTGCCGTCGGCAGTCCGTCCGGCCCTCGCCAGCCGGGCTTGTCTCGTGCCGTCTCCGCGCGGCCGGTCCCGGCCAGCGACGCGGCCGCGAGCAGGCAGAGCCGCGGCGAGCGCGATCAGGTCGGCGATCGGGTGGATCGCCTGGAGCGCGAAGGCCCCGGCCGACTCGTCGGTCCTGCGGTACTCGGATCCGAACACCGCCACCCAGCCGATAATGAACAAGGAAGTGGCCAGCAGGCACCCGTCGGCCAGCCTCGCCGCGGTGCCCCGGGCCTGCGCGCGGGCCGCCCGCCGGTCGTCGCGTTCCGCTTGCCCGCTCGCGCGGGCCAGACCGACAAGGCCGACCCCCAGCGTCGGCAAGGCCAGCAGGGTCAGCAGGTCCGCGTAGGTCAGTGAGGTGCTGCCCGTGCCGCCGACGGCCATAGCGTCCTCGGCTATGAAGCCCGCGCCCCAGAGCAGCGCCACGACCGCGAGCCATCGATAGGCATTCTCAACGGAGGGCTCGTGGCGGATCGACGCACGCCACAGGCACGTCGCCGCGGCGACGGCCACCAGACCCCCGGCCACTCCGGCGAGGATGGCCAGGGTCATCGCGCGCCGCCGGATTCATCCGACCGCACAGAGCCTCCTATTCGCCGCGTCCGGGAGGGCCAACACCGAGCCCGGCCGACCCGTCCGGCCTGCCGGGCAAGCGTCCCATCACGGCCGCGCCGTTGCGGCTCGTGATCACCAGTACGAATTGCGTACCGCCGGGCGTTGCGGGGATCGCCGGCGTACTGGACGCGGTCTCGCAATCAGCGATATGACTTCACTGTACGTGCGCAAGGTCACGCTTCGATTGAGTTCTCGCGACTGTAAGGCGGCGGAAGCAAGTGAAGGACGGGACGATCCGCACGGGCCGCGGATGTTCCGGCAGGTAAGGCAGATGAGCCCGGCGAAAGCCGGTACGGGCAGTTTTGTGCCACGCATGTGCCAGCACGCGGGTCGGCGGTGGACACCGCCTGCTGGCACTGGCTAGGCACGAACGCGTCCGGCAATGGGCGCGGCGGGGCCCGGCCCGGGCGGCTCCGGCAGCGGCGAAGGTACCGTGCTGGGGTGACTGATCCGCCGAGCAAATCCCGGATGTCGTTCGAGACCCACGCGGACCCTGACCTGCAGGCCGGGTCGTACGCCAACGCCCTCGCCATCTGGCATACGGCGCACGAGTTCACCTTTGACTTCCTGGTCAGCAGCGAGCCGCCGGCGCCGCTGTTCCCGCCCGACGGCCCCGCCGACGGCTAGTCGGCCTGCAGCCGCCGGGTCTCCGCCCGCATTTCCAGGACCCGGCGGCCCGGCGGGCCGTGAGCCGCTGTCGACGGTGGTCAGGACTCGGTCAGGCGCTGCAGGATCAGCTCGCTGACGCGGGCGGCGTCGGCCTGGCCCCGCGTTGCCTTCATCACGGCGCCGACCAGGACGCCTGCCGCCGCCACCTTGCCGGAGCGGATCTTGTCAGCCACATCTGGGTTGGCCGCGATCGCCTCGCCGACCGCGGCGAGGAGCGCCGCGTCGTCGCTGAGCACGGCCAGGCCGCGAGCGGTAACGATGTCATCTGGCGAGCCCTCACCGGCCAGGACGCCGTCGAGCACCTGTCGGGCCAGCTTGTCGTTGAGCGCTCCCGACGCGACAAGCTGATAGACCCGCGCCACCTGAGCGGGCGTCACCGGCAGGGCGGCGAGCTCGACGCCCTTCCGGTTGGCCTGCTCGGACAGCTCGCCGAGCCACCACTTGCGCGCGTCCGCGGGAGCCGCGCCCGCGCCGACGGTCTCGGCCACCAGGTCGAGTGCACCCGCGTTCCGCAACGCGGTCATCTCACGGTCGGACAGGCCCCATTCCGCCTGCAGCCGGGCTCGCCGGGCCGAGGGAAGCTCCGGCAGCGTGGCGCGCAGCTTCTCCACCCACTCCCGGGACGGCGCGATGGGGACCAGGTCGGGCTCGGGAAAGTAGCGGTAGTCCTGCGCCTCCTCCTTGCTGCGCCCCGAGGTGGTCGTCCCGCTGTCCTCCTGGAAGTGGCGGGTCTCCTGGACAACCCGGCCGCCGCCGTCGAGCACGGCCGCCTGCCGCTCGATCTCGGACCGGACCGCGCGCTCGACCGCCCGCAGCGAGTTGACGTTCTTGGTCTCGGTCCTGGTTCCCCACGTGCCCGAGCCGCGACGGGCCAGCGAGGTGTTCACGTCGCTGCGCAGCGAGCCTTCCTCCATCCGGACGTCGGAAACGTCCAGTGCCCGCAGCAGCTCCCGCAGCTCGGTGACGTACGAGCGGGCGACGACGGGCGCGAGCGCGCCGGTACCCGGTATCGGCTTGGTGACCACCTCGACCAGCGGGATCCCGGCGCGGTTGTAGTCCACCAGCGAGTAGTCGGCCCCATGGATCCGCCCGGTGGCGCCGCCGACGTGCAGCGACTTGCCGGTGTCCTCCTCCAGGTGCACACGCTCGATGCCCACGCGCACCGGGGTCTCATCGACGGTGACGTCCAGCCAGCCGTCCGTGCACAACGGCTCGTCGTACTGGGAGATCTGGAAGTTCTTCGGCATGTCCGGGTAGAAGTAATTCTTCCGGGCGAACCGGCACCAGGATGCGATCGAGCAGTTCAGCGCCAGCCCGATCCTGATCGTGTACTCGATCGCCGTCCGGTTGATCACGGGCAGCGACCCGGGCAGGCCAAGGCACACCGGGCAGACGGCCGAGTTCGGCTCGGCGCCGAACACGGTCGGCGACCCGCAGAACATCTTCGTAACGGTGCCCAGCTCGACATGCGTCTCAATGCCGATAACCGGCTCGTAGCGGGAGACGGCCTCGTCGTAGGGGACGAGAGCGGCAGCGTCAGTCATGACCGGGCCCCTTTCCCCTCGCCGAGCCCGTCTGCCTCGTCAAGCAGCGGATGCCCGCGCCGAGTGTCCAGCGCGGCCTCCACGGCCGCGCCGACCCGGTACACCCGGTCGTCGGCGAGGGCCGGCGCCATGATCTGCAACCCGACCGGGAGCCCGTCCTCCGGCGCGAGCCCGCACGGCACGGACAGCGCGGCGTTTCCGGCCAGGTCCGAGGGGATCGTATAGAGGTCGGCGAGGTACATGGCGATCGGGTCGTCGACGCGCTCGCCGATCGGGAACGCCGTGGTCGGGGTTGTCGGCGAGACCAGCACGTCGACCTGCTCGAAGGCCGCGTCGAAGTCCCGGATGATCAGGGTCCGCACCTGCTGGGCCTTGCCGTAGTAGGCGTCGTAATAGCCGCTGGACAGCGCGTAGGTGCCGAGCATGATCCGGCGCTTGACCTCGGCGCCGAACCCGGCAGCACGGGTCAGCGACATGACCTCCTCGGCACTGCGGGTCCCGTCATCGCCCACCCGCAGGCCGTAACGCATCCCGTCGAAGCGGGCCAGGTTGGACGAGCACTCGCTGGGCGCGATCAGGTAATACGCGGGCAGCGCGTAGCTGAAGTGCGGGCAGGACAGCTCGGTGATCTTGGCGCCCAGCGACTCCAGCAGCTCTACCGCCTCCCCGAACCTGGCCAGCACACCCGGCTGGCACCCCTCGCCGCCGAGCTCGGCCACCACGCCGATCCGCAGCCCGCTCACGTCGGCCTGCCGGGCCGCGGCCACGACCGGCGGCACCGGCGCGTCAATCGAGGTCGAGTCGCACGGGTCATGCCCCGACATCGCCTCGTGCAGCAGCGCCGCGTCGAGCACCGTGCGGGCCAGCGGCCCCGGCGTGTCCAGCGAGGACGCGAACGCGACCACGCCGTACCGGGATGATCCACCGTAGGTCGGCTTCATCCCGACGATGCCGCAGACGGCCGCGGGCTGGCGGATCGACCCGCCCGTGTCGGTGCCGATGCCCAGGGGCGTTTCGAACGCTGTGACCGCGGCCGAGGAGCCGCCGGAGGACCCGCCCGGCACCCGGCCCAGGTCCCACGGGTTGCGCGACGGCCCGAACGCCGAGTTCTCCGTCGATGACCCCATCGCGAACTCGTCCATGTTCGCCTTGCCGAGGATTACGACCCCGGCCTGCCTGAGCCGCCGGGTGACCGTTGCGTCATAGGGCGGGCGCCAGCCCTCCAGGATCCGCGACCCGCAGGTCGTGGGCATGTCGGTGGTCGTGAACACGTCCTTGAGCGCCAGCGGCACGCCGGCCAGCGGGCCGAGCGGCTCCCCGGCGCTGCGCAGCCTGTCCACGGCGGCGGCCGCGGTCAGGGCCGCCTCCGGGGCCACGTGCAGGAACGCCCGCACCCGCTGGTCCACGGCCTCGATCCGGTCCAGGTGCGCTCGGGTGACTTCGACGGCGGAGGTCTCGCCGGCCGCGATGGCCGCGGCCAGATCGGCCGCCGTCATCCTGATGAGCTCGGTGGGCATCGCTCAGTCCTCGGCCAGGATCCGGGGCACCCGGAACCGGTCCTGCTCGGCCGCCGGGGCCTGATCGAGCGCGGCCTCCGCGCCGATCGGCGGCACGATGACGTCGTCACGGAACACGTTGGTCAGCGGCAGCGCGTGCGTGGTCGGCGGTATCCCCTCGGCGGCAACCTCCTGCACCCGAGCCACGGCCGCGATGATCACGTCCAGCTGGCCGGCGAAGTGATCGAGCTCCTGCTCGCCGAGGGCCAGCCTCGACAACCTGGCCAGGTGGGCGACCTCGTCCCTCGTGATCGGCATACGGCCCAGCCTAGCGACCCCGCGCCGGTGGGCCGAAGCTATTAGCCGCCCGGGAATCGCGCCGGCGGGCTGGGCTCCGGCTAGGCATTCGGTGCAGCGAGCGAGCAGCCAGGCCGTGGCCGACGCCGCATTGAGCGGCCTGCTGAAGTGCCAGCCCTGCGCGGCCTTGCAGCCCATGACTCTGAGCGCGGCCGCGATCTCCGCCGACTCGACGCCCTCGGCCACCGAGTCGATGTCGAGCGCCCGGACCAGGTCCACGATGGACTGCACGATCACCTCGTCGTCCGCCGACTCGAGCAGCCGTGAGATGAACGACGGATCGATCTTCACCTCGCTCACCGGCAGCCGCTTGAGCCGCACCAGGGAAGAGTAGCCAGTCCCGAAGTCATCGAGGCTCAGCGCCACGCCCAGTGCCGCCAGCGCCTCCACCGCGGCCGCGGCGTATGCGGGCTCGCTGGTCAGCACCCGCTCGTTGATCTCCAGCAGCAGCGCCTCGGGCGGCAGCTTATAACGCTCGAGCCCGCGGCCGATCGTCTCGGCGAGGCTGACGTCGAGCAGGTCGCGCGCGGCCACGTTCAGCGACACCTGAACCGGCAGACCGTCATGCCGCCACTGCGACGCCTGGGCCAGGGCCCGTTCCACGACGTGGAACGTGAGGTCCCGCATCAGGTAGGACTGCTCGACCAGCGGGACGAACTCGTCGGGCGTCATCAGCCCCCGTACCGGGTGCTGCCAGCGGACCAGCGCCTCCATCCCCGCGGTCCGGCCGGTCTCCAGGACCACCTTGGGCTGGTAGTGCAGCTCGAGCTCGTCGCGGTCCATGCCCCGGCGCAGGTCGCCAAGCAGGGCGAGGCGGGCCGGGGAGTTGCGGTCGGAGTCCGCCACATACCGCTCCACCCCGCTGCGGCGTTCCTTCGCCAGGTACATTGCGACGTCCGCGTGCTGCATGAGCTGCTCGAACCCGGTCGCGTCGTCCGGGTATAGCGCGATGCCGACGCTCGCCTCGATCTCGAACGACATGCTCTCCATGCGGATCGGCTCGGATAGCGCGGCGCGCAACCGCGCGGCCACCTCGCGGGCCGCGCCGACCTCCCGCACCGACGGCAGCAGCACGGCGAACTCGTCGCCGCCCAGGCGGGCCACGAGGTCGCCGGGCCGCACGCTGTGGGTGAGGCGGTGCGCAACGATCCGCAGCAGGCGGTCGCCGACCGCGTGCCCGAGCGTGTCGTTGACCTCCTTGAAGCGGTCCAGGTCCAGCAGCAGGAACCCGGCCCTGGCCCCTGACCTGGCCGCATCGCCCAGCGCCTCGTTGGTCTGCCTGATGAGCAGCTTGCGGTTGGACAGGCCGGTCAGCTCGTCGTGGTGGGCCTGATGCTCGCGCAGGGCGGCGCGCAGCGTCCGCAGCAGCGGCGCCCGCGAGTGCAGCGCTATGGCCGCCTCGACGAGCAGGAAGCTCACCGCGAAGTACGCCACCCCGGCCAGCAGGACCTTGGGCAGGTCGCCACCCTGGATCGCCACCGGCTTCTCGGCCGCCGGGTGGATCCCGGTGAGGGCCAGGGCTAGCCCGGCGGCCCCCATGCTGAGCGTCGTCTGCGCCGCGTTGAACGAGCTCCGGTGCAGGGCCTTGCGCTGGGCCAGGCCGACGGCCAGGCTGGACGTGGCCTTGAGCAGCACCGCCACCGGGAATCCCCAGTAGAGCAGTGCGGCGAAGCTGAAGGTGAGCGAGGCGACCGGAGACTCAGCGCCGGACCGGCCCGGGGTGACGATCGGCCGCATGTCGCCGACCACGACCAGCGCGGCGATGACCCAGAACAGGGGGTGGCGGACCAGGTCCTGCAGGCCGGACAGCCGCGTCATGGCCCAGGCGAAGACCGCGAGGCCGGCCACCGTC
>WNFI01666290.1_pt1 | contig 22272 bp, 23 predicted proteins | sample 5400471 | NCBI WGS metagenome assembly WNFI01 (sample SAMN13153348, study PRJNA577476) | soil metagenome | isolation source: 100 cm saprolite on Douglas fir-dominated hillslope | place: USA:California | collected 2013-09-17
CGATCTTCGACCCGATCTTCGCGCGACTCGAAGCGCTGGACCGGGCGATGTGGCTCCACCCCACCCGAAATGCGACGTGGAGCGACTACCCAACCGAGATCGCATCCGATTTCGGGCTGTGGTGGTCGCTTGGATGGCCATATGAGACGGCCGCCGCCCTCTCGAGGCTGGTCTATTCGGGCAGCATGGAACGCCATCCAAACCTGAAGGTGATCGCGCATCACGGCGCCGGCATGGTCCCCCACTTCTCGTCCCGGCTCGCCATGGGCCCAGGCTTCCGCCAGACCAAAAACAGCCTGCCCAGGCCGCCGCTCGAGTACTTCAAACGCTTCTACGCCGACACGGCGCTGTTCGGAGCGCAGCACGCCGTGCAGTGCGTGCTGGACTTCTTCGGTCCAGGCCATGTCCTTTTCGGAACGGACATGCCGCTCGGGCCGCCGGATGCTGTCGAAGCGACGATCGCGGACATCGAAGGCTGCGATTTATCCGACCTCGAGCGCTCTGCGGTCTATGGCGGTAACGTCGCGACCCTGCTCGGCATCCCCGAGGCGGCGCGCCGGCCGAATCGATGAACAAACCCCAGCTGCCTGCCAAGGAACTTGTTCGCGAGCCGACGGACGAAGGCTATCTCGAGCGGGAAGGCGTTCGCCTCCACTGGTTGGGATGGGCGCCATCCGGTATGCCCGAGCCTCGTCGCCCGGCGCATGACCAACCGCCGGCTGGTCGCCCTCGACCAGCGATCTCACGGCCTGTCGGACGCGCCACCGACTGGGTACGGCATGGACGTCCTGGCCGCCGACGCCGGCCACGGCATCCGCGAGCTCGGGCTGGACCGGCCGGTCGTCGTCGGCCACAGTTGGGGAGGCACCGTTGCCCTCGAGGACGGCGCGACGCTGAGCGAGTTGGTGAGCGGCGTGGCTGTGATGGACGGGCCGATCGCCCCGATGTCGGAGCGAATCACATGGGAGGACGCGTCGCGGATGATGCAGCCCCCGCTGCCGCGCTACCGCTCACTCGAGGAGGCGTTTGAGGCGAAACGCCAGGAGTTGGGTGAGGCGTGGGGCGAAGACCTGCAGCAATTCGTGAAGAGCGGTCTGCGACGCGACGGCGACAGTTGGGTGCTGACGCTGACGGCACCGGTGCGACTGCAGATCCTGGAGCAGCTGTACCGGTTCCGGCCTGAAGTCGCGCTGGCCAACATCGACGCGCCGCTCCTCGTGGGATTGGCGGCGAGCGACGCCGGAACGCGAGCGTGGAAAGAAGAGGGCGCCAGGCGGGTGCAAGAGATCCGTCCGGATGCGGACATCCGCTGGTACGAGTCGCGACACGACATCCCGCTCATCCGCCCTGATGAGGTTGCGACAGACCTCGAGGCGCTGGCGCGGCGCACATTAAAGGTGTGAGCACGCTCTATCGCGACGCGGCCATTGCCGATGGGCGCTCGGCCACCCTCCGCCTCGGTATGAGCGTGCTCGTGAACGGCGGCGTCATCGAATGGATCCGGCCGGCTGACTCGGAGGAGGATCCCGGCGACGCGGAGGTGATCGACGCGGGCGGCGCCACGATCGTGCCGGGAATGGTCGACTGCCACAGCCATCTCACCCTCCCGGGTGGATCGCACTGGATCGAACGCGGAAACGACACGCCGGAGCAGCTGCTGCGCTACGCGGAGCACAACGCGAAGCTGCAGACCAACTCAGGTGTCCGCTGGGCGAGAGACGTCGGCGCGCCGGTCAGGGAAGATCCGGTCGACGGGAGAAAGCGCGCGCTGAGCCTGGGCCTGCGCGACCGCTGGCACGGACACGCCGACTACCCATACGTGCGCGCCGCCGGCAGCTGGGTCACCCGCGCCAACTCCATCCCTTTGGGTCTGGCAGTGGAGGCGGAAAACGCGGACGAGCTGCTGCGGCTGACTTTGCAACAGCTCGACGACGGAGCGGACTTCGTGAAGCTCTACCTCGACGGCCCCGACCCAAACACGGCACCGTGGTCGGCCGACGAGGTGCGCCGAGTCGTTGCCGCAGTGCACGAGCGGGGAGCGAAGGTGACCGCGCACGCCGGCCGCCTCAGCGGCAGCCGCGTCTGCGCGGAGGCCGGAGTCGACTGCATCGAGCACGGCTTCGAGCTCGACGAGGATTGCGTCCGCCTGATGGCCGAGCGAGGCATCGCCCTGGTCTCGACCCTGTCCGTGCTCAAGTCCTGGATGACGTTCGGCCAGACGACCACGATCGAGCGCTTCACCAGCCCGGAGGGCCGCAAGCGAGTCGCGGACCGCTGGGAGGCGGCTCGCGCCAGCGTCAAGCTCGCGCACGCGGCGGGCGTGCTGCTGGGAGGCGGCACCGATTTCGGCGGCGGCTCGGGCCGCGCGAACCAGCTCGCATGGGAAGTGGAAGCCCTCACAGAGGCAGGCCTCCAACCATGGGAGGCGCTCGCGGCGGTCACCTGGAAGGCGGGCGAGATCCTGGGCGAGCCAGAAGCGGGTCAGATCCGCGATGGCGGCCGACCAGACTTCTTCCTGGTGCACGGCGACCCACTGTCCGATCCGTCTGCGCTCTGGCGAGTTTGGCGCGTCGCTTGGGCCGGGTAGACAGGCAAGTCGAGGGCCTCACGAACGATCGACACCAGATGCCGCCCGATCAGAAATAGCAGAGGGGGGCCGGTGGCGCTAGTAAACGTATTCAGGTTTGCGCCCGGTCTGGTTCGGGCCATGTTGCGTAGCAGCTCTTCTCATAACGCTGGCCATTCGCCTGAAACTAGGAATCCGCAGGTCAAGGACGCCGCCAGTAGACCTACTTTTCCGACGATACCGGATCAGCTCATTTCGCGACAGTCCGTGAGGCGCCGGTAGTAATTTGAAATTCGCGGCTCCAAGCAGGAACGCGCGTTTCCGCAGGGTCAACCAAGTCTGCGTAGCCAGCCACGCATCCAAAGCACGCAACGTTGGGGTGTCATCGATAAGTGGGTAGTAGGCCATGAGGCCCTTGAATCTGCGTAAAGGCACATCGTCGCCCTGGAAACGCCGCAGTTCGACTTCGGAGAGGTCGCCATATAGGAAACGGCGTGCCTGCCAGATGAATACGACGTAGTCGCGGTCTACTCGACCTGACAGACGTTCTGGTTGTTGCGTTCCGCGCTGAGGCTCGTAGAGGAGGTTGAAGTAGAGAAGCTCAAGCAGTCGACGCTTAACTTTCGCAACGGCCGCATCGCGCATCTCGGCTGATCCGAGAGCCAATTTGTAACCCAAGAACTCGATTGAGGTCGTACCGGGCAGTTCAACGACGATTCCTTGCTTCGACAGTAGGCGAATGCCCTTCGATTTATTGGCGTTCACCTCAGAACCCATCGCACGAGACTGCTCGAACAGCGCGTCGGCGGCCGCGCAAATTCGCACGTAGTCGGACGACCAGATCAAGGTGTCGTCTGCATATCGCACGAATCCGACGCCGAGGTTCTCCAGAATACGATCTAGGGGCCACGCAGCCAAATTTGCCAGGAATAGCGAAATCGACGTGCCCTGGGGTACTCCCTTCTTTCGCACCGGCCCGCCTCTTTCTTGGTAGCCTGCGACAGGAATGGTCGGCGCTTCCAGGAACGCGGCAATTACCTTTTGCTCGGCGTTCGTCAGTAGAAAATGCTGATCTCTGATTGTCCGCCAAATGTGTTCATGATCGATAGTGTCGAAAAAGGCCGAGAAGTCATATTCAGCTATGAACAATCTATCGCGTGATTCAAACTCTGTGCGGATGTATTGAATCGCATCGTGTGCAGTGATGTCATCGCGATATGCGTATGAACGCGCGCTCAGCTTTGCTCTGTTCTTCGCGAGCAAGCTCGTGAACACGCGCCTAGACACAGCGTTGTCGGCGACCTGAAAGACTGCGACTTGCCGGAGGCTCCCATCCGGCTTGTCTATCTCATATCCAATAGCGTTCCGAGGGCGGTATGTCCGCAAGCGGACGCTGCGCTGAATGGCATGAGCAATCTGTTCCTTGCGAGCGCGAACAAGGTATGGATTGAAACCAGGGGCTAAGCTCCAATATGCTGGCCGCAACAACCTTAGAGGTGGGCCCGGCGCGGTGGTGCGCCTTCGTCGACGCACCTGCTCGTCAGCGAGATCGCGGGCATAGATCTCAAATCGCCCAATCAGCTTTGCCGCTTCGTCACCAATCGCTTGCTGAAACTCGTTCATACCGCCTCATTGACCAGGCGCTTGACGGCGTGGCCGCCAAGCGCTCTGGCTCGGCTGCCCGACGGGAAAATATGCTCCACACGGGCGCGCTTCTTGAGAGCGCTCCCCACGTGCCTCTTGGGTGATCACCCCAAATACGAGACACAAATTCTCGGGCTGCCTACCTTCTCTTGAAGGCTACCCCAATCCTAGCCCAAGGTTGTCATTAGCGGATCGACTCGCGGCCTAGCCCGTAGGCCAATTTGGCCTAGCTACCCGACGAGTATCTCCGTGCCAAATTCCCAGCCTCTTGCTGCAACGACTGGAATAAGGGACGTCACCTAGCAGCCCCGCTTCGTCGCCGTCGCGATCGATTCGTACTCGACTTCAACCCGGTACACCCTGACCCCACGCCTTTCGATTCATACCGTCGGAATATCGCTAGTGGCTCAGATCGCAGGACCTTGAGACGCCCTTAAGCTAATTGACGGATCGTAAGGACTCCGCAAGTGCCGTGAAGTCCGCTAGTGCGGCCTGCAAATCCTCCACGATTTCAGCGGCAATCACCTCGGGGGGTGGCAGTTGATCAGTGTCCTCGAGTGACTCGTCTCGGAGCCACAGGATGTCGAGCGAAGCCTTATCGCGCGCCATGAGGTCTTCGTACGTGAATGACTTGAAGCGGTCCGTCTCCTTCCGCTCTTGTCGGTTGTCAGGGTTGTAACAGGTCACGAAGTCGTCAAGATCCGACCTTACGAGCTGCCGTGTTTTTAGGGTGAAGCTCTGATTCGTCCGGAAGTCATAGACCCAAAGCTGCCGCGTCCAGTGCTGCTCGGACGGTGGCTTACGGTCGAAGAAGAGAACGTTCGCTTTCACGCCACCGGCGTAGAAGATGCCGGTAGGAAGGCGAAGCAGTGTGTGCACATCGCATTGCTCGAGGAGACGGCGGCGCACGGTCTCCCCCGCTCCACCTTCGAACAGCACGTTGTCGGGCACCACGATGGCGGCTCTCCCGTTAATCTCCAATAACGAGCGAACGTGCTGCAGGAAGTTGAGCTGCTTGTTAGAGGTCGTCGCCCAGAAGTCCTCTCGCAGGTAGCTCATGGATTCGGTTTCCGTATCACCCTCGGCGGTGATGACCTTATACGACGACCTCTTCCCAAAGGGTGGATTGGTAAGGACAACCTTGAAGTGTGTCGATGGAGCAGTACGGAGAGCATCGTCCACGGTGATGAGGCTACCCCCCTCAGGGTGGCCGATACCGTGGAGCAGGAGGTTCATCGCGCAGAGGCGGGCGGTTGCATCTACGATCTCCCAACCTCGTAGGGCGTCGTCGCGGAGGAACTTCTTCTGATCGGGGTCGAGCTCTCCCCGCTTCATATAGTCATAGGCGGCGAGTAGGAATCCGCCGGTGCCGGCGGCTGGGTCGCAGAGCGTGTCCCCCGGTTTGGGCCGCATCAGATCGACGATCGCTTTTATCAATGCTCGGGGAGTGAAGTATTGGCCCGCCCCAGTCTTGACGTCCTCGGCGTTTTTAGCGAGGAGCCCTTCGTAGGCGTCGCCCTTCACATCAGCGTCGAGGATCATCCACTGCTCTTTGTCGATGAGGTCAGAGACCAGCCGCTTTAGCTTCGCGGGGTCCTGAACCTTGTTCTGTGCCTTGCGGAAGATGACACCGAGTGTGCCCGGGGACCTGCCTAGTTCGACGAGGACCTGACGGTAGTGCAGGTCGAGCTCGTCACCGTCGAGCCGGACCAATGAGGCCCAGTCCAGCCTGTTGGGGATAATCGATGGTCGACCGAAGGGAGGCTTAGTCTGCTCGTCCGCCATCTTGAGGAAGAGTAGGAAGGTCAGTTGCTCGATGTAATCCTGATAGGAAAGACCATCGTCGCGAAGGACATTGCAGTAGTTCCAAAGCTTTTGAACGATGGTCGCCGAGTCGCTCACACGGGCAGCCTGGTGGTTATCGTTCGCGGTTCGCGCACTGGTGTTGACTTGTATCCGTTGGATGATGCACGTTGGTTGGCGACGCGCTTAAGAAGTACGGAGGCATGTTCGTCGTACGGGTCTTGGGGGACAAGTTTGCCCGCGAACGCTGCGGCGAGGATCGAAGAGCGCAGGTGACCAGCACGCACTAGACTCCGTGCGGCTGACGATCTCTCGAATGCTACGGAGGAAAGCCGCTCAGTAACAGAGTCGACAATCTGTCGCTGCTCATCGATTGGCGGAACAGGGAACTCGATTGTCTTGAACCGACCAGCGGAAAGGTGAGCGATGTTGGTTGTGATCTGAGATTCCGCCATGAACCTGCGCGCATGCAAGTGTCTCCGGAAGACTAAGAGAGCCCATGAAGGCGAGATGCCTTCCCCCGCTTGGAACCGTAACAGACTATTTGTGAATGCAACGTTCGGCGGATTCCCTCGGTACATTGCTGGGCGGCCCAGCAAATGGGGACTCTGGCCCTCGTTAAGAAGAATGTCGCCGGATTGCACCTGGTAGTCGTGAAACTCCGATTCCGAGAACTGCATCGCCATGACGTCGGAAGTATCAATCCGGTCCTCAAAGACATTGGCGACTCGGAGGTACGGGTGCATGTTTGGCCCCGTATGGAACCGAGGCGAACGCTGACGGCCCAGTTGTACGTGGCCAGCGTCTCCGACCGTCGACATGATCCAGTTCGAGGGCACGTCCTTCGGAATTGCAGCGACGATCACCGCTCTTGCGATCTGCTCAAGGCGCGATATGACCCGCTCCAAGGCTGCAATTCCAGCGTCGAGCCGCGAGAAATTCACCTCGATGGCAGCGACGATTCGATCCTGTTCCGCGGTCGGTGCGAGCGGAACTTGCAGGTCTCCGACCTTGGAGAGATTGAGTCGAGGCCGTCCGACGCCGCTGATAAGAGTCGAGGCCATACGACGCGTCTGAGGAGCGTTGAGCACGTGTTGGAGAAATCGAGCGTTGACGCCACGCGCCGGACGAAGGCGAAAGCAATCTGCCTTCACGATTGCCCGGCCCAGATTTGCCGGCACCAGGCACACCCGAGGCAAGGTCTCCCCGAGCGCTGCGATCAGAAGGTCTCCGGAAAGCGCTTCGTGACGTCGGAGGGATTCGAATCGAGCGTCAGTGATGAAGGCGCGGTCTTTGCCGCGGAAGACCCCGTCGCCGATATTCTGTAACCGAATCACGCGCGGACCCGGCTCGGAAACATAGTGTTCAGTTTTGAGGTTCGAGCCGAAGGGACCATCGGTTAGGCTTGCGGGCCCGGCTGCTGCCAATTCCCGTGCCGAAGCCCAGACCCACCCTGTAGGGAGGCCGCTCATGCCGCCAGTAAGTCGGTCAATTCATCCATTAGTGGTGTAAGCCGATCTCCAAACAGCTGTACCGCCCTACCGATGCCGCCGTGCTCGATGAACGGTGTGTATTCAAACGACTCAGGCGCAACCCCGAGTTCGGAGGCAATGTTCTCCTTCATCCAGGTTAACCACTGCAGCTGATCCGTCGTGAAGGCCACGCCTTTCTGCTTCTGGGCCTCCAGCCAAGCTGCAAACCGCGCTTCAACCTGATCTCGGAACGGGACCAACTCCTCATCCTGATGCAGTGCGTAGCGAACCAACGCGACGATATCGGATAGCATCCGGCCACCAGAGCCACGCACTTTGGATTTATCGAGCAATTCATAAGCGCGCCAGAGCTTGTCAGTTGTCCACTGGCGCGGTGGCCGCTCAATGGCCTTCGCCAGCTCCTTGATCTCGGCGAATGTGAGGCGGTCCTTGTGAGGGCGGCTGTAGAGAATCTGCAGCGCTCGGATCTCGTCTCTGTGCTCTTTGATGTATTCGGCAAACTGGTTCACCAGAGTTGCTGCCTTCGCACGGCCTTCCGCCGAATGGCCGGCGAATAGCACCTTGTCCGCCGAAGTTTCGTCGATAGTCTGCTCGTAAGACTTCCGCACGGCGAGAATCGCGTTACGAAGCTCGGGATTGAATTCGAGTGGCTTAAGGGCCTCGGCGATCATTCTCTGGGCAACCGAAGCGACGGCCGAAGCATCCTCAGCGGAAGCTCCCCCGCTAACAGCTGCGGCAATCTGCTTATCAGGGTCAACAGCCTCGACAATTTGGCGCACGATGGTTCCCAGGTCTTGACCTTCAGCGAGCCCCCGCAGCATCGCGCGGTCGTCCTTAGTTAGCTGCCTGTCGAGACGCGCCAGGCGGCCGGCGATTGATGATGCGATGTCGGGGTCCTTATTTCCGAACGCCATAGCTTTGAACAGATCTTGCAGGCTTGCGGTCGGCTTGCGCTCGAGCGGCTGGACGTTCTCCGCGAGGTCGGTATCCATGATCCCGACAGCATCGACGACGAGGAAACGATCCTTGTGTTTGGCGTCATCGGTGACGGCCTGGAAATCGGTGTCGTTGATGACTCGGACTCCGCGGCCGAGCATCTGCTCAAAGTAGGTCCGACTCTGCACCGAGCGCATGAAGACCAGACATTCGAGGGGCCTCACGTCCGTCCCCGTGGCGATCATATCGACCGTGACCACGATGCGCGGATACATGGAGTTGCGAAAGGCCTGGAGGAGCTCTTCGGGTGTGCCGTCGTGGGTTCTGTATGTGATCTTGGTTGCGAACTGATTGCCCTTACCGAAGACCTCGCGCACGATTTGCACGATATCGTCAGCGTGCGAGTCATCCTTGGCGAAGATCAGCGTCTTGGGCACGGTGGTCCGCCCCGGGAACAGTTCGGTGAAGAGTCTGTCTCGAAACGTCTCGATCACCGTACGGATCTGGTCAACGGCCACCACACTGCGATCCAACTGCTTTTGGGAGTACGTCACCGGCTCGTCGACGGCATCCCACCGAACCTTGCGTGTCTGGCGATCACGGAAACCCGCATAGTCGCCCGATTCGATGGTCGACCCACGTTTCGTGATCTCCGTCTCGATCTTGAAGACGGTGAAGTCCACGTTCACCCCGTCGGCTACCGCCATGTCATGCGAGTACTCCATCACCAGGTTCTGTTGGAAGAACCCGAAGGTCTGCTTGGTCGGAGTCGCGGTCAGCCCAATCAGGCGAGCATCGAAGTACTCGAGGACCTGCCGCCACAAGCCATAAATCGAACGGTGACATTCGTCGATGATGATGAAGTCGAAGGTGTCCGGCGGCAAACCCTGGTTGTAAAGAACCTCGACCGGCGCCAGGACCGGCAGTTCGTAGATCGACTTCTGATCGAGCTCCTCGTCCATCTCCTTGTCACCCTTGAGGATCGAGAAGATTCGCTGGACCGTCGAAATGCAGACCCGAGAGGTCGTGTCAACCGTGTTTGACGTCAGATGCTGAACGTTGTACTCCGCTGGGAACTTTCGCTTTGTCTCGGGAATGCTGAACTTGTCGAACTCGAGCTTGGTCTGCTTGCCGAGGTTGGACCGGTCCACGAGAAATAGGATCCGTTTGGCGTTCGCGTGTTTGGTGAGGCGGTAGCAGATCGTTGCCGCCGTGAACGTTTTGCCGGAGCCGGTTGCCATCTGGATGAGCGAACGCGGTCGGTTTTGCGCGAGCGAGCTTTCGACGTTTCGAATGGCCATGGCCTGCTTGCCCCAAAGCCCGGTCTCGTCGAGTTGTGGCATCGTTCGGATGCGGGCCAGGAGGGTGGGATGTTTATCATCGGCCGTGACCTGCCGTGACCACTCGGCGAGAGTCTCAGGCTGATGGAAGGTGAACACTCTTCGGCTTCGCGCGTCGGGGTCGTACCAGCTGGTGAAACGCGTTTCGGCTCCGGTCGATTCATAGATGAAGGGCAGCGGGTAGACAGGCGGCTTCATCCAATCGGGGAGCCCTTCGACGTATTTGCTGCTCTGACGCTCCACCTCGACCAGGGTCGTGCCCTCCGGCTTCGCCTCAATCACACCGGCGGGCTGACCGTTCAGGAAAAGGAGGTAGTCAACGCGGCCGTGGCCTTTCTCTAGAGCGAACTCGCGGACCGCCACGCCCAGGCCGGCATCTAGTTTCAGCGCGTTCTGGCTTTGGATCAGCCAGCCTGTGGCGGCCAGCTGCTTATCGATCTCCTTTCTGGCTCGAGCCTCCCGGGCCAGGTAGTCATGCTCTTCGGGGCTCACGGTTGGCAAGGGTAAAGATACTCACGAGATCGCGATCCCATAGACGGACAACGCTACGGTGAGCGCCAGCCCGATGCACTCGGCGGGCGTCGGTCTGCCCGATTAGCTAGCTAGACGGCAACGGGCGCCAGCCGCGCTTGACATCGTGCCGCCGGCAGTCGCTCCCAACGTCCGCGGCACGTGCGGCCGATGATCGACCGCGGGATAGGCGCCAGCCCAACTTCGGGCCAACCCATGGGTCCGAAGGGTATCTTGTGGCCAGGCCGTGCGATCGCGGGCCGGTCAGACAAAGCAGGAGAGCCAAAACCGAGTTGCGCGACAGCGATATTCGAGCGGCGTTGGACACGCACCTGCGAAAGCTCCACGCCACAGATGACAGCCTCATCCGGCACGAACTCGGAGTGTGCGCGGGCAGTAGGCGAATCGACGTCGCCGTGGTGAATGGGGAGTTCGCGGGCTACGAGATCAAGAGCGACCAGGACAGTCTGGTTCGGCTGGCGTATCAGGCCGACGCGTACGGTCGCGTTCTCGATCGCGCCATCATCGTTACGACGTCACGTCATTTGGACGAGGCTGCGGCGATGTTACCCGGGTGGTGGGGCGTCACGGTAGCCCGACAAGAGCATCACCAAGTCGTGTTGGAGCCGAGGCGTTTACCAGAGGTCAACGATGGCCACGATGCGTACGCGCTGGCTCAGCTGCTTTGGCGTGAAGAAGCGCTTGGGGAACTCAGAGTCCGCGACAAGGGTCGGGGCCTGTCGGGCAAGGCCCGTCACTACGTGTGGATGGCCTTAGCCGATGCCGTTCCCCTGTCCGAACTGCGGGTAATCGTTCGAACGCGGCTCAGGGAGCGCCAGTCTTGGACAGCCGATCCACGACGCGGGCCAGGTGATGCGACGTCCCGTATGCCCGCCACTCCGTCGCTGTCCCCGGGCCCGGCTGCGATTTAGAACACCGCTCGATTTCGCGATCGCCCCAGGAGTACCCGGCTCCCAGCCAATGCTTGGACTGCACGACCCGATCACAGAGCGTGTAGAACGATTCGTTCCCCGGACGCTTCTTCGATTCGCGATACACCTGCCATTCATCCTGATCGGTGTATCGGAGATTAGGCAGCGGCGCGCGAGAGATGTCAGAGGGCATCGCTGCTGATGCCGGACCGTAGTCGCCAAAATCCGGGAGCACCGCTGGCTTCTTGGCGACCACTTCCTTGTAGAAGTCCGCGTCCCATCGAAATACGGGCGTGGCCTGATCCTTGGGGAAATTGGAGATCGAATCGGGGAAGGCTCCCGCCAACAGCGTGACCGTACGAAACGATCCGTAGTCTGCCGCCCATTTGAGGGCGGCGATGGCTGATGGGATTGCGCGGTCCCGGTCCAGCTTTGAAGCGATCGTCCACATGTCGATCAACAAGTCAGTGTCGGCAGGATTGACGCCAACGGCCTTCAGCGCTTGTGGAATCAACGTCGACGCGATATCTGAAGTCGGGTCATCATCGGACGAACCCAATCGCAAGCAGACCCCGGTGCCAACGTGCTGCACAGCAGCGGCAATATCTGCCAATACCCCGGGCGGGTCGTCGTGCCGCATCACGGGACAGCTGCTGACGTTCTCCTTCAGTAGCTGCTGGGCCGTCCACAGGACGACACCGGTGCCGTCGATCTGCTGCGTCTGATCGATGTAGCTAGTGTCAACCGTTGGAATAGCACTGGCGGGCCACAGCGGAGCCGCACCCTTAGCCATCCGGGTCACGAAGTAGCTCAAATCACGCTCAGCGCCGTACTTGGGAACGACTTCGAAGACGAGGCGGCTGCCAGCCACGACCGCTGGGCTGGCTGCCCGGCAAGCCGTCAACTCGCCCGGCTTGCCCTTCAGGACCGCCACGTAGGTCGCCACTGCGGACAGAATAGCCGACCGCGTTAAGTCTTTCAACTACAAAGACTTAACACGGTCAAATCAGCGAGTGACGTTCGCGCCATGGCCCTTGCCCGCGGTCCGTCTTGGCCGCTGCGCCAGATGAGCGAATAGCCAAGGTATTGAAGCTCAACCCCTGGAATCCAACCGAGGGCAACCCCGGGGCCCGGTCCGCGATCCTGATGGCGACGGCGCCAGCATTTATGAGTCACCCACCTTCGACTACGAATCCTTTTTCGATCGAGCTCGCAAGATGAGATGAGCACCAACTGACACCTATCGCGCTCTGTTCATTGAAATCGGCACAGTTGAATTTGAACTTATCCTTTCCCAATCTTCACCAGACCCTGCTGGTCGCGAACGTGCTGGGCTGGCGCAATGTGAACACTGGCAAGCAAGGTGGGACGTGCTAGCCATCACTGCTTCAACCTTCTTCGTCACCGACATGAGTCGCCTTCGGAGCCCCTTTCACATCGAGCTTGCCGTCAATTCGGACGCGGAGGCCTTTGGGCGAGCATCGATAATGCGGTACTTCAACCGCACGGAATGCGCATCAGCTGTCTCCTTGACTGTTTGAGCCAGCTTTGCAAGCCACTCAGTGCTAGCGCGGCCATCGTCATATCGGATCACAAGAAACCAGCCGTTGCGGCACTCATCGCTACGGAGATAGGAGGGCAACTGGTTTCGCAAGCTTTGCCAGAACTTGCTGTTGTGAAGCTTCTTGACCTCCATCAAGGCACTGCGGTGGTATCCGCTAGTGAACTTGAAATCGACGGGACCGCGACCTAACTCGACCTCGCGGTCCAGGACGATTTGGTTTGCGCGGCAGTGCTCTCCGGCTATCCCACTGAAGAGCAGCTGCGCTGCCTCCTCATACTTCTCATCCTTCGAATCGTTCCAAAGCAGCTTCCAGCCACCCTTCTCTTCGATATAGAGCTGGAACTGGTCAACCAACTTGTCGATGGCCTTAAGGAACTCCTCTTCGTCCGCGGCCTGGGGAAGTGTGATTGGGTTCTCGGCGACAAATTCAGTTGCGGCAGCGGACCACCCATAGACACCGGCTGGGTCACTCGCAAGGTTGTAGGGACTGGGCGGCGCTGATTCGCGAACGACGCTGTACTGCTGGACATATCGCGGTGCGCGCCGTGCAATAGCAACGATGGTTTTCTTGTCCACCGTCCCCATGACCTTGTAGTTGAGGTCGAGCTTTATCTGCTCTGACTCGTACCAGTCAAACCAGTCGTTGGCATTCAATGTCGGAAGCCATCTGAGGAAGCGACCTGGGACCAAGAGCAGTGGTCGTCCGTTTGCGGGATTGACCGGTGCTAGTACCTCACCGGCAACCCATCGGTCACGGTCGGCATCGAAGGTCGATGCATAGATCTTCTGCGGCGACATCGCCACACCCAATCGCTTGCAAACCGACTGGGTATATGCGACGAAATGCGACTTGAGAAAGGTGCAGGTGAGGTCAGAGATGCGATCCGGTCCAATGCCCTCGTTCAGGATTCCAAGTTCCTCAAAGTGCTTTAGGTCCTTCAGTCCTCGCTTGATCGCTTCCTCCATTGCGTCTGCGATCGCCCCTGCATAGATATCGCTACCGCCTAAGCCACCCGTGCCAAACGCAGTGAAGCCGAGGCAGAACTCCCGGGGCTCTTTGAACTTGAGTAGAGCGAGTGCCTTTTGGTACGCGATGCTCTTGTGATTGTCGTAGCCCTCGGCCACAAGCGTGAACGCCTTGTTGAACCGCTCCATCAGCAGGTCATGGCCTTTCACCCAAAAGCCATCGCTCTCTTGGAAGATGAGAAACGGATCGACAAACAGTTTTGTATCGGTCTCAACAATCGAATCGAACCAGTCGTCTTCCGGACCGGGTGTTAGTGCGAAGGCGGTGCTGAACAGCATTTGTGGTCGGACGTGAGTTTAGCCTTGCCCTGAATCGTTTTCCATCCGTTTCAGAAACCCGGTCCATGCGCCGATCGCTCGGTACGCCACGCGACGCAACTGCGACCGCCTACTGAGACGCGCGCGAGGATAGCGGTGCGTCAACGACGACGCCCCGAGTTGGTGCCGCCCAATGCTTGGGGACTCGGATTCCGCAAACCCTTTGAAGACCGCCCGCGTGGCGTCCACCGACGCCCACAAGCGACTGCTGAAGTTTGGTGAAGAACTGCCGAATTTCTGATGATTCACGATAGTCCAGTGGTGTCCGCGGACTTGGGTTCCTTGGCTTTCAGCAGGTCAACCGGCCTGGCGCCTTTGATCCTTCTGGATGGCCCCGGTTTTGTAAACGCCAGGTCGTGCGCAACGCTCTCCGTAGGATTTACACTTGCCATCATCTTGGGTATTCGCGCCCACTTTGCAAACCACCCGACCGCTCAGATCCCACCTGACGACACAGTTATCTGGCGATACGTTAGTTTGCCGAAGTTTCTCAGCCTGGTCGCAAGCCAAGCGCTGTTCTTCGCACGAGCGGATAGGCTTGGTGATCCGTTCGAGGGTACGTTTCCAACACAGAACCTTGACCCGACGTACGAGTCGGTCGCCGAGGTCGTAGGTCCGTACATCGCGAATGCGGCTGGCGAGAAGGAGCGTCTGACGCAGAAGTTCCTTGACGGGGTCCGCTCATTGAGGCCGAAAACGCTGATCAATTGTTGGTACAGCTCGCCCCATGAGTCTGCTGCCATGTGGGGTCTCTATGCAGGCGAAGAAGGTGGTGTCTGTATCCAAAGTACCGTTGGAAGTCTGAAGCGCTCGCTGCACCATCATGGCGCCGTACCGGAAGTATTCATTGGTGCCGTGCGCTACATCGACTACTCAGTCGCCGCCATTCCAATGACGAATTTACCGCACGCGTTCTGGACGAAACGCATTAGCTTTTCCCACGAGCGCGAGATAAGAGCTCTCCTGCCTGAACACCCCGCCGAAGTAGGCCTCCTAGTGGACGTCGACCTTTCGATTCTGATCGACGCGATATACGTAAGTCCTGTAGCAGGCCCGTGGATCAGAGATGCCACGGCCGACGTCGCGGAGAAGTACGGACTGGTCGCCCACGTTCTCCGATCCAGCCTTGCAGACGATCCGATTAATTAGCAGAGCCAGCCGGAAACCGCAGAGGGGCGACAAACGGCTCTTTGTACTTCAAGCCTCGGGCGCGATAACCACCTGCCACCTTGCGCGGCGTATACGGTCCGAGGCGCAGGCGCCCGTCAGGTAGGACAGGTAATGGAATCTACGATGGCCCTGCGGGAAATCTCGCGCAGTTCGGGTGAACTACAAATACCACCCAGATACCTGGAGATAGCAGCGGTAAGGAAAGCCCTCAGCCGCGTCGGGAGGCCGCCACCACCGCGCAAGTGATAGTCGGACAAGCGCATTGGTCGGAATTGTATCTATTGCGTCACCCACCCCGACGTAGCTGATCTCGTACTGATCACGGTACCTGTAATAGACCTTTGCCTTGCCATTACGGCGCGCCTTAAGGGGGGCGTCGGGGCTCCAGAACCATGTGCTCCGAGTGGGAAGACTGGGTCGTTGTATGAAGCCACGACCACCGCCGGTGAATCTCAATTTCCCCTCAAAGAGCTGCGTTATTGGCCCAGTCCACGGCTCGATGTGCCGAAGCAGATACGCCTTCACATTGCCAACGTCGCTTATGAATCTCCGGCCCACCACGAGAGTGTCCTCAACGTGCGGAGGTTCTGTGTCTTGTCTCTCTTCGAGTTCCATATCCCATAGCTGACCAATTTCATACTGCGTGGTTGCAGCTGGAAACCGCCAACCCGGTTCGTACAAGCGCACGCTTCGCTGGTTCGCACCGAGGCCACCGACGCAGACGCCATATCCGAGTTTGGTCTTAGCGACGATCAGTACATTCATGGCAGCAGATGTTCAACAGGTGCCTCGAGCGAAGTATGCTCAGCAATGTAATCCGCCGCAAGTGAGCGATGGCACGCGGATGGCAGCTTCTCGACGCAGAACAAGGCTACGACGTTGAACGGTTCTACCTTCTTTAAGAACGCCGACACGTCGAGGCGTTCCAGCACATTCGCCGCGTATCCCTCAACAAACGTTGGAGAAAGGGCGATCCGGTCTCGCTTCCTGATCGATTGCGCGGCGTCAGCAGCAGCCTGTGCCGCACGGATTGACGTCGTTGGGGCCAGTTGCGGCGCATAGATATAAGTGATGCCAGCAGTACGAAGCAGCCCTTCGAGACGCGCTCGATTCAAGAACCGGTAAACCGGTCCTCGCACACCTCGACGCTGCCGTACGTCGACGAGAGCGTCTACGCCGGCCTGATTGAGCACCTCAAGAAAGCGGTGTTGGGTGAACCCGTAGCCGCCAACTGTGACCAGTCGCCTCACGAAGTCCGGGCTGGACGATACTGCTTTCGAGACATGAGGCCACTTGGGAACAGCTCAGCCTGGCCCTGAACAAGCTCCGCCATCACGCTTAGCTGGGTGGTTTCGGTGCCATCGGGTAGCAAGTGCATGACATCAATGCCGCGGGCTGCAAGCTCTTCACCAATGAGCTTGCTTCGGTGGCATTGAGTCGGCTGGGCTTCGCTGCACATGAGACAAATTGTTAATCCCTTGTCATACGCTGTCTGTAATCGGTCTATGCCCCGGATAAAGAAGTCCCGGGCTCGGACTTTGCTGTAGTCAACTCGTCCGTCGGTGTAGCAATCCGGATCGGCTGGCCTCCCTCCGAGGAGGTCGCCCATGTAGATGTACTTCACTGGACCGTCTTTTAGATTGCGTTCGAGGTATTCGCGAGCGAACTCCGGCTCGTGGCGCGAATACGGTGTTGATCGGACATCGACGACATAAATCATCCCGCGGCCTTGCAGCTGCAGTAGCAGCGTGGGCAACGAATGCCGCCCCTGTCCAATCGACAGAAACAGACCTTTTGTCGCGGTCGCCTCGATGTCGGTCAACGCTCGGGGCGCCGCCTGGCAGGCAGTCTTACCGACAACTCGTCCATCCTCCGATCGCGTCCGCAACACGAGGCGAGAGGCCCGACCATACAAGCGCCATAGTGCAGTGCCTGCTCTGTGCATTACAAGGACAACAACGTGTGGAAGACCAAGGAGTATCGAACGCACGTTCGCTCCAGTCTAGACCATGTCCTCTGTCGCAATCTGCTCAGTCCGTCCGACGACCTGATCAAGGCCCGACGCGTATGCCGCGTCAACGATGAGGCCGGACTGATCCTCAGCTAGACCCGTTTAACCAGCACGTTTCTTGCCGGAGCCCTCGCACCATGCAGGTCAATCCCGATGAGGCGCATCGTCGGGTTGACTCCTGGGTTCGACCTACTACTGTCCGGGGGCTTGTCTCGGCAATGCAGCAGTCGGCCCAGGTGCGCAGCTCCCGCGCGACGCCATGCGGCGTCTGAGCCACAACAGCCGACCAGTCGCCCGGCCGCCCCTTTCGCCCCCCTCAATCTGTCGGTCGACCGGTTGGGCGCGAACGTCGAAGTGCTCGGCGGCACGGTTGAGCGCATGCGCCACGGCTCTTCGGTGTTCAAACGACAGCAGCCCCGGCATTGGTGCGAGAACAAATGTACGATATGTCCAGCCTGTCCGATTGAGCTGACGCAGGCCGGCGGAGGCTAATTGCCGCTGTTACGAACCACTGAATACTAAGTAAACGATGCCGAGACCGCGGAAGTTCTTCTCAGGACCGTGGACGCTTGTGGCGGACCCGCCACCGTGCGATCCAGGAAATCCTGGACGCGCCCTCGCCTACTGCAAGAAGGCGCGACAGGGGGAGCGTTGCACATGCCAGTTCGATTGGGCTGCGTTGGCGGGCGCGTTGGAAGACCTTGACATGGCCGAATATGCTGCCGAGTTCGAGGCCGCGATCGATGCCGAATCCTTGGGAGACATGACCGCAGAGCTGCTGGGCCAGCTTCGCGGGATGCAAGACAACTCCGCGGTCCACTTGCGAGACGAGCTGCTGCTGCTTCAACAACTCGCACGTGACGGATCCGGCGTAAAGCCCACGGATGAGGACTGAATGATCGATTACAACAACGATAACCAACTAGCCGACGGGGTCGAGCGCGGCGATATCGCCGCGCAGGACGCGTTTTTCAACAGGTTTCAGCTACCTCTCATCAAGTTCGCGATGAGCAGACGGTTTTCCTTCGAAGACGCTGAGGAGCTCGCCCAAGAGGCACTTGCGAAGGGTTTCATGAACATCGGCTCGTTCCGACGTGGTGAGATTCTCCTGCGCTGGCTCGCTGGTATCGAGGACAAGTTCATGAGGAGGCGCTGGGCTCAACGGAAGCCGGGCGAGATGGTCCCCCTCGACGACGCAACTGAGACCGCGCCGCGCCTTGAGAACATGAGCCCGGAGGAAGCTAAGGAGTTGGGCCGCCTCTGGGCGCAGACGCAGTTGAACATGAGTCTCGCGTCAAACCAGATCTATATCGATGCGGTCCGCCTTCGCTATCTAGACAAGCTTGAGTACTCCGAGATCGAGGCGGCGCTGGGACTAGGCAAAAACATCGCGAAGGTGTATGTACAGCGTGGCTTGAAGAAGCTGAAGGAGATGAGTGAAGCGGAGGCGCCCGAAGATCCGCCTCGGTCACAGGGCTGAAAGCAACATGACCAATCCGATGGACCGTAGTTTGGATGACATGCGAAATGAAAAGGAGGTTGACGACATGGCGGTGGAGGAGGCCGAGCTTGAAGAGTTGGAGCAGCTCGGCGTGCGCTTGAGCCAGGCGTATGAACTGTCCGGCGAACCACCTTCGCTCGCGGCGATTGAGTTTGCTCAATCGAGTGTGTCTCTGCCGGAGCGACCGTCCACGGACGTGGCGCGGTTCAATGCGGCCGTCCGCCGACGCATCGAAAATGCACTACGCGCATCAACTGGCGCATCCAGCATCGGTGGGTGGGTTCAGCATGCACGGCAAGGTGCCTCGATAGACGAGGCTACTGCAGCGCGTGAAACCGGTGTGGCGGTCCCAGCCTACCGACAGTTCGAGGCAGGAAGGATGCCAGTCTGGCGACTACCTGCGAAAACATTCGCCATGTTCTGCAGGGAGCTTGCTGTTGATGTCAGCACCCTACTTCGCTGGGCTAGTGTTTCTGCGCTGAGCGCACGGCACACCGCCTACGGCCGCGTCGACACGCACGACGAAGATAGATCGAAACAGTTGGACGCTCTCGCCGGCGAGTCGGAGCAACAGTTCAAAGCCGAGTTTGATGATTGGCGCCGCGACTTTATCGCCGCTTACGAGGGGCCATTAGCAGGCGACGTTCGCCCACAACGATAAAGAGGGTTTCTCGACTGACTCCATAAACCCGCTCCCACCGCGTGGCATTCGCATCGACTCTCCAATCTCGCTCGAACCATGCGCGGGGTAGGAGAAGCTCGCGGGCGAAGTGATGTGCCTCCTGCTCGAAGTCCGGAAGGTCATCCAATTCTTCCAGCTCCATGGCCTCCGGAAGCGATGCTAGATTCCAGCAGGACTGCTCACCGTGTTCGAGCACGCAGTGACCGAGCTCATGCGCGAGAGTGAAACGTCGGCGATTGACGTTCTTCGGGGTTTCCAGAAACAGTTCTGAGCTGAGGCGGATCGCCCAGGCGCCAGCATCGAAGTAGCCCCATCCATTGGGGATCTTGCCTTCGGTTATGGCTAGTCCCTGATCAGCCACGAGCTTCTCTACCGGCACGGGCGGGGCTACGAGCCCCGCCTCGCGGAGAAGGCGGTCAGCGTTGGCCCGCACGTGGGCACCGCGGTTGTTACGAGCCATTGAATACGTAGTGGAGGGTAATCAAGCCCATCCGAAATTCCTAAACGGAGGCATTAGAGAGTACATGGTGGAAGAGACAAAGACCGAGGTGGGTCACTTCGAAATTGAGGTCAACCGGGTTAAGTTCCGTGAGAACTTCCAGGACAGGACCGGGCTTCAGATCAAGGAAGATGCGATCGCTGCTGGGGTGAAGATCAAGCTCAGCTACGTCCTCGACTTGGAGACCAAAGAGGGCTCGCTACGCATTCCTGATGACAAGGTCGTCGAGATCCATTCCGGGGAGAAGTTCCTGGCACACCCGGGAGGGTCCGATTCATGACCGCAGATCAGTTCATTGCCGGGCTAGAGAAACTTGGGGCCGTCGAGCGCAGGGCACAGCCCGGCGGCCAGGTCCTCGCAGTGCTCGAAGCCCAGCCTGTCAAGGGAACAGGGCGGCGATCGCGGGTGGCCTTCATGCTGCCCAATGAGCTGCAGGGTCGGCCGCAGCACTTCGTTGACGGTGACATGCGAACGAGATCCGGCGGGGTGCCGAACAACTGGGCCACATCAGTGATGGGCATCGATGTATTCGGGACTTGGTCATTCAACTGCGCCTGGGACCCAGCCTCTGACGCTCCTGAGGCGCTCGCTCTGGCGGTGCTGTCGCAATGGGATCGTTGACACCCGAAGTGCGCGGCGCGCACGAACTCGCGAGCACGATGGATCAGGTCCTCGCCAGTCACCGTGAGGAACTGCTTATCGGCTTGTGCAGCCCGTCCAAGCTGGGCTCGTGGTTGATGATGGTGCAGGAGTGCCGCCTCGCTCGTGACGATGAAGTCACGCGCGACTGGCATGGCCTTCATTGGACCGGAGCCCTGACATCGGAGTTGTACGTCGAGGCCCGACGGTCGGGTCGCGGCGTTCTGCTCCTGCACGCCCATGGTGGTTCCGACGAGGTGCCCGGACTGTCGGAAACCGACTCCAACACGGTAGAGGAGATCCTGCCCCATTTCGGCATGCTCCTCCCTCATGTGCCGCACGCGTACGTAGTCGTGAACACGACACACGTCGCTGGCTTGGTTCAACTGGGCGAGAATCGGCGTGCGATTGGGCGCTTAAGGGTCGTCACCAACCCGCTCAGGGTCTGGACGAACCGGGCTTGGTCCTCCGCTCTCCCGTCGCGCGACCAGCGTCAGGCCGCCGCCCTGGGTGAGTCGGGCATCGCGAGGCTCCGGCGCTCCTCTATCGCCATCGTGGGAGCAGGAGGAGCCGGATCACAGGTTGCTGAAATGCTCGCTCACGCCGGCGTGGGCAGGCTAGTCATAGCCGACTCTGACATCGTCAAAGATGTCAACCTGAGCCGGACGCACGGAACGTCACCCGCTGTGCTGGGAAAAAAGAAGGTCAAGACAGCCGGCGACTTAGTCCGACGGATCTCGCCAGAGACTGACGTCGTCACCATTCCCGAAGCCTTCCCGACGAAGAGACTTCTCACGGAACTCCGCGACGTTGACATCCTGGTCTCGTGTGTCGATGGAGTACAACCTCGCAACGAGTTGAATCGCTTCGCTCTTCGGTACGCGATCCCCCTAATCGATGTCGGCACAACGATTACACCGGAGCCGTTCCGGGTGGACGGACATCTGAGCCTGGTGATGCCAGGTAGCCACTGCCTGCGTTGTGCTGGACACGTGTCTGACGTGCTGATCAACGAAGAACAGGAAGCGGCGCGCCGGGGCCGCTATGGCATCAACGAGGGACGCCCCCAGGTTGTCTCTTTCAACGGCTTGCTCGCCAGCGCCGCGGTCACCGAAGTCCTGAAACTTATCACGGGTTTCGCAGGACCAGTGCAGGGATCGCGCGAATGGCACTACGACCCCGTCCGCGGCGAACTACGAGAGGTTCAGCTCGCCCCCGGCAGCTGCCGCGAATGCACCTGGTACGGGCTGAAAGGCGACCTTGCTTAGGGCAGCGAGTACTGTTCGCAAACGACCGGGCCGAGCTGTGATCAGGGCGCAGGGCGGGGCGGCGGCGGCGAGCCATTGCAGTCGCCGTTTGAGATCTTGACCGACTGTCGGACTCCCAAACCACCGTCAGAAACTGGGAGAAGTCCTAGCAGCCTAACTAGTCCGCGTTCATTGTTGACCAAGCGAGTCCCTGGTGCGAATTGGGAGCGTGCTACATCCGTGCTACATCGATACAGCGGTGTTGTCACGTTACCTGCTCTCGTCGGATGGTTTTGAGTTCAGAAATTGGTCGGGGGCCCGGGATTTGAACCCGGGGCCTCACGGTCCCGAACCGTGCGCGCTGCCAAACTGCGCCAGCCCCCGACATCAA
>WNFI01333507.1_pt2 | contig 22265 bp, 26 predicted proteins | sample 5400471 | NCBI WGS metagenome assembly WNFI01 (sample SAMN13153348, study PRJNA577476) | soil metagenome | isolation source: 100 cm saprolite on Douglas fir-dominated hillslope | place: USA:California | collected 2013-09-17
AGCCGCCGCGACCTCCCCACCAGCGCGCAGGCGCGGTCCTTCGGTCTCTACGGATCGCTCGAGTACCAGTTTGCGCGCCGCTGGTTCGCGGGCGTGCGCCTCGACCACTCCGAGCGGGCCGACGATCCTTCGCTCGTGGACAAGGGCGGATCCGCCGTCCTCACCTACTGGCCGAGCGAGTTCAGTCAGATCCGCGGCCAGTACCGCCACACCTCCTATGGCGAGGGCATCAAGGCCAACGAGTTCCTTTTCCAGTTGCAGTTCTCCATCGGCGCCCACGGCGCCCATACCTTCTGATCACAGGAGCCTAAGTCATGAAGATGCCTGGACTCATCGCGCTCGCGGCCGCGGGCGGCCTGATGGCCGCCACTCCCGCCCGCGCCGCCCTCAACGTCGTCACCACCACCGAGGACCTGGCCTCCATCGCCCGCGAAGTGGGCGGGGACAAGATCAAGGTCGAGTCGCTCTCGCGCGGCTACCAGGACCCGCATTTCGTCGAGGCGAAACCCAGCTTCGTCTTCAAGCTGAACAAGGCGGACCTCCTGATCGCGGTGGGCCGCGAGCTGGAGATCGGCTGGCTGCCCCCGCTCATCACGCAGGCCCGCAACGCGAAGATCCAGCCCGGTGCGGACGGCCACCTCGACGCCTCCCTCACCGCCAAGATCCTGGAGATCCCCACCAGCCAGATCACGCGCGCGATGGGCGACGTCCATCCGTCCGGCAACCCGCACTATTGGCTGGATCCCGACAACGGCAAGCGCATCGCCAAAGCGATCGAGAAGAAGCTCGCCACCATGGACGCGGCCAACGCGGCCACCTACGCGCAGCGGGAGGAGGACTTCGAGCGGCGGGTCAGCGCGGCTGACAAGGGCTGGCAGGCGCAGATGGCCGCCTACAAGGGCGCGAAGATCGTCACCTATCACCGCTCCTGGCCGAACTTCGCCGATCACTTCGGCCTGGACGTGATGGGCTACGTGGAGCCCAAGCCGGGTATCCCGCCGTCCCCGTCGCATACGCTGGAGCTCATCACTACGACGTGCGCCAGATCGTGGACGCCATCAAGGCCACGGGAGCGAAGTAGGGATGGACCTCGACACCCTGCGCTTCCTGGCCGCGCCCTTCGCGGCCAGCCTCATCTTGACCGGCATCCATTCCTACCTGGGCGTGCACGTGGTGGAGCGCGGCGTCATCTTCGTGGACCTCTCCCTGGCCCAGATCGCGGCCCTGGGCGCGACCATCGCCATCCTGCTGCCCTTCACGGGCGGCGATCCGCACGGGCCCTGGGTCTACTGGATCTCGCTGGCCTTCACCTTCGTGGGGGCCGCCATCTTCTCCACCATCCGGGCGAAGCGCGCGCGCATTCCGCAGGAAGCGATCATCGGCATCGCGTACGCGGTGGCGTCCGCGGCGTCGATCCTGGCCATGAGCAAGGCCACCTCCGAGAGCGAGCACCTCAAGGACATGCTGGTGGGCAACATCCTGGCCGTGTCCTGGGCGGAGGTGCTCAAGACCGCCGCCCTCTACGCGGTGGTGGGTGCATTCCACTACGTGTTCCGGCGGCAGTTCCTCGCCATCTCCATGGCGCACAACCAGCGCGACGGGGACTCGACCATCGACCACCTCAACGTCCGCTGGTGGGATTTCTTCTTCTACGCGTCCTTCGGCTTCGTGGTGACCTCGTCCGTCTCCCTCGCGGGCGTGCTGCTCGTCTTCTGCTACCTCATCGTGCCGTCGGTGGCGGCCATCCTGTACTCCGAGCACATCGGAAGGCGGCTCGCCATCGGATGGACGATGGGCACCATCGTCTCCGCCCTCGGCATCTACCTGTCCGTGAAGCTGGACCTGCCCACCGGCGCCACCATGGTGTGCACGTTCGGTCTGGTGCTCATCCTGATGGCGGCGGTGCGCCCGCTCTTCAAGCGAGGTGCGCCGGCCTGAGCCGCGGTCAGCCCGCGATCCGGCTGACCACGTACACGAAGCCGACGCCGAGGCACGTGAGCAGGATGGTGAGCGCGGAGCTGCGCTCGGAGTGGGCCTCGGGCAGGATGTCGGACGCCCCGATGTAGAGCAGGAAGCCGGCGAAGAAGCCGAGGTACAGGGCGAGCGCGAAGGGCGGCAAGTGGAAGAGAAGGGTGGAGGCCGCCCCCGCGATGGGAGCGGCTCCATCCAGGGCCAGCGCGGCCAGCGCGCGCCCGCGCGGGTTGCCATGCGACAGCATGAGGGTCACGGTGTTGAGGCCGTCCGCGAAGTCGTGGGCGATTACGGCCAGGGCGACCATTGCCCCCACGTGCGGCGAGATCTGATACCCGAGCCCGATGCCGACGCCGTCCATGAAGCTGTGGCCGGCCAGAGCGGCCGCGGAGAGCACGCCGACGGTGGGATGGCGATGGTTCACGTACGAGCCCTCCTGCGCATGGTGGATGAGCAGGAGCTTTTCACTGGCGTGGAAGAGCAGGAACCCGGTGACGAGCGCGACCATCGGTCCCATGGGGTCGATGCCGTGCTCGCGGGTCAGCTCGAACAGCTCCGGCAGCACGTCGAACGCCACGACGCCGAGCAGCACGCCCGCGGTCAGGCCCAGGATCGAGTGGAACGCGCGCGAGAAGCGCAGGGCGAAGGCGCCGCCGATCAGGGTCGAGAGGAAGGCGGCCGCGGCCAGGGCGAGGGCGGTCACTTCGCGTCCAGGAGTTGCGCCACTTCCTCGGCGATGGAGAGGGCCGAGGTCAGTCCCGGGGAGTCGATGCCGATGAGACTCACCAGGCCCGGCAAGCCGCGGCCCGACTCCTCCGCGATCACGAAATCGCGGACGCCCTGCCCGGGGCCCTGCAGCTTGGGCCGGATGCCCGCCATGTCCGGCTCGAGGTCGTCGTCCTCGATCTCGGGAACGAGCCGTCGCACGGAGACCGCGAAGGCGGCCCGCTTGCTCTCGTCCACCTTGTAGTCCAGGACGCGGTCGGGGAGGTACTCGGCGTCGGGGCCGAAGCGCAGGCGGCCTTCGAGGCCCACCACCGCGTGGACGCCCAGGCTCACGTGTCCGGGCACCGGGTAGACGAGGCGCGACACGATGTGGGCCTTGGACGAACGGACGGAGAAGTAGCTGCCCTTCCAGAAGTGCTGCCCGTAGGCCGCGGCGTCGAGGTCGATGCCGGCCAGGCCGGCGATGGTGTCCGCCTCGAGGCCGGCGGCGTTGACCACCCGCTCGGCGGTGAGGCTTCCTTCCTCGTCGCCCTCGCGCACGGTCAGGCGCCACTCCGCGCCCTCGCGGGCGAGGCCGACGACCTCCGCCCGCGGCTGCAGGAGCGCGCCCGCCTCGCGCGCGAGATGGAGAAGGCAATCCATGAGCGCGTGCGCGCTCACGATCCCCGTGTTGGGGGAGAGCAGCGCGCCCACGGAAGGGACGTGCGGCTCCAGCGCGAGCTTGGGCAGCTCGCCTTCGTTCATGGCGGTGATGAGCTTGCCCACGCGCGCGTGGGGCACACCGTGGCGCGCGCAGAGCTCGTAGAGCCGGCGGTTGCCATCCACGCACAGGCGTGCCTTGAGGGAGCCGGTCGGGTAGTACATCCCGCCGTGGATCACCTCGCTGTTGCGGCTGGAGGTCTCCTGCCCGTGACGGGCGCGGCGCTCGAGGATCACGACCTCGGTGCTCGGGCCCAGGCGGGCGGCCACCGCGAGCCCGACTACGCCCGCCCCGATGACGGCCACGCCCGTGTCGGCCATGGCGGCATTCTATCGGGAGGCCGCGCGCCGGCGACGGCCGGAGGGTCAGGTCCCGAGCACGGTGACGCTCAGGGTACGCGTCCGCGGCCCGTCGAGCTCGACCAGGAACAGGCGCTGCCAGCGGCCGAGGCACGCCCGGCCGCGGGCCAGGGCGAGCGTCTCCGAGGCGCGCAGGAAGAGGGCCTGGCAGTGCGCGTGCCCGTTGGCCGGCTCGTCCGGAGCGACGGCGGCGCGCTGGGCGAAGTCGTCGTGCCGATAGGAGAGGTGGCGGGGGGCCACGCGTTCGAGCGCGGCGCGCAGGTCCGCGAGCAGGAGCGGCTCGTTCTCGTTGACGACGACCGCGGCCGTGGTGTGCATCGACTGCACGCTGACCAGGCCTTCGGCGATTCCGGACCGCTCGACGACCTCCGCCACCCGGGTGGTGACGTCCACGAATTCGAGGGCGGCCCGCGTGCGGACCTCGATCTCCTCCCGATGGCAGTGGCCCGGCGGGGACCACATCGCGCGCGCACCCGTTCGATCCCTGATCATTCGCGTCCTCCCATGCCGTTCCTGGACGCAAAGTTCGGCCGGGCGGGCGCGCCTGTCCTGACGCGCATGTGATCGTGGCGTGAGGCCTGTGTGAGTCGGGGCGGTTATGCTGTCGGAGGACGGGTAAGGAGGAGCCCATGCCGCTCACCCAGGCGTTGCTGATGATGGTCGCGCTCGGCGCGTCGCCGGCCGCGCCTTCGCCCGCGGGCGATTACATCCGGGTCGAGATCCGAGGCACCCTGCGCACGGGGATGATGGCCATCGGCGGGGAGACCACGGGCACGGTCGTCTCCGCCCGCGGCGCCACCTGGGAGCTGGACCTCACGTCGCTCCCGCAAGGCCGCCAGCGGGCGGAGTCGCTCGATGGCCGGCGCGTGCTGGTGAAGGGTTCGCTCGAGATCCGCCCGGGCGTGGAGCGCCGGGAGCGCGCGATCGTCGCCGTCAGCAGCCTGGAGCCGGCGCCGGCCGCGGACTCGGCGCGCTGAGCGCGCGGCGTCCGACGGGCGGTCAGCGTCGGCGCCGGGGGGCGGTGCGGGTCTTCTTGGACTGGGAGGGCGCGCAGAAGGTCGTGAGCTCGGGCCCGAACCCCACCTCGTCGCCATCGGCCACGGGCGTGGCTCGGTGCACGGGCTGGCCACGCACGAACGTGCCGTTCCGGCTCTCGAGGTCCTCGACCGTCGTGCCGGTGGCGGCCACGACGATGCGCGCGTGCCGCCGCGACACCTCGGAAACGGCGATCCTCACCTGGGCGTCGTGCCCGCGGCCGACCACGTTCTCGCCTTCCGTCAGGGGCAGGACCTGGCTTCGCCAGAGCAGCCACCGGGTCGGCGCGGGCCCCACCGCCGGGGCCGGCTTCGCGGCCTGCGCCTCGTCCGCCTCCGCCGCCTCCCCCGCGAAGGCGTAGCCGTAACCAAAGACGGTCCGGATCCAGAGACCTTGCCGGGCCTCGTCGCCGATCACCTTTCGCAGCTCGGTGACGAGCTGCGCGAGCGCGGTGTTGGAAACGTAGGTCTCCGGCCAGAGGCGCGTGCGCAGGTCCGCCTTGCGCACCGCGCGCGGGCGCTCCGCCATGAGCAGCGCCAGCAGGGCGAACGCCCGCGGGGTCAGATGGCACGGCTGCCCGCCGCGCCGTAGCTCCCGCCGCTCCAGGTCGAGCTCGCACTCCCCGAACCGTATCGTCGCTGCCTCCGGCGATCTCAAGAGTTTCGAAGCGCTCCCGAAGGACTTCCGACCCCTCCCTCTCGTTCCTTCAAGCGAGAGAAGCCGGTCGCCCTTGGCCAAGCGGCTCCGGGAAGGAGTCGCCGATGTATCCCAGGAATGCTGCGAAAGTCTTGTCGGGCGTGGTCTTGCTTGTCCTGGCCACCTCCATGGGGGTCGCGGAGCCGAAAGCCGTGCCGGGCGTGATCCGTGTCCGTCTCGGCGGACGGTACGACGCGGGCACGGTGCAGCGCTCGCTCGACCGCGCACGCGCTCGGCTGGAGAAGCCGGGCTGCCAGCGCCTCTTCACCGATTTCCAGGACGCCAGCGGCCGTTCGTTGCAGGAGGCCCTCGATCGGGCCGGCGAATCGGGCGCGGAGCACCTCGGTACTCTCCTCTTCTACGACGGCAGCGGCCAGGCCCGTTGTCGCGCGCCCAGAACGCTTGCCTTCACCTGGCCGGGCAGCCAGATCGTGCTCGTGTGCACTCAACAGTTCGTGGAGACGGCGCGCCACGACCCCTTCCTCGCCGACGCGGCCCTCATTCACGAGAGCCTCCACTCCCTGGGCCTCGGCGAGAATCCGCCCAGCAGCTCGGAAATCACCTCGCGCGTGATCTCGCGCTGCCGCCGCTGACCGCGCCCGGGGTACGGCGGTCCTCCTCACGAAGTGGCCCTCCCGGACGGCGGCCCGCCGCGTCTGGTCGTCCGGAACACGGCCACGCTGGAGGCGAGCGCCCACAGCCAACTGGCGGCGAAGAACGCCAGTCCCCAAAGGACGAGGCGGAGGGCGGGCCCACCCGGAGGCGGAAGCTCCATCGTGCGCAGCTCCGCGATCGTGAACGCGACCAGCCACCAGGTGAGGAGCACTCCGCCGACGAGGGCCAGGATGAGCTGGGGCACGCCCTCCCAGCGCTGTGCCATCAGCGTGCCGAGGCCGGGGACTCCGATCAGGTTCGTGAACAGGCAGGCCCAGGCGAAGTCTTCGCTGCCGCGTGCGCGCGCCCACCGCTCGCGGAGCCACTTCACGCCGCTCGCCGCCCGGCCGTGGCCGGGCGCCGCGTGAACACGGGGACGCTTTCCTCACGCGCGACGATGGGTGCGGGTGCGGCCATCGGCGGCCTCCCTACGGCCCGATCATATCGCGCGGAGGAGAGCGACCCCGCGGCGGCTACGGCTTCGGGGCCTCCTTCTTCACCGACGCCGGCTGCTTGGTGGCGCCGGGCTTGGCGGCGGCGGTGCGGGTCTCCGCGGCTTTCGGAGCCCAGAAGGCCACGTCGTACTTCGCGAACTCGGGGCTGGGACGGCTGATCTTCGGGTTCATGGCGTAGACCGCGTTGTCGGCGACCACCACGAGATCCGCGCCCTGGAGGCGGACCTTGCGGGCCGCCTCCTCTCCGCCGAAGGCCTCCGTCATGGCCTTCTCCGTTCCCGCCATCGCGGCGTAGTCGTCATCCCACGTCTTGAAGCTCTTGAGGGGGCGGAAGTAGACGATGGTGCCGGCTTGCGCGCCCGAGGTGACCTGATACGCCGCGAGCTTGATGGGCAGCCCAGCCTTCTCGCGGGCGGCGTTGACGGCCTTCATGTACTCGACGTAGTCCGGCATCCGGTTGTACTTCACGCGCACGGTCGTGATGCCGAAGTAACGGGACTGCGCCACTTCTTCCATGGTTGCGGGGTGGAAGCTGAGGTCGGAGCGATAGCGCGCGAAGGTGGTGCGCTGGGCGGCGTGCACGTCGCCGGCCTGCTTGTCGAGGGCTTCGATCTCCGACTTGAAGGCGGCGTTCGTCAACAGATCCTCGTCCGCCTTCCGCTGGGTCTCGGCCTGCGCGAAGTTGCCGAACGCCGAGAGGAAGAGGGTCGTGTTCTCGTCGCCGGAGACGGGCACGAGGCCCAGCCATCGGCCCTCGGACGGCGTCTTCGACACGGCCGAGATGAAGGCGGCGTTGAGCTTCTCGTGGGCGGCCATGTGGCCGGGCTTGATCTCCTCGCGCGTAATGGTGAGGACGGGCGGGGGGCCGGAGTGGTCGGGGCTCTGCGCACCGACCGTGGCGGCCAGCCCGGCCAGGACGATCCCGAGGGCGATCGTGTTTCGAGACATATCGGACTCCTTTTTGCGGGCGGCGCAGGCGGCTCGGTGAGGAGAAGGCGGATAGCCCCCAGATGACCGTGCGGCCGCGGGGCTCGGTACGAAGTGATGCGGTGTCAGGAGCCTAGTCCCCGCGCCCGGGCCTGTCAATGGCGAGCGCGAGCACTAGAATCCGTCGAGCAATGTCGAACCTGCGGCTGCTCGCCGCCGGCCTGGCCGCGCTGGCGGCGATGGCGGCGCCCCGCCCGCCCTCCGTCCTCGCCGATCGCGTGTTTCTCGGCGGACGGATCTGGACGGGCGACCCCGCGCGGCCGCGCGCGCAGGCCCTTGCCCTGGCCGGCGACGTCATCGTCGCGGTGGGGACGGACGCCGAGGTCCGCCCCTACATCGGCCCCGCCACCACCACCGTGAACCTGCGCGGCCGGTTCGTCGCCCCCGGCTTCAACGACGCGCACCTGCACTTCCTCGTGGTGGAGACGATCGACCTCGCGGACGCGGCCTCCGTCGAGGAGGCCCAGAGCCGCATCCGCGCCTACGCGACCGCGCATCCGGAGCGGCCGTGGGTCACGGGCCGGGGCTGGGTGTACGGCGCGTTCCCGGGCGGGCTGCCCCACCGACGGCAGCTCGACGCCGTCGTCTCCGACCGGCCGGCGTTCATGACGAGCTACGACGGGCACACGGCCTGGGCCAACTCCAAGGCGCTCGAAGCGGGCGGGATCACCCGTGAGACGCCCGACCCCGAGCACGGCGTCATCGTCCGCGACGAGAAGGGCGAGCCCACGGGCGCCCTCAAGGAGTCCGCGGCCCGCCTCGTCGGCCGGAAGGTGCCGCCGCCCACGGACGAGGAGCGCTACGCCGCGCTGAAGCGGCGGCTCGACGAGGCCGCGTCCTACGGCCTGACCTCGGCCCAGAACGCGTGGACGGCGGCCGCGGACCTGCCCGCCTACGAGCGCGTGGCGGCGGAGGGCGGGCTGAAGGTCCGCTTCTACTTCGCGCTGCCGATGCTGAAGGACATCCCGCTGGATGAGCTCGCCCGGTACAAGGAGCTGCGGACGAGGTATCCGGGGCCGCTGATCAAGTTCGGCGCGGTCAAGGGTTTCGTCGACGGCGTGGTGGAGTCGAAGACGGCGGCCATGCTCGAGCCCTACGTGGGCGGCGGGACGGGCGAGCTCAACTGGACGCCCGCCGACCTCGACCGCACGGTCGCGCTCTACGACCGCGAAGGATTCCAGATCTTCCTGCACGCGATCGGGGACAAGGCGATCCGCATCGCGCTCGACGCGTACGAGCGCGCCGCCCGGACCGACGGGACGAGCGGCCGGCGCCACCGCGTCGAGCACGTCGAGGTGCCCACGCGGGCCGACATCGCGCGGTTCAAGCCGCTGGGCGTGATCGCCTCGACCCTGGCCCTGTTCGCGAATCCGGACCAGAACACGTTCGACGTCTACGCGCCCACCCTCGGGCCGGACCGCGCGTCGCGGGCCATGGCCTTCCGCTCCCTCGACGAGGCGGGCGCCGTCCAGGCCTTCGGCAGCGACTCGCCCGTCTTCTCCATGGAGGTCCTGCGCGGCATCTACTGCGCGGCCACGCGCATGACGCCGGAGGGCACGCCCGCCGGCGGGTGGCAGCCGCAGGAGCGCATCTCGGCCGAGGCCGCCCTGCGCCATTTCACGCGCGACGCCGCCTATGCGAGCTTCGAGGAGCAGAGGAAGGGCACGCTGGCCGCGCGCCGGCTGGCCGACCTCGTGGTCCTCTCGGACGACATCCTCGCCATCCCGCCCGCGCAGATCCTGAAGACACGCGTCCTGCTCACGGTCATGGCCGGACACGACACCTACCGGGCGGGAGACTTCTGATGGCCCTGTACACCGGAAAGTCGATCGTCGTCACCGGCGCCTCGTCGGGCATCGGCAAGGCCCTCTGCCTCGCCCTGGCCCCGCAGCGGCCGCGGCTCGGCTTAGCCGCGCGCGACACCGCCCGCCTGGAGGAGGTCGCCGCGGAGTGCCGCGCGGCGGGCGCGGAGACGCTGGTCGTCCCCACGGACGTGACGTCGATCGATCAGTGCCGGCGCCTCGTCGACCGCACGGCCACGACGTTCGGGACCCTCGACGTCCTCGTCAACAACGCCGGCGTCGGCATGCTGGCGCGCTTCGACGAGACGGAGGACCTCTCCGTCTACGAGCGCCTCATGAAGGTGAACTACCTCGGCTGCGTGTATCCCACCTATTACGCGCTCCCGCACCTCAAGCAGAGCCGGGGCCAGATCGTGGTCATGGCCAGCCTGGCCGGCCTCACCGGCGTGCCCACGCGCACCGGCTACGCCGCGACCAAGCACGCGGTCTTCGGGTTCTTCGACTCGCTGCGCATCGAGCTGGACGGCACCGGCGTGTCGGTGACGATGGTGGCGCCCTACTTCGTGCGCTCGGAGATCCATCGCCGCGCGGCGGGGCCGGACGGCCAGCCCCTCGGCGCCAGCCCGATGCAGGAGGACGAGATCATGACCGCGGAGGAGTGCGCCGCCCTCACCGTCGCGGGCATGGAGCGCCGGCAGCGGCTCGTGATCACGAACTGGCGCGGCGGCCGGCTGAGCCGGCTCCTCCGCATCTTCGCCCCGGGAGTCGTGGACGGGCTGGCCAAGAAGGCTGTGCGCGAAGGGAAGTGACGTGCGACAGCAGCTCGACGCCGTGCACGTCACCACCCGCCGCGGCCTCAACGACGTGACGGACGCGGTGCGTGAGCGGTTGCGCGCGTCCGGCCTGCGCGAGGGGCTGTGCACCGTCTTCATCCGCCACACCTCGGCCAGCCTCGTGATCCAGGAGAACGCGGATCCGGCCGCCCGCCGCGACCTCGAGGCCTTCCTCGACCGCCTCGTTCCGGATGGCGATCCGCTCTACACCCACACCGCGGAAGGCGACGACGACATGCCCTCGCACGTGAAGGCCGCGCTGACGCGGACGTCGGAGCAGGTCCCGTTCCGCGGGGGAGAGCTGGTGCTGGGGACGTGGCAGGGGATCTACGTCTGGGAGCACCGGACGGGGAGGCACAAGCGGGAACTCGCCGTGCATTTCATCGGGGAATGAACGACAACAGCAAACGGAGACAGATCGGCCTGGGTTAGCCGATTAGAGGCTTGTCACCACGGTTCGTCGTCGACCAGACGGACGATGGCTAATGGGTCAGTTTCTTGCGCGGGGGAGGCGGTGGTGATCCAGCCGGCGGAGGAACGCGCGTGCGCGCCGCAGGCGCCGGCGCCGTCACCGCCGCCGAGCGCCCGGACGTCAACTCATTCTCTATATCTGCTTCCAACGACCCTGGCGACATCATGTCGTGCTCCAGGGCCAGGATCTCTTCCATGTCCTTGACTCCGCGCTCCGTCTCCTCCGCCGAGGAGACGAGGCCGTCGATCTGCTCGGTGATGCTGCGTGGGTCCCGCATCGAGTAGCTCTGGTCGCGCAGGAGCTGCAGGACCTCCTGCACCGTCTCCGTCTGGGCGTCGATGAGGTCGCGGTTCTCCAGCGCCTTCTTGTAGCGGTCGAGCCGCTTCTCCAGGACGGAGCGGGTGCGGGCCTTGATCTGCTGCACGCGCTCCGGGCCCGCCTTCATCTCGTGGTCGAGCATGACGATCCGCTCCTGGATGCGCTCGGGATCGGTGTTGTTGAAGTAGTTGTGGTAGCGGGTGAGGGAGTAGCGCATGCGCAGATAGAAGTTGAGCAGGAAATCGAGCTTCTCCACGAGCTGCTCGAGGAGCATCTGCGAGCTCGAGTCCATGCCCTTGTAGTTCTGCCGGATCTCGTTGGTGAGGGCCTGCAGCGTGCGGTAGCGCGCCCGCTCGGCCTCGGGCATGAACTGCAGCATCTCGGACGATTCCATGCGCTGCCGGGCCGCGTCCTGCTCCTCCGCCTCCTCCGAGGTGCGGGCGCGCACGAGGCGCTGGAAGCGTCCGTTGCCGGAGACGAGCGGGAGCACGACCATCTCGATGCCGGCGGCCACGATGATCGGGAGCAGGGTGCCGCTGAGCACGGCGAAGCCCAGAGCGGTGCCCAGGCCAATCAGGTTGTATTGGCTCTTGAAGGCGTGGGCGAGGTAGTTCGGCTCTTCGGAAGGCATGTCAGCAGCTCGATTCTGCCATCGTCGAAGGCCTCAGCGCCTCTCAGGTGGTGATGCGGACGTTGCCGCCCTTGGCCTGCTTGCGGATCTTGTCCAGGACCACCGTCTCCAGCTCGCGGAAGCGGGCGGTGTTCTTGAGGTCCTCCGTCCGGTGCAGCGGCAGGTCCACCGTCACCTCTTCCACGATGGTGCCGGGGTTCGCGGACAGGATGTGGATCTTGTCCGCCAGGTAGACCGCCTCCGCGATGTCGTGAGTCACGAAGAGGATCGTGCCCTCGATCTCCTCCCACAGCTCGTTGATGAGGTTCTGCATGCCCAGACGCGTCTGCACGTCGAGGGCCCCGAAGGGCTCGTCCATGAGGATGATCTGGGGGCGGGCGGCCAGCGTGCGCGCGATGGCCACTCTCTGGCGCATGCCGCCGGAGAGCTGGCGCGGGTACTTCTTCTCCGTCCCCTCCAATCCGACCTTCTTGATCCAGGTGCGGGCGGAGGCCTCGCGGTCCTTCCGGGGGACGCCGCGCAGCATCAAGCCGAAGGCCACGTTGTCGAGGACGGTGAGCCACGGGTACGAGCTGTAGCTCTGGAAGACCATCCCGCGGTCGGGTCCCGGCCCCGTGACCCGCGCGCCCCGTACCAGGGCCTCGCCTTCGCTGGGCGCGAACAGGCCGGCCACGATGTTGAGGATCGTGCTCTTGCCGCAGCCGGAGGGACCGAGGAAGACGCGGAACTCGCCCACGTCCGGCTCGTCCTTGACCGTGAGGTTCACGTCCTTGATGGCCTGGAAGAGCCGGCCGTCGGGATTGACGAAGCTCTTGCTGACGCCCTTGAGCTCGAGGACGTTGGGCGAGGACGCGGCCTTGGAGGGAGTGGCCATCACTCGTTCCAGGCGAAGAGCGCCTTGTTGATCATCCGGATCATCCAGTCCGTGACCACGCCGATGACCAGGATGACCAGCACGAGCGCGAAGATCTGGTCCACGTTCGAGCGCTTGCCCGCGGCCGTGATCAGGTAGCCGAGACCGTAGCGCGCGTTGATGACCTCGGCCAGGATCACGTACGTCCAGCCGATCCCGTTCATCACGCGCAGGGCCTCCCCGATCGCGGGCAGGCTGCCCGGGATGAGGACGTGCCGGATGAGCTGTCCCTTCGAGGCCCCGAGGGTGGTCGCGGTCTGCAGGTACACGTCGTCCACGTTCTCCACCGCCTCCACGACCAGGGGCAGGAGGTACACGACGATCCCGACGAACAGGAAGATGATCTTCTGCATCTCGTCGATGCCGAACCACACGATGAACAGCGGCACCAGCGCGGAGATGGGCAGGAAGCGCAGGGGGTCGAGCAGGGGCACGAAGAAGTGCTTCACCGGGGGAAAGGTTCCCATGAGCAGGCCCAGGGGGATGGCCACGAGCGCGGCCAGCAGGAACCCCATGTACACGCGGTACAGGCTGCCCCCGATGCTGCGCACCAGCGCCTCCTGGAAGTGCAGCACGGGGAAGGCGCGCAGCACCTCCGTCGGCGTGGGCAGGATCACGGTGGGGACGATGTTCGCGTAGGAGAGCACGCACCAGATGGCGAAGAACGTGAGCACGCCCGCCACGGCCAGGGCCCGCGCCCGGTGCCGCGTGACTCCCTCACGGACGTCCACTAAGGATTCACCTCACACCTCGATGGAGGTGAATCCTAATGGGTCCATTATGAAAGCCGCCCATCGTGTTCGCGCGGCTTTCATCATCGCGCGATCACCTCGAAGTCCGTGCGCCGGTTCTTCGCGCGCCCGGCGTCGCTGTCGTTACCGGACACCGGCTTGTCCGGCCCGTTGCCGACCACGTCGAACTTGTTCCGGTCGAAGCCCTTCGTCATCAGGTACTGCGCGACCGCCTCCGCGCGCGCCCGCGAGAGCCTCACGTTGGCGTCACGGCTGCCCACGTTGTCGGTGTTCCCGGAGACGCGCAAGTAGGCGCTGCCGAAGGTGGCGGCCAGGTCGACGACCTGGGAGTCGAGCACGGCTTTGGCATTCTCGTCGAGCACGGACGCCCCGCTGGGGAAGTAGATCGACACCGTCTTGGTGAGGATGGGGGCCGCGCTCGAGTGCGGGGCCGGGGCCTTGAAGTCGAACTCCGGCTTGCTCTCGGCCACGGACGTGCTCGCGCCCGGGAAGTACTCGGCGGCCGCCTCGAGGAAGCGCGTGTCCACCGTCTGCTGCGCCGCGTTCACGTTCGAGATCTTCCCGATCTTGCGCCAGATGTTCTGCGCGCTCTGGTAGATCGAGAAGTAGTTGACGATCGAGCCCTGGGGATTGAAGAAGGCGCGGTTCTCCCCGTAGTCGGGGAGCTTGACGTCGTCGAGCATGCCCTTGGCGTCGTCGAGGGTGTTCACGCCGGTGAGGCTCTTCTGCAGGAGCACGGCCGCCTTGTCCGGGTTCTTGCGCACCATCTCCACGCCGCGCAGCCAGCCGCCCAAGAACCGGCGGGCGTCCTCCGGGTGCTGCTCGAGGAAGTCGCCGCGGGCCACGAAGATGTCCGCGATGAGGTTCGTGGCTTCCTTGGTGGAGGCGAGGATGTGCCCGCCTTAGGGCGAGGGGGTGGCCTCCGCGCAGGCCAGGCGCTTGCCCTTGAGGTCGGCCACCGACTTGATGGAGGCGTCCACGGCGATGGCGTCGCCGCCGCGGCTCCAGTCGTACTGCATGATGGCCTTGGGGCCCAGCTTGCTCAGCCCGCCGTACTCGAGCGCGTAGGCGTCGACGGTGGACCACATGATGTCCACCCCGGCCTTGTCGCCGCCGGCCCGGAAGGCGTCGCGCGACTTGTCGAAGTCGTCGATCTGCAGCAGCTCGACCTGTACGCCGAAGTCGCGCGAGAACGTGCTGTCCGGGTTGGGCAGCATGCCGCCATTGGCCATGATGCCGCCCGCGTAGCCGCCCCAGAGCACGATCGCGACCTTGATCGGCCGCTTGAGGCGCGACCCGCCGGAGATGGGCGCGCCGGCGGTGGTCGCGCCGGCGGGGGTGGCCGCGCCGCTCGAGGAGGCGCCGGAGCCGAAGTCGTCCTTGGAGACGGTGCCCTCCGCGCGCCGCTCCGGCGCGAGCACGCCCGTGATGCGCGCGAGCACGCCGTATTTGTAGAGGCCGTAGCCCAGCAGCGAAAGGCCGGCCACCACGAACAGGAGACGACCCAGGGGCGTCAGCTCACGAGCCATGATTTCCTCTTTGTCTTTAATCTCAGGGGGGGAACGCTATTGAACATCGCGAACGCAATAGGCTCCCCCCCTGAAACCCCCCATCGCACACCGCCGCCCCGAACGCGGGACGTCGGTGTGCTCACTGGTTGGCTTGCAAGCGCGCTCACTGGTCTCAGGCAGTGAGCAATCACGCGGAGGGCTTCGGCGGCGTGGAGCCCGACAGGGAGCCGGCGGTGATGGGATTGTCCGGCGCCTCCACGAAGTTCGCCACCACCTCGTGCAGCCGCTCCTCCTCGCGCCGCTTGCGGATCTGCAGCTGGGAGAAGGCCTTCTCCGCCCCTTCCGCCGCCGCCTTGAGCCGTTCGATCTCGGCGTTGATCTTCGTGAGCAGCGTTTCCATTTCCTGGCGCAGCTCGCGCACGCGGGTCTCGTTCTTCGCGCGCAGCTCATGCAGCTCGCGCTCCTTGGCCGCCTCGAAGGCGTCCAGGGCCTTGTCGCGCCGCACCGCGTCCGCGATGACGTCCTTGACGTCCACCTGCGCCGCCTCCAGGGCGGCCAGCACGGCCTGGGCGCGCACCTCACGGCTGAGTGAGCTCAGGCGCTTCCCCTGCAGCATCTCCGCGATCTTGTCCACGCCGTAGCCGTGATCGGGGATGGTGACGCCGGCCTCGTCGTACACCGCGCCGAAATCCTCGATCTCCATCGCGACGTCCGATCGGGCGGGAGGGGGCGGTGGCGAGGCAATCTCTTCCGCCGGAATGTCCCGCGGCTGGGGACCGCGCGTCGAAGCGGGGGCATCGGCTCCATGCGCTTCGCCGCCGGGCGACTCCGGATCGACGACGATGAGGCGGACGCCTTTGCTCACGAAATCGCTGAGCTTGCCCATACCCCCCGCACACAAATAAACGTACGCCGCGCCCAGGGGTTCCCCGGAATCGGACATCTCATTGAGGCGCAGCACTTTGTAGCAATGCCTCGAGGCCCTGTCAAATGGGTGTAGGATCGCGCCGTCGATGCTGCAGATCACGCGCGACGACCTCCAGCCCGTCCTCGCCGTGCACCAGGGCACGCAGGCCCTGCGCAGCGCGGTCGAAGGGGCGGGCCCGCCGCCCCACCTCCTCTCGGTGATCGCGCGCTACATCCAGTTCAACTCCGCCTTCGGCCCCGGCCTCGCCAACCTCGCGGGCGAGATCGCGGCGCGGCAGGGGCTCTTCCAGGACCCGGAAGAGGTCGTCCGGATCCTGGCCGATCGCGCCGCGGAGGTCGCGGCCGACTTCTTCTACGCCGCCGTGGACGAGTTCGACGACCGCGCCACTCCCTGGCGAGACACGCATCGCACGCTGGCCCAGGCCACGCTCAAGGGCATGGGGAGCTTCTTCGGCTACACGCCCGCGCAGCTCAACGACGTGCTGCACGTCAACCCCGCCACCGAGGACGCCATGGACCTCGTCTGGGAGGGTTACGGCGTGGGCGCGAGCCTCGAGGAAGCCCGGCTGTTCCGCGCCATGGGTTTCCACACCGGCAGCGAGATCCTCGCCGACCAGGAGTTCGTGGTCCTGGACCAGACCCTGCGCGCGCGCCGGCCGGACATGGTGGCCGCGCTGGAGAAGATGAAGATCCCGATCCTGGGGGAGCGCCACAACGCGTACTACTGGGTCCGCATCCACACCGGGGTCGAGGCCGAGCACTTCGACGCCGCCCTCAAGGGGGTCAACAACGCCCTGCGCTTCTACGCGGGGCGGGAGCCCGTGGCGACGGTGAAGGGCTGGATCCTGGAGGGCTTCCGCACCTTCGCGGACGTGCAGGGCGAGTTCATGGCGCGCCTGGGAGAGCCCTGAAGGTCCTCCGTCTCGTCGCGGCGGCCGCCGTCCTGTTCTCCGTGTCGTCGGCGCTCTTCTCCGCCTGGGTGCAGGGCGAGACCTACGACGAGCCCGCCCACATCGCCTACGCGCGCCGGCTGGTGGAGACGGGGGAGACGGAGCGGCTCTCCGTCCTGCACTACAACTCGAAGACGCCCGGCTCCGTACCCAACGCGATCGCCCGCCAGGCCGCCAAGCAGTGGCTCGGGGTCCGCGGCCCCGACCGGCTGCTGTTCTTCGCGCGCCTGCCCACCGTGCTCACGCTCGCCGTCCTGCTCGCCGCCGTCTTCGTGATCGGCCGCCGCTTCCTGGGCGAGGCTGCCGCCGCCCTGGCCACCACGGCCTGCGCGCTCGATCCCAACCTGATCGCCAACAGCTCGGTCGCGACGGTGGACACCCTCTACGCGCTGGCCACGCTGCTGACCCTGGGCGCCGTGCTTCGGGCGGCCCAGCGGCCCTCGGTGGGCCGCGTGGCCGCGGTCGGCGCCACCCTCGGCCTCGCCTTCGCGGTGAAGTTCTCGGCGTTCCTCCTCGTGCCCGCGGCGGTCGTGTTCCCGGTCCTCATCCCGAAGATGCGCGCGCGCTTGCACACCTGGAAGGTGGCGGCGGGAGCCCTGGCCGCCGCGTGCGCCCTGCTCGCCGCACCTGCGCCTGCCCCTGCCCGCCGACTTCGTGACCGGGTTCGACCTCCTCGCGGTGGCGGTGGACAAGGACTACCCGGTGGTCGTCCTCGGGCAGTCCCATCCGCGCGGCGTCTGGTACTACTTCCTGGTGGTCTGGCTGCTCAAGGAGCCGGTCCTGCTCCTGGCCGCGCAGCTCTACGGCCTCGCACGCACCGCGGCCACCCGCGCGCTCTGGACCGATTCCACGCTCGCCTATCTCGGCGTGAACCTCGCGCTCAGCCTCGCGTACTTTTCGTTCTTCTTCGCGACACAGGTGGGCCTCCGGTTCGTCCTCATGTGCCTGCCGATGATCGCGCTGATCGCGGGTGCGGGCCTGGCGCCGCTGGTGGCGACGGCGCGCGGACGCCTGGGCGTGGTCGTGGTCGCGCTGGCGGCCCTAGCGGAGAACGTGCCCTACCTCGGCAACCACCTCGCGTTCACCAACGCGGCGGTCTGGCCCAAGCGCGAGGCCTTTCGTCTGCTGACCAACGCGAACATCGACTGGGGCCAGAACGACGACAAGATCGGCGGCTGGCTCCAGGAGAGGGGACTGGGCGCGGCCGCGTTCAACCCGTTCCACGCGCTTCCGGGCGAGAACGTGTTCGATCTCAACGCGCTCGCGGGCGTGGGCAAGTTCCGCCAGCACCTCTGGCTGCGCGAGCACGCCTCCCCGCGCGCGCATCTGGGCCACACGTACCTGTGGCTCACGATCGACCCCGCTACCTACGAGCGCATGCTCGAAGAGAGCCGCCATCTCCGGCCGTCGGCCGTCGATGCGCGGCTCTGCGAGGGTGCGTCTCCCGCCGGCCCCCTGGTGGACGGAGCGGCCGTTTCGCTGCCGGACCTGGGAAGGACGCAAGGGCTCATCCTCTGCGTGAGCACGTCCTCTCGCCTCGACCTGGGACTCTTCGCCGAGGCGGGAACGGTGGTGCTCGGACCCGGCCGCGAGCCGCGGCGCGAGCAGTCGCAGCTCGGCCCGGGGCAGCAGTCCTGGTATCGCCTGGAGCCGGGCACGAGCGCCCTGGCCGCGTTCTCCGCGAGCGGACTGCGCGGGCGCTGGGCGGTGCGCGGCGGCGCGGCGGCGCTGGCCACGCGACCGGTCCCGGTGGAGCGTGGCACGATCGCGGAGGATCCGTCTAGTCCTCGGTGACCTCGTCGGACAGCTCGTTCGTGTCCGCGGTGCCTTCCTCGCGCGGGAAGTGCGTGGCCAGCGCTTCCCCGACCCGGGCCACTCCCTTCACGATGCCGTCCGTGTAGCGTCCCGCGCGGAAGTCCGTCTCCATGGCCGCGGCCACGTCCTTCCAGAAGTCCGGACCGCAGCGCGCGTGGATCCCCTCGTCCCCGATGATGGCGAAGGTCTGGCTCACGGGCGCGACGAACAGCAGCACGCCGTTGCGCTCGGCCGTCCGGGTCATGCCGAGCGCCTCGAACTGGCGGGCGGCGGCCTTCTGCGCATCTTCCACCGCTTGCTTGGAAACGTGGACGCGCACCTCGCCGCGCGAGCGGGCTTCCGCGTCCTGGATGGCCTTCACGATGCGGTCGTGGTCGAGGGTATCGAGAAAGTTCTTCGTCTGCATGCGTGCCTCACCAACTTCCGGATGCGCCGCCGCCGCCGAAGGAACCGCCGCCGCCGGAGAAGCCACCGCCGCCCCCTCCTCCTCCGCCGAAGCCACCGCCGAAGCCACCGCCCCCGAAGCCGCCGCCGCCCCACCACCACGGGCCCCCGCCGTAGTAGCCGCGCCGGCCATACGTGCGACCCTGGCGCCCGCTCCGGCTCATGGCGATGACGATGAAGAGGACCAAGAGGACGAGGAAGAACGAGGATCCGAAGCCGCCGGAGGTCGGGGCCGCGCCGACCGGCGCCGGCGAGGCGGTGTACTCGCCGCGCGTGGCCGCCATGATGGCGTCAATGCCGGCCTCCAGGCCGCCCGCGTAATCGTTGTTGCGAAAGGCGGCCACGATGCGCTCGTCGATGATGCGGTGCGCGGTCGCGTCCGGAAGCGCGCCTTCCAGGCCGTATCCCGTCTCGATGCGCACCTTCCGGTCCTTGACGAACACGAACAGCACGGCGCCGTTGCTGAGCTTCTTCCGGCCGACGCGCCAGGCCTGCGCGGCGCGGACGGTGAAGTCCTCCAGGGAGGCGGACGGCAGCTCGGGGAAGACGGCCACCACGATCTGGCTGGAGGTCTGCTCGTCGAAGGCCTTGAGCTTCTCGTCGAGCCGCGCGGCGACGTCGGGCGCGACCACTCCCGCGTAGTCGTTGAAGTAGTGCTCGGGCGCGGGTGGGGGGGATTGGGCGCGCGCGACGGTGGTCGCGAGGAACACGGAGGCGGCCAGAGACACCACCACCCCCGCTGGGCGGATCATCGGGGGCCTAGGGCCGGGCGCTCGGCGCCGGGGGGAGCGCCCGCGGCGATCCCGCGGGCAGCGCGGGCGCGGGCGAGAAGTCGAACTGCACCTTCGGGGCCTGTGCCGCCTCCGGCTGGGCCTTGAAGTAGCCCTTCTCGTGGAATCCCATCAGGTTGGCCACGAGCGCAGTGGGGAAGCGCTGGCGCGCCGTGTTGTACTCGCGGGCGGCGTCGTTGTAGCGCATCCGCTCCACGGAGATCCGGTTCTCCGTACCTTCGAGCTGGGCCTGCAGGTCGCGGAAGTTCTGCGTCGCCTTCAGGTCGGGATAGGCCTCGGCCACGACGAGCAGGCGCGAGAGGGCACCCGAAAGCTGGTCCTGCGCGGCCTGGAAGCGCGCGAAGGCCGCGGGATCGTTCGGGATGCTGGCCGCGTTGGGCGGGGCGGCCTGGCCCACGCTGGCCCGGGCCTTGGTGACCGCCTCCAGCGTGGACTTCTCGAAGTTGGCCGCGCCCTGCACGGTGGCCACGAGGTTCGGGATCAGGTCGGCGCGGCGCTGATAGACGCTCTCGACCTGCGCCCACTGCGCGTCCACGGCCTGGGAGAGCCCGACCAGGCGGTTGTACGAGCCGGCGGCGACCACGGCCAGGATGACGACCACCACCACCACGGCGGCCAGGCAGCCGAGTCCCATCTTCATTCCGCGTCCTCCTCGTCCTTCCAGGATGTCAGAATCCCGCCCGTCCCGCGCGGCTCAGCGACGAGAAAGGCACGTCCAGGATCGGGTACTGTGCCCAGTCCTTGTAGTCGTAGTGCCACCACTCGGAGGAGTAGACGGTGAAGCCTTCCGCCTCCATGGCCGCGCGCAGGAGCGCCCGCCGCGCCCGCGCCTCCGCGGGGCCACCCGCATAGTCGGGGTACGCGCGCTCCGTCATCTCGTCGTATCCGCTCGGCATCTCGACCTCGCGCCCCGTGGCCGGCTCGTAGAGCGAGAGGTCGACGGAGCAGCCGCGGTTGTGGCGCGAGCCCTGGCTGGGGTCGGCGACGAACTCGTGCTTGTCTTCCGGGATCACCTCCCAGAAGAGCCGGGTCACCGACCAGGGCCGGTAGCCGTCGAACACCACCAGGCCGTATCCCTGCGCGGCCAGGGCGCGGTGCGCGCGCACGAGGGCCTCCGCGGCCGGACGCTGCAGGAAGGCGCGCGCCTCCTTGTAGACGGGGCGGCCGACGAAGTTGTGCGCGGTGGCATAGCGGATGTCGAGGTGGATGCTCGGGTCGAGGGTCACGATCTCCACGAGGTCGGGCGCGCGCTTGCCCGTCTCGACGGGCGGGCGCATCGCGGGCGCGCAGGCACCGGCCAGCAGCGCCGGCCCCACCGCCAGCCACCCCGCACGAACGCGCCGCGAATTCGTGTCCGGTCGTTGACGCGGGCGCCGGGCGCACTCGATCATCGATCGAAGCTCCCCTTCACGGAGAAGCATCATGACACCGATCGAAGACGCATCGGACGCGGAGGACGTCGGCGCGGGCGACGCCTTCCACGCCGGCCCCGAGGTCAACGTCGGCGGCTTCGAGCGCGGAGCCTCCCTGACCATGGGCGTGGCCCTCCTCGCCCTCGCCCTGTCGCAGCGGCGCGCGCGGGGGGCCTTCACGCTGAGCCTCCTCGGAGCGTACCTGTCCTGGCGAGGGGCGACCGGCCATTGCGCGCTCTACGAGGCCCTCGACACGGGCAGCGCGGAGGACGAGGAGGAGGGCCGGCTCGCCGCGGGGGCCCACGACGACGTCTCGATCGAGGCCGCGGCCACCATCGCCCAGCCGCCGGACGAGGTCTACGCGTTCTTCCGGCGCCTGGAGAATGCGCCACGGTTCATGGCCTTCATCGAGGCCGTGCAGGTGATCGACGCGGTGCAGGTGATCGACGCGACGCGGTCGCGCTGGGTGGCGCGCACGCCCACCGGTCAGATCCTCGACTGGAAGGCCGAGATCATCGAGGATCGGCCGGGCGAGCTCATCGCCTGGCGCTCCGATCCCGGCGCGCTCGTGCACCACGCGGGGGCCGTCCGTTTCCGCTCCGCCCCCGGCGGCCGCGGTACGGAGGTTCGCCTCGACGTCGAGTACGACCCGCCCGGCTCCGCGCTCGGCCGCACCGTCGCGCGCCTCCTGGGGTCCGCGACCGAGTACAGGGTGGAAGAGGACCTGCGCCGCCTGAAGCAGCTCCTGGAAGCGGGCGAGACCGCGACCACGCGCGGCCAGCCGCGGTGCCCGGCGCCGAGCCTGCCGTCGGCATGAGAGCCAACTGCTGGTTCGGAAAGCACGACGTGCGCCTGTGCGAGGTTCCCGAGCCGCAGCTCCTGAGCCCGCGGGACGCGATCGTCCGCGTCACGCTCACGACCATCTGCGGCTCCGACCTCCACCTCTACGACGGCCACGTGCCGAGCATGCAGGAGGGCGACATCCTCGGCCACGAGTTCATGGGCGAGGTGGTCTCCGTCGGCTCGGGGGTCGAGAACCTCCGGCCCGGCGACCGGGTGGTGGTGCCGTTCGCGATCTCCTGCGGGCGCTGCTTCTACTGCCGGCGCGAGC
>WNFI01043300.1_pt1 | contig 22261 bp, 32 predicted proteins | sample 5400471 | NCBI WGS metagenome assembly WNFI01 (sample SAMN13153348, study PRJNA577476) | soil metagenome | isolation source: 100 cm saprolite on Douglas fir-dominated hillslope | place: USA:California | collected 2013-09-17
GGCGAGGGCCGCTACGAGGATCTTCTCGAAGTCCTTGGGCACCATCCGGATAGGTCTTTGCCGGATGGACTTGAGCAGAACACCAGCGAAGAATTCCGGGTCGTTGAGGGACTGCTCTTGGCCGATGCCAGCGGCGAAATCGTCCGTCATCCTTACGTCAACAATCAACTCAACAAATTGCTTGCGCGCTGGGCGTTCAAGGCAGCGACCGGAGGAGGTTTTCGTCTTCCCGCATTTGCTTTGATGGACGACGGGTATCTCTTCCTTAAAGATGGCGAAGTGTTTTGTGGATCCGATTGGATCGCCGAGCACAAAGCCATCGTCGCACTGGCTTCGAAACGGGGCCTGTGTGTCCGCTACCCCATACGCATGGTTGATGATCTTCTCCCCTTCGTAAATCTTTCCGACGAGGAGATCATCGCGCAGCTCGATAAAGATCTTTGCCGCCAGGAGTGCGCTCTGATCGAGACAGAACTTCGTGACTTGGTTGCGCAGCAACTGCGATTCGAGGGCACGTATGTTCTCCATTCTGAAACGGCAAAGAAGAACGGCGGTGACTTTGATTTCGACTGGATTTGCGTGGTCGAAGAGGATCGCTTCCCGCGGTTTGTAAGAGACCGGTTCTCCCGAGGACTTGGACAGCAACAGGGGAAAAACAAGGCCAACAAGGCCCGTGACCCCTGGTTCAATCTGGAGCACGTGGCCATGAAGGCACGAGGGAATCACATCGGCTCGATCACCGACTTGATGACCTCGTGCCGCGCAGTAGGCCAGGAAAAACTGGCCGCGCAATTGGCCAAAGAACTTCAGAACGCGCTCGACAGCCTCAAGTGGCAGGTCCAGCCCGATCTCAAGATGGTCGCCGAAATACGCCAGCAGATACGTCAGGCGCCCTGGCTCCGTTACAAAAACGAACGCCGGTGCTCTGATTTACCAGTCCATCTGGAGGTGGAGAAGACCGACCGCGTCGGCCACCTCTATAACCATGTTCGTAAGCAGATCGAAGACTTGTTGATCAACAAGGCCCCGATTGAGGCATTCAAGGCGCTCGTGGTGGGCGAACAGGTCACCCGCGAGATGTTAGAGGATTGCCGATTCATCAATCGGGTCTATGCCGCGATGGTCGGCAAGATCGCCGAGAGGCGAGAACAACTCAAACAACAACTGGAGAAGACAAAGGCCGAGTGGGACACGGTACGTCAGAGAGCGGCTCGATTCTCTTTCTTGCCTTTCCTCAGGAACTGATCCTGAAGCTGGCGGAGCGCACGGGAGGAAAGCCGGTTCGCGTGCACGTCCCCAGGCTTTACGAGGGACTCGTCCGTACCGACTCTTCCGGCCGAACCTTCCTGGTTGACCCACTCAAGGGAGGAGGACAGAAACACACATTCTTGTTCAAGTACAGGGATGGAAAGGTCCTCCTCGACGACGACAAACCCGAGCAGATCCAAGCACAATCTTCAAGCGAGTCTTGCGCTGAAACAGACATCGCAGCCGAACGCGCAATACCGGCTGCCATTGTCGATGAAGCTGTGGAGTTTCTTCCCAGCACCTTCAGCGATGAGGATGCGAGTGATGTGCCCTGGGTCATGTGAGGCAGCAACCGCTTTGAGCGGAATCCTTTCGGATTCCGCTCATGGCCTAAGAAGGAATTATGAAAAGATCAGTTTCGCTCATTGTCGTATCTAGCCTTTGTGCCATTGCCGCACTATCCCAGCAGTCAGGCACTCCCAGCCCGAATGCCGTCGTCCACGTCGCGACCGCCCTGAACCATCTGACGGTTCTGGAATTTCACGAGCCTGTCACGATGGCGGCCGCTGGCAGTTCGGATTTTCAGATCGAGCGAGAGTCGAACAAGGTCTTCGTCAAGCCCGTGAAATCGGGGGCAGCGACGGATCTGTTCGTTTGGACGGCTTCCCGGCGCTTTGCTTACGAACTCGAAACTACCCAAGAGGTAACTACCATGAATTTTGCCATCGATGACGCACAACCAGCTCCGGCTCTAAAGCCGGCTGTGAGTATCCAGACGGATCAGTTTGCCGACATGATGCTGACCCGCGCCTTGCTGGGAGCCGAGAATATCAACCACACCGGCAAGCGCGCAGCGAAGAATAAGGTCAACGTGCGTATTGAACAAGTGTTTCGCACCCGGACTACTGTCTATCTCCATTACACGATCGAGAACAACTGTGGGCGTCCCTATCGCGTCAATACGCCAGAGGCGTACCAATTACAGACGGATGCTCCGTCCATTTCCGTGTCCAGCCTTGTGCGCACTCAGCTCAACCAATCGGTATTCGAAGAGCTCGGCAAAACGCGCGAACTCCCTCTGCGCGTGGCTCATGCGGAGAGCGTTTCCCAGGACCTTCAACCGGGAGAAAGTACCCAAGGCATCATTGCGATACGGCAGGAGCTGAAGACACCCGTAGTTGTTCAACTGGTGTTTGACGGCGAGGTGAAAGCCACAGCCGTGCTCTGAAATGGACACAAATGCACAAGTCGACGACATGCATGACCGGCTCATTGACTTCCAAATGCAGAACCCGAAACAGCGTCTTGGCGATGTGCTGCTGATATGGGTGGAGGACCCCCTGAAGCCGCGAGACGAGCATGGCCGTCTCCGTGCGAATCCGATTCTGCTGCTTCTGGCAATTGTGTTTGCGCTTGTCTTCGGCACGTTCCTATTTTTCAGCATGGTTCAGTCATGACCGCAGAAAACGAATATCGGCTCGGGCGCCGCGCCTTCCATCAGAACCAAGAAGAGAGCGTTGCCGTTGCCATCGCCATTGTTGCAGTCTTCCTGCTCGCCGGCGGCTCCTACATCCTGGTAAGCCGTTTTCACGTGCGCTCGGTGCAACTGCTGGAAGGTTGCCTCTATGCGTTCTTTGCCTTGATTGCTGGCATCGCCCTCGCCTGGTATCTGCTCACTCTGCGGCTCCGGCGGGAGGCAAATTGGCCTCATCCTCCTTTATTTATAAGCCAGACGAAGGACCGCGCGGCAGTCAAAGCGGCATTCGCTCAGAACGCGATCGTCCTCGGCTATGACGTGCATGGCAAGCCCTGGTTCTGGCCGGACGCGACGCGGGTGATGCAATCGGTGGTGCTCGGCGCAACCGGTTCCGGCAAGTCCACGCTTCTGAAGAACATCATCACCCAGGACCTGTTCAGAGTGCTCGGACCTGCCGAAGACCAGCACCGCATTCCCATGTTGATCTTTGATGGCAAGGGAGACCAGGAGTTTCTCTCCGATCTTCTGCCGGCCATCGAAGCCTCGGGCCGGATGCACCAATTGAGAGTGCTCAGCCCCTCGCGGCCAGACATCTCCGTGCGCTACAACCCCTTCTTCAGTGACTCTGGACTGTACGAAGAACACTCAGGTCTCGTGTTCGAATCGTTCGATCAGGAAGAGGATTTTTTCCGCGGCCATCAGGGCAACTATCTCACCGACATCTCGCGCGTTCTGACATACACCGGCAAGCGTTACAACTTCTACGACGTGATGGTGATGGCGCTTGACCCGGTGGTCCAGCGGGAACAGATTGCTATTGCCCGCGCCAGAATTCAGACGCTTGAGGGCGTCAGTAATCAGCGCCGCCTGAACTTCGACATGTCAGCGAAGATGTTGCTGCAGTCCCTGCAAGACCGCGAGCGAATCACCAAGATCCAGGGCCTATTAAACCAGCTGATGACTTTTCTCCAGGACGAACTCTCCATCATCACTGGCGCCTACGATGAGATGCTGTCGCTCGACGAAGTCATTGACCAGGAACTGATTCTGTTCGTTTCGCTGAATACCAACAAGAACTCGAAAGCGGTCACGGCCCTTGGCCGGATGCTGCTGCAGAACATGCAATTGATGATTGGCAAGCGTTACGAGAACGAGGAGGAGCGCCGCCGCGAGAACCGGCCGATGGTCAGCGTCATCCTCGACGAGTTTGCGCCCTTTGCTTATTCCAACTTTGCCCAGATACTGCAGACGGCGCGGGGCACCAACACCGCGTTCCTGTTCGCCCTGCAGGCGCTACCGCAGCTTCTGACTGTGGGCCGCGGCTTCAGAGATGACGTGTCCTCGGCGCCCAATACCAATATGCTATTGCGCACGAAAGATGAGGAGACGGCGCAGTATTTCCTGAAAGCATCGGCGCGCGTTCCGCAGAAACGGCGCACCCTGACCGTCCAGCGCACCGGGGTGTTTGAAGACAAGTACGAGCCCGTTGGATTTGGCAGTGAAACGGACATCAAGGACACCCGGGCGCAGGACGAGCACATCAAGAACCTGCCCGTCGGCCAGATGGAGATCCTGATGACCGAGAACCGGCTCGGGACACTCCATTCCCATCTGCATGTCCGAGTGCCGCGCCAATACCGGTTCCCGGGACTTGAGCCGAGAATTTACCCCAGGCTCCACGCAGTTTCTCACACTGAAGGCGCGAACCTGCGCTTCAAGGACCCCGATGTTGTTCGTCGCAATGGCCGCTTGGCCACGCGCACTGGCCGTTTGACATGGATGTGAGCCGTCTATCCCGCATTGTCGTTGCCGGCCTCTTCTTGGCCATGCTGCCATCGCTTTGCTTCGCCCAGGCGCGCCGTTCGGGCTACGATCCTGCCGCTCAAGCGCAGTCTCCAAGGCAAAAGGATGGCTTCGTCGATTTCGCCCTGAAGCGCATCAATCCAGCCGACAAAGACTACGGGCAGTGTCTTGATGAGGGCCGCAAAATACTTCTCGAACAGACCATGAGGAACGGCTACTTCTGGTCGAACCTGGTTGCATTAGGGCTGCTGGCGTGCCTGTTCGTCATCATTGTGTACCAGCACAGAGTGCAGACCGGCCGGGAGTGGACCGCTGCGGAGACGCTTGCACAGTATGAGCACAGCCTCTCGCGAGCAAATGCCCAGGTGGAGGAGGCCACAAATAGGAATCGCGGCTTGATGGAGGCGTTAACCGCGCTGCGAGAATCCGCGCTCCGTTCCCAAGCGCCACCTGGAGAGGCGCAGGACCGTCCGGCACTACAGACCGTTAGCAGCCGAGTATCCAGCATACCGGCCAGCCAGGTAGCGTCAACAAAGAGCAGCAGTGCCACGTCAGCGCCCAGCCGCTCTGCGCGGGCAGCGACCGCGACACCGCCCGCCAATCAGATCGGACTCTTCAAACCAGAAGTAGATCTGGTCATGAAGGTGAATTCGCTGGAGCAACAGCTTGGCCGAACCCAGGATGAGGCAAAACTCTTGCGTCGTCAGTTAAACGAGTCAGACCGGCGGCTCCAAGAGGAGCAACAGAGGAACCGGAGTCTGAAAGGGGTGTAGCTCGTCACACAGAAGTGAAGAAGGAGTTCACAAAGAGATGTCGAAAGACGAAAAGGAGAATCGGTCGCAGCCAAAATCCGGCGCTCTCGGCAAGTTCGGGCCGGGCGGCGAGTTGGGCCCGCTTGACGACCGTAAGGAGTACGAACAACGGCTGAATTCGTTGCCTGCGGAGCAAAAGGATCTCGCAGAAGAAAGCACGCGCTTTGCCGATCTCTGCCAGTACTTTTCCCAGCAAAGGATGGACATTCCGGCGTCCATTGTCGAGAGGGTTAGAAATGTTTCCAAGCTTCCAGTGAAGGATCGCATTCACGCCATGAAAGACATCAATCGCGAACTGATGGAGTACCTCAATGATGTTGGTCAAGATCCTGGAATTCGGCAGTAACTGGTGGGCTCGGTTCGGCCGTGATCTGCACGACCGTTACCGGTACACGAAACATGCGGCCTACTTCAATTCCACGGGTGTGCGCTGCGGAAGCAAGATGAGGCGCTACTGGCTCGTTCCTGGCTTGATCCGGTTCAACGGCGTCGGGGACCACGGGTGTGCGCTGCGGAAGCAAGATGAGGCGCTACTGGCTCGTTCCTGGCTTGATCCGGTTCAACGGCGTCGGGGACTTCAATCCACAGTTTCCGAACCGGGCTGTCGGGGAGGTGTTTGAATGCACCGATCTTGTCTTTGCACGCGGCGGCAATCGGGTGTTGTTTCGACGGAAAATCGCACAATCGTGCCGGCCAGATTACTTCCTTTTGGTTGTATCGAGCGGCAGGTTCGGTTCCCTTAGCTTCGAAGCTTCCGACTGGAAATCAGAGTCTCTGACCCCTATCGCCGTGAGCCATATCGGTGAAAGACAGGAAGCACTGTTGCTCATGAAAGCCGGCGATTGGGTCCGAAGCACACTCGGCATCTGGCAGCTCAGGGTCGCGCCAAATCTGTGGCACGGTGCTTCACTGCAATTGCTCGAAGACGGAGTTCTGGACTGAAGGTTACCACTTATGCGCTACGCCAAAGGCGGCTTGGTCATTAACCCGGAACGTGACATCCCTCTATTACGTCAGGTCCGCAACTCGCGGTTCGTCAGCCATAACCAGTTGTTTGAGTTGATGAAGTTTGGCGGCTCGGATCGTTCGCGAGACAGCTTTAACTGGCGCGTCAGACGGCTGCTTAAGGCGGGTCACGTCAGCATCTGTGGCGGCGTCTTTTGCGCAGGTTCGGCGGTATATCGGATCGCCAAAGACGGCCTTGTCTTGCTCGAACATCATGGCCAGTTCACCACCGTCTTGCACTCGAATACCGAGCACCTTCCTCACGCTTCCCAGGTCTTTCATGCGCTCGAATTGAACGCAATCCAGATCGCTTTGGCGCACAAGAACCAGCTTGCCAGTTGGCAATCGGAAGTCGAAATCGCCTCTTTCAATACGATTTCGCGGTCTCCCTACGAGAAGGACTATGACGCCATAGTCGACGTGTGGGTTGGAGATAACAGAGCACGTTTCGCGCTGGAGTATGAGCGCACCCTAAAGAGCTCCAAGCAATATGAACGGGTGCGGGCGGCACTTCAGGCTGAGCGCCAAATCGCCTGCATCTTGTATTTGACGTCGGGAATGGAAGTGCTAGTTCATCTCGTACATGAGTTGGAATCCGTGCCCAAGAAGCTGGCATTTGCCAACGCCAAGGATTTTACGCAGACACTTCTTGAAACCAGGGTCTTTGTCCGCGGGGACGCCACCGGAACCAGATTTCGGGAGCTGCTTCAATGAAGGTTCAATCGATCGCCTCAGCATTGCCTTCTCTTTGGCTTGTCGTTGCCGTTTGCGCGCAGTCTTTACGCGGTCTGGACGCCGTAGGTATGCCCTTTTTGGGGAGGCTATAACATGCCTCCGTTCAGCCACTTGCGTTCTGACTACCCCCTGAATTTGACTTTGTTAGAACGTCCTTATGCGGGTGCTTTGAGGCAGTCCTATCGGGCTGGACTCACCTCGGCTCGCGGGATCCCCGTTCCGCTCATTGGCTCCAAGTGGTGGTTTCTTTCGCGGCTCCTTGTGGATCGTGCTTTAGACGCTCAGCATTACTCCGGCACGAATGGTCGACCTTGCCATTCGTTTGAGCTCAGAATCTGCACAGGGTCCCGCACTAACTTCTGTTCATCTGCGTGCGCCCCATCGGCAAGTGAATCGACGTGCGGATTGACACAAGTACGTGCATCGGTTCGCGGGTTCCAGCTTCATATCGATGAGCAACGGACGCCTCCAGTCGAACACCAGCGCTCACATCTGCGCGGCAACGCTGAACTCGATTCCCGCGAGTTGGCGGCTTCCTTGTTGTCGCCTAAGTCAGCGGCATGTGTGGTTGTCGCGGTCCACATGGTGTCCACATCGGGACGTCACTCGCCGATAACCACAGTTCTTTGTCCATCGTTTCAAAAGCGGAACTCGACGCAAGGAGTGCACTCGGGTCTGTCACTTTCTGGCGTGCCTGTTCGTGGACAGCAGGGCAAGTCAGATCAACTCAGGTCAGATCAACTTAGGAGGAGCACATGATGTCTCAAAGCAGAGGAGCAGTAAGTTTTGAACCGCTGTTTACCGCAGAGGACATTGGCCTGCGCAAGGAGGCCAATGTCGAGCACGTGATGAAAGTCTTTATCACCCTCGGCGAGGGGGTGGCTTCTCGCTGGATTGAAATGCCGAAAGGCGTTTTGTTGCTGCAGACCGTGCCCGACAATCCCGCGTCCGGTGCGATTTACCTGTACGACCGCGAGCTGCAAGTCTTCTACTTTGTGGTCTTCGACGAAGGACGTGACGACAGCCTAACCGCGGCAGAGTTCGATGACCTTGTCACGGAGTACAACCTCGTCTCGTGGACGGCACATCCGGCGCTTCTCCGGAGGGCCGTTGGGAAACCTGGGATGGCGTGACGGCGAGCTTAGAGAGGGGACTCTATGAAAGGCGTAGGCCAAGCGAGCGCGGAAATGGCACAGAGATATTTTGCATTGTTCGTAAATCGCCTGGCCTACACCCTGCAGTCTCACAAACCGGGGAGAATGCGCTGGAGGATCTTCTGAAGTTGCAATGGGAACTGCGTCAGGATGGAGTTGAGGCAGCGCTCGAAAAGTCTCGTCGCGGCGCTCACCTTTGGATCTTCGCGGACAAGCCATTGCTCGCAAGGCATTGCCGGATTTACATCTACAACCTGGCTCTTCGGTTGAAAGTGCCAGTAAAGGGCGGTTCTGGTTTGGCGGAAGGAATCGAAGTATTTCCGCGTCAGGATCAACTCGGCCCTGACGAATTCGGCAATGCTATCCGGGGGCCGCTCGGAGTTCATCGTGCCACCGGAAGACGCTACTGGTTCTATGGCGCAGATTACCGACTCGATGCGCAGCTGGAGTATCTGGAGCGCCTGCGAAAGATCACGGAGAGCGAAATAGGACGGTTCATCAATGGACTCGAAATGCCAGAAGAATTTCGTCCCAGGCCACAAGTAGAGCTGCCTCCATGCGATCCCACGCGCCCACAGTTCCGCATTCTCGATCACGTCCGGCCGACGTCCAAGCGTGGCGGAAACTACTGGGCACGTTGTCCCTCATGCGCGGACCATGGACGTGATCGCAGCGGCGACAATTTGGCATAGGCGAGTGGAGACCGAGGTCCTGGCACGACAGGGGCTGCGGCTACCACCGATCACGTTGAAGTGTCTGCGAAACGCGGGCATCTACTGCCAGCCTTCGGTATCAATCGAACATCAACACCTGGCAAAGAAGTACGTGCTTCGTGGAGTCGAATCAGGCGGGGCGGTGGCAGAGGTGGGTGCGTATGCGAGCTACGTCGGTGAACAAGGCGACGCATTGCCCTGGCTTCAGCGCGTGGACAGCATTGGTGTAAACGGTGTGCACGCGGTGGTCGTCGCGCCAGTACTGATCCGGATGCAAATGCTTCGGATCGAGCGGACCTACGATCTGTTAATTACTCGGCACCAACTGGCAAAGTCGGGGCAAAGCCAGAGGCCACTGCTAGAAAGCTCGATCCTCTTTTATGGCCGCAGGGGCGGCTTGGAGATGGAGCTGTGGGGCAAGGACGTCGCGTTCCGCGGTACTGTCTGTCCGGTTTTCTACACGCGAGCGGGGGAACGTGTTGCGTTGCCAAACGACCTCCAAGATGCTGCCACGCGAATAACATCTGCCGTGTGCTGCATCGGCTGCCTTCATTGTCATCTACTCGGACCCAATCTGATTGCCACAGACCGGATGGAGAAGCCGAACGTTCTTGATGTAACCGACGAGCGAAGCGCGAGCGTCGATGCAGCCGTAAGCGGAGCGGCGTGAGGAGCTTTGGAATGCGCGACGGCTTGAGAGCAGCTGATCTGCCTCGTATTGACGAGGTTCTTGCCGACCCTGCCGCTTCCTTTTGGCTCAAAACGGCGCTTCGTTCCGCGCTGTGTCGCGATCCCGTAGACGCCGCCAACGATTCCGAGATTCTGGCACGACTGCTAGAAGAACGGTGCGACCAAATCCTGTCTGAGAGTTGACTACATCTATTTTGCCTATCCTGTCAGTCATTCCGTGATGCCGATCTCGGGGCGTCGCGGGTTATTCTGCCTTTGCGCTCGGCAGTATTGTCGGCCTCGTAGCGCAGTCCACAAAGTCCAAGAATCCGTTGCCTTTATAATGTGCCGTCCACAAATCGGGCAGCTCTCATGGCCGCACAACCGAACCACCCAGGTCGCGGGGGGAAGAAGGACCAACATGCCTGATAACACAACCCGAAGTCGCGGACGAAATAGACAGAAAATCCCCCGCATCGGATCGAAAGAGGCCGCGCGAGTCTTCGAACAATGTCAGCACCTGCTAGACAGTTCTCCTGTCTTCGCTCAGAACCTGCAGCAGATAGGTTTTGCCCACTTCCTGGCCCCACTGCACGAGCAGATCCTCGAGCTCGCGGTGCAGCCGGACTCATGGGGCGAGCGGACCAGGGCCCGCCTGATCGCTGAAGTCTTTGCCGGCCTCAGGGGGATTCCCGCTGAAGATGCGAGTGTGGAGGAAATCGTGCGGGTCTCAAATGTTGTGGTGCCCTGCTTCCTTCTCGAACTGGGACGCCGAAGGCAACACATTGAGATCGAATTTCCCGCTAATCCCTGCGATTCCGCGGCGCGCTTTGGACTTCGCGCCGGGCCGTCCCATCCGATCTATTCCATCAGCAGCGAGCAGCTAGTCCGGCTAGTCGCCGAAACCGGCGAGGAACTGGTCGGCCTTTGCTATTAGAGCAACTCCAAGCAATAACGCTGCAGCTGCTTGAGCGACCGGTGCCCGACTACTTATGTCCTTCTCGCCATAGCGAGAGATTGAATCTGACTGTTTCCCTTTGACTGGAATCCACGACACTGTCGCCGCCAGATCGCCGCGCGAGTGATTGACGCTGGAAGTCGCTGGAGATGCGAAATCCCGGCCCGACAAAGGTCGATCAGCACAATCACTCGCGGGACAATCTGACGGCAAAGAGCGAGATTCTCTCGCTTTTGCAAATGTCCTTAGATCGGAAGTAACGAAATGCCAAAGAGCGTAAACAAAGTCATCCTCGTTGGAAACGTTGGCAAAGACCCGGAGGTCAGATATTCGCAGAGCGGCACTCCTGTCGCCAACTTCAGCGTCGCTACCAACGAAAGGTTCAAAGACCGAAACGACGAGTGGCAAGAGCGGACCGAGTGGCACAACATCGTGGCCTGGCAGCGTCTGGCAGAGATCGTTGGAGAGTACGTTGCCAAAGGTTCCAAGGTGTACGTCGAAGGCAATCTCCAGACGACAAGCTGGGAGGATCGGCAGAGCGGCGAGAGGAAATACCGCACTGAAATCGTCGCCCGCGACCTGCTGCTTGGTCCGCAGGAAAACAGCGGCGGCGACCATCAAGGTCCGACCCGCAACGAGAATGAGGACCAGCCTTCCCACGCTGGCTCCGGCGAAATTGTGGACCAGGACATTCCGTTCTGAAACGCTTGTCAGATTCCTGCACATCCTTACGAAGGGAGAGCTTTCATGAGCCCAGTCAACGGACACGCCAATGACTCCGCAAACATCCCCACCACGGCAGTGCAGCAGATTGCTCCGCCGGCTAGCGACACAAACATCCCCACTGCGCTGACGCCGAACGCGGCAAAGATCAAGGAACTGATCGCTAATCTGGAAGTACCTTTCCATCCTTCGGTGATCGAATGGCGGGTCACCAACACGAGCAAGGGCGGATCGCCGCGTGGCCAGGTTATGCCCTACGCCGACCAGAGAGCTTACACAGATCGTCTCAATACGCTGGTTACTCCGGCGGGCTGGACACGCAGGTACACAATTCATACCAGCGCGAACTTTGAGCGGAGTAAGGATCAGAAGATCGTCGCGAAAGTGATGGTCACCTGTGAGCTGACCATCTTCGGTTTGGGTTCGCATTCGGCCACGGGAGAAGAGTGGGCCGACGATGATAACGCGGCCACGGCTGCGGAAGCGCAATCTTTCAAAAGAGCCTGTTCCTGTTTTGGACTCGGGCGGTATCTGTATTACTTCACTGGGACGTGGGTCGATCTGGACGATCGCAAGCGGCCTAAGACGGTTCCGAAACTGGACGGCTGGGCAACGCCTGAAGGATGGCGCCGTGGTCTTCGGCCCCACGCGGAGGAGGATTCGAAGCCGGCCGAGCGAACAACTGCTGGAACCGACCGAAATGGCGATAGCCATCGCAACGGCAACGGTGCGAGCGACCAAGGCGGCAGCCTCGTTCGCGAGATCGAGCAGATGGAACGAGCGCTGGGGAAACGCATGTATCGCGGGTTGTTGAAGACCCTAGCGAGAGTGTGGAATCCGAAGGATATTGAGGACCCAGCGATCCAACAGAAGGTGCTGGCACACATGCAAGCCGCTGAACGGGGTTTCCGCCGACTGGATGCGGCGCTAGAACGTGTCGAGCCGGAAGCGCTGACACAGATGCTCCGCTCTCTGAAGTTGCAGTCAATCGACCGAGTGGACAACCTTCAAACCTTGCGTGAGGTAGTGCTTGCCCTCGAAACAGCCGCAGAAGGAAGAGCAGTGAAACAGTAAACCCCGAAAGGAAACATCACCAGCCCTGGCCGCTTCGCTTCACCATTTTCATCGGCGCACCAGGGGGGAACTGGGTCGCAGCGTAGTTTCCGACATTGAAAGGAAAATCCCATGGAACGCGAACCATCAAACTCAGAACAAGCACTTCCACCCGAGCATGCCGCAGCAAAGGTAGCTATCCTCGCCGAATGCGACCGACTGACGGAAGCGGGAATCACGTTTGTGGCCGTGCACTTCGACGGCTCAGGCGATGAAGGCGTGAACGAAGACATCAAGTGCTACGCCACTGAGGATTACGCTTACGAAGAAAGTGAAATCCAGGAAGCCAACTTCTCGTGCCTGCAGGAACACTTTGAGACGCTCGTCCCCTACGGATATGAGAACGGGTGTGGAGGCTTCGGCGACGTGATATTGAACGTGAAAACCCGCAAGATCACGGTCGAACGCAGCGATCGCTTCGAAGACTACACAACCTCGAACTACCAGGTCTAGCCATGGCCCACCCATTCAAACATGCAGAAAGCAGCGCCAGAAAATTTGGCGGCAAGGCCGAGGACTATCTTGCAATCCACAACTGGTTCGACGAATCAAAGTCCTTTTTCACAGACTTCCGCCACCGCGCACTCCGCCATCACGCTGAAGGCATTTTCTCAGCGGAACGCATCTTTGGTGTCACCATCGTCAACAGCGACGGAGAGCGGGTCCCAGTGCGTTATGTCGGAGAGCAGCACGTAAAGGAAGACTTGGGACGGATACCTACCGCCCAAGACTGGCTGTCACAAATCCGCCCCCAGCGTTGGATGTATGGTCAACGCTTTGACGGCACTGCCTCTAACGCTTAGCCCGCCGGCTTCTGGTCCAGGCGCGTGTCGCCTTCCTACCGACCAGTTTTTCGTGGTTTGTTACTCGCTCCTTGTTGGTTCCCCAAAGTTAAGAGAAACGGAGGTGCTTGTGAACACTTGTATCTCCGCAGTCGAGTACTTACGTCCACTCCGGGGCGGTGCACAAGCCCATCTGCTAAGGGCCTCTGACGGCGCCTGCTACGTCACCAAATTTCAGAACAATCCCCAACACATCCGAGTGCTTGCGAACGAGATGCTAGCCACCAACTTGGGTCTGGCTCTGGGGCTGCCGATGCCACGGGTGGAAGCGATTGAAGTCTCTGCCTGGCTGGTCGAACAGACCGAAGATCGCCGAATCACCCTGGGTGGTGCCAAGATTCCGTGCCGGAGCGGCAAGCAATTGGGATCGCTGTACGTGGGCTGCGAGAGTCCAGGCATGAGTTTGGACTACTTGCCAGGTGAACTGCTGGAGAGGGTTCTTAATGTTGAGGACTTCCCTCGGGTTCTTGTCCTGGACAAGTGGACATGCAATAGCGACGGACGGCAGGCAATCTTCTGCCGCAAAACCCTAAGAAGCCAGCGATACGCCGCAACCTTCATTGACCAGGGCTACTGCTTCAATGCCGGCGAGTGGACGTTTCCGGACTCTCCCCTTCGAGGCACATACGCGAACAACTGCGTTTACGAGGGTGTGATGGGATGGGAAGCGTTTGAACCGGCGCTCAGTCGGGCCGAAGAGATGGATGCTCAGGCCATCTGGCGGTGTGCGGCCGAGATGCCGGAAGAGTGGTACGAAGGAGATCGAGACGGTCTTTATCGGTTGGTGGAGACACTCTACAATCGCCGGCCCATCATTCGGAAGCTGATTGGAGAATTTCGCAAATCAACCCGCTGCCCATTTCCGAACTGGCGCGAATCGGCTGGGGATTCTTCCACACATCTCGCGACAGGGGATCGGTTGCTTGAGGCACAGCGTCTGTGATTGCCAACCGTGCAAGCGATCGGTTTTCGGCACAAAACACTAGCAAAGGAGGATCAGGCCCATGGTCGAGCACAATCCTCCTCCTTCTGCTGGTAGCGCCCGCCCTCGAGTGATTCCCCTGCCAGTCGCGCTCTATGTCTCCGATGAACTGATTTTTGAGCTCTATGACGGGGGACAGCCCTGGCGCAGATTCTCGATCCGTTGGGAAAGGCTCGTTCCAGCGAAGGAAAACGAGCCAGAGACAGTCCCGCAGACTTCCCTAACGGGCTTGCGCACACACCAAGATTAGTACCCGCCCTCAACGACCCGCCTAACGCGGGCTTCCACCTGATCGCCAATGAATGAGAAAGGAGGATGGCCATGAGAATTCGTGTGACTACAAGGGCCGACTTGTTTGAGAAACGAAAACAACAACACATCGAGCGCGGCTACCGAATTGAAGATGAGCGGCCGATCCCCGTGAACGGCCTCTGCTCGTTCATCGTCGTGAGTGAGATACCCGATTCAGACCCAGTCGGCGAACTGGTGGCACAAGCGCTCAATGGACACAACGGTTCGTACCGCGATTATTAAGGAAAGATGATTCGGCGCCGGGGAGAGAGTGGTGTCACAGAAAAATCGAGGGCGCCGGTTCAAGACGGCACCCTCGGTGAATACAAACTTGGCTGGTTACGCGACCGCTTTTCTCGGGGCTTCTGCGCTTGTGTGTTTCGCAGCTCCTTTCCCCAGGAAGTTCACCAGTTCGTGATTCACTTCCTCCGCGTGGGTCCAGGTGATGCAGTGCGGCCCATCCTTCACCACCGACAGGCGCGCTCCCTTGATCAGCTTGGCCGTTCGCTCTCCCGCTGCCGCTATCGGCACAATCCGGTCCGCGTCGCCATGAATCACCAGCGTCGGGACGTCGATCCGTGACACGTCCTTGCGGAAGTCTTCATGCCAGGTCGGTACGCAAGCAAGACTGGCCGTGGCGGAAGCTCCGGCGGCCACATTCCAGCTGGCCTGAACGGCTTGTTCGCTGACACGCTTACCCAACAGCGCGTCTGTGTTGTAGAAGTTCTTGAAAAAGTCGGTGAAGAAGGCGTAACGGTCCGCAGCGATGGCTTTCTGGATTCCCTCGAACACACTACCGTCTACACCTTCCTGGTTGTCTGGCGTTTTGAGGAGAAAGGGCGGGACCGAGGAGATAAAGACGGCATGGCTTACGTCCTTCGATCCGTGCTTGCCGATGTAACGGGCCACTTCGCCGCCGCCCATCGAAAAGCCAACCAGGGCAAAGTTGCGTAATTTGAGCTTAGTCACGAGTTTATGCAGATCTTCGGCGAAGGTGTCGTAGTTGTAGCCCACGGTTGGTTGGCTCGACTTGCCGAATCCTCTGCGGTCGTAGGTGATGACACGGTGTCCCGCTGCCAGAAGCACCGGCAGCTGCTTTTCCCAGGAGGCGCCGCTCAGCGGATATCCGTGGATGAGGACTACGGGGTCACCCGAGCCATGGTCTTCATAGTAGAGATCAATCTCAGTGGAGTTTTCTTTCCCGACGTTAAGGTATGGCATTGAGGTTCTCCTTCTTCGATAGAGTTCTAGGCGTTTCGCCACAGGTGGTTGGTTGTCGTCTGTTGAGTCCTTTCATTCGAATGGTGGAATTCACGAACTCCCAATTGGGCCAATATTACTCCCTCGCAAGACTGATGTCCTCTCTGTCGGCAAGTGTCCGGCGCACCGCGTTGAGCGCTCGGAGGTTCTTGGACGTTTCGCCTTTCAATACGACCGGACGCGAATAGGACGAGCAGACTCGAGACCACAGCAGCAGCCAAACCGAAGACACTCGGAGGTCGCACGATGAGACCACATGGACAAACCAAGCTGGGTTTCTTCCCGCTGCCCGTGGCGGAAGCCGAGCGGCTGAAGAATTGCCTTGCCTTCGCACCGGAGTTCTCGGCACTCGATCCCTGCGTGGGCGATGGTGTGGCGTTCACTCACTTGCTTCATGGTGTAACCGCTCATCGCTATGGCATCGAGATCGACGCTAATCGGGCCGAACAAGCGCGAGCCTTGGGAATCGAGACTTTACAGGCCAACACCATGGATGTCCGGTGCCAACCGGAAGCAGTGTCCTTGCTTTACTTGAATCCTCCGTACGATTGGGAATCCGGAGAGAGCAATAACCAAAGATTGGAATCGGTGTTTCTGGAACACAGTTATCGCTGGCTCAAGGCCGGTGGTGTGCTGCTTTTCGTGATTCCGCAGCTGCGAGTGGCGAAATGTGCCAGGTTGCTGAGCGAACATTTTACGGATTTGCGAGTGTTCAGGCTCACCGAGTCGGCTTGCTTGCAATACAGGCAGATCGTAGTGCTTGCAACGCGCCGCAAACGACACTCCAGGGTTACGGATGCGGTTTTGCTGGATGGAGTGCGGTACCTCGAAGTTCTGGCAACGAAGAGCGAGCTTGAGCCTCTGGGCGACACTGCTGAGGTCCGTTACGAAGTTCCTGCCTCGGAGTCGGCTGTACTGACCAATATGGGGATTCCACTGGACGAAGTGGAGGACTTGTTGCTGGAATCCGCCGCATATCGTCAGGCGGGCCGTGTGCTTCTGCCCAAGCTGAATGACGTCAGAGGCCGGCCGCTCACACCGCTGCACGGTGGACATGTCGGATTGCTCTGTACTGCCGGAATGCTCAATGGAGTATTTGGAAATCCTGCACGACCGGGAAAGGTTCTCGCATGAGCTGACGCTTGTCTTTGCCAATGGAAAGACCCAGGTTCTCACTCACGAAAAGAAGGAGCCAGAATGAAAAATGCACACCTTCGATTCGGCTGGCTCACCTATGTGAAGAGCACGGAGAAGACGACCACCAGCATCAAACTGCGACTGGATCGCTTTATCGGGGAAGTGTTGCCTGATCCTCCACGCCAGGCTAAGGCCCATCTCATTTCCGTGATCGGTGGGGACACGCAGATTGCGGCCGTCAGCGCCGCGATCTCTCTGGGAGACAGGTTTATGGTGGAAGGGTCAGGGGTACAGCCGATTCGCGTATGTCTCGAGCGAAACGCACAGTGTTTCAAAGGCTCGGTACAGCTTGCCGGGCGCAAGAAGCCCATGCGTCATCTCATTGGGTTGTCGGAAGAGTTCGCTTCCAGCAACGTGTCGGCGGGTTCGGGCCGAACGCTGCTGGCAAGCTCGGAAAACAGATTCATTTGGGCGGCTCTCGCCCATATTCACGGAATCCCCGGAATGCCGGACTGGGCGGACTGGTTTGCGGATGAACTGGAATCTCATAAGGCGATCATCCGTGCTCTTGGTATCGGATGTGCCCCGGTGCTCGTGAAAGGCGAGAAGGATCAGTTTCTTTCCTGGCTTAGCTGGGGCGTGGAGAGTGGAGCCGTCAGTCTTCCGGCTGAAACTGGTTCGATCCGCTGGCCGAGCCTGAGTCTCGAAGACCTCTTCCTGTCGGCCAACTAGTGTTCCGCATCACCCACCTTTAGTCTTTCTCTCCGTATTGTTATGTTCTCTCGTTCTCTTCCGCAAACCCCTCCCCGTACCAGAGGACTTCCATGCCTGAACTGTCCACAATTTACGACTACATGAGACGTCACGCGGCGCTCTTGGGAGACCGCATTCTGCAGGAGTATCCAGCGCTCCACCAATTTGACGACGCAGTTTCGCCTCGTGTTGAAGGGCTGCTACGAACGCCTTTCCCTGCACAGACGATCGCCATTATGGGAGTGGCCAAACGCTGGCAGCAGGCGCGGACATCCATGGTGGTCGCGGAATGCGGTACCGGCAAGACGCTGATTTCGCTCGGAGCAATCCACGTCCACACTGGAGGAAGTCCGTTTACCGCCTTAGCGATGGTTCCGCCCCACCTGGTCGAAAAGTGGGCGCGCGAAGCGTTTCTGACATTGCCGGGGCTACGTGTGTTTCTGATCGATGATTTGCGAAATGGCGGTGACGAGAACAAGTCCCACGGAGTGAACGAGGTGCGGTTGAGGCAGGGACGCATAGTGCGGGAAGGGTTGCATACCACGTTGAGCGAGTTGCGGCTGCGCAAGGATTCGCCGAGTTCCCGTAAACGCTGGCTGTCGCTCTGCGGGAGATCATCGCTGTTTATCGTCGGACGTGAGCGTGCGAAGCTCGGTTATTTCTGGCGCCACGCTTACCGGGTGCCACATTCCGGCCCATACGTTGGCTGCGTGGTGAATTCGGACACGGGTAAGCCGGTGATCGTGGACGAAAGCCGATTAACGGCCGGTGAGTTTGAGAAGGTCAAGATTGCCGAAACCATCGAGACCAGGGGAGAGAAGTCTTGTCGCCCACTGCACAGCCCACTGTGGCAGGCGGACTCGGACAAGATCCGCCGCATGGCGATACCGCGCAAGGAAATGCCCTGGGCACCCTGGCCTCATGTACCGACCGTATCGTCGGGCTGACCGGAACGCTCCTCGGTGGCTATGCGGACGATCTCTTCAACACTCTGTTCCGCCTCGAAGCGAGAAGGATGAAGGAGCACGGGTACGAGTGGGGCACGACGGGGCGCAGTTCTTTCATTCAGGACTATGGCGTCCTCGAAACCATCACCAAGGTAGAACCCGCCAACAATGCCTGCTCCAAGGCCAAAGCGACCAGCACGGTCCGACGCAAGCCTGGGGCATCGCCGCTGCTGTTTGGCGAATTCCTCATGCAGTTGTGTGCCTTTGTGTTTCTGGAGGATATCTCGGGCGAACTCCCGCCCTACGAGGAAACCTATCTGAGCGTGCCGATGGACGCTCCCATGCAGGACGCGTATCGCGAACTCGAAGATGACATGCGGAAGGCTTTGAAAGCCCACAGGGGCAACCGTTCGGTCTTGAGCACGATGCTCAACACTCTGTTGCTCTATCCCGATCACCCATACGGAATTGGGACGCTCTACGGTACTGAGTTCGATCCCGAACTCAAGTGCAGAGTGAGATTCGTTATTGCAGAACCCCGCGACCTTCCCGAGGACCATATCTATTCCAAAGAACGGAGATTGATCGAGCAAGTGTGGACACTTCCAAGCGCGAGGCCTGGTACGCCAGACAAGTCAAAGACGGAGTCCAGGTCGTGATCTGCCATCCCAAGTTGGTGGAAACAGGTCTGGACTTGTTGGACTTCCCGACGATCATCTTCTGCGAGTCTGGATATTCACTGCACACTTTGCGCCAGGCGAGCCGCCGGTCGTGGAGGATCGGACAACGACGGCCTGTGCGTGTGAAGTTTCTTTGCTGCGAAGGGACCATGCAGACTTCCTGTCTCCGCTTGATGGGGAAGAAGCTGCTCGTGGCACTCACGATGGAGGGAAAGTTCGCCGGCGAGGGATTGCAGAGCATCGATGAAGACGACGACATGCTCTCGGCGATGGCTCGGGAACTGGTCGAGAGGAACGGCATCGGCGATACGGCCGACTCCGTTTGGAGAGCCCTCAGTACAGCACATCAAAAGCTATTCCCAACGAATTCTCATAGCGACGATGGTGCCTCGTCCATCGAAATGCCGGGTATTCTGCTGGGTACTCAGCTTGCCCCCGCAAGTCTTGTTGAAGGAGCCATAGACGCCGCGTCTATCGTCGTGTTCGGACAGCGACCACAATCGTTGTCAGCTAAGAGGCGCCGCGGACGGCCGGCTGTCCCGGAACAAGCGTCATTATTCGGCTTCAGTTGACCTGAAACAATCGGATGTCGGGTGCCCTCGCAGTCCTCGTCACTCCTGAGGGAAATCCCCTCTCCTGAAATCGCAGCCCTCGCCAGCAACTCGGTGGTATCCGCACTGCCGCATCTCTCTCACGTTCACAAACTTTGTTTCAAATCAACGAGGAGGAAAGAAGTATGTCAGAAACTAGTACGCTCATTGGCTACGGCGGCCGAACGATTGGCCGCGAAGAACTAGCGCTGGTGCCAACACCAGTGGCAACGGAAACACACCGCCCGGTCCCGCATCACGAGATCGTGCAAGCTCTGGTCGAGACGCTCGGGTTTCGCCACATCGGCGTCGTCCATGATGAGTATGCGGTCTCACCAGACGGCATGAAAGCCTTTGGGGTTCTCGACCTCGCAACCGAGATGGCAGGGTGCCGTTTCTCCATCGGTTTGCGAAACTCCCACGACAAGAGCATGCGTTTGGCGATGACCTGTGGCTATCGCGTGTTCGTGTGCTCGAACATGGCGTTCGCCGGGGATTTCACTCCCGTGCTCGCGAAGCACTCGAAGTCGTTCTCACTCGTAGACTGCCTTTCAGTTGGCGTTGACCGGATGCAGCGAAACTTTGAGCCGATGCAAAAGCAAGTGGAAGCCTGGCAGAAAAGTGAACTGACGGACGTCACCGCCAAGGTGGTCATCTACGAGGCATTCGTCGAGGGCAGACTCGAAGCTCCCAAACACCTCGCCCGCACCGTGCATGACCTGTATTTCGAGCCGAAGTACGAGGAATTCCGGCCGCGAACGATCTGGAGTCTCTCCAATGCGTTCACCTCGGCATTCAAGGAACTCGATCCCGTACCACAATTCAAGGCGACGGCCAAGCTGGGCGAATTCCTGGAAGCCCGGTTCTCACAATCCTTTTAGCTGGCGGGGGACGCGGTTCGCCTCCGCTCCCGATTAAGTGTTCAACTGAATTCCTCTTGCCGGCTCTGACCTGACGTCATCTCGGCAACGCCAGACCATGAGCCGGATTGAGGCGAGCTCGAACAATTTAACGTGCTGGCGTAGCTTCCGCAGGCCAGTATGGCTTATCCGCATCGGCTAAGTAGCCATCCGCGTAGCGATCGTGATGGCGAACCCAGGACATCGTGAAGGGCAGGGCGTCCTCATCGCGGCCTTTGGGAACAAGATCGAGGTAGTTGTATGTGTTGACAACATTTTCGGTCCCGCGAGCGTAGGCGGAATAAGTGTGGAAGAGGTTGCCAGACTTGTCCTTATAGAAGACGCTGATTCCGGGTGCTTCCGCACTGGGGAATTCGACGAGATCGAAGTTGTACTCTACCTTGCCTTTTGCCATTTCCTCCGGTGTGAAGGAAGCGCGGTAGTCGTAGTTGAAGTCGGTCCCGAATGACGAGACCCAGGCAAATCGCCAGCCCATGCGCTTCTTAAACGGCTCGATTTTGGACAAGGGGGCTCGTGAAACCGCTGCGAATGAGACATCGCGTTGCGCCAAATGCAGCAGTGCGCCGCCCGTATGATCCATGTTGAATGAGCAACTGGGGCAGCCTTCGTTCCACTCCGGCCCGAACATGAAGTGATAGACGATGAGCTGGCTTCTGCCGTCGAACAGGTCAGCAAGAGTTTTCTTGCCATCCGGTGAATCGAAAACATAATTCTTATCGATCTGAGTTCGGCAGGACTTCTCCTGCTCGGTTCTTGCGAGATACTTTCACGGCCAGCGCTGCCAGCCCGCCGGTAGAGACCGCACCGGCAACGATTAGCCCCATGGTTGCAAAACAGAATGGACACATCGTTCACCTCCTGGATGGCGACTCTGACCGCTAAGCCGCTTCTATAGGGGTGACGGATGAAGGCAGTCGATTTCGACACAGAAAAACAACCTTTGGGACAGGCTGTTCCGCTGCGCAGCGTCCGGGCTCGCGAGGACTGGCCTTACGGATCCAGCAGGGCGGACAAAATCAACAAGACCTGCACCACAATAAGCAGCAAAACCCGGACGCGATGATACAGATCCCAGCGTCGGCGCATGCTCAGCCAATCTGTTGGTAATCGATCGATATCCCATCGCGCGACTCGATTGTCAATTGGAGCCGGCAAGAGAATCGTGTGAACAATAATTAAGAGCTAAGAGCATCGCGGCCGCACAGCAAGCCACCGCGCAGCGGGCGCAGCTCGCATGATCAGCATTTGCAGGATCGCGAATACCAGACTGAGCGCGTACCAAAACGGCATGGAGTGGCCAAGCCGCCTCGCTAGCGGCTTGGCCACCCGAACGTGTGCTTCGTCGGAAACCCGAATAAAGCACAGGATGAATGAAGACCGCTACAGCCAGTTCATTCCCGACCAGCAGGCCGGAAACGAAAAGACTCAAGAGGATAATCAGGACTTTCA
>WNFI01269228.1_pt1 | contig 22261 bp, 21 predicted proteins | sample 5400471 | NCBI WGS metagenome assembly WNFI01 (sample SAMN13153348, study PRJNA577476) | soil metagenome | isolation source: 100 cm saprolite on Douglas fir-dominated hillslope | place: USA:California | collected 2013-09-17
CTGCTCTTGTCCCCTTCAGCTTTCACCTCCAGGTAGACTGATAACCCAGGAATCTCTTCTCTCATTCCTCCTGCTTCCAGCAGGGATACCACAACGCGCCTCACGGCGCACACCGGAGAGGCATCGAGTGCCGCGCAACCACCGGAATATCGACACCACCGAATATATGTAGGAATTAGGCTGCTAGGTAGGAGATTCACAGCAGTCCTCCTTGCCACATTCGCAGGTCTCCTTCGCCTCGACTGCGGGTGAACCCTCAGGTGTCGTTGCACCGGGTGGAACAAACGCCGTATGCGAGAGCTTCTGGCGGAGCAGCCGTGACGTGACCACGGGTCCAAGCAGCTTTTTGTTCTCGGTTTTATGCGGTTCACTCCTCATCATTCCTGCTGTTTCTTCAACTTGGCGACCTCTCTACCACCTAAAAGGGTCATGATATGCCTTACAACCTTGGTTTTTCTGTTAAGATCAGGTATGCTTTCAGGGATTGTGGCAGAGGTTTTCCTGAAAGGCGAGGTATTGCGCTTCAAGGGCATTGTTCTCTTGCCTGTCACCATCGGGTCCGCTTTTCACCTGAGATGCTGCTACCACTTTCTCGGAGAACTGACGGCTGTCATGAGCACCAGACGGTGAAAGAGCTATTTGCGCGTTGTCACTTTGCTGCTCCTCGCCATCCTCCTGATGAGCTGCGGAACGCTTGGTGGCAGCCCTGGGAGCACAGGGACCCTCCCATCGCAGAACACGAGAGGGGGGAACACGGCACTCGTCCATATTGCCGGGTCGACCGCATTGCTCCCGCTTGCGGCTAAGGCGGCTAACCTGTTCCATCAGCACTACCCGGACGTGCAGGTAGAAGCGCAGGGCGGAGGAAGTGTTATCGGCCTCCGAGCGGTCGTCAACCATCAAGCGGATATCGGGGACTCCGACATCTACGCTGATCCTGTGCTCTACCCTGACCCGAATTTAACCGATCATATTGTCTGCGTCGGCGCTTTCACGCTGATCGTCGATCCGCAAGTCGGCATCACATCCCTCACCACGCAACAGATCATCGCCATTTTCACCGGGAAAATCACCAACTGGAAAGAGGTGGGCGGTCCCGATTTGCACATCAAGCCCGTTATCCGGCCCAACACCTCTGGCACCCGCATCCTGTTTCGGAAATATGTGCTCGGGGGCCTGAAGGAAAGCGGCCCAACCCTTACCAGCGACTCATCGACGGCGGTCCTCGATGCGGTGGCGCATACCCCTGGTGCTATTGGCTATGTCACCACCACCCTGGTCAATCCGACGGTCAAGGCGATTGGCATTGATGGTGTCAGTGCCACCGAACACAATATCCAGTCGGGCAAGTACAAGTTCTGGGGCTATGAGCATATGTATACCCTAGACAATGGGATCGACGCCACCACTGCCTTTCTGGATTTTATGCAGTCGGCGCAGATCCAACAACTGGCTCAGAAACTTGGCTACATACCTGTCACTGCCATCCAGATAGCGCAGCAGCGATAATCATTGGCGTCGATCCTCTTGTTTTGTTGAGCGTCGTGAACAGACGAGCGAGGTACTTATACATGCGTTTTCCTCAGCAGCACACACTTGATAGGGCATTTCACCGTCATGAAGCGGGAAAGATGACGGAGAAGCCCTCTTCCCGTCGAACGCCTAACCCGCTCATTCATGTGCCCATTGCCCCCCGGCTCGTGCTCGGCTTCCTACTGCCAGCGCTCATTGCGGCACTGGTGGCCGGGATCATTGGCCTGCAGAGTGCTCAACTCCTCAGCCAGGAGTCTAGTTTCTATCAGCAACTCTTTCAAAGCTATGCCGCTCTGACCACCGGGAACAATTTTCTGGAACTGATGGATGTGCAGGTGCATGCGACACTGAATGATGCGTTGGCACCGCATGCTTCACAGGAGCAACTCACGGCTGATCAAAAGGCGGTGCAAGGACTGGCAACCAGGTATGACACGCTGCTAAGAGGCTATGTGCAACACGATCTGCTTGCACACCATCCTGAGCAATCGGCCTTATTTGATCAGGCAGGGCATCCGGGACTGGCGGGCCAGCAGAGCCTTCTGGCAAGTAGCGCTCTGCGGACCTGGGAGGTGTATGGCCAGGCGCAGGAGTTGGTGCTTCAGGATCTCTTGGATGGCCAGGTGCAAGCTGCACAAATGCTGGAACGGGCACAAGGCGAGCCGACCTCCGCCGATGCCTTAAGTGCTCTTCGGCAATTGATCCAATTCGATGGGCGACTGACCTCGTTTGTCCAGGACGCCACGACGCTTCAGGAACGAAATCAACTCATCCTCACGCTGGTGGCCGTCGTGCTGGTCCTGGTGGCGATCGGTGTGATTGGCAGATTGATCTACGGGACGCTTGTACGCCGCTTGCGCCAGTTGCAACGTGTCGCACAAGCGGTGCAGGAAGGAGATCTCACGAGCCGTGCCACCGTCGATGGACGCGATGAAATTACCGAGGTCGCGGCTTCGGTCAATACCATGCTGGACACCATTGTAGGGCTCCTTGAGGAGACGAGCAGGCAGCGGGATGCGCTGGTGCAGGCAGCAACACGCCTTTTCTCAGACATCCGCCTGGCCAATGGTGGCGAGTTCGAGGTGAGTGCTGCCGTGAACAAGGACCCGATCGGGATGCTCGGCAACGCATTTCAGTTCACGGTAGGCCGGTTCCGCCGCTTCGTGGTACGAACGCAGAAGACGATTGAGCCATTGGAGGTCCTCGCGCAGCAAGAGCTGGAACTGGCCACGACCTTTCTCGCCACCACACGCACGCTCGCGCATGCTTCACACATGACCCCTCCCTCCACGCCGTTCCCCTCGGGCGCTTCCGGGCAGACGACAGGAGAGGTGAAGCGTTCGCTCCGCCAGGAAGGTGAGGGGAGGACGGCACCAGTACTGATTTCCCCGGAGCGTCTGCGCGCACGCGTACAACTGCTTTCACGCCAGCACGTTGAGCACCAGGGAGAAACGGTACTGCATCTGGTGGAGCAAATTGCCCAACACGCTCAGCAAATGGTGAGTGCCACACGTTCCAGGAACATCGCAGGAACGCACACGGCAGAAGCTGAAGGAACACTTGAGATGCTGCTACGGCAACTCAGCATGGAAGTGCAGACGAGCCACCAGCATCTGCGGCAACAGCTTGCGGAAATGGAGGGCATGCTCACCCAGCTTGCCATTTCTTCGAACATGATAGCGGGACAGCCGCAGGAACTTGCCCGCCTCACGGAAGGATTTGCACAGGAGGTGACGACACGAGCCCAGCAGTTGCGAGTGCTCACCCAGGAGCTGCGAGCTAATCTGTCCCTTTTCCGCTTAGACGAACTCGAGAGGAGGCCATCGTTCTCAACACCCACGTGAAGGGATGGTGCGCTTGTCTTCACCGTTGCGGGAAAAAGGGCAGTGGCAGAAATGCCTGACTGCCAATTTCACCGGCAGCCAGGCGAAAACCTTTAAAAAGGATGTGTAGCGTTAACTATTGGGTACGAAGAGCATGCCGGTGGCTTTCGCGAAGCCGATCACTACCGGTCTGACAAATCCGGTAGTCATATTTATCACCCCCACGAAACCAACCGTGCCGGAGTCGTCGGGCGCTTGCGTATAAACCGTCCCGGGGTAAGCATTTATCCAATAAGTGTTGCCAATAGTACCGTCCGTGACCAGCAGGCGTCCCGGAGATGATGGTGCCCATACGGTATCATCTAACTGGTCCCCGACAGGAACACGGGTAACGGTTTGCTGAGGCGTCCCTGGATTCTTCAAGAACACCAGTTCGGAACCGGCCTGGTTAACCAGGACGAGGTCGCCATTCGTATCCACCGTCATCGAATCAGGGTCTACCTCGTTCAGCGTTGTCTTCGCATTGGCTATAAGGTCGGTGGCAGTAGCATTGCCCATTAACACGGGAGTAAGATCAACCTTCCCGTTATTGAGCGTAATCTTGTCAATGGCAGGAAAGGTGTTAACGCCGGCTGCGTTCAGGTTTGGATTCGAAGCGGCGATGAATACCATACCATTAAGGAAGCAGAGGTCATCATAGCCCCCTCCATGCGGAGTCTTGGGGAAGGTGTAGGGCGTGATGGTTCCGCTCGATGGATCAATCGTTACAAACTTCGGATTTCCGTCTTCACAGGATGTCACCCAGAGCAAATGTGACGAGGGATCGGCGCGCATCCCGTCGCTGTGTCCCGGCACTGTGAATGTTTTGAGCATTTTCCCATTCATGTCGTATTGGACGACAGTGCTGGTGTTTTGGTCGGTGCAGTCCTTCGCGGTCGTATTCTGATAGTCTATGTACACGAAGCCGTTATCTACGACAAGTGAGTCGGGGCCGGTAATGCCGGAGGGCTGGCGAGCAAATAATGAGACTTGATACCCTGGCAGCACAGCCAGGCCAAAGTCGCCTGGCTGTTGGCCCGAAGGGCTTCCGGTACTGGCTGTCGAAGTCGTAGCAGTTGTCGGGTTGGATGAAGTCGAGCATGCTGACAAAATAAGAACGAGTGCCGCTACAACAAAGCACAGCGACGTAGTGAAGGCGCGCTTCACTTTGGTTTCCGGGATGTTGCCTGTAAACATATGTTCCTCTACTTTCTGCTGAGCTAAAAATCTATCTCTCCATGGAGCAACTTACACCTTCCATGTTAAGGGAAAGTTAAGCTCATGTAATAATCTGAGGCAGCTAGTTCAATTCCAAATCGAATATATACTACATACCCTCTGACCTATCCCAGGGGAAAGTTTAACGCTGTCTTAACATATCCATAAAGCATAGTTAATAAGCGAGTGCTATGGTGTAAGTGCAATGGGAACTGCAGCGATTAGACGTTGCAGTCCGCCAAAGAGAAATGAAGTTTGTTATCCCGTAGGAAAGCGAGGAGCCATCATGCTATTTCAAGGGTTATCACGCGCCAGTGGCGCGCGACGCCAGCTGTTTCGCCTGAGTACATTGGCGCTGCTGAGCCTCACATTGATCCTGGCCGCTTGCGGAGGATCATCGTCCGGTACCGGGTCTACCTCTGGGACCCCAAGCGGTCCTACTTGCCCTTCGGTGCCTCAGTTGAACGGTGCCGGGTCCACGTTTGTCAATCCACTCTTTTCCAAAATGTTCGCCGCATATCCCAGTGCGAAATGCGGTCTCCACGTCAATTACCAGTCGATTGGCAGCGGCGCAGGTATTAATGATTTACTCCAGGGCATTGTAGACTTTGGGGCGACCGATGCGCCCATGTCTGACGCGCAGCTTGCCCTGAGTACAAGAGGTTCTATTCTTCACATTCCCGCGACCATCGGCGCGGTCGCCATTTCTTATAACCTGTCAGGCATCTCCGGTCATGTCCAGTTGACCGGCCCCATCATCGCGAGTATCTACCTGGGCAACATCAAATTCTGGGATGATCCTCAGATCAAAGCGCTGAATTCAGGAGCGACATTGCCGCACGAAACCATTACCGTGGTGCATCGCTCGGATGGCAGCGGCACGACCGGCATCTTTACGCATTATCTTGCTGCTGTCAGTCCTGATTGGTCGTCGAAGGTGGGTGCAGGCACGACCGTCAACTGGCCGACGGGCGTCGGTGGCAAAGGCAATGCAGGGGTTGCGGCCCAGGTCAAGTCGACTGCAGGAGCTATTGGTTACAATGAGCTAGCGTATGTGCTCGCCAACAACATCCAGTACGCTGCCGTGAAAAATGCGAATGGCCAATACGTCCTGCCATCGGTTGATAGCTCGAAGACGGCTGCGCAAAATATCAGCAATGCTCCTGCGGACCTGCGCTTCTACTTTGTCAATGCGCCCGGCGATGGTTCCTATCCCATTACCGGCTTCACCTGGATGGTTATCTACCAGAACCAGACGAATACTGACAAAGGGCAGGCCGTCGCAAACATGGCCTGGTGGGTCACCCACGATGGTCAGCAATTCTCCACACCGCTCAATTATGTACCGCTCCCACAGACCCTTGTCACCCAGGATGAGGCAAAGATCAAATCCATAATGTGTGGCAGTGCGGCGTGCTATACGGGTATATATGGCTAGCAAGCTCCTTCCTGGAGCATGGGCCATCTCCGTCCGTGCTCCAGGATAGGAGAGTGACTGACTACAGTTCCGGGAAGGGCAGTTGACTGCCCTTCCCGGAAGACAGTGCATAGCGCTACGAAATGGAGGGTGCATGCAGCAACGAGTAACTGTATCGGAGCGCGGCGTAGTAAAACAAAGCCTCGATTGGGTGACCAAGCGATTTGGCAGGAAACCGAGCGATTTGCTGTTTCGTGGCCTGACGTTGCTTCTTGTCTTAGTCGTCATCGCTACCGTTATCGGCGTAGCCGTGGTGCTGGTAGTGTATTCATGGCCAACCATCCGTGACTTTGGGTGGAGCTTTCTGGTCAACCAGGCGTTTGACCCCGTCCATAACATCTATGGCGTCCTGCCGGCCATCTTTGGCACACTGGTGACCTCTGCATTTGCCATGATCTTCGCCATCCCCATCGGCGTGGGAGCATCCATTTTCGTGGTGGATTTCTGTCCGCGACCATTGCGCATTCCACTTGCCTTCTTCACCGACTTGCTGGCAGCGATTCCCAGTGTCATCATCGGCCTCTTCGGCTTCCTCCTCCTGGCCCCCTGGTTACAGCACACAGGTGAACCATGGCTCCAGCAGCACCTCGGATTCATCCCGCTCTTCCAGGGCCAGATCCAGGGCGTGGGTTTGCTTGCTGCGGGGATGGTCTTAACGATCATGGTCCTCCCCCTCGTCATTGCCACCTCACGCGAGGTGATGCTCACGGTGCCGACCTCGCAACGCGAAGCGATGCTGGCTTTGGGGGCTACCCGCTGGGAGGTTATCCGCTATGCCGTCCTGCCGTTCTCGCGCATCGGCATCCTGGGCGGGATTATCCTGGCACTTGGCCGGGCTCTTGGGGAGACGCTGGCGGTCACGATGGTAATCGGGAACCAGGCCACGAAACCAAGCTGGAGCTTGTTCCAGACGGGCTACACGCTCTCCAGTGTCATTGCCAACCAATTTGGAGAGGCCACACCCGGGCACTTCCTCTCGGCAGTGATCGAGGCCGGGCTGATCGTCTTCATCATCACCTTAATCACGAATTTGCTGGCACGCGGGCTCATCATCAGTTTAGAGCGCCAGGGGACGAGAGGAGTACGCGTCGTATGAGTATAACAGCGAGCACACGCACACCTACAGAAGCGAATCGATTCCAGCCGCCACCCTCAGCGCGTGGGATGCGGCGGCAAGTCAGCAATGCACTGGTGATCGTGCTTTGTACGCTGTTCGCGCTGTTTGCCGTGAGCGTGCTGATCTACCTGATCGTGTATGTCTTGTCAAATGGTCTTCGGTACCTCAACCTGGATCTCTTTACCAAACTGCCTACGCCCAATGGGGAGCCAGGTGGTGGGATGGGAGAAGCGGTGCAAGGAACGATGATCATGGTCGGGCTTGCAGCACTCATCGGAGTCCCATTGGGCATGTTCACTGCCATCTATCTCTCTGAGTTTGGTCATGGGTGGCTGGCCAATGGGGTGCGGACCCTGGTGGATCTCCTGACCGGTGTGCCCACCATCATTTTCGGCCTTTTCGCCTGGGTCCTCATTGTGATTCCCCAGGGGGGCTTCTCTGGGCTCTCGGGCGGAGTAGCCTTAGGCATTATTGTCATTCCCATTGTGGCTCGAACCACCGAGGATGTGCTGCACCTGGTGCCCAGGGAACTGCGCGAGGCTTCACTTGCTCTGGGAGCCACCGAGTCGCGAACGATCTTACGAGTGGTCGTGCCGGCAGCAAGTAGCGGGATCATTACAGGCATCGTCCTTTCACTGGCACGTGTGGCCGGTGAGACAGCACCGCTGTTGATGACGGCCTTTGGCACCACGTTCTGGAATACGGATATCAGGTATCCAATGGATGCCCTCCCGCTGCGCATCTTCAATTTCACTTTAAGTCCGTACCAGGCACAAATCAACCAGGCCTATGCCGGTTCGATTATCTTGATTCTGCTCATTCTCATCACCTCGTTTGCCGTGCGTTGGTTCACCGGTGGGTTCAAGCGTAAATTCTGAGAGATGAGTCCAGGACAAGGCAGGTTATGGCAATGCGTCAAGGGAAAGGAGAAAAGACACGATGCCATTTACGGTAGAACATTTGAATGCCTGGTATGGTCGTAAGCAAGCACTCTACGACGTGAACCTCACTTTTGAGCCGCGGAGCGTCACGGCGTTGATCGGACCTTCTGGATGTGGCAAGTCAACTTTCGTCCGCTGCTTGAACCGCATGCACGAGGAAGTGCCAGATGCTCGTGCATCCGGCGAGGTGTTGGTCGATGGAGTCAATATCTACGCGCGTTCGGTTAACAAAAGATATGTACGGCAACACATTGGCATGGTCTTCCAGCAGCCCAATGTGCTCCCCACCCGGAGCATTTTTGACAATGTAGCGATGGGGCCGCGCCTCAATGGCCTGGCACAAGGATCGGCCTTGAAAAAGTTGGTCGAAATGAGTCTGCGGGAGGCGGCCCTGTGGGAGGAGGTCAAGGATAAACTTGATGATCTGGCCTCACAACTTTCAGGTGGGCAGCAGCAGCGATTGTGCATCGCGCGTACAGTAGCGAACCAACCACACATCTTGCTGATGGATGAGCCAGCTTCGGCTCTTGATCCTATCTCTACGCTGGAAGTCGAGGAGCTGATTCGCCAGTTCAAGGAGACATATACCGTCATTCTGGTGACGCATAACATGCAACAAGCCGGGCGTGTAGCAGACCGGACCGCCTTTTTTCTTTCAGGAAAAATGGTCGAAGAAGGAGATACTGCGAAATTGTTCTCCCGTCCAAAAAAGAAAGAAACCGAGGACTATATTAGTGGGCGCTTTGGTTGATTGAACGAAAAGTTGGGCGTAAGCAATTGCGTACTTCGTAGTGGTACTGCCGGGCGAGGTACGTACAGTCACTCTACTAGAAACGAGGATACTGCTATCATGAACGTTACAATGGATTCGACCGGGGGCGGAAATCTTATGCTTCCCGAAGGTGCGAATATCTTCTCTCGTAAGGTAGCGCGAAGTGGTCATATCTCCTATGAAGGGCGTCCCTACTTCATCAGTAAGGCGCTTGCGGGGCGCTATATTCGTCTTGTAGTGCTGGCTGATCGCATGATCGTTGACGCCTCTATTCCTTTGCATAAAGAATATCCGCTTGTCTAGGCTACATCAAAGGGAGTCCCAGGGCCCCTTGTAGATGACGAGCGGGTTCGTATAGAATACAAAGGGAAGGAAGGAGGTTACATGGAAACTCCTCTGTACAAGTCACCTGGAATAAGACCGTCAGAGCCAGCGGGGGTTGCCCAGAAAGAGACAGACGTCTCAACGCCAAAAGACGTTAAAGGCCAGCTAGCCATAACAGTTCCAAGTAAACGTCTCAGGCCTGATGCGGAGACGAAAATTGATATCAAAGGAGTGAACTTCTTCTATGGCTCTAAACAGGCGTTATACGGCGTATCTCTGCATGTTGTTGAACGTCAGGTGACGGCGCTCATCGGGCCATCCGGTTGCGGTAAAACGACGCTTTTACGCACGCTTAACCGTATGAATGACCTCATTCCCGGCACCCGTACCGAGGGAGAGGCCATCATGGATGGTAAGAATCTCTATGACGCGGCGATAGATGTGGTCTCCCTTCGCCAGCGCATTGGCATGGTATTCCAGCGCCCTAACCCATTCCCGAAATCGATCTTTGAAAATGTCGCCTATGGCCTGCACATCCAGCGTAAAACGAAACACGCCATCCAAGAGATCGTAGAGCTCAGCCTGCGGCGGGCCGCCCTCTGGGATGAGGTAAAGGATCGCCTGAAATCATCAGCGTTGGGCCTATCCGGTGGTCAGCAACAGCGCCTGTGCATCGCTCGTGCTATCGCCGTTAGTCCCGAGGTGCTGCTCATGGACGAGCCGGCTTCGGCACTGGATCCTATCGCTACCCTTAAAATAGAGGAATTGATTGAGGAGTTAAGCAAGGACTTCACGATTGTTATCGTCACTCACAATATGCAACAGGCTGCACGTGTCTCGCATTATGCCGCCTTTTTCCTCAGTGGGCACCTCATTGAGTATGCGTCCACGGTAGAGCTTTTCGAGCATCCCAAGAAAAAAGAAACAGAAGATTATATCAGTGGACGTTTCGGTTAATACATTGGAGGCAAATAGTGGGCCGTAGAATACTCGTTGTGGACGACGAACCGGTACTGGTCGAGACAATTGCCTATAACCTGGAACAGGCCGGCTACCAGGTGACAACCGCCGCTGACGGCTCCAGCGCCCTGGAAGCAGCGCGCCGTGAAACACCGGACCTGATCATACTGGATATTATGCTGCCGGAAATGGACGGGTTAGAGGTATGTCGCCAGTTGCGCCGCGAGAATAACACCGTCACAACGCCAATCATGATGCTTACCGCCAAAGGCGACGAAATCGATAAAGTGGTCGGCCTGGAGGTTGGAGCCGACGACTATGTCACAAAACCCTTCGGCCGGCGAGAGTTGCTGGCGCGTGTGCGTGCATTACTGCGCCGCGCCGATTACCCTCCCGCCTACCTCGTGCGCAACCGAGGTACTGTGCTGACTCGTGATCAACTGCTCCAGAACGTCTGGGGCTACGATTATGTCGGCGACACCCGCACAGTCGATGTGCATGTGCGCTGGCTGCGCGAGAAACTCGAGGAGGACCCGGCGAACCCTCGTCTCATCCAAACTGTTCGTGGCGTAGGATATTGTTTCAGGTGGTGAATAATGATTCATGTGCATGCCGCATTGGCTGTCCGTGGCGCGGCCACGGACAGCCAATGCGGCATGCACATGAATCGCGAGTTTTACGAGAGAATACGGGACGTTTCGTAAGGGCGGGGGCGGTGTGGAGCGGGGTGGGGACCATTTTGGTCGCCCGTGGTGGGGTTGCTCATGTGGTACCATTAGAGATAAAGACATATCATAAAAGGAGCTTATTTTGGAGTATTTGACCACACACCTGACACTTGCCCCCGATGCCTCGGTCGACCTGCACATGCACACAAACTACAGCGATGGACGCTGGCCCGCCCAGCAGCTCATAGATTACCTTGTAAACGAGGTTTTTGACCTTGTATCCGTGACCGATCACGATCGCGTCGACACCGTCGCCTTTATCCAGGAGTTAGCCGCGAAACAGCATCTGCCTGTGCTTGCTGGAGTAGAAATGAGCACCGAATGGAAGGGCAAAATGGGCCACGTCCTCTGCTACGGCTTTGACCCACAGCAGAACTACCTGAGCGAAATTACGCAGATGGTAGTAGACCGCCAGCTAGAGAACACCCATCAAGTCTACGATGAACTGCTCCGCAAAGGTTATGAATTCCCTCGCCAGGACGAGGTACTCGCTGACAATGGCGGCAAGTTGCGTAGACCTGCCGACAATGGACGCCTCCTGCGCGAACACGGCTATGCCCCCGATTGGCAGACTGCCTTGCAGATGATTCGTGAAGCAGGTTTCACTTCGATTATGGCCGATATGGCCATGACCGTCGATGCCGCCCACCGCAGTGGAGCCGTCTGCCTCATCGCCCACCCTGGCCGCAAAGAGCGTGGATTTACATTCTATGACATTCCGCTCCTCGACGAAGTGCGTGCCGAAGTCCCCCTCGACGGCGTAGAAGTCTATCACCCCTACAACAGCCCCGAAATGGTCAAGGCCTACCTGGAATACGTCCGTAAAAATAACCTGCTGCTCAGCACCGGCTCCGACTCCCATTGTATCCCTGGCCGCATGCCCGTAAAACACCGCGCCGAGATCAGCCGAGACCTGCTAGAGCGTGTAGGGATTCAGGTAGAGTAAAATGCTGTTCGTTTCATACGGTTTTGCGTTGACGTGTAGCTTCAAGGCAAGTCACTCCCTGGGGGCCGACAAAAGCGCTGTGGCGTATACCTGCGGGCAGTATCATACAATCACCCGGGGCAAGATCAACATTCCTTGAGGTTTCAGCTTGATCTGGAAGCACAAAGCGAATGGAGCCACATACGCAGTACAATACTTTTTCATAGCCGTGGCTATGCACGGCGTAGGTATCGCCAGGGCCATTCGACCAGGAATAAGGTGAAAGGCCCTCCTTTTGCATTCGTTTTCGTAAATCCTGTTCTTGTGGCACTCCAGCCTCTTGCCAGCGAACAACTTGCATAGCTTGCTCCTTCTATAGAGATCCTACAGGCTTACTGACTACATTCACCTGAGGAGATGGATTTCCCTTTACTATATATTACGTTCTTTAACAAGACATGATTTCCAGTCAAAAAGTGTGTTAACAATCACCGTGATTGGCTGCTTGATTGGGGTTGATTGTACCTCTTGCTATTGGAGCAGCAAGAGTAGTACAATAGTAGTCCAACCCCCATCAAAAGCACGCCATAAGCTCCGAAAGGAGAATTGTCTACCGATGAGCACGACAAAGATAGCTGCCACACTTTACCAATTACAGCAGCTTGACCTCGAATTGGATCGTCTTAACGCTGAGCAACAGGCTCTGGTGAATTCGCTACAAGGCGATTCTGTGCTAAAGAAGTTACGCGCAGAAAATAACATAGCTCAGCAACAGTTGAAATCTGGCCTTCAAACTCAAAAAGAGGCTGAATGGGCGCTTGAGGAACTGGATCGTCGTTTGCATATGCAAGAGCAGCGACTCTATAATGGAACGGTCACTAACGCTAAAGAACTCTCTGCCTTGCAGCAGGAAGTACAACGCCTGCGAGCCCAACAAAATCGCCAGGAGGAGATGGCACTGGAAGTTCTTCTCGCGACTGAGTCTTTGCAAGAGACGGCAAATCGAAAAGCTGAGGCATTGCGAGAGGCAGAAGAAAAGTGGGCAGAGGGAAATGCGGCGGGGGTCATACGTGGCGATCAGCTGGAGGCGAAGCGGCAGGGGCTGCGAACAAGGCGTGAGCAATTTGCGAACGATATTGATGCTGAAGTACTTAAGCGCTATGAGGCTCTGAAGCGTACTAAACAGGGACGCGTCGTCTCTAAAGTTGAGCAAAATTCGTGTCAATGGTGCCGAGTGATTTTGACCCCCAGCGAGATGCAGCGTGTGCGTGTCAGCGCTGAATTGCAGACGTGTAGCAATTGTGGGCGCATTTTGTATTATGATCGATAGCGAGGAAATTGCCCTTGACGGGGAGCATGGCTTTCTGCTATACTGCTTTTGTTCCTGGTAACGGGGCGTAGCGCAGCCCGGTAGCGCACCTCAATGGGGTTGAGGTGGTCGGAGGTTCAAATCCTCTCGCCCCGACTACACAAGCGAGGTAGGAAAACTTTTAAGAAAAGGCTTCCTACCTCGCTTTATCTATCCTTTCGCCTCTTTCCTCGATCTCCAAATTGCTGAAAAATGTAGCAACACTGTAGTAACTGCTTTACCTGCTCCTTTTTTGGCAGGCTCTCCGAACTCACTATCCCATTATTTGGTCACCTCTTCTTGCATAGAGGGCAGTGCGTGAGAAGACATATTCAGCGTCATAGTGATCTTGCTATGCCCGAGAATTTCTTGCACTACTTTGGGGTGAACTTTCATAGCAAGAAGAATTGTTGCCGCGCTGTGTCTGAGATTGTGGAAGCGCATGTGAGGCAAGCCGGTCAACTTGTAGACTAAGCAATGTAAGGAAACAATACGCCGATTCCCCACTCATGACTACGGCAGATTAAGGATTTGGATGGCTGGAGAATATACTCAGAAAGCTCTTTAGAGCCTCAGCCACTGGCCCATTCACATTCAATCCAACGATTAAGCTAAGCAGAGGCACAATCTGAGGAGTCAAAAATATGAGCAGAACCTTAGCATTAAATGGCCAAGTCGGATAGCTGATTTTATTAGGATGCACAGCCTGTAAAATTTCGATCTCCTCCTTAGCAGATTTGGCGGCATCCAACTCTCCTTTGTTAAGTGAAGTGTATATTTTTTCTTCCAACTTCGCGATACGATCTGCATATTCATCTTCGAACTCTCGTTTCTTATTGAGCATCTTAAGATGGATATCCCATACGGGTAGAAAGAACGCAATGATCGCTAGCGGCGTTACAAACACAATCAGACCCACATTTGCGATTACTGTCCAAAAAAGTATCCTCTGAAATACGTTTACTATGCCATATAAGCCCAGGAGAACGGCCAATATTAATATTGGCAGTGCCGTAGCGAGACTAAAATCGCCAAGCAGTTTAAGTCCGCCACAGTTGTCTGGATGGCTTGGCTGAATAGTGAGATCGAAACTCGTGGTTAGCTTCTTGATGTACCGACCAGAGATAAACATTGTCCATGCGCCTACTACGAAGAGATAGACTATGAGTAAGAGCGCTAGTGTCTCTAAAAAGAGGTTATTAATAACCGTAAGCATCGACAAAAGGGGATCAGCTGTTGATTGAATTGCTGGAATACCCCATTTCATCCACCATATCAAGAGAAGTATCAACGTCACACTTATCGAAGCAACACTGAAAAAGTATCTCTTATTGCTCTTGAGAGCTTGCTGGTACTCTTCAAGGAAACTCTGGTATTGCTGATCCAGGTCACAGTCTTGACCAACTGAACGAATACGCCTCTCGCATAGCAAGGCTGGAAAAATGATCGGTATACTTTTTCTCCATCTATTAAAAAATAGTAGTATCAAGGTTAGTCCCACAGCCCAGAAGAGAAAATCCCAATTTGTCAACAAACCTGCTGTCATTGACTTATTAAAAGCACGACTAAAATAGAAAAAATCATCTTTCGCATCCAACAAACCATGGCGAATGTCCCCAAGCACACTCAGTATCAACATGACGAACCCGTATCCAATGAAATAGATGTACCCATAATTAAAGTGAAACTCATCGAATTGCAAAGGGAAAAAGTGAAAATTACTCCAAAAATCGGCGGTGTTCGAATCATTTTTCTCTAGTTGTGAACTTAGCTGAGTCATTACGTCGCTCCCTTCACAAGTACTACAACTAAGATAGCTTCCTACAATCACTTTAGCAGTATACTTATACAAGTATGGCCCAGCAACTACATTGATATTCGTTTGAAAAAGGATTCAAATACTTGGAACTTCCTTTGAGAGTATAACATAGAAAAAACGATATTGATACTCTTACGAATGCCAAGGGTGTGTTTCATTTTTTTGCACACAGCTCTGCTGTAGTAGCAGTAGTGGAAGGAGGACGTCGGAGAAAAGGTTTGCGCCAGGAGTACCCAGAACCAGGACGAGCCGTTGGGTGCTTCTGGAAGACCTCAGCCGTCGTGCGAGCAGCAGCACCAGAGGAAGGAGACAACCGATGCACCCGTACGCCCCAGACGACGAGGAACCACAAGGCACGCTCCAGCCGCTGTTGGCTCTTTGCTTGCCGACGCTGGGCGCGCAGCGTTTGCCGATGCGCCACCGACGTTGCCCAGGTCTGCTTCCACGCTCGATTGCAGACGGCGTTGCGCAGCACCAGCATCGGGTTGACGTTCTGCCGACCCCAGCGCATACCCGCGCCTTTGAGGCGCGCTTCGACGACCAGCTTATTGGCACTTTCCACGCTCCCTGAACCAATGGGCCAGCCCGCCTCCTGATACGTTGGGTATTGCATGTGCGCTTCCCGCTTCTGCAAATAGGCCAATTTCTCCCGTATCAGGGGACTGGGATAGCGCGCTGCCAACCAACTCAGGTGTCGGAGCACCCGTGCTGGTCCCTGGTGCTTGAGCCGGTGCAGTACTCCCTCCAACCAGCGCGCAGGCAATCTGCCTCCTGCTGCCTGCACCGCCTGCCCGATGTCGTTGATAGACTCGGCGGTATGCGCAAAATCGAGAATGCGCACCGCATCCGCACGGTGGTAATCTACCAGTCCTTGGAGCCACTCCGCACCATCTTGCACCGCACACACCTCGCTGGCCCGGGAGAGTCCTCGCCGATGCGTTTCGAGCAGCGTTGCTTGCTCAAAGCTCGCGGCATCACCCAGGCGCGAGCAGTACGAGAGCTGCTGCGTGCAGACTTCCCCCCGCCGATTGCGCGTGACCTGCCCGATCGCCAGTGTCTTGACCTCCACCTACTCGCCTCCGACCAGGTGCACCATCGCTCCATCCCCACTCAGCGCTTGCTTGTCCGCTCCCACAGGTGCCTGGGGAGCTTCCTGCTTGAGCCCCTCCACCTGCGCCTCCCACACCGAAAGTGCTGCCTGCCCTGTGTGCAGTGTTGCTCGGCGTGCGGTGGCCTTGCTCACCTGCACGCCCAGCAGGTCCTCCAGTAACTCCCGCGCTGACTCGTAGGGCATCCAGGTCGACAGTCGCACCAGCGTTTCCTCCGCCCGTGGCGTCAATCCTCCACTTAGCAGTCCTAATTCTTCATCCAGGGGGAAAAAAGCCGACCCCACAATCAGGACAGGCTCCATACATGCGTGTCAGCTTGACCGCTTCCCCTCCGTTGGTTTGCACCCAACGCGTCTGTTCTCCTCGCGCCCACAGCGGCTTGCCGCAGGTCGCACACCTCGGACGCTCCGCTTCCGGCTTCTGCTTCCACTCTTCGCTCTCGCCCATCTGCACCACGTCTTGGATCAACTGCGCCCGCAACTGGTTGATCCGTTCATCCACGGCCGCTTCAATCTCTGCCCACGTCGCGTGTGGATGCTCTTTGCGCCACTGGGTCATCCCCAGCACATCGCGCAGTCCTGCGCTCACCTGTTGCATCTGCTCACTGCGCTGCCGTTTGTTCTTCTTGGCTTTCATGCTCTCGCTTCTCTCCTGGTCGTTTTTCCTCTATTCTACCACCTCCCTCCTCTGTGCAAAAAAATGAACCGCACCCGAATGCCAAGGGCGTAAGTGATTATGACATTCCTTTCAGTACTTGTGTGAGTTATGCTTATAAGAGTCAAGGCAAGACCCCGATGCAGGTATATACCCTGTATCGGCTTGCCTTTTACTGCGCCTGTAAGCCGAACTTGATCCGCTTCCGCTGGACTTCCGCACTGAAATCACGGCCTACCCGTTCCAGGTAATCAGCCCCTATACCAACCAGCCAATGCAGCACCACTGAGAGATCAACCCCATCTTCCGCCAGGTCACCGCCAACCCAGGCTGCTAAGGAGGTCAGGTACCCCATCACTGCCTCAATCCCTTTATTGATGTTTTGTTCTTCCCACCACTTGCGCACGATCTTCCCAAATTGGGGCGGCATTCCCAGCGAGTCTATAAACGCCGTCTGGATCAGTTGCCACACTGGATGTGCCGACCACCGTGCCCGGTTCTTGTTACTCGTCGGAACAACGCAGCGCAGCCAGCCATCCGGCAGTTCATCGTTATCACTTCCCTGAACACGTCCTGCTGCATAGGCCCATAACACCGGCAAGCGCTCGGGCAGGTCAAAGGCATTCTCAATCCCCCAAAACTTATCCTCTTGCTGTAGCTCGTGGAGCGCCTGCCGCTTGAACTTGAACTCGATGCGCCAGACGGTCCCGTCATCTTCATTCCAACCATGCAGTCGCCAGATGTCACTAAACCACTCTTTGCCGGACTGCTTCATCTCGCGTGTCTTGTCGTAGATCGTACAGAATAGCACCCCTCGTTTCGAGAAGTCGAAGCCGGTTTCCTTGAGGCCGTAGGAGAAATCCTTCACGCGCAGATCGGTATCCCAATCTGGCTCGAAGTGTGAGCCACGCTTGCGCGAGCGTGAAACAAAGTGCTTCCGCCGGTCTAAGGAAGCGATCTCAGACCAGCCTGCGATATCGGCACAGAGGTGAATTTCCGATGGTTGCAGAAACATGAATTGTCCGAAGACCTCATACAAGAAAGCATGGAGACAGACGAGGGCATCAAGCAGGCCCGTACATGACCAGAGGTAGTACGAACTCAGACGTACCGCCGCCACACCGTTCCACTTGCCCTGAGAGACGTAGAGCGTGATATCTGGTGTCTTGAGCATCCAGGGAAATTGCCCATGACCTGCTCCGTTGGGTTGCATCTGTAACGAGGCATCGTTGAATGCCCAGGGCGTGATGAACGGCTCACCAAGTTCTTGCGCCATCTTTTTCCACTCATCAAGTTGAGCAGCAAGCGCCTCATCGATATCGCGCCGGATCGGCTTCTCCCGATCCATGTAATACACATTGATCACCAACGTGTCTACCCCATGATTGACAATCCGTACTTCACTCATGAACTACTCCCCTCTACCGCTTACCAACAGAGAAGCAAACAACATTAGTCAGTGATACCACCTCCTTCCAGAGAAGACTTGTGCTATACAACAGCAGTACACACTATGAGGAGAACCAACATTTAATGGTGAGCTATACAACGACATTGGAGCCTATGCACAATAGGATATCTGTCAACCGCCTCGTACAAGCGAACTTCATTCGGTACTCGTTGCACTTATCAGAAAAGTTCGGTATACCAGGTACGCTCCTGAGCGTTGTATTCGAGAGAAAATAGTACTCTTTTTGTAGTGCTCTACTTGATAATGGGATAGGATTAGAGGAATTGTTGTTCTAATTTTCCGTTTAGCTATATGAGGTATGAGGTGTAATATGAGAATTGAGCTTTCTGACTATTCTGATGTTAAAGCCAGAGCAAGAGATTTGGCTCTAAACATACCTGCAGGACTTGCCTTAATCCCGGCAAACTTTTTAGATGCTACTTCGCGAGATGAGCTACTCCAAAACGATCATACTCCAACCATACGTTCGCTTTGGCGTCAAAGCGGAATCGCGGAAACAAAGTTTGAACGTGAGGATGACCATTTAGGCCAAAAAGCTGAGAGGGGTTTCGAAGAATGGATAGCACCAGCGATTTTTGTCGGCGTTTCACTTTGGAGCCAAAATCCTTTAGCCGTGACAATCGCTATAAATGTTATTTCCAACTATCTCACGACTCTTTTCCAAGGTTTGCCTTTCAAGACGGTGAAGCTGGAAATAGTCGTTGAAGTCAATAAAGACGGGACTTATTATCGTAAAGTGAACTACTCAGGCGATCCTAGTGGACTAGAGAAATTGCCACCGATTATACGTGCAGTATCTGAAGGAAAAGAAATTGAAGGAGCGGAAAATGGAAAATGATATAGATCAGTTAAGCCAGGACTTTTTAACAGAGTTTGAGCAGATAGCTGCTGATTGTCAACGGCTTTGCCACATCACGCGTGCAAAAGAATTACAAGTAGAGGTATTGCAACGAACGAATGACTTCACCAAAAGAGTGATTGAGCTAAAGAATAGTGCAATTGCACATGCTGATGAAGAATCTGCCAACATTCTCTTAAGCTTCGAAATGCTAGTGACATCACTGGCATCACAACTCAAGATGTGGATAGCCCTCAAAGATGATGATCCGACTGAAGCCTGGAACCAGCTAGTTCATGTACAAATAATTGCTCGCGATTCGATGTTAGCCCATGAAATGGGAGCTAGACTCAATGCAGCAAAATATATTGAACGTCTACTTGTTCTCGAGAAATTGTTATTTCCTCCACAAATGTTCTTTAGCATAGGTGGTATCATCGAATACGCAAAGTGTTCTATATGCAATGAGGAGTACGGCACTTGCGATCATATAGTGGGCAGACCATATATGGGACAGCTTTGCAACAGAATAGTTACTCAGTACAAGCTTAATGAGGTTTCAATTGTCGATAACCCAGCAAATAAAAGCTGTCGTTCGACGGCAATTACAGATACTCAAGGAATAATGAGAGATACCATGACTTGGCGTGAGGTTCCATACGAAAATCAGGATAACTTAGAGAATCCTGATTCAGAACAAGTGCTAGAATACTTCAATCAAGATGATGATTTTTAAGAGATGCTTTAATCTTTTTGCTACCATCTTTCTAAAAGAACATCAATCAAGACCTATAAAGATCAGAGTAAAAAAGCCTAGCTTATATCAATATGCATCGTTAAAATACATTAGCCCAGCGTTATCTCGCTTCAAATACCTCTATCGCACGCTTCTCATGCCCGTATTTCATTAGTTACCTCGCTTACTCTCCTTTTGTATTTTAATGGGCGCGATATACTTGCCTCGCGCCCCAGGCGGTTAGTACGCCGTCGGCGGGGCCCCTACCCCACCGCGCGTACTAACCGCCCCCAGGCAGGCCACCACCACTCCCCACCCGCTCACCTGGACAGGCCAGGCCCTCCCAGGATTCGAGCAAGGATGGAGCAGGCGAGAGATAGGGCTCGCATCCACGCCTCCACCCAGATGCCATACCGAATTTTGTGTAATGGTACATAGCGGAAAAGCCCTAAAGCTAGGGCTAGACTGGCTTTAACGTTTTCTCGCTTCACGCCATTACACAAAATTCGGGCTCTCCCGCACTTGGCGTGCTCAGCAATAAAGAGAGAGCGGCGAGAGCTGGCCTGGTAAGATAGCGCACACCTATTCAATGTGTGAGGGATGATTTTTTGGGGGAAACATCCCTCAATGCCGTTCTGCATGGGTTTCTTGATGGATCAACGCAATGGCTGAGCACGCCAAGTGCGGGAGAGCCAGTAAACTGGGGACTTGATATATGAAATTAGAGAATTCTTCTCTCATGCTAAACCAAGAGGTCCAAATAAACTCTGTAACGCCTCTTCACATTTATTACAGAAATTATGAAACTCTGGAAGTTCCCTGTTAATATTTTGAATATCTCCAGTCTTATGACCCTGAACGGCTCTTTCTAGCTGGTTATTTATTGTATTGGCCATTTGAGGAATTTTAAGTAGATCGCGAAGAAGATTCGACGGAAGGAGACTACATATATCAGCTAGTAATACTTTGAATGCACTTGTATCAAATCGATAAGGTCTATCGGCAAGAGAACCTGAAGGTATATTAGGGTCCCCATATAGCATCAAATTCGCGATCTCCTTATACTGAGCCAGTTCTAAACGAAGAAGGGTGACTTTTTTTATGCGATCTTCTGTATTCATCATCTGCTCTCGTACCTCCGAGTGGCTCATAGGGACTGCCGCTCCATGTTCACCACGACTATAATAGATATTCTCAACCATATGAGGGCGTCTTTGGCTCTGAGGTATATAAACTACAAAGATACCTCTATTAGGATCAACAGGAAGAGGCAATACCTGCGGCACAGCCTCAAAATAAATTTCAGGTTGGATAGCTTCAATTTTCTGCCCAAATTCCCTAAATAAATCTCCACCAATAGGTATACCTGTTATACGGTCCTCCGGAACTGCAACTGTTACCCTTCTGTCCTTGACACCAAAAAGAATAAACCCCCCATTTGTGTTTGCCATTGAGCAGGCAGTACGGCGAATAGAAGCTATATGATTATTTCTCTCAGAACCAGTAGCGTTAAGAACATCTTTGTAATCAAACGCTCCGGGTTCAAATTCATGTTTCTTTACAAGATCCATGACTGTATCGAATGTCCAGCTGTCCAAAGGAAGTGGTAACCCTTCAAGTTCTCCCATTTATTTTAAAGCCCCCCTATTTCTCTACACTAAGCGCTTCTACGTCTATCTGAACAAATTGAAGTCATTATACTATGCTAGAGAATACTTTTATACATAGCAAATCTAACATACTAACAAGTATCGCAGGAAATCTGAGAGCAAAACCGCCTCACTCACTTCATCACCGTTAGACAAGAATAGGCAAAAACAGCGCCGTCTTCCGCTCCACAGGCCCATCCAACAGTTTACCAGCAGAGTCAAAATTGGACATGAGCCAATAAAACATCTCTCTTTTTGGCAATATAATCTTACTCTTACAAATAGTGCTAGCCCGAGTTTTTTGGACTTGTTCTGTCAAGTCCCCGAATTGCTAGCCATTGGGAAGCATTCATCACTCCCTGATACTATTAGGCAGCCATTCAGTCGCAAAAGGGACCCTATTCCACCAAAAAACCACCATAAAATGAGAGCAAAACTGGGAGCAAAACCACTCTACCCCCATCAACAGCATTGGACAAAAATGGATAAAAATTGCACTGCCCTCGCTCGATACCCCCACAAATCCGCCTGCCAGTAGAGCTAAAAAAGCTCCTTCGGAGGTTCAAATCCTCTCGCCCCGACTTATCAACAGGCCACGGCGTGCACGTGCCGTGGCTTTTTGTTATTTACAACTTCTTCGCAGTAATTAATGTTGCTCCAGGTGTAAGCAAGCGATGGCGGCGCACATGACCCATGCCGGCTCGCTCTATCCATCCTTTCACAGTCGAGAAAGGATAGCATGTTCCTCCAACGGTGGTCATCGTCAGGGCCATAAACTGG
>WNFI01257349.1_pt1 | contig 22250 bp, 26 predicted proteins | sample 5400471 | NCBI WGS metagenome assembly WNFI01 (sample SAMN13153348, study PRJNA577476) | soil metagenome | isolation source: 100 cm saprolite on Douglas fir-dominated hillslope | place: USA:California | collected 2013-09-17
CCCAGTCCTGCGCCTCCGTGCCGCCCTGGCCCGCGTTGATGTCCACGAAGCAGTTGTTCGGGTCCATCGGGTCGTTGAACATGCGGCGGAACTCGAGGTCGGCGACCAGCTTCTCGACCCCCTTCACGTCGGCTTCGACGGCGAGGAGGGTCGCGTCGTCGCCCTCGCCCTTGGCGAGCGCGAAGAGCTCGCCCGAGTCCTTCAGGCCGGAGTCGATCTTCTCCACGGTGGTCACCGTTTCCTCGAGGGCGCGGCGTTCCTTGCCGAGCTCCTGGGCGCGCTTGGCGTCGTCCCAGATCTTCGGATCTTCCAGGGTGCGGACGACTTCTACGAGGCGCGACTTCCTGGCGTCGTAGTCAAAGATACCTCCGGAGCTCCGCGGAACGCGCGGCGAGGTCCTGGAGGGAATTTTCGATGAGGTTGATGCGGTCGGCTTCCATTCGTTTGCGTCCTGCGAAAGGCGGAATTATAGCGATAGTTGCACATGTAACTCGCCGCGGGGTAGCCTTTGCCCGGCAATGTGCACTGATTCACTTCGCGCGCGGCTCGCGTGGAGTTAGATGGGGGTCTTCTGGAGGGGGGACACATGAACATTCGACGCGCGCTGCTCGGAGCAGCGCTTGCATTCGCCGGCCTGGGCGCTTTCGCGCAGCCCGGCTCCAACGTGCTCCTGCTCGGCCAGACCGCGGACTACAGCGGCCCGCAGTCCGCGCCGGTGAAGGAGACCGCCGCCGCGGCGCGCGCCTATTTCGACAAGGTCAACGCCGCGGGCGGCGTGAACGGCAAGAAGATCGTGCTCGAGTCCCTGGACGACGGCTACGACACCAAGCGCACGGTGGAGAACGCGCGGAAACTGATCGACGAGAAGGGCGTCCTCGCGCTCTTCCTCTTCCGCGGCACCGCCAACGCCGAGGCGCTGCTGCCGGTGCTGCAGGAGAAGAAGACGCTGCTCTTCGGCGGCGTCGGCAGCTCGATGAAGATGCACCAGCCGATGAACCGCTACATGTTCAACCTGCGCTCCCCGGTCCAGACCGAGGTGGGGAGCATCGTCGGCCAGCTCGCCTCCCAGGGGATCAACGACGTCGCGGTCGTCTACACCGACGACGGGTTCGGCAAGGACGCGATGGAGGGCGCCAAGAGGGCGTTCGAGAAGTACAAGATCAAGCCGACCGCGGTCGCCGCCATCCCGCGCGGGCAGGCCGAGGTCGACGCCGCGGTCGCCGAGATCCTGAAGGCGAAGCCCTCGGCCACGATCGGCTTCTGCATCCCGAAGATCTGCGCCACCATCGTGAAGAAGCTGCGCGCCCAGGGCTCGCTCACCCAGTTCTTCTCGCTGTCGAACACCTCGTCCAACGCCTACGTGACGGAGCTCGCCGAAAACGCGCGCGGCGTCGTGGTGACGCAGGTGATGCCCTATCCGTTCGATTCGCGCGACCAGATCGGGCGCGAGTTCCAGGCGTTCGCGAAGGAAACCGGCACCAAGGTGTCCTACGGAACGATGGAAGGCTACCTGTCGGCGCGAGTCATGACCGAGGCCCTCAAGCGCGCCGGCAAGAATCCCACGCGCGAGAGCCTGCTGGCCGCCTTCGAATCCCTCAAGCTCGACCTGGGCGGTTTCCAGCTCGCCTTCAGCCCGACGTCGCGCACGGGGTCCGAGTTCGTGGACCTCACCATGATCTCCAAGAACGGCAAGTTCATCCGCTGACGCAAATAAGAGGGTCAGACTCCGCTATTCGCGCGAATGGCGGAGTCTGACCCTCTTATTTCTCGACGTGGTCGACGATGAGCTGCAGCGAGGAGCTGCCCTGGAACTCGTTCACATCGAGGCGGTAGACCGCGGTGATCGCGGCGGGAAGCGCATCCGCGGAGCCGAAGCGAATCGCGCTGTAGCGCCGCCCGTCCATCGCGAGCGTGAGCTTCAGGTGCTTTTCGCCGACCACGCGCTGGGCCTCGACGGCGAAGCGCGCGCTGAAGCGCGGCTCCGGAAATCCCTGGCCCCAGACTTGCCCGCGCAATAGCTGCGCGAAATCCGCGGTGAGCTGCGCGCCCGCGAGCTCGCCGTCGGTCTCGATGCGCTGCTCGAGGTCGGCGGGCGTGAGCTGCTCGCGCGCGATCGACTCGAACGCCTGGCTGAACGCTTCGAGCCCGCCGGCCCTGAGTGTCGCGCCCGCCGCCGCGGCGTGCCCGCCGAAGCGCTCCAGCAATCCGGGACGGCGCTTGTCGACGAGGTCCAGCGCATCGCGAAGATGCAGCCCGGCGATCGAGCGCCCCGAGCCCTTCAGCTTGCCGTCGCTTTCGCTGGCGAAGGCGAACACCGGCCGGTGGAAGCGATCCTTCAGGCGCGAGGCGAGCAACCCCACCACGCCCGCGTGCCATTCGGGCCGATGGATCGAGAGCGTGTAAGCGTCTCCCGCCTCGACCGCGGCCACCATCGCGAGCGCGGACTCCTGCATGCCGACCTCGATCTCGCGCCGCTCGCGGTTCAAACGGTCGAGCTTCGTCGCCAGCTCGAGCGCGCGGCCGTGGTCGGGGGCGATGAGGCACTCGATGCCGAGCGACATGTCCTGCAAGCGGCCCGCGGCATTCAGCCGCGGCCCGGCGGCGAATCCCAGGTCGTAGGCGCGCGACGAGGTCCAGCAGCTCGCCGAGACGCGGCTCCGGATGCGCCGGCGAGAAAGCGCCGCGGCGGCGCAACTCGGCGCGCAGTGCCAGCATCACGTAGAAGATCACGCCCACGCCCGCGAGATGCTTGCTCGGAAAGCCGCAGCCGTCCTGGTTCGGGTTGACGATGCAAGCGGCTTCGGGAAGCCGGGGGCCGGGCAGGTGATGGTCGGTCACCAGCACGCGCATGCCGAGCCGGTTCGCCTCGGCGATGCCGTCCACCGCCGCGATGCCGTTGTCGACCGTGATGAGGAGCCGCGGCGCGCGCTGCGCCGCCTCGCGGACGATCTCCGGCGTGAGGCCGTAGCCGTGCTCGAAGCGATTCGGCACGAGGTAATCGACGCCGGCCCCCATCGAGCGCAACGCCCTCACCCCCACTGCGCACGCCGTCGCGCCGTCGGCGTCGTAGTCGCCCACGATGAGGATGCGCTCCTTGCGCGCGATCGCGTCGGCGAGGAACCGCGCGGCGTCGTCGATGTGATGCAGCCGATCGGGTGCCGCGAGCGCCTGCAGGGTCGTGGCGAGCTCGTCGATGCTCGTCATGCCGCGCGCCGCGAAGAGGCGCGCGAGGCGCGGATCGCAGCCCGCCGCGGTGAGGCGCGCGCAGGCGGCATCGTCGACGGCGCGCACCGTGATCTCAGGCATGCGCCGCCAATGGCTTGCGCGCGCGGAACCAGCGCCACTTCGCGGCGGGCGTGAGCGTGGCGATGCGCGTCTGCCTCGCGGACGGCAGGATCACGCGCACGCGCTGGAAGCGCTCGATCGCCGCGCCCAACCCGGAGAACCAGCGCTCGTCGAGCGTGGTGGCCGCCGCCTGCCAGGCGGGCGCATCGCCGCGGCGCAGCGCCGGCGTGAGATCGCCGATCACCACGAGCGCGCTGTCGCCGGGCGCGACGAGGTCGACATCCTTGATGCCCACGGGAACTGCGCGCACTTCCGCGCCGGAGCGTGCGCCCAGGCCGCGCGCGAAAGGGTCCGCGGCGTGCACGAGCGAGTAGGGCCGCGGCAGCCGCGCGGGCAGCGAGCCTTCGCCCCAGAACCAGACGCTGTTGATCGCGAGCTCGCCTTGCGCCTCGCGCCGCGCATTCACCTCGTGCGCGCCCATCACCATCTGCGCTTCCGTCATCGCCGAGCGCCAGTTGATCGCGGTGTTGTGCGGCAGGAGGCCGAAGACGTCGCGTCCCAGCGCGTCTTCGAGCGGCGTTGTCCTGGGCAGCCCGCCGCCGATCGCCTTCACATACCAGCGATCCGGCGCGGCGCCGTGGAGCTCGAGCCCGTCCGCGCGGAAATGCTCCTGCAGCGCGGCGAGGAGCGCGTCGGCTTCCTCGCGGCGCACGCCCAGGACCGAAGCGTCGTGCAGCTTGAGATAGTCGTGGTCGATGCGCAGGTGCACGGGATCGGCGCGCATCCACGCGCCGTCGGCCTCCGCGCCTTCGCCCGCGCGCGAGATCGCGGCGACAGGCAGCGGCGCGCCGAGTCCATAGGCGGCGCCGAGCCACGAGGTGGCGCTCGCGCCGGCCTCGGTGCGCACGTCCGCGCGCGCCAGCCACTTCTCGAGCCCCGGCATGCGTTGCGCGCGAAACGGCGCGGGTGCATCGGCGGCGAGCAACAGGTCGGGAACGAGCAGATCGAGCGGCATTGGAGAATAATTATCCCATGCGCGATGACGGCGAAAATGGTGTCAGGGACGATTATCGGCACGCATGAGCGATAATCGTCCCTGACACCATTTTCACCACCTCCTTTGCGACCCTTCGAGCTTTTCGTCGGCCTGCGCTACACCCGCGCCAAGCGCCGCACCCATTTCATTTCCTTCATCTCGTTCATCTCCATCGCGGGGATCGCGCTCGGCATCTGGGCGCTGATCAGCGTGATGTCGGTGATGAACGGCTTCGAGAAGGAGATCCGCGCGCGCATCCTGGGCGCCGCGGCGCACATCCAGATCCTCGGGCCCGAGACCGGCATCGCCAACTGGGAGCAGCTCGCCGCGGAGGTGAGGAAGCATCCCGAGGTCACGGCGGCGGCGCCCTTCGTGAACGCGCAGGGCCTGCTCTCCACCGGCAACTCGGTGCGCGGCGTCTTCGTGCGCGGCATCGATCCGCCGCTTGAGAATACCGTCGCCGACTTCGGCTCCCACATGAAGAGCGGCAGGCTCGAGGACCTGCGCCCGGGCGAATTCGGCATCGTGCTCGGCATCGGGGTCGCCCGCGCGCTGCGGCTGAACGTGGGCGAACGCGTGACGCTCATCTCGCCGCAGGGGCAGGTCACGCCGGCGGGGCTCATGCCGCGCCTGAAGCAATTCACGGTGGTGGGCATCTTCTCGATGGACCATAACGAGTACGACTCGGCGCTGGCGCTCATCAACATGAAGGACGCGCAGGTGCTCTACCGCCTGGACGGAAACGTGAGCGGCATCCGCCTCAAGGTGAAGGACCTCGACCGCGCGCCGCAGGTGACGCGCGAGCTGGCGAAGCTGGTGACGAGCGATGTATTCCTCACCGACTGGACGCAGCAGAACGTGAACTACTTTCGCGCCATCCAGATCGAGAAGCGGATGATGTTCATCATCCTCACGCTCATCATCGCGGTGGCGGCCTTCAACCTGGTCTCCACGCTGGTGATGGTGGTGACGGACAAGCACCCCGACATCGCGATCCTGCGCACGCTCGGTGCCTCGCCGGCCAGCATCATGAAGATCTTCATGGTGCAGGGCGTGGTCATCGGTGCGGTGGGCACCATCCTGGGCGTGGTGGCCGGGGTCTTCACCGCGCTCAACATCGACGTCGTCGTGCCCGCGATCGAGCGCCTGTTCCACTTCCAGATCCTGTCGCGCGACGTCTATTACATCAGCGAGCTGCCCTCGGACCTGCATGCGTTCGACGTGCTGTGGACCGCGGGCATGTCGCTCGTGCTGGCGTTCGTGGCCACGCTCTATCCCAGCTGGCGCGCCGCGCGCGTGAATCCCGCCGAGGCGCTGCGGTATGAATAGTCCCGGCGAGACCATCCTTTCCTGCGCCGGCCTCACCAAGACCTACGGGCTCGGTAACGTCGCGGTCCCCGTGCTGCGCGGCATCGACCTCGCGGTGGGCAAGGGCGAGTCGCTCGCCATCGTCGGCGCGTCGGGCTCCGGCAAGAGCACGTTGCTGCATCTCCTGGGCGGGCTCGATCGGCCCACCGCGGGACGCGTGACGCTCCTCGCCGAGGATCTCTTCGCGTTGAACCCGGCCGAGCAGGGGCGGCTGCGCAACCGCGCGCTGGGCTTCGTCTACCAGTTCCATCACCTGCTGCCGGAATTCTCCGCGCTCGAGAACGTGGCGATGCCGCTCATCATTCGCCGCGCCGATGAGGGCGCCGCGCGGGAGCGTGCCGCGAAGATGCTGGAAGAGGTGGGCCTGGGCCATCGGCTCGAGCACCGGCCGGGCGAGCTCTCCGGCGGAGAGCGCCAGCGCGTGGCCGTGGCGCGCGCCCTCGTGACCGAGCCGGCATGCGTGCTGGCCGACGAGCCCACCGGCAACCTCGACCGCGAGAACGCCGCGAAAGTCTTCGACCTCATCATCGAGCTGAACCGCCGCCACGACGCGGCGTTCGTGATGGTGACGCACGACCCCGACCTCGCCGCGCGCATGGATCGCAAGCTGCGCATCACCGACGGCCTTCTTATCTCCCGATCTTGATCGGCGCCCAGTCGGACGACGCGGTGTGGGTCACGCGCGCGTCGGCGTTGCGCTTCTGCTGAACGACTTCCAGCAGGTTCTGGCGGGCAAGGAGGACATTCTTCTTGTGGAAGTCGATGCGCTCGGCGTCGGCGCGCGAGACACGCGCGGACTGAAGCCTCATCGGGTCGGAAGACGGGAGCGCCACGCGGCGCACCTCCGCGAGTGCGTGCTCGGCGAGGTCGACCTGCGCGTTGGCGCGTTGCACCGCTTCGTCGGCTTCGCGCAGCTGCTCCTCGCGCGAGGGACCGGACTTCACCGCCGCACCGAAGGGACCGGGCTCCGCGTCCTTCATGTGGATCTCGGCCACCACGCTCGCCTGGCCGCCCTCGGGCGGCTGGTCGGAGAACTGGATCACGCCGTTGGGGCCGATCGACTTGTAGAGCACGGCCGCGGGCGCTGCAGCGGAAGACACAGCCGCGGCGCAGGCGAGGGCGGCAAGGCGCAGCGCGTTCATGCGATCTGCAGCTCGAGCCGGTGATAGGCGACGTCCGCGGACATCGTGAGGCTCCTCGGGGCGATGTGTGAAATTTGCCACACCCACAAGAAGCCTCGCCGGGTGGCGCCGCGGCGCGCGCTAGTACGCTAAGACCAGCCGTGTGGGACATTGACGACACCGCGCTTGCAAGAGCGGCTACTTCGTAGGAATACGCCGGCTTTCTGGGGTGTTATCTTGGTCGCGCCGGCCCCAGGCCGCGCCCCACAAAAATCCCGGAGGAGTCCAATGAACGCACGCAAGCTGGCCGTCCTGCCAGGCGGCACCGTGGAGCAGGATGGGCAGGCCGCGAAAGCCGGCGTCGATTCATTGAAGTAAGCATTGGATCATCGCCGGAGGCCTTCCGCGGCGCGCGTGCGGAACGTGATCGAGTAACGCAGCTGCGGCGTCGGCGCGATGCTGTGCTGCCACTTCCAGCGCACGTCGTCCTTCAGCACGTAGGCCGAGCGCGGCTCGAGGTCCAGCGTGAAGATCTTGTCGTGCTTGCGCGGCGGATACGGCCGGAAGCGCATCTTCGCCGCGCTCGCGAGGGATACACCCACCACCAGCTCGAAGTGCGGCACGTCGCGATGCCAGCCGAGCTGCGTGCCCGGGCGATACTCGGCGACGAGCGCATAACCGAATTCCCCGGCGGCGGCACCGGCCCATGGCGCGATGCGGTCGCGCAGCTCGGCGAGGAAGGGCGCCATCGTCGGCGCAGGCGTGAGCTCGTTCTCGGTGAAGTCGTATCCCGCGCCGAAGCTCGCCACGCGGCGCTTGGCGGTGAACGCCTTGTACTGCGCCTCGCGAAGGTCGAGCGTGCGGATCGACTCCAGCAGCGCCTTCTCCTCCGCGCCGGTGAGAAACCGCGGCTGGTAGACAAGCCCGCCCGGCAACTCGCTCGGTTCAGAGAAAAGCTCTTCCTGTGCCATGAAAATAAGTGGGTCAGACGAAATAAGAGGGTCAGACTCCGATATTCAATCGCGTCGTGGCCACGTTGAAACACCGGGATCCGAATATCGGAGTCTGACCCTCTTATTTCAAAAGGTGACGGGGTCGAGCGAGCGCCAGAGGTACCACGTGGCGGCGGAGGCGTAGGGGGCCCACTCGCCGGCGATCTCGCGCATCTCGTCCTTCGTGAGCGCCTTTCCGGCGTTGTAGTGGCGCTCGATCGCGCGGCGCAGGCCGAGGTCGTCCAGCGGCAGCACGTTGGGGCGCATGAGGTGGAAGATGAGGAACATCTCCACGCTCCAGCGCCCGATGCCCTTCACGCGGATGAGGTCCTCGATGATGTTGTCGTCCTTCATGCGGCCCCAGCGACGCGGCTTCACGAGCCCCGTGTCGAAGTGCAGCGCGAGGTCCTTCATGTAGCGCACCTTCGAGCCGGAGAATCCGCACGCGCGCATCGCCGCGTCTTCCATCGCGTGCACGTCGCGCGGGGTGAGGTTTCCCGCCGCCGCGGCGAAACGGTTCCAGATCGAGGTCGCCGCCTTCACCGAGATCTGCTGTCCCACGATGGAGCGCGCGAGGGTCTGGAACGCGTCGCCGCGCGTGCCGAGGTCCGCGTCGGGATACTTGCCGATGAGCTTGCGCAGCACCTTGTCGCGCTTCGCGAGGTGCGCCTTGGCCTCGTCCCAGTATTTCGGCTTCATCGCAGGAGTGAAATAAGAGGGTCAGACTCCCATATTCAATCGCGTCGCGGTCATGTTGAAACGCCGGGATCCGAATATGGGAGTCTGACCCTCTTATTTGCCCGAGCCTCCGCGGCATTCGACCGGCAGCCACGACGACTGGATGTCGGTCACGTCGGTGCCCATCACGTCCATCCCGGCGGGCACCCCCACGTTCGCGCACAGCCACGCGATCGGCACCGCGGGCGTGTCCTTCACCACCGCCGGACGGATGGTGAGCTTCTTGCCCTCGAGCGCCTTGCTCGCGTTGTTGCCGTAGGTGAGCACAATGGCGCCATTGTCGACGGCGACTTCCTTGATCATGGTGCCGACAATCTTCTCCTTGTCGGGCACGCCGGCCGCCTTGTTGTCGGCCGGCATCACGCCGGCCAGCGACCACGACGTCTGCACGCCCTTCTCGGCGACTACGGCGAGCGACATGCCTTCCTTCACCTGCTTCTTCAGCGCCGTGTCCTGCAGGCTGGGGATGGCGATGAGGGCGAGGATGCCGATCACCGCGAGTACGATGATCATCTCGATCCAGGTGAAACCGGCTCCGCGCCGAAAGGAGCGCAGGAACGTGGAAGGCGGTCGCATGGTCGAATGATACCTTCACGAGAGACCCCACCGAAGGAGCCGTCATGGCGCAAAAAAAACGCGATCCGCATCCGACCCTGCCCAAGCCTCCGCGCGCGCCCGCGCCGCCCGTGGGAACCCGCGACCACGAGGAGTGGATGCTCGACGAAGCCGTGGAGGAGAGCTTCCCGGCGAGCGATCCGCCCGAGCCGGCGCAGCCGGGCAGCACCCTGGCGATCGAGCGGCTCAAGGAGGAGGGCCGCAAGACGCGCGCCAACGAAAAAGAGCTCGCGAAGAAAAAGAAGAAGTGACGCGGCCGCGCGGGTGACGCGCACGCCGGCGTAGGCCGGGCCGAACATCCCCGCGTTAGGAGGTGATGCGCTCCTTCGCGCTCGCCTTCATCCTCGGCGCGCTCGCCCTGCAGCAACGGGCGGCGCTTCCCGAACTGCCTTTCGCGTTGCTGGGCCTCGTGCCGTGGCTCGCGGTGGGTCTGCTCGCGCGCGAGCGCCGCATCGCGCGCGCCATCCTCCTCGCGCTGGCCGGTGCGGCCATGGGCTTCGGCTACGCGGCGTGGCGCGCCGAGGAGCGCCTGGCCGAGGCGCTCCCGGTGGCGCTGGAGGGCCAGGACATCGAGGTGGCGGGATTGGTGGCGAGCCTGCCGCAGCTCACCGAGAAGGGAACACGCTTCCTCTTCGACGTGGAGGAATGGCCCGCGGCCCTGCGAGCGTCCACGCCGACGGCCCTGCCCACGACGATCTCGCTCGCCTGGTACGCGGAGCGCGCCAAGGGATCCGATGCCGCGGCCGCGCCGCCCAAGGTCACCGCCGGCGAGCGCTGGAGATTCACCGTGCGGCTGAAGCGCCCGCGTGGCCTTGCCAACCCGCACACGTTCGATTTCGAGCCCTTCGCCCTGGAGCGCGGCATCCGCGCGACCGGGTACGTGCGCGCCAAGCCGCTCGCGCAGCGCATGGACGCGCGCGTCGACGGCTGGCCGTACACGCTGCATCGCTGGCGCGGCGAGATCCGCGACGCCATGTACGCGCACCTGGGCGATGCGCGCCTGCGCGGCGTGCTGGCCGCGCTCGCGATCGGCGACCAGGACTCGATCGCCGCGGACGACTGGGAAGTGTTCTGGCGCACGGGCGTGGGGCACCTGATGAGCATCTCCGGGTTGCACATCACGATGCTCGCGGGCCTTGCCTTCGCGCTCGCGTTCTTCGCGTGGGTGAGGGTGCCCGCGCTCGCGCTGCGCATTCCCGCGCGCAGGGCGGCGGTGATCGTCGGCACGCTGGCCGCGCTCGCCTACTCGCTCATGACGGGCTACGCGGTGCCCGCGCAGCGCACCTTCGTGATGCTCGCGGTGGTCGCGTTGTGCGTGCTCGCCGATCGCCAAGGCTCGCCCTCGCGCGTGCTGGCGCTCGCCGCGCTCGCGGTCGTCGCGCTGGATCCCTGGGCTGTGCTCTCCGCCGGCTTCTGGCTCTCGTTCGGCGCGGTGGCCGCGATCTTCTACGTGATGGCGCTTCGCACCGGCCACCACGGCAAGCTGCGCGGCGCGTTCCTCGAGCAGCTTGCGGTGACGGTGGGGATGCTGCCGATGCTGATGGCCCTATTCCAGGAGGTCTCGCTCGTCTCGCCCATCGCCAATGCGTTCGCGATTCCCCTGGTGAGCCTCGTGGTGGTGCCGCTCACTATCGCGGGCGCCTTCCTGCCGATTCCCGCGCTGCTGGATGTCGCGCACGCGCTGATGCTCGCGATCATGTCGCCGCTCGAGTGGCTGGCGGCGCTGCCCTGGGCGATGCTGGAAAGCCACGCGCCGTCGCTGTGGACCATCGCCGCGGCGGTGGTGGGGTGCGCGTGGATCCTCGCTCCGCGAGGCTTCCCGATGCGCTCCTGCGGCGCGCTCTGGTTGGCGCCGATGTTCGCGGTGGCGCCGGCCGCGCCCGAGAGCGGCGAGGCGTGGATCGACGTGCTCGACGTCGGCAACGGGCTCGCGATCGTGGTGCGCACCGCGCATCACGCCATCGGCTACGATGCGGGCCCCTCATGGAACGCCGACTCCGACAGCGGCAACCGCATCATGGTGCCATTCCTGCGCGGCGAGGGCGTGGGCAAGCTCGATGGCCTCATGATCACGCATGCCGACGACGACCACTACGGCGGCGCGGCGTCGGTCGCATACTCGCGCGAGCCGGGATGGCTGCTGTCCTCGCTCGGACCGGAGGATACGCTGCATTTATTCTTCACCACGTCGCTGCATTGCGAGGCGGGGCAGGCGTGGCGCTGGGACGGCGTGCACTTTCGCGTGCTTCATCCCGGCGGGGAAATCTACGCACCCGCGCCGCCATCGCCGGCGAAGCGAAGGCAGCGCAAGGAAAACGACCGCGGCTGCGTGCTGAAGATTTCGACCGCGGCCGCATCCATCCTGCTCACCGCCGACGTCGAAGCCCGCAGCGAGCAGGAAATGCTCGAGCGGGACGCCGCCGCGTTGCGCGCCGACATCCTCCTCGTGCCGCACCATGGCTCCAAGACGTCGTCGACCGCCGCATTCATCGATGCCGTCGCGCCGAAAACGGGCGTGCTCTCGGTCGGCTACCGCAACCGCTTCCACCATCCGAACCCGGGCGTGGTCGCGCGCTACGTCGAGCGATCGATCGGGCTACGCCGCACCGACCGCGAGGGGGCGCTTCGCATCGTGCTGCCCGCGACGGGCGAAGCGGCGATCACGGGGCAGCAGGCGGCCTGCCGCTATTGGAGCGAACGCCGCTGCAAAACTTGGTAACCCCGGGAGGTCCCGGCGCGCGCACAATCACTTCATCGAGCGGGAGTTGCGCCATGACCTCTGCTGCCCCTGGCCGGACCCTGTTGGCCCTCATCCTCGCGGGCGTGCTTGCCGCTTGCTCTTCCACGCCGGTGCCACTCGCGTTGGACCTCGTGCCCCGCGTGACGAGCCGCGTCTTCCCGGCCTATCCCGAAGCGGCGAAGCGCTCCGGCATCGAAGGCACGGTCACCGTCTCCCTGTACGTGAACGAGGACGGCACCGTCGGGCGCATCGAGGCGCTTTCTTCGGCGAACGAGCTCCTCACCGGCGCCGTGATGGAGGCGCTACGCCGCTGGCGTTTCGATACGCCGGTGGAGAACGGGCGGCGCATCCCGTTCCTGGTGGAGTACACCGTGGAATTCACGCTCGACTCGACGCCCCACGTCGCGATGCGGGGGCGCAACGCACAGGAGAAGTGCGGCCGCCGCATCGAGCTCGTCTAGGGCTATTATCGAAACATGCAGATATCGCCGACACGGCGCCGCCTGATCCTCTGGATGGGCGCGACAGCCCTGGCGCCGCTCGCCGCCACGCCGGCGCTGGGCGACGAGCGCGCGCCCACGCCGCGTCTCACCGAAGGGCCGTTCTATCCCAACACCCTCCCGGCCGATTCCGACGCCGATCTGACGCATGTGGCTGGGCGCGCGAGCGCCGCGCAAGGCACGGTGCTCGACGTCTCGGGGCGCGTGGTCGACCGCGGCGGGCGCCCGCGGGCCGGCGCCAAGGTGGAGATCTGGCAATGCGACGCGACGGGCCAGTACCACCACGTGGGCGAACGCGAGGGCTCGGGCGACGACAATTTCCAGGGCTACGGCGCGGTGGTGACCGATGCCGAGGGCCGCTACGCGTTTCGCACCATCAAGCCCGTGCCGTATCCGGGGCGCACGCCGCACATCCACTTCACCGTGCAGGAAAGCGGTCGGCGCAAGCTCACCTCGCAGATGTTCATCGAGGGCGAGGCGCGCAACGAGCGCGACGGCCTCTACCGCTCGCTCGGCCGCGACGCCCGCCTCGTCACGATGCGCCTCGACGACGCGCCGCGCGAATCCGGCGCGCAGCTGCGCGGCACGCTCGACATCGTCCTCGCGTAGCCAAAGGGCTATAGTGGAACGGTAGCAATCGCGAGGAGCGCACCTCGATGCGATGGCTCCTGGTCACGATCCTCTTCCTCTTTTCCCTCGCCGCGACACCCGCGAGCGAGGGCCCGGTCGTCGTGCTCTCGATCAACGGCGCGATCGGGCCCGCGACCGCCGACTACGTCCACCGCGGCATCGCGCGCGCGCAGGAGCAGGGCGCGCAGCTCATCGTGCTGCGCATGGACACCCCCGGCGGGCTCGACACGGCGATGCGCGCCATCATCAAGGACATCCTCGCATCGCCCGTTCCGGTGGCCGCGTTCGTGGCACCCGGCGGGGCGCGCGCCGCGAGCGCGGGCACCTTCATCCTGATGGCGAGCCCGATCGCCGCGATGGCACCCGGCACGAACCTGGGTGCGGCCACTCCCGTGCCGCTCGGTGGCGGCGGCGCGCAGCCAGCGGTGCCCGGCAAGGAGCAGCCGGACAAGGAAAAGACCGACAAGGAAGGCAGCGCGCATGAGCGCAAGGCGGTGCACGATGCGGCGGCCTACATTCGCGGCCTGGCGCAGATGCGCGGGCGCAACGCCGAGTGGGCCGAGCGCGCGGTGCGCGAAGCCGAAAGCCTCAGCGCCGAGGAAGCGCTGAAGATCCACGTGATCGACTTCGTCGCCGCCGACGTGCCGGACCTCGTCGCCAAGCGTGGCCTGGGCGCCGCGCCCATCGTCTACGCCGATCCCGACGCGCGCACACGCTTCCTGTCCATCATCACCGAGCCCAGCATCGCCTACGTGCTGATGCTGGTGGGCATCTACGCGATCATGTTCGAGTTCTCCAACCCGGGCCTGGTGCTGCCCGGCGTGGCCGGCGTGATCTGCCTCGTGATCGCGCTCTATGGATTGCATTTGCTGCCGGTGAACTACGCGGGCCTCGCGCTCATCGTGCTCGGCATCGGCTTCATGGTCGCGGAAGCCTTCCTGCCCGCGTACGGATCGCTCGGCATCGGCGGCCTCATCGCGTTCGTGATCGGCTCGGTGATCCTCGTCGACGCGCCGGGCTTCCGCGTGCCGTACCCGTTGATCGGCGGGCTCGCGATCGCAAGCGCGGCGTTCCTGCTCGCGGTCGCCGGCATGCTGGTGAAGGCGCGCGGGCGGCCCGTGGTGAGCGGGCGCGAGGAGCTCATCGGCAGCGCGGGCGAAGTGCTCGAAGCGTCGGGCCGCGAAGCGTGGGCCCGCGGGTCCTCCTCGCCGTACTGCTCCTCCTCTTCTCGATCCGCGTGCTGCGCGAGTACCAGCGCGCGGTGGTGTTCCAGCTCGGGCGCTTCTGGAACGTGAAGGGGCCGGGCCTCTTCTTCCTCATCCCGATCGTGCAGCAGATGGTGAAGGTGGACCTGCGCACCGTGGTGCTCGACGTGCCGCCGCAGGACGTCATCACTCGCGACAACGTGTCGGTGAAGGTTAACGCGGTGGTGTACTTCCGCGTGGTCGACCCGCAGAAGGCGATCATCCAGGTGGTCGATTTCCTGCAGGCCACGAGCCAGCTCGCGCAGACCACGCTGCGCGCGGTGCTCGGCAAGCACGACCTCGACACGCTGCTCGCCGAGCGCGAGATGCTGAACGCCGACATCCAGAAGACCATCGACACCGCCACCGACGCGTGGGGCATCAAGGTCTCGATCGTGGAGATCAAGCACGTGGACTTGAACGAGTCGATGGTGCGCGCCATCGCGCGCCAGGCCGAGGCGGAGCGCGAGCGCCGCGCCAAGGTGATCCACGCCGAGGGCGAGCTGCAGGCCTCCGAGAAGCTGCTGCAAGCGGCGGAGGTGCTGTCGCGCCGGGCCGAAGCGATGCAGCTTCGCTACCTGCAGACACTCTCCAACATCGCGAGCGACAAGTCCTCGACGATCGTTTTCCCGGTGCCGATGGATCTGCTCGACGCGCTTACCAGCCGGGGCGCAGCCAAGAGCTGAGCGACCCTCTCCCCGGCCCTCTCCCAAGGGAGAGGGAGAAACTCGCTCCGCAGCCGAAGGTAGTTCCCCCTCTCCCTTGGGAGAGGGCCGGGGAGAGGGTTACTGGCGTCCCAGAGGTTCTGTCTGCGACATCACCACGCGCCGGTCGAGCGTCTGGCGCTGGCGCGGATCCAGCATCGCGTAGAGCGTCTCGAGGTGGCGCTTGAGATCGCCGGTGGACTCGGCCTTGAGGCGCTCGTCTTCCGCGAGCGCCGCCATGAAGGTGACCGCGGTCGGGGCCGCCTCGCCGCCATCGCGCAGCGCCATCAGATGCCTGGAGCGCGCGCGATCCATCTCCGCGACATCCCGGATGTCGCGCTCGACGGCGTTCCACGGGCTCACCTGCTCCGCGGTCAGCATGAGATCCACCTTGAGCGAGGGCAGCTCGCGCTCGAGCGCCGCGAACGGCTCCTGCGCGGGGGAGGGCGTGTCCCTCTTCGCGCGGTCGTTCGTGGATTGCGAGTCGCGCGGCGATCCGCCGCGGCCGCGCCCCGGCATGCCCTGCGACGCCGCGTCCGCAACAATCAGCAACGATGCGAGCAGGAGCGCGCCCGCGCTAAGGTTTGCCTTCGTAAGCCTCATCGAAAATCCTTTCCAGTCCGGGATGAACCCCCCGCAATCCGTCGACCACTTTCTTCGCCCAGTCGAAATATTCGCGCTGCCGGCTGCGCGGCCAGGTCTTGGGAGGAGACGCCGCCATATCGCGTAAGTTGCATATCTTGTCGGCGAGCTTCACCAGCTTGGCGCCGCGCGAGAGCTTCGGCGCGTGGGTGATCTGCAGGCGCTTGCGGGTGGGCTTGTCGAGCGTCTTGTCGTCCGTCACCTCCATCACCATGTCGGCGATGCGCTTGCCGAAGCGCTCGCGCAGCTCCGCTTCGGTCGTGTCGGTGTCCTCGATCGTATCGTGCAGCAGCGCAGCGGAGATCACGTCGGGCTGCGTCACGCCGCCCTCGCGCCAGAGCACGTTGGCGAGCGCGATCGGATGGTTGATGTAGGGCGAGGCCTCGAGGTCCTTGCGCCGCTGGTCGCGGTGCTTCTGCGCGGCGAACTGGAGCGCGTCCAGCACCCCGCCGATGGGATCGCTCATGGGATCGTGCGTTTCAAGCCGAGGTCACTCCTCGTCAGTCCATGTTGACGAATCGAAGGTCGAGCTGGTCGTTGGGCCGCGCGGTGGCGTGCACGTTCTTGCGCATGGCCCACACGATGCGCCGGTAGACGAGGGGGATGAAGGCCACGTCGGCATCGAGCGCGGCGGTGGCGTCCGCCAGGTACTGGCGCCGCTTCGCGGGATCGAGCTCCGCGCGCGCCTTGTCGATCAACGCGTCCACCTGCGGGTTGTTGTAGCGGCCGAAGTTGTAGTCGCCGGTGCCGGGCGCGGTGCGCGTGTGCGCGAGCGGCACCAGCACGCCTTCTGCGTCCCAGGTCACGGGTGCCCAGCCGATCGAATAGAAGCTGGTGTCGCCGGCCAGGAGCTTGGGGAGCACCACGTTGAAGGGCAGCGGCTGGTAGGAGACCCGCACGCCGACACGCGCGAGCATCCCCGCGACCGCCTGGCAGATCGAATCCGCCGGCTGCTGCGAGCTGCAGTCGAGCGTGATGCCGAAGCCCTCCGGATAGCCCGCATCCTTCAGCAGCGCCCGGGCACGCGCGGGGTCGTAGGCGGGCTTCGCGTCGAAGCGCTTGTCGTAGCCTTCCACGAGCGGCGTGTAGATCACACGCGCGGCCTCGCCCTGGTTGCGCATGATCTTCGATTGCAGCGCGGCGGTGTCGATGGCGAGCCGGAAGGCTTGCCGCACGCGCAGGTCGCGCAGCGGATTCTTCCCCTTCACGTCGGAGTAGAGGAGCGTGTCGCGCGAGAAATCGAAGCCGAGGTACTGCGTGACGATGCTCATGCCCTGCTCGACCTTCACGTCCGGCGCCTTCTCCAGCCGGTCGACGTCCTGCGTCGCGGGATCGATCACGAAGTCGAGCTCGCCCGAGATGAGTCCCGCCACGCGCGTGGCCGCCGTGCCGATGACGAGGTATTGCGCCTCGGTCACGTTGCCGCGCTTGCCCCAGTAGCCCGGGAACGCGGTGAGCACCGTCTTCACGTCCGCGTCCCATTGCCTGAGCTCGTAGGGCCCGGTGCCGTTGGTGTTACGCGAAGCGTAGGTCTCCTCCTTCGCGCTGTAGTTGAGCGGCTTCTCCAGGTGGTGCTTCAGCGCCCAGGCCTTGCTCATGATGCGCAGGTTGGTGATGGCGAGAGGCAGCACGGGCGTCGGCTGCGAGGTGAGGATGTCGACCGTGAGGTCGTCGACCTTCTTCACCCCGACGACGTTGGGGAGCGTGATCTTCTGCGCGGAGGTGGGCGCCTGCGCGCGCTGAACATTGAAGATCACGTCGTCGGCGTTGAAGGGCGTGCCGTCGTGGAACTTCACGTTGGGCCGCAGCTTGAAACGCCACGTGGTGGGATCGACCAGCGTCCACGAGACCGCCAGCCGGGGCTCCAGCTGGAACTGCTCGTCGCGCCAGATGAGCGGCTCGTAGATCTGCGTGAGGACGCGCGCGTTGTATGCGGAGGCGAGCGCGTGCGGATCCATGGTCCCCGGATCGAACTGCGAGGCGTAGCGCAGTGTCTTGGCTTGTGTGCCCGCGGCCGTGAAGCACGCGGCCGCGAGCCCCAGCAGGACGCCCCGCAACCATCCCTTCATCCGCGGCATCGCACCGGCAGGTATTTCGGCGCGATATCGGGGGAGCTGCAGGCCCAGCTCACCGATCCCGAAGGTTCCACCGTGGGCGTCCAGACGAGGCGCCCGCCGTTCGCGACGCGCGGGCCGAAGACGATCGACAGCTCGCCTCGATGGGTCACTTCGATGCTCTGCACGTGCCGAGAGCTCACCTCGACGGCGCGCGGTGCGACCGGCTGCTTGCTCTGCAGCGATTGCTCGATCTCGCTTCGCAGCGCCGCGCTCGAGACGATCGCTTCGACCACGTGCGCGCGGACGGTGTAGTCCTGATAGGCGGGAATGGCTATCGCGGCGAGGATGCCGGCGAAGAAGGGGAAGACGAGCAGCAGCACGATCACCGCCCAGACGCCGCCCGTGATGGGCATCGGGTCGCCGCCCGCGGCCACTTCCCCGGGCGTGGCCTTGGCGTTCACCACCAGCGTGCCCGCGATCATGTCGTGCAGCGCCTGCTTCCTCTCGGTGAAGGCGGCCATCAGCCAGCCGATGCACAGGGTGATGGTCGACACCCACGTGGCGAAGTAGCGCCCCACACCGCGCGCGATCGAGATGCGCCCGCCCGCGAGGTCCGTGACCCTGATGCCGAACAGCATCTTCCCGGGCGTGGCCCCGCGCTCCGAGGCGTGGAAGAGGGCGAAGTACGCGCACGACACCGCGAGGTTCACGAGGAACGTGAGGCCCGGCTCGCTGTACAGGGCGACGCTCACCGCGATGTTGGGAATGATGAGCACGAGGCTGTCCATCACCGCCGCGGCGGCGCGGCGCCAGAACCCGGCATAGAGGGGTACTACGGCTGTCGTCGCGAGCGTCATTGTGGCCTCCCGGGCCGTTGTGCCCACAGCGTACCGGTTCCCCTGCGCACAGGCCAAATTTATTGGTCCGTCGGCCCAATTCTTATCGTTTGCTGCACTGCACCAACGGCCCCATTGTTATGCCTGAAAGGGACGAACCATGAACGATTTCATCAAGGACTATCCACAGTACGCACCCATCGCGAACCACATCCGCAGAGCGGGCCTGGAGCGCACCGTCGTCATCGCGCAGGGCATCGCGGAATTCGTGGGCGATTGCTGGAACGCGATCAAGCAGCCCGCGCCGCCGCCGGCGATCACGCCCATCGACCGCCGCAAGACCGTGCGCCACGACGCGCCGCGCACCGTTACCGGGTTCGTGCATCGCTGAGGGGGCAGGGCACATCATTACCACTGAAAAACTCCGCGGCGCTCGATAGTGCAATAGAGCACAGAGCGCCGCCGCCGGACGTGACCTAATGGCGGCTGCTGACAAAGCCGGAGAGCGGTCATGGAGAAGCGGGTTTCCTCGACCCGGGTCGAGCCGACGTTCGTATGGTCGGATGCCTGGGTGCTGGCGGCGGTCGCCGTCGGCGGCGGGCTGAAGGGCTGCGGGCTGAAGGAGATCATCGCCGCGGGCGAGCTCATCAACCGCGCGATCCTCACCGCGGGCGAGATCCGCGGAGCGCTCGGCAAGCTGGTGCACAAGGGATTCGTCGACCGCGTCGACGACGACGTCTTCACGATCGGGGGCGAGGCACGCACCGCGGTGGAGCGGCTGCTCATGCAGAAGTCGGCTTCTTCCTTCGGCGTGATGCAATTCTTCGAGGAATTCCTCAACGTGAATCCGTACGGGCCGGCGCGCGCCGACGCGGCGGAGATCGATTGCCCGCTGCCCGGCCTTACCGACGAGCACGTGAGGGCGGCCGCGCAGGCCTACCGCGAGGAGCTCGCGGCGCTGTGGCGCGAGCTGCGCCGCCTCGACAAGCAGTCGCTGCCCGAGCGCGCGGTGCGCATCCTGGAGCTGGTGAGCAAGACGCGCTGACGCTGTAGACTGGGCGCCTCCTCGGAGGTGGCCATGAAGCGAACGTTCGCGCTCGTCGCAGCTTTCTTCTCGCTGTCGTTCCTCGCCGCCGCGCAGACCTATCCTGCGCGGCCCATCACCATCATCGTCCCGTTCAGCGCGGGCGGCCCCACCGACACCATCGCGCGCATCATGGGCGAGCGCATGGGCCGGTCGCTCCGCCAGACGGTCGTCGTGGAAAACGTGACCGGCGCGGGCGGCAGCATCGCGGTGGGACGTGTCGCGCGATCCACCCCCGACGGCTATACCGTGAGCATCGGGCACGTCGGAACGCACGTGTTGAACGGCGCCGTGTACCCGCTCAACTACGACCTCTTGAACGACCTCGATCCGGTCGCGATGATCGCTTCCAATCCGCAGATCCTCGTGTCGGGGACTGCGGTGCCGGCGAAGGACCTGAAGGAATTCATCGCGTGGACGCGCGCCAACTCGAACAAATCATCCGCGGGGACGGGCGGGGCCGGGACGCCTTCGCACGTGAGCGCCGTGTACTTCGGCAGCCAGATCGGCGTTCCGGTCGAGGTCATCCATTACCGCGGGTCCGGACCGGCGCTGCAGGACGTGATCGCGGGCCACGTCGTCATGACCTTCGACCAGGCGCTGAACGCGCTGCCGCAGATCCGCGCGGGCAAGGTGAGGGCGTATGCGGTGACCGCGAAGACGCGGCTCGCGGCCGCCCCCGACATTCCCACCATGGACGAGGCGGGGCTGCCCGGCTTCTACATGTCGGTCTGGCACGCCTTCTGGGTGCCGAAGGGGACGCCGCGCGCGGTGGTCGCGAGGCTGAACGGCGCCATCGTCGAGGCGCTCGCCGATCCGGAGGTGCGCCGTCGCCTCGGCGACCTGGGCCAGGAGATACCGCCGGCGGATCAGCAGACGCCCGAGGCGCTGCGCGCCTACCATAAGGCGGAAGCCGAGAAGTGGTGGCCCGTGGTCAAGGCCGCGGGAATCAAGTCGGAGTAAGGCGCTAGCCGGGCGGCTCGCCGTGCAGGAAGCCCTGCGCGTCGAGGAGTTCCTCATTCACCTCGGTGACGGTGTCCTTCAGCGCGATGCAGCGCTCGATCGTATCGATCGCTTCGAGCGTGCCCCATCGCGCGCCATGCAGCTGCTCCTCGCGCGTGACGTCGTAGCACTTGAACCGGTACACCTTGACCCTGGCCATTTTCTTTTGGGTATCGGACAAAACCGTACCTGAGTACGGATTGCCGCGAGGATACCAGAGGCCTTGCAAGAAAGTGTTGCAGGGCGGGCGCGCCACGCCGCAGGTGCGCGCCCGCGCGGCCCGGGACCGGCCCGGGCCGTCTTCAAAATCCCTCCACATTTACCGCCTACCCTGCGATTTTCAGCGGTCGCGGGAGATTTTTACTTGCGGACTATTGGCAGGGCCCAGGAGGTACACGCTGAACACGCCGCCCACGTCGAATTCGGCGGCGGGCAGCGTGGCGAGCGTGGTCACGCCGCCCGGGGTGGTGAAGGTGACGTTGTAGGTGAAGGACGTTCCACCCGGCAGCTGCGCGTACGCCGAAGCCCCACGGTAGGGGATTCCTGTCGCCTGGCTTGCGAAATTCACCAGCACGTCCACGTTGAGCGTGCCGGGGAGCGCGTTCACGAACCGCACCTTGGCGTCTCCGGAGAGCGGCAGCGTATTGTCGTCGACGAGCGCCACCGCCTGCGGGTTCGCCAGGCTGTCCGTGGCCATCAGCGTGTAGTCGGCCGCGCCGTCCAGCTGGCGCGTGACGGTCGCGATGTTCACGCCGGGAACGTTGACCGATTCGACTTGCAGGTTGTGCGTGCCGGCGGCGGTCGTGACGTAGCTGGAAGTTCCGGTGAACGGAACGCTCGCGAGGAGCAGCGCGCCGTCGGCCTTGAAGTTGAGCGGGCCGGCGTCCGGTATGGCGTTCACCGCCTTCACGCGCGCGCTGGCGTTGGCCATGAAGGTGCCGCCCGCGCTGGAGAGCAGCACCCCGTTCACGAGCTTTCCGCCGGCGGACGGGAACACGACGGAAAATCGGCGTGGTGGTGCCGATATCGGCCGCGGTCACGTACAGGTCGACCGCCGGCGCGTCCGTCGAAAGGTCGGCCACGCGCATCTTGAACTTGCCCGACGACGGATCGGTCGTGTCGTCGGTGAGGAGCAGCGTCTGGATGGAGCTGCGCTTGCCGAACAGGGCGAGCGTGAAGTTGGCGCCGCTGCCGATGCCGAGCGACTTCTCGACCAGCACGGTTTGCGTCGTGGACGAGCGCACCTTTACGTCGAGCGTGCCGGAGGCGAAGTTGGAATAGGAAGAGGTCGAGCCGACCGGCACCGCGCTCGCCTGCACGCTGTCGGCCACCAGCACGTCGAGCGGCTCGGATCCGACGACGGCGTTCAGCGCGCGCATGTCGGTCGAGTTCTGGTTGTGGCTGCCGTGGCAACCCGCCACCAGCGCCAGTACCGCCGCGCACGCCGCCGCGCGCAACAAATGAAGTCTCACACCCATTCCTTCCGTGATCGAGCAATCGCCATGCTAGGCAGAAAACTCCCGCGCCCCGCCGCTGAATTGCAACGAAATGCCAACAGGAGCGCCATGGAAACGCTCGCTTACAATTCGACCTGGAGCACCAAGCCATGAAGCACATCCTCGTGATGGACGACGACGCCGAGGTGTGCACGGCGCT
>WNFI01605957.1_pt2 | contig 22250 bp, 18 predicted proteins | sample 5400471 | NCBI WGS metagenome assembly WNFI01 (sample SAMN13153348, study PRJNA577476) | soil metagenome | isolation source: 100 cm saprolite on Douglas fir-dominated hillslope | place: USA:California | collected 2013-09-17
GAAGTAGTAGAAGACGATCGCCTGCTTCTCCTTGTCCCAGACCATCAGGGTCTCACCGCCGTACTCGCCGTCGTTGATCGAGTGCAGGTTGCGCACGGCCTGGCCATTGAGGGCGGCTTCGAACCGCGAGACGTCCACCATCGGCTTCTCCGGTGTGGACTTCGGGAATACCCCGCGCCACGTCTTGCCGACCAGGCGCCGGAGGGGCGCGAGATGCGGATCGAGCTCCGCCGCCCGCGTCGTCGCGGGCAGGACGAGGGTCACCAGCAGTGCGGCCACGGAAATGGGACGGGTTCGCAAGGTCACCTCCTCACGAAGCCTATTACGCAGCGCCCCGGGGGTCCTTTAGAGCGCTTTCCACACAGCCCGTGACCAGGAACCGCTCGCGCGGGCGGCTCCGTGAGGGTCTCGGGGGGGGGGGGTGCCTGCGGGGAAAATGACTGTACTCAGATCGCGTACGATCATCTCGCGGTCCGGACATCGCGCGAGAACCCCGTTGTCGTCGCCGAAATCGCCGGCTGGGGCCTCATAAGACGCGCGATGGCCGGGACCGTCTCTCTGCTCCCCGCGATTCCTTCACGGGGCGAATGATCGTACTCAAATCGAGTACAAGCAAACGCTCGCGAGGCCATCATACGGCGCGACCGCCTCTCGAACTCCGCGACAAAGGGGCCAAGGCTGAGTTTCTTTCCGGTCGAGCAGACGGCCATCAACCCGTCCCGGGACGGATAACGGAAAGCAAAAGAAAGCGGGCGACCGATGTACATCCCGCGCGCATGAGGCGTGAAGCGGACGGCGGTCGGTATCACCCTGGGGCTCGCGGGAGCGCTGGCGGCGAGCCACGCGGTGCGCGGGCTGCTCTACGGCGTGGGGGCCACCGATCCCGCGACCCTCGCGGCGGTGATCTCGCTTCTGCTGGTCGTGACGATCGTGGCCTGCCTGCTGCCGGCCTGGCGCGCCGCGCGCGTCAGTCCCCTGGTCGCGCTGCGCGGGGACTGGCGGCCGCCTCGATCAGGGCGCCGGCGCCGGAAGCGTGAAGGTCACGGTGGTGCCGCGGCCGACCTCGCTCTCCACCGCGATCTCGCCGCCGTGAGCTCCGACGAGATTCCGGGCGATGGGCAGGCCCAGCCCGGAGCCGTGCGACCGTTCGCCTTTGTGGAAGCGGTCGAAGATCCGCGGCAGCTCGTCGGCGGGGATGCCGGGACCGGTGTCACGCACCCGGACGACGATGCGGCCGGCTCGGCGCTCCGCGGCGATGGAGACGGTCGCGCCTCCCTCGGAGTGGCGGATCGCGTTCGCGACCAGGTTCGTCACCACCTCGCGGATGCGCAGCGGATCGACGTCGACGAGCGGGAGGTCGGTCGAATCGTCGACGTCCACCGTGACACCGCGTGCGGCCGCCTCGGACGCGAGCGAGCGTACGGCGTCGCCGAAGAGCACGGCCAGGTCCGTCGGCTCCTTCTGCAGGCCCAGCGTGCCGCGCTCGGAATGGGCGAGGGTGCCCAGATCCTCCACCAGGCGGGCGAGGAGCCGGGTCTCTTCCAGCACCTCGCCCAGGCGCGCATCGTCGCGCGGATAGACCCCGTCGAGCAGGCCCTCGATCCGGCCCTGCACGACCGCCAGCGGGGTGCGCAGCTCGTGCGCGACATCCGCCATCAGGTCGCGCCGTTGGCGATCCTGCTCCTGCAGGCGCGTAGTCATGCTGTTGAAGGCGCGTCCCACCGCGCGCAGGAACGGAGGCCCTCGCTCCGCCACGCGCGCGGAGAAGTCCCCGGCCGCGACGCGGTCGGCGGCCAGGACCACGTCGCCCATCGGCAGTCCGACGCGGCGCATCGTGGCCAGGAACGCCAGCACGAGGCCGGCGACGGTCATCGCCGCCGCCACCGCCAGGCCGGTGGTCCAGGCGCCCGCCGCGATCGTGCCCGCGCGGCCGAGGGCGAGCGAGACGACCGTCGCCAGGCCCACCGCGCTCAGCACGAGGACCACGGCCAGGAGGAGCGCGATCTTCCCCAGGAAGCGCGATCGGCGGCGCCAGTAGTGCCCCGGGTGGCGCGTCGGTGGCCACGCCTCGCCCGCGGGCCACCACGCGGGCGGAGGCGTTCGCGAGCCCCATCCGTGTCTCACGGTTCCGCCGCCTTGTACCCCACGCCGTAGACGGTGAGGATGTAGCGCGGGTTGCGCGTGTCCGGCTCGATCTTGCGCCGCAGGTTCTTGACGTGCGCGTCGATCGCGCGGTCGAAGGATTCGTCCGCGTCGCCCCGCACGGCATCCAGGAGCTGGGCGCGCGTGAACACGCGGCCCGGACGCCGCGCGAGGGTGGCCAGGAGCTGGAACTCGGTCGGGGTGAGTTCGATGCCGGTCTCACCCCGCGCGACGGTCAGTCGACTCGTGTCGAGGGTGAGATCGCCCAGACGCAGGAGGCCGTCCGTCGCCGCGCCCTTCTCGGTACGCCGCAGCACGGCCTTGACCCGGGCCACCAGCTCGCGCGGGCTGAACGGCTTCGTGATGTAGTCGTCGGCGCCGAGCTCGAGGCCCAGCAGCCGATCCGACTCCTCCACTCGCGCCGTGAGCATCACGATCGGCACCGCCGTCTCCGCGCGCAACGCCCGCGCCACCTCGAGCCCGCCCAGACGGGGCAGGCCGAGGTCGAGCACGACCAGGTCGGGCCGCTTGGCCCGCGCCAGAGCCAACCCTTCCGCCCCGTCGCCCGCGGTGAGCACCACATAGCCGGCATGCCGCAGATAGTCCGCCGCGATGGCGGCAATCCGCGGCTCGTCGTCGACGACGAGCACCGTCTGCGGCATGGTCCGGCCTCCGCCGAACGTTATACGCTGGTCGCGGCGGGAGGATCGTCCGGCAGAGCAGGCGCAGCAGCAGGAACCCGAGCAGCAGCGGAAAGAACAGCCCGAATCCCCAGGGATGGGGCCAGGCATACGGATAAGGATAGGCGCCGGGGGCCGACACCGCGATCTGCTGCGCGAGCCCGTGCGACACGCCGGCGCTGTACGCGGCCACCCCGATCACGACCGCCAGAAGCGCGGCGGCCAACAGGCCGGCGAGCACGCGCCCGCGTCGATACGTCCGATATCCACCGTTCATCACTCTCCTCCTCTCTCGCAATATGCGGCGCGATTGTGGAGAGAATGTGAAGGTCATGATCGTCGAGCCGCTAACGGTAGGTCCCATCGTCGGGTACACGACGGACACCACCTGCCGCTTGTGGGGGCGCGGACCCGACGCCGCCGGCGCGCGCGTCTTCGGCGTGGCCCGCGCCTTCCGCGCCGGGACCCGCGTGCCCGTGGCCCAGGGCCAATTCAAGATGATGGCGAAGTTCGATTACACGGGCGTGGTCGACCTGATGGGCCTCGTCCCGGATACGGCGTACGACTACGAGATCGGCTTCGTGCGCGGCGAGGCCACCTGGTACGCGTTTCCGGAGGACGCTCCCCTCGACTGGAACGGAGCTTCGAGCGGCGCCGTGCGCACGACTGCGCCGCCAGGCACGCCGGCCCCCGTGTCGTTCGTCTTCGGCTCCTGCCGTTACCTCCTCCTCAAATGGATCCTGCATTGGGGCGAGGAGAGCGGGGACAAGGCCTTCCGATCCCGGGTCCCGACCTACATGATCCTCGACGACCACGAGATCAAGGACGCCTGGAGCATGGACATGCGCCCGGGCCGTGAGGCGCTCTATGCGGCCGCCCTGTCCGCCTATCAGTCCTACCAGGTCGTGCACGGACCGGCTTTCGACCTGTCCGGCCCGGGAGACCCCGAGTTCTCCCGCACCCCCACCCGGTACTGGTACAAGTACGACCTCGGCCCCGCTCGTTTCTTCGTTCTCGACACCCGGAACGAGCGTTACGTGAACCTGGCCGGCGCCGAGCCCCGGATCATCAGCACCGTCCAGATGAGCGCGCTCGTGCAGTGGCTGGTCGACTCGCCCGCGGACGCTCCCAAGTTCGTGGTCTCCTCGGTGCCGACGTTTCCGGACGACCGATCGGAGATCCAGGACAAATGGGCGGGGTTCCCGCAGCAGCGCCGCCAGCTGCTCGAGGCGATCCGCAGCCGCGGCGTGCGCAAGGTCGTCTTCCTCTCCGGCGACGTGCACTGCTCGGGATGGTCGGAGCTGCGCTGCGAGAACGACCCGAGCTTCCGCGTCTACTCCGTCATCTCGTCACCGTTCTTCTTTCCGGGCCCGCGGCTCGGCCAGGAGGACCGCTTCGACCTCCTGGGCACGATCTCGAACCCGCCGCATGACTTCGTGATCGGCGGCCACGGTCCGATCCTCGGCGACGACGCGTTCACGCGCGTCTCCCTCGACGCGGGCGCGACGGCGATGCGGGTGGACGTGTACGACCGCAAGGGCGGGCTGCTCGACGGAGTGGCGCTGCCCCTCTGACCGCCCGCCCCCTCACAGTTACGTGAAGGTGCCTACTTGACGCGGCCGCCTGCTCTGGCGATCGTGTGATCACGAGGAACACATGAGACTGCGAGTCAACGGCCAGGACCACGACGTGGACGTGCCGGAGGACATGCCGCTGCTCTGGGTGCTGCGCGACGTGCTCTCTCTCACCGGCACCAAGTTCGGATGCGGGATGGCGCAGTGCGGCGCCTGCACGGTGCACATCGGCGACGGCCCCGCGCGGTCGTGCGTGCTGCCCGTCGGCGCGGTGGGCGATCGCGCGGTCACCACCATCGAAGGTCTGTCCGCGGGCGGCATCCATCCCGTGCAGCAGGCCTGGATCGACGAGGACGTCGTGCAATGCGGCTACTGCCAACCCGGCCAGGTCATGGCGGCGGCGGCCCTGCTCAAGGCCAAGGCCCAGCCGACGGATGCCGACATCGACGCCGCCCTCAGCGCGAACCTGTGCCGCTGCGGGACCTATCAGCGCATCCGGGCCGCCGTGCATCGCGCGGCCGGGCAGACGGGAGGCCGGTCGTGAGCGCGAGCGGCATCGATCGTCGCACTTTCCTCCGCACGTCCGCGCAGGCCGCGGGCGGGCTCACCATCGCCTTCTACGCGGGGCCGGTGCCTCTGCGCGCGCAGGAGGGAGCCCCGGCCGCCGCGGCCAAGCCGCTGCCCGATCCGAACGCGTTCCTGCGCATCGCGCCGGACGGCACCGTCACGGTCGTGCTCGCCCACGCCGAGATGGGCCAGGGCATGTGGACGGGCCTGGTCATGCTCCTCGCGGAAGAGCTGGACCTCGACTGGTCCAAGCTGAGGGTCGAGCACGCGCCCGTCGCCGCCGCCTATGCGCACCCCTTCTTCGGGATCCAGATGACGGGCGGATCCACCAGCATCGCCTCCGAGTTCGACCGCTATCGCCAGGTCGGCGCGATGGCGCGGACGCTGCTCATCCAGGCCGCGGCGCAGAAGTGGAACGTGCCCGCCGCGGATTGCCGCGCCGAGAAGGGCGAGGTGGTGGCGGCAGCGCGGCGTGCCGGCTACGGGGAGCTGGCGGCGGCGGCGGCGGCGCTGCCGCGCCCGACGCAGGTCACGCTCGAGCCGCCCTCCTCGTGGACGGTCATCGGCAAGCCGCACAAGCGGCTCGATTCCGCGGCCAAGGTGACGGGCCGCGCCGACTTCGGGATGGACGTCCACTTCCCCGGCCTGCACACCGCCCTCGTCGCGCGGTCGCCGTACTTCGGCGGCAAGGTGAAGCGGTTCGACGGCGCGGCCGCGCTGAAGGTGCGGGGCGTGAAGGCGGTGGTGCAGGTGCCCTCGGGCATCGCGGTCGTGGCCGAGAACTTCTGGGCGGCCAAGCTGGGCCGGGCCGCGCTCGACGTCGAATGGGATCCGGGCGACGGCGGCACCATCGACACGACGGAGATGGCCCGCTCCTACCGCGCGCTGGCCGCGCAGCCGGGTGGGGTGAAGGCCAAGGCCGCCGGCGACCCCGCGGCCGCGATGAAGACGGCGGCGCACGTGGTCGAGGCCGAGTACGACCTGCCCTATCTCGCCCATGCGCCCATGGAGCCGCTCAACTGCACCGTCCGCATCACCGCGGACAAGTGCGAGATCTGGACCGGCACCCAGCTCCAGACCGTCGATCAAGGCACCGCCGCCCAGATCACCGGCCTGAGGCCCGAGCAAGTCGAGATCCACACCCAGTTCCTCGGCGGGGGCTTCGGGCGCCGGGCCACCCCGACCTCCGACTTCGTGCGCGAAGGGGTGGAGGTGGCCAAGGCCGCGAACCTGCCCGTGAAGACGGTCTGGACGCGCGAGGACGACATCCAGGGCGGGTACTACCGCCCGCAGTACTTCCACAAGGTGAAGGTCGGCCTCGACGCCAAGGGCGCGCCCGTGGCCTGGCAGCACACGCTCGTGGGCCAGTCGTTCCTGATCGGGACGCCGTTCGAGGGGATGGTGAAGAACGGCGTGGACCCGACGGCGGTGGAAGGCGTGTTCGACTCCGCGTACCTCGCGGACGTGCCGAATCACCTCGTGGAGCACCACGCGCCGAAGTCGCCGGTGACGACGCTGTGGTGGCGCTCCGTTGGTCACTCGCACAGCGGGTTCGTGATGGAGACGTTGATGGACGAGCTGGCCAAGGCCGCGGGCCAGGATCCGCTGGCCTACCGGCGGGCCCGCCTGGCCAACCATCCGCGCCACCTCGCCGCCCTCGAGCTGGCCGCGGCCAAGGCCGGCTGGGGCACGCCGCCGCCCCGCGGGCGCTTCCGCGGCCTGGCCGTGCACGAGTCGTTCAGCAGCTATGTCGCGCAGGTGGCGGAGGTCTCGGTGGACCGTGGCGCCATCCGCGTGCATCGCGTTGTCTGCGCGATCGACTGCGGAACGGCGGTGAACCCGGCGGGCGTCGTCGCCCAGCTCGAGTCCGCGGTCGTGTTCGGTCTCTCCGCCGCCCTGCACGGCGAGATCACCCTGCGCCAAGGGCGCGTGCAGCAGTCGAACTTCCACGATTACCGGCCGCTGCGCCTCCACGAGATGCCGGTGATCGACGTGCACATCGTGCCCAGCACCGAACGGCCGAGCGGAGTGGGGGAGCCGGGCGTCCCGCCGATCGCGCCGGCGGTGGCGAACGCGGTGTTCGCGGCCACCGGCCAGAGGCTGCGGCGGCTGCCGCTGAGGCTGGCGTGAGGACCGCCGCCGGGCTCACGGCAATGGCCCTCGTGCTCGGAGTGGCCGCGCACAACCAGGCGGCGCCGCCGGCGGACGCCGCTTCCGGCCTGGCCGCCTTCGAGACCGTGCGCAAGGTGTTCCAGCATCCGCGCTGCCAGAACTGCCACATCCCCGGGGACGCGCCGCTGCAGTTCGACGACGGCCGCACGCACGGCCAGAACGTCAAGCGCGGACCCGAGGGCCAGGGCCCGGCCGGCCTGCCCTGCGCGACCTGCCACCAGTCACGGAACCCGACCGCGAGCTACGGCGTGAACATGCCTCCGGGCGCGCCCAACTGGCACCTGCCCCCCGCGCGGACGCCCATGGTCTTCATCGCCCTCACGCCCGGCCAGCTCTGCGCGACCATCAAGGATCCGGCGCGGACGGGAGGCAAGGATCTCCCGGCCATGCTCGACCACGTCGCGAACGACCCGCTCGTGGGCTGGGGCTGGGATCCCGGCGCGGGCCGCGGGCCCGTACCCGTCCCCCGGGCCGAGCTGACCGCGGCCTTCCGGACGTGGATGGACGCGGGCGCGCCCTGTCCGACCCGGTGACGCCCGCACCATCCGCCGCCGTTACTTCTCGGCCACGACCTCGGTGAGACGCGTGGGCTCGGTGTTGTAGTTCTCGATCTCGAGCGTGTTCGATTCCTTGTCGTAGTCGATCTTCGCCGCCGGCACGAGCTTGCCCTCGCCCTTGCCGTCGGGTCCGAGCCGGATCTCCGCCAGCGTGAACGCGTAGTCGGCGGAGCGGGGCTGGTTGGCGGCTTCCCAGAAGCTCATCGGCCGGTCGGTGGCGATGACGATGCGCCGGCTGCCGTTGCTGGCGACGACCTGCTGCGCGAAATGGATGTCCCAACCGAGCTGGCCCGTGCGCTGGATGACGCCGGCTCGCGGCTTCATCTTCTGGAGGGCTTCGAGCAGGGCATCGGCGCCTTTCTCGGCCAGGATGTCGCGGAGCTTGGCCGCCTCCGCCGGGGTGGACCAGCGTTCGACAGTGATCTCCAGCGTTCCGGTGCGTGCGCGCGCCGGGCTGTTGAGGTTGACGGCAAAGGCGCGCAGCCTCAGCGCCGGCTTCTCGTCCGCCGTCGCGACGTGCGCAAGGAAGGTCCCCGCGAGGATGAACGACAGGACCATGAGGGACGACAATCTTGACCGCGTCATGCGATTGGCCTCTTTCAAGTCCGCGTTGGAGGGTGATTCAAGCGTGACCCCCTCTTCCGATATCGGCCGCCCGCGCCGCGCCGTCAAGTCAGATGGTGAAAAAAGACGCGCGGAACTGCGATAGCCTGTCGCGGTGTTGCGCCAGACTCCGGCGACATGACGCGGGTCCTCCGCCTCATCCTCCTGCTGGGGGCCCTGGGCCTGCTGAGCTATCGGTTCTGGCACGTCGATCTGGCGCCGTTCGCCCGCGACGAGCCCCAGTTCCTGCGCGCGGCCGCCGAGCAACTCCACACCGGCCGCTGGCTGTCCGCGAACCCCTTGTACGGCAACCTCGGACTGCGTTACGGCCCGGCTGCCTTCTGGTTCTATGGCGTGGTGCAGGCGGTGGCGGGCGAGGACCCCCGCGTCGCCATCCTGGCCATGGGGCTCACCCTCACCCTTGCCCAACTGGCCCTGGCCGTCGCGGTGTGGCGCCTGCTGGGGGAGAGCGCAGCGGTGCTCGCCGTGCTCGTGGCCTGGGTGGCCTCCTCGCCCTACCAGTTCCTGTGGTCGCGCCTGGCCTGGGACCTCACGAGCAATGCCGCGGTGTTCGCGGCGGCGGCGCTGCTGTGCACGTATCGGACCCTCGGCGTCACTCGCGCGCTCGCGCTGGGCGCCTTGATCGGCCTCGGACTCGCTACGCACCCGATGGTGGTGCCCTTCGCGATCGCGGTCCTGGCCGCGGTCGGATGGGAGCAGCGGCATCGTGGACGCGACGGCATCCTCTCCGCCGCTGCGCTGATCGGCTCCATGGTCCTGGTGAACGTGCCGTATCTCCTGTTCCTGCTGAAGGCGCCCATCGTGGGACGGGCGCCGCGGCTGCCGCTCTCGCTCGGCGGCTTCGGGTCGCTGTTTCTCCAGGCCCCCCGCATTGCGACGACGTGGGGACTCCCGTACTACTTCGGTGGCGCCTGGTCGGACTTCCGCCTCTGGCTGGGCGAAGCCGCGGATCTCGTCGAGCCGATCTCCCTCGTCGCGCTCGTCCTCTGTGTCGTGGCCACCGTCGCCGGGATTGTCGCTGCCCTTGTCTCTTCCGATGCGCGCCAGCGGCGGATGGGACGGGTGGCCCTGATCGCGTGGATCGGCAACGTCCTGCTCCTGGCCGCGGTCGGCCTCGAGCGCCATCCGCACTACAACTTCTCCTCCGCCTGGGTGCCGGTGTTCGGCGTCGCCTCCGCCGTCGCCTGGCTGCGGCGCCACCGTCCCCGCGCCGCCACCGCCGGCCTCGCCCTCCTGGCCGCCATCGCGGTCGGGCAGTTAATGGTCATCGTCGCGTGGATGGGGTTCATCCGCGCGAACGGGGGCACGCGGTCGCCCGGCTATGGGACGCCGATCGGGATCCAGAGGGGCGCCATGCGCGCGGCCTGCGCCACAGCGGAGCCCACGATCGTGCTGAAGAACGAGACCGAGATGTTCCCGTTCCCGTTCGAATACCACGCCCACACCCTGGCGGAGTGTCGAAGCAAGACGGTCGTGGTGTGCGCGGACGAGCCGCGCCCGCTGACGAAGGCCTGCCCGCAGCCGGCGGACGGGGCGCGCGTCGTCCGACTCCGCTACGCGGATGCGACGGGGGGCCGCCTGACCGTCGAATGACCTACGGGGTCGGCTACTGGCGCGTGATCGCCGCCTTCCCCCCGCGGAGCACGTACTTCTGGACCTTGCCCGTGGCCGTCTTGGGCAGCTCCGCCAGGAACGTGAACCCGTGCGGCGCCTTGAAGTGCGCCAGATGCGCGCGCGCGAACTCGCGCAGCTCCTCCGCCTCCGCGCGCGCCCCCGCGCGCAGGACCACGAAGGCGTGCGGGGCCTCGCCCCACTTCTCGTGCGGGAGGCCGACGATCGCGACCTCCTGCACGGCGGGGTGGCGGAGCAGCACGCCCTCCACCTCGACCGAGGAGATGTTCTCGCCGCCGCTGATGATCACGTCCTTCAGGCGGTCGCGGATCTCCACGTAGCCGTCGGGGTGGACGACGGCCGCGTCGCCGGTGTGGAACCAGCCGCCGCGCAGCGCCTGCGCCGTGGCCTCCGGGTCGTTGAAGTAGCCCTTCATGACCACGTTCCCGCGCACCACGATCTCGCCCAGGGCCTCCCCGTCGTGGGGGACCTCGCTCCCGCCTTCGTCGTGGACGACCAGCTCGCCGGAGGTGATGAGCTCGACGCCCTGGCGTGCCTTGATCGTCGCGCGCTGCGCGAAGGGGAGCGACGCGTGCTCGGGCCGCGGCTCGCAGATGGTGATGAAGGGCGCGGTCTCGGTCAGACCGTAGACCTGCGTCACCGTCCAACCCAACTCGCCCTCGACGCGCTCGATGGTGGCGGCCGCGGGCGGCGCGCCGGCGGTGAGGATGCGCAGGGGCCCGCTCGTGCCCGCGCGCAGCTCGGCCGGAGCGCAGGCGATCCCGATGAGGACGGTGGGAGCCGCGCACAGCATCGTGACCTTCTCGCGCGCGATGCTCGCGAACACGGAGGCGGGGTCCACCTTGCGCAGGCAGACGTGCGTCGCGCCGGCGGCGGTGACGATCCAGACGAACGTCCACCCGTTGGCGTGGAACATGGGCAGGGTCCAGAGGTACCGGTCTCCGCAGCCCATCGGATGATGCACGAGCGTCCCCACCGCGTTCATGTAGGCGTTGCGATGCGTGATCATCACGCCCTTGGGACGCGAGGTCGTGCCGCTGGTGTAGTTGATGGTGAGGAGGTCGCTTTCGCGGATCTCGGGCCGATCGAAGGTGGCGGGGGCGGTGAGGTAGACGAAGTCCGCGGGGGTCAGACGATAGTTGACGGGCACGAGCACGGCGCCGATCTGGGGGACGGCGTAGAACGATTCGAGCTGCGCGTGCGTGTTGGGCGCGATGTAGGCGACGCGATCGCCCGGTCCGACGCCGAGCGCCTGCAGCGCCGCCGACCAGCGGTCGCAGCGGTCGAAGAACTGCCGATAGGTGAGGCGCAGGTCCCCGTCCACCACCGCTTCGCGATCCGGGTACAGGCGGCGGGCGCGCCGGGCGAACTCGAGAGGGGTGAGGGGGAGTTCCATCGCGCGTTCTTACCCCTCACCCCTGGCGGGGTCAAGGTGGGTTCCGCTAGACTCGCGCCATGTCCCCACACTCTCGACGCGACTTCCTGGGCACGGCGGCCACGACGATGGCCGCGCTCTCCCTGCCCCGCCTCGTCCTCTCCGCGGCCGATCCCGGCGACGCCATCCAGGCGGCCATCGAGAAGCAGCACGGCGAAGGCGTGCAGCGGCTGCAGGAATGGGTGAGGCAGCCCTCCATCGCCGCGGAGAACCGCGGCATGACCGAGGGCTGCGAGCTGATGATGAAGCTCGCCCGTGACGCAGGCTTCCAGAGCGTGACGAAAATGCCGACGGACGGCCAGCCCGGCGTCTTCGCCACCCTCGACGCGGGGGCGCCGCGGACGGTCGGCCTCTACTTCATGTACGACGTGAAGCAGGTCGATCCCGCGGAGTGGTCGTCGCCGCCCTGGGACGCCGCCATCGTGGACAAGGCGGGGTTCGGCAAGGTGCTGATGGGCCGCGGGGCCGTGAACCAGAAGGGACCGGAGGCGGTCTTCCTGGCCGCGCTGCACGCGATCCGCGGGGCCGGCAAGAAGGTGCCCGTGAACCTCGTCCTCGTCGCCGAAGGCGAGGAGGAGATCGGCTCCCCGCACTTCCGCCAGGTCGTGCAGCGGCCGGAAGTCACGGCCGCCCTCAAGCGCTGCACCGGCATCTTCATGCCCAGCGCCTCGCAGGATCCGGACGGCGGGGTGACGGTGTCGCTGGGCGCGAAGGGCGTGGTGGAGCTGGAGCTCGTGGCCAGCGGCGAGAAGTGGGGGCGCGGTCCGAGCAAGGACGTGCACTCCAGCAATCGCGCGCGCCTCGACAGCCCTTCGTTCCACCTCGTGCAGGCCCTGGCCACGCTCGTCAACGCCGATGGCGATCCCGCCATCGACGGATTCGCGGCCGCGGCCAAGCCTCCGGACGCGGCGCAGAAGGCGATGCTCGATGCCTATGCCGCGCGCGTGGCCGAGGCCACGGCCAAGCGCTCCCTGTCCGCCGAGCGCTGGGCGCACGGCGAGACCTGGCGCGCGTCGCTCGAGAGGTTCTTCTTCACGCCGACCGTGAACATCGAAGGGCTGGTCGCCGGCTACACGGGCCCGGGTGGCAAGACGGTGCTGCCCCATCGCGCCGTGGCCAAGCTCGACCTGCGCCTGGTCCCGGACATGACCTACGACGGTGCGGTCGCGGCGCTGAAGGCGCACCTGGCCAAGCGAGGGTTCGGCGACATCGAAGTCAACCCGAGCGGCGGATACGACCCCACGAGCACGGCCGCGGACGCGCCCGTCATCCAGGCCGAGATGAACGTCTACAAGCGAGCGGGGCTCGACCCCGTTCTCCAGCCGCGCAACGCCGGCTCGTATCCGGGGTACGTTTTCACGAACGCGCCCCTCAGCCTGCCCGCCGCGCACTTCGGCCTGGGCCATGGCAGCGGCGCGCACGCCCCCGACGAGTACTTCGTGATCGAGCCGTCGAATCCGAAGGTGGCGGGCTGGGATCGCGCCGTGCGGTCGTTCGTGGACTACCTGTACGAGCTGGCCGTGGTGTGAGTCGGGTCACCACCTCCTGATCGGCGCCAGAATGAGCTGGATTAGCACCCGAGCAAGGGCGATGGGCATCGCAAGCTTGGGCCATGCGGTCTTTGCTGCGACCATGGTCGCCCTCGGAATCTTGGGCCTGATCCAAGGCAGTTTCACCCCGACATGGACGGGGGTACCCAAGGGTTTTCCCGCGCGCGAGGCGCTAGCCTATCTGTGCGCCTTCATCTCTCTGGTATCTGGCATAGGCCTGCTCTGGCAGCGCGCAGCCGTCATCGCTTCCCGCGTGCTGCTCACGTGGCTCCTGGTTTGGCTGCTGCTGTTCAGGGTGACGCTCATCGTCCGCGCTCCTACTGCCACGGTTGCCTGGTGGGCCAGCGGTGACACCGCGGTGATGGCGGCGGCGGCTTGGGTTCTCTACACGTGGTTCGCCGGTGACTGGGACCGTCAGCGCCTCAGTTTCGCCACTGGCGACAAGGGTCTGCGCATCGCGAGGGTGCTTTACGGCCTGGGTTTGATTCCCTTCGGCGTCGCCCATTTCACTTATCTCGAAAGAACCGTCTCGATGGTGCCTGGCTGGCTGCCATGGCACTTGGCGTGGGCGATCTTCACCGGCTCTGCCTTTATCGCGGCGGGCGTGGCCGTGCTCATCGGCGTATATGCACGGCTGGCCGCCCTGCTCTCGGCGTTGCAGCTGGGCCTGTTCACGCTGCTGGTGTGGGTACCCATCATCATGGCCCGCCCTAGCGCCTCCGATTGGACTGAGTTCGTCAGCTCTTGGGCGTTGACGACCGCCGCCTGGGTGGTGGCGGATTCCTACCGCGGCATGCCTTGGCTCGCCGTGGGCAAGCGCTAGCGCCGGCGGCAACCCGGTGTTATCCGTCCCGCGACGGATTGAGCGTCGACTCTCCCGCAGCCAGGGCGCGCTCCCATTCCGGATCCCGCTGCGCTTCCGCGAGGGAGCGCGGCGGGTCCGGGGTGCCTGTGCGCTCGCGCAGCGGCGACTGCCACCAGCCCACGTCGTGCCAGGCGCCCCGCTTGAAGCCCACGGACCGGTACACGCCGACGGGCCGGAACCCGACTGCTTCGTGCAGCCCCACGCTGGCCGGGTTCGGGAGCGTGATGCCGGCATGCGCGGCGTAGAACCCCTGCAGGCGCAGGAGCGCGAACAGCGACACGTAGAGGGCGCGGCCCACGCCCCGTCGGTGAGCGTCCGGACGGACATAGACGCTGACGTCCACCGACCATTGATACGCCGCCCGCTCTCGATGCTTCGACGCGTAGGCGAAGCCGAGGACCTCGCCTCTGGTCTCGAGCACGAGATACGGCATGTGGGCGAGCGTGGAGGCGATGCGCGCCGCCATCTCGTCCGCGTCCGGAGGAGCGTACTCGAACGACGTCGAGGCGCCGGTGACGTGAGGCGCGTAGATCGCCGCCACCTGCGCGGCGTCGCCGGGGCCGGCCAGTCGGATCATGGTGCCTTCCTTCGGACCCGAGCGTAGCAACGTTTGCCATCATCGTGCGCCTCGGCCGGACGGTGCCCCTGTCCCCGGCGGCGGTTCAGCTCGTCGATCTGATGCGCGCGCATGCGCAGCGCCTCGGGCTCTCGCCGTCCCGGCCGGCGCGGCGCCGGCGCTAGGGCTCGCGTACAATCAGCGGCTTCATGTCCGACGCGCCGCCGCTCGAGGATCGCCCGGTCTTGCCGCTCTGGGCCATCCTGGCCCTGGCCGCGGTCGTGGCCGCGATCTTCTACGCCTTCCATCTCCAGGCCGAGTGGTGGCTGGATCGCCATCCCAAGGCGCTGGGCGCCCTGCGCACGCGGCACTTCGTCCCCCTGATCGCGCGCACGGGCCGCGCGATCAGCCTCTGGCTGGTGCCGCCGGTGGCGGTGCTCGCGGCCTTCCTGCTCTCGGCGCGGGCGCTGTTCCTGCGCACGACGGTCCGGCCCGCGGTCCTGCTGCCCGTCTGCATGGCGCTGTTCTTCGCGATCGGCACCAGCGTGGGCATGATCGACGGCTACATCGCCACCTATGACCGGACCATCCAGCCCGCGGTCCTGTATCCGTACACGCAGCCCTTCGCGTCCTATGCCGACGTGCCCAGGGTCGAGACGAAGGGGCCGGCGAACTTCCTGCGCAACTTCCCCCGCCGCCAGCTCAACGACGTGATGGCGAACCACTCGCGCACGCACCCGCCGGGCCCCGTCCTGTTCCTCTGGGCCGCGAGCCGTCTTTTCGGCCCGGGGCTGGTGCCGGCCTGGCTGGCCACCGTCCTCTTTGCGTCCCTGGCCACGATCCCAGTCTTCTTCCTGGCGCGCGATCTCTATGGCGAGACGGTGGCCCGCCGCGCGCTGGCCCTGTTCCTGCTCGTGCCCAGCGTCATCCTGTTCACGACGACGTCCATGGACGGACCGATGATGGTCTTCCTGATGGCGGCGATCTGGGCGTTCCTGCGCGCGACGGCGGAAGGCGCGCGCGGGTGGCTCCGCGCCATCGTGAGCGGCCTGGCCCTGGCCCTGGCCAGCTTCATGACCTATACCGCGTCGTACCTGCTTCTCTTCTTCGGGGTGATCGCGGTCCTCGCCTTCTTCGCGGACCGCCCCCGCTTCTGGCGCATCGTCCGCGTCGTCCCCATCGCCGCTCTGGCCGCCCTGGCCTTCTACGGCGCCTTGTACCTGGCCGTCGACTACGATCCTTTCGCCGCCCTGCAGCGGGCGATCTGGGCCAACAACGAGCTGGTCGGCACCGGGCATGGCAGCTTCGTGCAATACGTCCAGGTGAGCCTCTCGAACCTGTTCGCCTTCCTCTTCGGGATGGGGTTCCTGCTCGTCGCGGTCTGGCTCCTGCAGGTGAAGGTGGCGGCGGACCAGGCGCGCGCGGGAGGGGAGGTCGATCTCTTCGTCCTGGCCTTTCCGATCTCGCTCCTGGTCATCACGTTCTCCGCGCTCTACACGCTCGAGGTGGAGCGGATCTGGATGTTCATGGCCCTGATGCTGACCCCGGCCGCCGCGCGGTACCTCGACGAGCGGCAGAAGCGGGGAGGCGGCGAGGCCGCCTTCTACTGGACGGCGGGCCTGCTCGCGCTGCAGGTCGTCGCCATGGAGACGTTCTTCGACACGCTCTGGTAGCCCGGCCTCAGCGGGCCCGGGGATGATGGGCGGCGTATTCCGCGGGATCGACGATCGCGTCGATCACGACCGGCCGATCGAGGCCTAGCCCCTCTCGCACCGCCGCATCGAGCGCTTCCGGCGTCTCCACCCGCCGCGACCAGGCGCCCATGGCCGCCGCCACCGCCGCGAAGTCCACCGGCCCGTAACGCACACCGTAGGTCGGATAGCCTCGGCTGCGCTGGGCCACGTCGATCAGGCTGAGCGCGCTGTCGTTGTAGACGACGGTGACGAAATGGATCCGCTCGCGCACGCAGGTCTCCACCTCCGCGTGCGTCATGCCGAACCCGCCGTCCCCGATCGTGCAGAGCACGGGGCGACCGGGGAACTCGAGGCGCGCGGCCATGGCAGCGGGGAAGCTGTAGCTCATGGCCGACAGTCCGTTCGACTCGAAGAACGTGAGCGGCTCGTACGCGGTCCAGGCCTGCGAGGTGATCGACTTGATGGAGCCGACGTCGGTGGCCAGTATGGTGTCGCGGGGGAAGAGGGCGCGCAGGGCGCGGGTCAGCTCGTAGCCCGAGAGACCCTTCGGCCTGGTCACCGGGCGCAGGACACGTTCGAGGTCCTCGCGCAACCGCGCGAGCGTCCCGGGCTCCCACGCGTGCGGAGCGCGCGGGCGGCGGCCCAGCTCGGCCAGGGTCGTGGGGACGTCGCCGACGGCTTCCGCGCGGGGACGGAAGGCGCCGGCCGCGATCGACACCGGACCGATCGAGACCAGCGGCATCGTGTGGTGCCACAGCTTGTCCGACTCGACGGGCTCGAACCCGACGCCCAAGAGCAGGTCGGCGCGCTCGAAGAAGTCCAGCACGACGCGATCGCCGGCCACGCCCGCGCAGACGCCGCCGAAGAGCGGATGGTCCTCCGGCAGCATGCCCTTGGCCTTCGGCGTCACGAACGTGGGCACGTCCAGGCGCTCGACGAACGCGCGCACGGCCGCGACGTCCGTGTGTGGATCGAGGTCCAGGCCGAGGATCACGAGGGGACGGCGGGCGGCGGCGAGGGCGGCCGCCATGCGCTCGATGGCCTCGGCGGAGGCGGGCCCCATGGGGGGCGGGTCCAGGCCGATGCACGGCGCCACGGACGACGGCCGGTCTTCGCCGCGCGCGACGTCGCTGGGCAGCGCGATGTGGACGGGACCCATCCGCAGCGTGCGCGTGGCGCGCAAGGCCTCGCGGACCTTTGCTTCCGTATCCTCGCCGTCGAGCGTGATCGCCTGCTTCGTGAAGGGCCGATAGACCGCGTTGAGGTCGAGCTGCTGGTGCGTCGCATGGGGCGCGCTGGCGCGGGCGAGCGCGGCCGTGATGGCGACGACGGGGGAGCGATCGAGGTAGGCGTTGGCCACGCCCAGCGTCATGTTGACCGCGCCCGGCCCGAGGGTGGAGACGCAGACGCCGGGGCGGCGCTGGATCTGCCCGGTCACGTCGGCCATGAAGGCGGCCGTCGCCTCGTGGCGGGTGAGGATGAAGCGGATGCCGGCGCGGCGCACGGCTTCCAGGAAATCCAGCATCTCGCCGCCGGGCAGGCCGAACATGCGCGTCACGCCCGCGTCCTTCAGCGTGCGCGCGAGGACTTCCGCGCAGGTGGGCACGGAGAGGGAGTCTACTTCAGCTCACTCGTGCCGGAGGGCGACCATGGGATCGATCCGCGTCGCGCGCCGCGCGGGAATCCAGCAGGCGAGGGCGGCCACGACGAGGAGCAGCGCGGGCACGCCCAGGAGGAGGGGCGCGTCGAGCGTGCCCCGCGGCGCGGCGTGGAGGGCGACCACGAACACCACGACCCATCCCGCCACGAGGCCGATGCCGATGACGCGCAGGCTCTCGCCCACGATCTGGGCCACCACGCGCCCGGCGCTGGCCCCCAGGGCCAGCCGCACTCCGATCTCCGTCGTGCGGTGGGCGGTGGCGTGGGCCACGACGGCATAGATGCCGATGGCGGCCAGGACCAGGAGGAGGGGGCCGAGGACGACGAACATGCGGGCGGGAATCCGGCGGAGGACGAGGTTCTTCTCGACGTGCTCGCTGAGAGTCCGGACGTTGAACACGGGAGCGGTGGGGTCGATGTCGCGCACGATGCGGCGCACGGCGGGCAGCACCGCCAGCTCGGTGCCGACGCGGGTGCGCAGGTGGATCTCGCCGGCCACGGAGGGACGGTCCCGATAGGAGAGATACAGCATCGGCATGGGCGGCTCGCCGAACGCGTCGTAGAGCGAATTGCGGACGACGCCGATGATCATGTACGTGCCACCGCGGGCCTCCAGGCGCCGCCCGAGGGGCTGGACGTCCGGCAGGTAACGGCGCACGAACTCCTCGTTGACGATGGCTTGGGGCGGCCCGGTGGTGTCGGCGAGGTCCGCGAAGTCGGCGCCGTCGAGGATGGGGATCCCCATGGTCCGGAAGTAGCCCGGGGTGACGGTGTTGGTGAGGGCCTGGTCGGACCCGCCGTCGGTCCGCGCCCGGCCCTCGAGCGTGAAGGCCCGGAGGGGCAGGCCATGGATGTCGAGGGGGACGGAGCGCGCGATGGCGGCCGCCTCCACGCCGGGCAGGGCGCGCAGGCCGTCGAGCAGCCGGGTGGCAAAGGCGAGCGTGCCCGCATTGTCGAGGCCGCGCCCGGAGAGGTCGTAGGCGGCCAGGAGCACGCCTTCGCGCCGGAAGCCGGGATCCGTGTCGCGCGTGTCGTGGACGCTCCGGAAGAAGATCGCGGCCACGACGAGCACGACGAGCGCGAGCGCCACTTCGGTCCCCATGAGGGCGTTGCGCATCCGGCTGCGGCCGGCTCCACGCGCGCCCGCGCGCAGCGCGCTTTGCGGATCCACCCGCGCGAGCTGGAGGGCCGGAGCCAGCCCGAAGGCCAGCCCGCACGCGATCCCGAGCAACATCGCGAAGGCCAGACCGAGCGCGTCGACCCGGGTCTGGAACCGGATGGGCCAGGACGTGGAGAACGGCACCGCGCGCAGCGCATCGGTGCCCCACACCGCCAGGGCGGCGCCCACGGCCGCACCCAGCACCGCGAGCAGGACGTTCTCCGTGAGCAGCAGTCCCAGGATGCGTCCGGGACCCGCTCCCAGGGCCAGCCGCACTCCGATCTCGCGCTGGCGCGTGCTCGCCCTCGCCAGCATGAGGTTGGCCGTATTCCCGCAGACGGCGAGCAGGAGCAGGAGCATCACCGCCTGCAGGATCCACAGCGCGCGCGCCAGCATGCGCTGGGGTCCGCGCAGGGCCTGCCAGAAGGGAAGGACCTCCGCCTGCACCCCCGCGTTCGTTTCCGGATAGAGACGGGCCAGCTCGCCCATGGCCGCGTCCAGCTCCGCCTGCGCGCGTGCGCGCGTGGCCGGCGCGGACAGCGATCCCAGGACTTCGTAGCCGCGCTGGCTGCGGTCCTCCAGCTCGCGCGACCCGCCGAGGAGGACCGGGGCCAGGGTCGCCGGGACCCACAGGTCGAAGTCGAGGCCGAGGACGGTGCCCTGGAATCCGGGAGGCGCGACACCGACGATGGTGAGGCTGTGATCGTTGAGACGAAGAGTCTGGCCGAGTGCGCCGGGTGCGCCGCCGAAGCGCGCGTGCCAGAACCCGTGGGAGATCACGACCACGGAGGCGTCGCCCGCGCGCGCGAGGTCGCCCCCGCCCGGGAAGCGTCCGAGCGCGGGCCGCAGGCCAAGGGCGGAGAAGTAGTTGTCGGAGACGAGCTGCGCGGAGACGCGCTCCGTGCGGCCGGGCCTGGATCCAGGAGAACACCGCCGTGTTCACCCCGATCCCGACGCCGAGGGAGAGGACCACCACGGCCGAGAGGCCGGGCATCCGGAAGATCATCCGCCAGGCATGGCGGAGATCGCGGAGCGCGGACGCGATGCCGCTGCCCACGCGCCCGGTCCGGACCTCGTCCTTGACGCTCTGGATCCCGCCCATCTCGGCCAGGGCCGCGCGCCTGGCCTCGGCGGGGCCGAGCCCGGCGCGGATCTTCCGGTCGATCGACTCTTCGAGGTAGGACGTCAGCTCCTCGTCGAGCTCCCGGTCGAGCCGGGATCGGAGCACGAGTGATTCCCACAGGCTGGCCATCCGGCGCCGCAGCGTCATGCCTCCGCCTCGCTATTCCGACTCGAGCACCTGGCCGACCGCCCCCACGATCCGCGCCCAATGTCGTTTCTCGGACTCGAGCTGCCGCCGTCCGTCCGCGGTCAGCGCGTAGCACTTCGTACGGCGGCCTTCGGACGACTGCTGCCAGCTCCCCTTGATGAAGCCCTCCTGGGCCAGGCGGTGCAGGGCCGGGAACAGCGACCCCGGCCGCACGTCGAACGTCCCCCGCGTGATCTGGGCGATGCGGTCGGCGATGGCCATCCCGTGGCGGGGCTCGAGGGCGAGGGTGCGCAGGATGAGGAGGTCGAGGGTGCCCTTGAGGAGCTCGGTGCGGCGAGGTGGCATGGGGTCGTCCTCCGTCTGATATCGATCTTCGATATTGGCGTCGCGACGGCACGATAGCCGAGACGCGGGGTGCGAATCAAGCGAGCCGCGTCGGCGGGCGACTCGTTCCAGAACGAGTCGCTTCAACCAATACTTGAGGTGTGATCGCTGTCCTCGGTCTTCCTCCATCTGTCCGAGGCCGGTGACAAGGACGCCGCATCGGCCTGGACGGGGGGCCGCTCGCATCGTCCACAAGGGCGAGGGCATGCGACGGCCGGCTGTGGGCGACCGCCATCCGGCGCGGATCTTGCTCCGCCCATGAAAGCCGTCTCGAACTGGAGGACATCCTTGGACCTGACTCCGCTCCGCCGCGCTGCGACCGTCATCCTGATGGCGCCCCTACTGGCGACGGCAAATCCCCAGTCTTCGTCCTCCCCGCCACCGGCCGCGCGCGACGTGCCGACCTTCGGCACCGCGACCGAGCTGGTCTACGTCCGGTTCCACGTGGAGAAGAAGGGCGGTTACATCGACGCCTTGAAACCGGACCAGATCCGCGTGCTCGAAGACGGCCAGCCCCAGAAGATCGCGCTGCTGGAGACGCCGTCGACGCGCGAGCGGACCGTCCCCCCGGAGGTCACGCTCGCCCTGGACGTCAGCAGCAGCGTGATGGACGACCGGCTCCTCGACGAGTCGCTGCTGAAGGAAGTCCTCTTCGCCACCCTCGGCGAGCAGGCGCGCATCGCCCTCTGCGCCTTCGGAGGCGAGCTGCGCTGCCTGACCCCGCCCACGCGCGACGCGGACGCGCTGATGGGCGGGTTCCAGCAGGCGATCGAGTTCAGCCGCGAGCAGCGCCGGGCGGGCACACGCCTCTACGCCTCCCTGGCCGACCTGGCCAAGACGGCCAAGGAGGGCGAGAAAGCGCAGAACGCACAGCGCGCGATCATCGTGTTCTCGGACGGGCTCGACAACAAGGACGGCAAGATGGGCCAGGCCCTGGATGCCGCCCTCGCCTCCGACGTGCGGGTGTACACGATCGCGCTGAGCCAGTCCTTCCAGGCCACCGCGCGCGGCGTGCGGCCGGGCAGCCTGCCGCCCAACCGCACGATGTACGACTACAAGAAGCTCGACTTCGGCCGGCTGGCCGAGCTGACGGGCGGGCGGCCGTACGAGCCGGCCACCCTCGACCAGAAGGACCTGGCCAAGGTGCTGCACAGCATCGCCACCGAGATCTCGATGGAGAACGTGGTCGGCTACCAGCCGGAGGGCGCGGCCGGCGGACGCAAGCGGAAGGTCAAGGTCGAGCTGACGGACAAGTCGATCGGCAAGATCAGCGACGGCGAGCGCACGCTGGTCCGCTGAGCGGGCCTGCCCCCTCGTATCCCGCCTCGCGCGCCGAACGTATACTGCGCCTCCGAACCAGGAGGATGCCGATGCGCGCGCTCACCGTCCTCGGTCTGCTCGCCCTTGCCGTCGCCGCGACCGCTGCGGCGGCCGCCGAGCCGCCCCCGCCCGCCGCCCCCTATCTGCCGTTCGACCTGGGCACGCACCATCGAGCGGTCTCGACGTCCAACGCCGACGCGCAGAAGGCCTTCGATCAGGGCCTGCTGTGGTCCTTCTCCTTCAACCATGGCGACGCCGAACGCGCGCTGCGCGAAGCGGCGCGGCTCGACGACGCGCTGGCCATGGCGTGGTGGGGGATCGCGCTCGTCAACGGACCCCACATCAACAACCCCACGGTGGACGAGGCCCACGCGAAGGTGGCGTGGGACGCCCTGGCCGAAGCGAAGAAG